>Ga0210405_10002224_pt1 | contig 20425 bp, 17 predicted proteins | sample IncBWH11MmetaG_FD_155492 | JGI IMG/M metagenome (GOLD analysis project Ga0210405, IMG submission 155492) | Forest soil microbial communities from Barre Woods Harvard Forest LTER site, Petersham, Massachusetts, United States - Inc-BW-H-11-M | ecosystem: Environmental > Terrestrial > Soil >... | reverse complement strand
TCTGCCTCAAGGCCCTCTCACACGCATCGCGAAACTCACGGTAGGCGAGGCTACCTGAATGCTTCTACTGTGAGCTGGATTCGCTCACGATGCCGACCGCAACTCTCAAGGAGGTGAATCGGAGGTCATGCAACGCACCTTGAAACTCGTAACCCACTACGACGCTGGACGCAATGAGTATTCCGTCCTGCGGCACAATCTCTCGCCTCGAGATGCAGATCTCGCAGTGCAAGAGCTCTCAGGCAAGCTTTTCGGGCTGTTCCTCATCGATCAGCACGGAAGGCACGTGGACGATGACCCGGAGCTTTGCGAGACCTGCCAACAAGAAGTAGAACGCTCGTCCCGCGTAGAACCCAAACCTACTTTTCAAAAGGAGGATGTAGGCAATGAAAACACCGAAAGCAACAGACCAGGCTCCCACCCGGCTCTCAACCGCAACCACCAGCGCAGCTACAACTAGTCAACCCACCCGGAAACCGTGGAAGAAGAAATCCCCGGTCGACGTGGTGCTTGACCAAATGAACCGGCTTCGAGACGACGTGACCGCCAAAGAAGAAGAGCTGAAGCATGCCAAACGGCAACTACAAAAGCTCGAAGAGGCGCGCAAGGTCCTCGAAGCCACATAGCTCTTTGTTTTAGGAGTTTGCCATCGGCAAGCTCCTTTTTTGTCGGCGACGGATGTGCTGCAAAGGAGAGAAGGTCATGGAACCAGGAATGAATGGCGTGGAAATCGGACAACAGCTCGGGATGGAGAGTGCGGAAGCCACGATTACCAAGGTCGAGGCCTACTGCGAGTATGAGAAGCAACGGATCGAACTCACCAACCAGGCGCAGATCGTTGCATTGAAGGCCGAGTTTTCGATTCTTCTCGATGAGGAAGGCGAACTCCGCGAGCGGTTGCGCCACGCACCTCCGCCGGGCGACCTTCGCCTCCGCAAGCGGAAGGCCGTCTATTACTGGGCAGTGGCCTTCGTCCTTACGGCCGCAGCATTGTACTTCACCCTCTATACCTTCGAGCCCTTCCGCATGGGCTCAAAAGCATATCTCTACTGCCTCGGCTTTGCCGCCGCCGTACCATTCCTGTTAGGTTTCGCGCTCGAAAAGTGGAATGGCGGCAAGCTCGTCAAGATCATCACGGCAACGGCGTGTGTTGCAGCAGTTGTAAGCCTCGTGCTCTTGGCTATCGTTCGCGGCGACCTGCTTGCGCAACAACTCGTGAATTCAAACCCTGTCGTCATCTTCGATGATGCCCAACCAGCGCCACCACCACCGGAAACAGATTTCTATCGCACCACTCTCGTGCTTCTGAGACTCGTCATGGCATTGCTCGCCATGGCGATGGATTTCGCAGCCGGCCTCGCGCTGCACGAAGCCTGGCGCATGGGATCGGATAACACCGAAGACTGGGAAAAGCTAGAGGCGCGATTGACTGAGTTACTCGGACGTAAGGTCGCGCTTGCCTATGAAGTCACAACGTTGCAAAACGAACCAGCAATCTTCGTTAACCGGTTCTGGAGCAACTTCTATCGAACTATGCTCGGGCATACAGTTCGGAGCGCGATGACGAAGCTGCTACTCATGGCGATTGCTTTGTCTCTACCTACGGTGGGACGTGCCGTGGCAGAGCCTCAACTAAATCTTGTGATTGCAGTTGACCTTACGAAGTCCGTGGCCGTCCATGCACCAGGGCAGCCGAGTGAATTCCAGAAGAATATTGACGCTGTGACCAAGGTGCTAGCAGAGGTCCCTGCCAGTTCACGGATAACTATCATTGGCATCACCGACCAAAGCTTCGCCCAGCCGGATATCTTACTTTCGGCGACAGTTCCTGATGATCCGGGATACTTCGGCGAGCGCCTGATCGCTGCTAGGAATGAGCTCGTTCGAACGTGGAAATCGCGAAGTCAAAGGCTTCAGCCGAACTTCCCACGCACTGACCTACTCGGAGCGCTACTCCTAGCAAGTGAGCTATTTGTCGAACACGATGAGGCACGCCACAAGCTGCTCATTATTTTCTCCGATATGCGGAATTCCACAATCCGCCTAAACCTAGAAACACATTTCGGAGTAGCTTTCTTCTTACAGGCGCTGACAAGAGGAATAGTGCCAATTGCCGATTTGCGGAATGTCGAAGTGCACATTTTGGGTGTTGATGCGGAGGACAGATCCATCAGCTACTGGCAAGACTTGCGCGATTTGTGGAGAGTGTATTTTCGGAATGCCGGTGCCGACCTTCGGAGCTATGCACTGCTACGCGAGCCTCCCAAATTGTAGCACCAGCCTTCAGCCAGGAATCCATCATCTGGCAGCCTGCCATAATTGATGGGAAACATGAAAGGCCATACGTTGCATGGCCCCTGTGCATAACTTTACTAGGGGGCGACGCTAAACACAGTCCCTTGGTTATGAAGGCCCCCAGACTGAGTTGTACCAAAGAGTTGGCCGCCATTGAGCGTAATTGTTCCGAATGGAGCACTGCCATCGATACAATTGGAGCGCGAACAAAATATGTAGATTACCGTTTCCTTCGTGCCTTTGATTTCGAAGATTGTGCCGTACCCGTTGCCTCCTACATACGTGGTTCCGTACACCGAATCGCCGTCTACAATCACGCCTGCGATAGGATTACCACCGTTCGTTCCATCGAACAGAAACGCTTTCTCCGTCCAACCTCCGCCAACTCTTGGCGCGAGCCGAAACACGCCACCACAGGCCACAGAGTTCGGCGGGTGCGGGTCTTTGAAACAACCCGGCCCCTCTGAGCCGCCATACTCCATCGTCCCGTAAAGGTTGCCAGAAGCGTCGAAGGTCAACCCGGCCTCCGACTCGCCGCCGTGGGTTCCATCAAACTTGTAAAGCGCTGTTTCCGTCCAACTGCCGTTGGGGCTCGGCGAAAGCTCGTAAACTAGTCCCCAAAAGGTGTCGATCGCTCCAAGTGTCGTTGTGCCGTAAAGGTTCCCGAAACCATCGAACACGAGGCCGGCATCAGGAAAAGCCCCATCCGAACACTTCCCGCCCCCTGCTTGACAGAAGCTATATAGGATCTTTTCCGTCCAAGTGCCTCCGGGAAGCAATGGTGGACTCAGTTCAAAAGCCGTACCATAGCCGTTAACGCCGCCGGCTCCGGTGGTTCCATATAAATTTCCGGCAGCGTCAAAGATCAGTGGGGCGAGAGGGCCTTGACCGTCAGGTACTCCCGTGAATGCGTAAAGAACGGTCTCAGTCCAAGCGCCGTTCCCAGACGGACTCAGCTCAAACACGGTGCCGCAGTCCGGGGCCTGGCACTGAGGATTCCCGCTTCCCTCGGTTGTTCCATAGAGATTTTCTTCCCCGCCGAGAATAAGACCACTCAGAGGGGTCATTCCATCCTGATCATCAGAGAAAACATGGATTATACTTTCACTCCAGCCCCCACCGGAGATCGGCGAGAGTTCAAAGACAGTGCCACATCCGTCGGAACAAAGTTCACCAGCCATCCCTCCGATTGAAGTTGTCCCGTAGATGTTCCCACCCGCATCAAATACCAACTCCCCATTGGGAAGCCAACCGTCATTAACTCCGCCATTCGTGCCAAACGAGTACAGAACGCGGTGCTTCGCTTGGCCATTCGCGAACGCACAACTTATGACGATCACCGTAACAATCCAACTCCAGAATCTCGCGGCGCGCATACTCTCCTCCAACTTTTAAGGCCACCTATTATACATAATCCGTTGTCCATATGTCGATATCGTTTGCAATCAAAGCAGTCCCGTTTACGCCCGCGCTCAGTCGACGGACCACAGTCTTATTTTATAAGCATCGCCGTGAAGGTTCGGTTCTTGACATCCCGCAATGCCTGGCCGAGACCGCATGGGCGTTTTCCGGTTCTCCGCACGAGAGTTCCCGTCCCATTCCACTTGTCAGCCCGGCTGGCCTGGCCTTGCGACTCGATTGCTTGAGTTGGAGGCGGACCCATTGCGGCGCGGGCGACAGCCAATCCTTAGTTTCCCAAGAGGAAGCTACATTCTAGCAACTCTACCAGCAACCACGCGGCAACGAGCTATTTCGAATGGGTATCGATTCAGGCAGGGTAGAGGATACGGTCCCGAAACCACTTACTTCTGTAACTTGCAATCAACACTCAACAACCCTACAAACACTAGAGGACTAAGTATCCCACATCAACTTCGGAGATTATCATGCACATCATCCTCCACGCAGCAAACAATTTGACACCGGCAAGGATAGCACGGTCCTCTGTTCGACCCTCGTCATTGGCTGCATTGAAGAGGCCGTACATTTTGGCAATCACCTTGGTCGTACTCTCAGTAGGGGCGGCCGGCCAAATGACATCTGGCGCTGTCAATAATGAAGCGTGGGTCGACGGAGTAACGAATACCTCACCTCAAGGCGTTTATGCAAAATCAGCAACCAACAACTGGGGCGTCGGTGGCGGACTGATACATTGGGTTAATTCATCCGGAGTGCCTGTAAACGTCGTCGGTAACGCCTTTGGAAACACTGCTACACCGGCCGCACCGACCCTAAGCTTCGGGGGAAGTTGTACTACCTTCGCCCCAGTCACGACCTTTTCTGTTCAATTGGTCGCCATCGACTATCTTGGTGACGTCAGTGCGTCTTCTATTGCTATCTCGCCCGGTGCTCCCGCCTCGAGCGATTGTCTTGTCGTTACTCCTCCTGCGAGTCTAGCCTCCACGCCTGGCATCGCTGCATATCAGATTCAAGGATGCGCCGGATCTTGTACTGCGTTCGCAAATTTCGTTTTGTTGGCGAGTGGAGGAAGCTATGGGCCCTTCAGTGCCCTCAGTACGGCACAAACTTACAACTGGAATACGAGCGGACCCGTGTCGCCGCCACCGACCACAACAGGACTAGTGGTCCAAGACACATTGATTACCTTCGGGACCGGTCCTTTTGTGATTAGCGTACCGCAGGTTCCAGGTCAGGCATCCGGCATAACAGGATACAAGCGCAATGTTTCCACGCTTCAAATCTCGCCATCGTTTCCGAAGGGAATTCCACAACTGATGGAACCGTGGGGACAATTGGTAAGCAGCGGCTCAGGCTCAGGCTCCCTAACCGCCGATTGGGTCCTGCTCGACAGTTTTACTAATCCAGTATCAGTGTCAGAGCCGCATACCTTTCCTGCCTTCGGAGTGTACAACGGCACGACTTATGGTGCTGTGCAGCTAAACAATCCGGGCGTACCTTTGGCAAAAGGGCAATGGGTTGCCAACACTTACTATTGGGTAGGGGAACGGGTAGTAGTATGCTCGGTATCAACTACTTGCACCACTAGTCCATACTACATACTTCAAGTTGCTACTGCGGGAGCGGGGATATCTAGTAGCGGTCCGAACTGGGCGACGAATTCGACCTGCCTGGGCAGTACCTGCAGCGACGGGACTGTGACGTGGACAATCGTCAGCACAATCAATACCCGCCTTATGGGGCATACCTACCCGCAGCTCGGAAGTGAGGTGTATGATCCATCCAACAACGGATCGTTCTGGGAGGCACAATGTGCAGGAACTACATCATCTGGCACCCTAACTCTTTCTGGCAAATTGGGAGCGACCATCGTTGACAATGGGGGTTGCAACTCAACGCAGACCGGTGGAATTGTCTGGATTAACATCGGTCTTAACACGCTTATTAGCCCTCTTTTCGAGCTATGGACGGCAACTTGCTCAACAAGTCCTGGGATGTATACCCAGCAGTGCGCGGGTGGAGGCTCTCAGTTCAGTACGTATCTGTCTATGCTCAAGGCAGTATCTCTCAACCAGCCCACGCCAATAAGTAGCGTCCCATCTGCAAACTGGAGTGGGTGTAGTCCGACGGCGACCTGTACAGGTGTTAACCCGACGTCTACCACAGTGTCTACGACTGGATTGGTAGCGGGGACGTTTCCCACGAGTCCGTCCATATCTTTTGGATCCTGTCCCTCGTTTCTGGCTTCCTCGTTCTGTCCGGGCGTTGCGGGCATAGTATACCTACAAATTGCGTGGTGCACTCCATCAGGTTGCTCGTCGCCGCTTGGCGAAGTGGTAGAAGCGAATTCGTGGAATGTCAATCATGTCCTCCAAATTGCGGCCCCCGTAGACCCGCCACCGAATGCTGTCGGCTATGAGGTGTTCGCGAGCCAAACGAGCGGAAACAATCTTCTTCAACTCCTCGATGGTGTGAATGCGTACTGTACCCCGATCACTTCCGGCTACGTTTCCAATCTTCCCTACGGAAGGATGTGCGCCCCATTATCAGGATTCGCTATGACCAACTTACAGACTGGACAAAACTCGTCTTTCGGGGGAAATCGGCCCACTCTATCAAACGCGAGTGAAATTGGAGTCGGGCTCGCCGGACTGCCAATCACGGGTCCGTGGCCTGGAGGCGCATACGGCGTCTCGATTAACGATCTGTCAATTGAGTGCGGTTCCCCATTTAACGGTCTAGCGGGTAATACCATTGAACCGTACGCGTGGGGAGTATTTAATCTGTCCGCTGAAGAAGGCTCAAACCAAAATGGAGCCGGCCATGGCATGATTGCGGTTAGTGATTGCGGGTCAGGAGGATTCTATGTATTTGGTTCGCAAGCACAAAACTCAGGAAGCGGCTCGATGCACCTTGGGACGGGCCAAGTGGCAGACTATACCGTAGCTCACCGGGTCGAGGACGTAGGGGGCTATAGAGGGACTAACGATATCTCGATTGGCTCGGTGACTGGCAGCCAATACGCCATCAGAAGTTGTATTCAGATTAAGACAAACTTGATTTCGAACCTCGGGTTGCCCCAGATGGGTGAACTCCGAGATGTTCACGGGGAAAATTGTCTGGAGCAGGTCGACCTTTCTAACAACGCCGCCCTAATCTCCAATGTGTACGGACGTTGTTGCTACGGCAAGGGTCGGAGTTCGGTATACGGCGTTCACGTCGAACCCTTCACGCCGGATTACACGGTAGAGGACATCGCCGTTCTAGGGTATAACATGTCGCCGCCCCCAGTTACCGGATGCAATCTGCAAGACGACACGCTCAGTCCAGCGGCCTGCTTGAGTACCGAATCGTCCTTGAACAACACCTTAGGTTTCTTCTCGACGGGTAATATGCTCGGATCTACCAGCACGAACCAGGCCCAGATCACCACTGACCCTGGAATTCAGAATCAGTTTCCCGCTGGCGCCACTCTTGGAACGATGAAGCAGTTGGACTTGACCAATTCCGGCGTCGTGGGCTGGACGAGCGCCGGAATGCTCGATACCGGACTTTCTCGCGGCTCGGCGGCGGATGTTGTCGATCTTGGCAATGGAAACCCGGGGGACGTTTCGGGCACGTTGAATGCTGCGAGAGCCCAGCTCGGCTCGTCTGTGGGCAGTACAGGGCAGCTCAATCTTGTGGAAAGCGGTGCAGGGACGATTACCGTGCAGCCCCAACCGTCAACGACTTCGTACAACTTCAACCTGCCTACAGGTGCGGGTACGGCAGGGCAGCCATTGTTGTCTGGCGGCGGGGGCTCTGCGGCTATGTCTTTTTCCGGGTGCCTCCTCAGCAACGGCGTGAATGCCATCTCCAGCAGCTACACCCTCTTGGCGAGCGATGTGGGAAAGCTTGTGACCATGAACGGTTCCAGTCTCACAGCGACCTTGCCAGCTTCTCCGCCTACCCTAACATGGTGTGTCAACATCGAAAACCTGAATTCCAGTAATCTCACGATAGCTCGCAATAGCCTTACCATTAACGGCGGAACTTCGAATCTAACTTTGTTGCAGTTTCAGCTGGTTACCATCTGGACTGATGGCTCGAACTACTTTGCCACGCTGCCCACCGCGGCAGGTAGCGGCATCACGCTCACACAAGCAACCAACGGGCAGACTATAGGTCTCGCAAACTCCTCTGTGACGTTCAACGGTCAGACAGTTGCCTTGGGCAGTAGCGGCAACGTAAATAGTGGGGCGTCGCAATACTCGGTGGCGGTGAATGGCAGCGCCGGTGCGGCGATCGGCGGCGTAAATCCGACTACGACATCCGGAATCCCACTAATTTCTCAGGGCGCGAGCTCCAATCCTGGTTTTGCCGGGTGCCTCCTCAGCAACGGCGTGAATGCTATCTCCAGCAGCTACACCCTCTTGGCGAGCGATGTGGGAAAGCTTGTGACCATGAACGGTTCCAGTCTCACAGCGACCTTGCCAGCTTCTCCGCCTACCCTAACATGGTGTGCTTCTATTGAGAACTTGAACCCGTCCAGCCTCACTGTAAACCCAAATGGCCGCACAATAAACACGGGGAGTAGCAATGTGACTCTGCTTCAGTATCAGACCCTAATGGTCTGGACTGATGGCTCGAACTACTTTGCTACGCTGAATAGTGGCAACGGCGCGCTTGCCACACTGTGTGCCGGCGCGGCGGCGTTAACTCTCAATGGAGGAACTACATCTTATGTCGGTTTTGGCACAAGCAATACAACCGAGTCTCTCGTAGCTCTTCCAGTTCCGGTTAGCGGTACTGCGTTCGCTATTCACGCTCAAATGAATACACCTCCTGGGTCTTTACAGACTGTTACCATTCAAGGCCGGTACAGCGGAGTAGGAAATCTCGTGAACCTCGCTTGCACAATCAGCGGTACCATTGCCACCTCATGCGATTCGAATACTGCCGGAACGTCCATGATCAGCGAGGGGGGAGGCAACACTTGGGATGTTGCGGTCAGCGACACCACAAACCTCGGCAGCAGGAACTACGCCATTTGCATTAAGGTGACGGGGGCCAACTAGGCTGATGTGGCGCACAAGAATTGGGTTGTCCCTCGTCAAAACCTCGTGCACTCGCAGAATGAATGGCTTGGAGACGAGCTTGACGCTGCGCATTTCGATAAGATTCTGGCCATGATCATGTCGCTCCGACATCTCCTGGATGGGTGGCCAATGCTTTCAGTTCCCGGGGGAATGCAACTTTGAATCACCCTATCTCCCAGAAATTGATCTCTGCGTAGTTCGGCGGTTGTGGGCGATTTTGAGACGGTCAGAGCATTCAGAAAGATCAAGCTTCAACAACTTTCAACAAGCGAACGCCAACATATTCGTCACCAAGCGTTTGCAAAATACTGAAATCACGGCATTGCGAGAAAGGCCTGTAATCTGGTTCGGGACCAGGTGCCCTACCTGGAAGCCCTTCTCGTAACTCCTGTAAGATCATCTAGTTAAGTTCTAGTTGGGTTGTCCGCTTGTCGAACCTAGAGGAACTCACCGACACAATTTCGACTACAGTCGGCCGCGTTCTCGCACCCGCATTTCCGCAACTTGCTAAGAATGAGTACCTTCAGTAGACGCGAGTGCGCCAGTCACCTGGGTTTGCACCAGGGGGTCTCGGTGCGCATCTCGATCCAGCCGCCAGCTGGCTTGACGAAATGTACGCCACACCGTTGCCATGAATGTGAGCTGGATTTGCCCAAGAGGTCGGCCTGTCGGAAAGTCTCATGGGCGGTTTCAGTCGGAAACGGGGACATTTATGAAGCTGATTTGCCGTGCGGTTGGTTGGGGTTCGGACGTTGAAAGGCCAAGATCAACACTGTATGCAGTGGCATCAGATTTCCACTTCAAGACAAACCCAAACTGTATCGGCACACCTGGAATCAGTTCGGACGACGAGCTGTCTGCCACCCCAAGAAACGTACCTGCCATAGACCCAACGAGGTATGGGGTTAGTCCGCTCTGTTTTCCAGTGTCGTCAGTTGCAATGCCGCCAGTGAGCCTGACGGGAAGTCTATCGTTTCCACCGGTGACTACCCTTCCCTCGCATTTCAGCCAATGATAATCGCTAGTATTCCCGCATTTCGACATTACGAACGTGAGACCGTCAACCGTGAGGGGCTCCCCGGCACGCGCGATGAGGGGCTTCGGCTTCGTGCGGGATTTTGTGGGCGTTATACCCCGTGAATCAGAACGCGACCCGCAAGTCGGTTTGCTCCGTCGTCGACCGTCTGTCCTGCGTAGAAGGTGCCTGGTTGCGCAGGAGCCACGCTAGAATCAATCCTCCTAAAACGGCCGCAATCGTTCCAGTGACAATGAGTCTTAGAGGAGGTTCACCCATACGTGCTCCAAACACTTAGGGCCGCGATGGACGCAAGGTTATTTTGGTATGCGACGCTTTATATCGCTTCCCAGAGCCGCACCAAGCTGGTCCATTCGCTGCTGTGGTGAAAATTGACAACTTGAATAATCAAGCTATTCTTTGGTGTTTTGAACAATTGTTAGTTGTCCTTGTAACCCGCGCGAGCGGCAAGCTCAGGGAGGCTTGTCAGCAGAGACTCGGAGTATCTCTCCGGATGTTCGCGTACTTCTTGTGAGATGGTTGTAATTGGAAGGTTGCGAACCGCACTCTCGCCGACGATATCAGCGCGGGTCTCCTTGTAGAACGCAGCCACGCAATCCGTCCGACCCTGGTATCCCTTGGCAGTCATAAGATCGGGCGAGAATCCATCAAGGGATATATGAGTCGCTTCGTGGGCAAGAACAAAAAGCTTAAGACTCTCGTAACGAATGCTTTGGATGAGCAACGAATTAGCACGCCCTTGACTCTCGTTGCGAACTATTGTGGTCGTGTCGAGCATTTTCTCTGGGCCGGGCCGCGGATATCTCCCGCGCTGAGCGGTGCAGATCATCGAAGGCCTCCTTGGGCATCAGGTAGTCGCAAGCGTACCTAATCAGAGCAGTGTCGACAATTAGTGTCGAAGGGACGGGGGCGTTGACTTCACCGAGAAGGCAGCGCCTGAATCGATGTCGACGATGAGTTCCGATGATTTCAGAACGTCGATCACCTGTTGCGGAGTAGCCTGCGTGGAATATCGGTTATTTGTAAGCACGGCCTCAAGCTTCAAGGGCTCTGCCAGCGCGATCGCCGGCATTCTCGGAAAGATATTGCTTGACAACAGCGTAGGAGGAGTTCCAGCTTGCCTTCAGTCGATCCATGTCAGTCACGTGGTCCCAACTGGGGACAGCGCTGCAGTCGAGGTGAAGAACTGTCGCATGGGTGGATCGCTCTGCCTCATCAACAATTCGACCCGGATCGCCAGCCCACATTTCCTGCGGAAAACACGCAGCTCCCACGAGCAGTAGACGATAGGTTAGGGATAGCCCCGAAAAAGTAAGTCTGATGCCGGACATGACAGTCTTATTTCTCCTTTGTGATTTCAGGCACCACGCCGTCTCTCGGGACGATCACATACTCATCTGCTGCCGACACTCCACTACCACGACCCAGTTCGTAGGTGCGGATGCAGACGCGTAGTCGAGGAGAGAAGTTTTGATTGAGGTCGTAGCCTGCGGCAAAGCCGCCACTGAGCGACGCGTTTACGCTAAAAAGGTTCCTGAATGTGCCTTCGCCGCCGAGATCAGCGACGTCGTCCTTGGAGAAATGGTATTTTACAAGGCCGGCGCGGTATGCATCGCGAACGACAACTGTTCTTGCCTTGTCTTCCAATAGACTGGTCGTTTCCTTTATCAGGCTATGACTTTTGCGGGTCTTCCTCCCGCGCGGCGAGTTCACACATAATTCCAGCCATCGTGGATCCCTACTTTCGTCGGGTGGGCCAAATTGTATTCTGGAACTTATAATTTCTGGCCCAGGGGGTTGCATTTTCGTCTGCAGCAAACTGCGCCGCTCGACATCCGCACCGGTTTAGCCGCCAACCCACGCCTCCGCGAGAGAGCAGAAAACTACGCAAGAGGAAGCTGCATACAGGTGCGACCTGCACCGGACGTACTACAGGGACGCCGTGCACGAAGAAATCGCCGACACATTCCGGCTGACCGAAAACTATCCATCTCCTCTTTAGTGAACGAAGCCCTCTTTGTGTCGAACCAAAGATTGGAGCATTTGCTCGGCTTTGCAGTTTTCCCCGAGCACCGACGACATGTACGCTTGCCGACGAACCAGATCTCCGAAGGTATTGGTTCCGCCGGTTACAGGATCCTGCACATTTTCCTGTCCTGGAGTCGTCAACGGATATAAATCCGTCGATATACACGAGTTTACCAACGGGACACCACTGTTGTTGCAACCCAAAAGAAATCCAGACAAAGCCGATGCCGAGCCGCTGTTCGGTTGGCGATTCTGTACTTGTTGAAAAACGTCGTTAGTCGCCGTTTCTCGCGAATGGCAACCATTGCAAGTGTTTAGCGAAAAGTCGGTCCTTGCTACCGTACTGGTTGGGGTGGGCGTTCCATTCCAATATCCAGGGAAAAACCCTTGCGGTGCGTTGAAAACCGAAGCGCCAAGGAAAGGCCCATTGAAAGAGCTGTTGGGATCGTTGTAACTCAGAGGAACAGTGTAGTTGCCACTGATGATCTGTGATTGGAACTCGTTAATATAGTCCGTCAACACGAACGCATTAACCTGACCCTGCGCGCCGTTAAAGTCTCCGCTTGAGTTTTCCGAATCCGGCGTTTGTGCAATTGTGGTCTCCCGCAAAACTGCCGTCTGCGTTGCTACATTCTCTGTTAGCTGAAACTGCCGTAGCTCCCACTTTAGCCCGCCGAGGCGCTCGTCGTTGGTTCTTACCTGGTTCAAGGCGCTCCCAAAAGGCTTGGTCGTGTCGGCACCTGCCGTGGCAACCTGATCAGTTATGGCTTGCAAAGCTGCGTTGTAATTAGAAGCCCCCACCGTGCTCAGATTGTGCCATTGGTTTGCCCAGCCCTGGACACCGGCGCATCCCGAGGCCACAGACGCTGGAACGCCATATTCGATAATAACGTTGAAGGGAGTCCCGGTTGTACAAACACCGAACACGAACCGCACTTCGCCCCCAGTAGGAGTCGAACCTTGACCCAGGTCGATACGATTCACGATCGCATTCAATTGGAATGGCGCTTGGCTTACAGCAACGTTTCCGTTGCTGTCCTTAGGCCAGGAGGAGAGGATGAGACTGGACATATTGGTGCGTGCGGCAACTACAAAAGTATTGATCGTCTGGGCGGTCAGCCATTGGTTCAGCCATGCCTGAACCATCGCGTCGGCTTTCAACTGACTCCCGCTTGTGCCGGTCATCGCAGTCGTAAGCTGACCAAAGGTCCAAGCGCCCATCTGCCCGGTGCTTCCATTCGTGCAGGAATCCCACGTCCGGTTCGGATCCGTTACCACGCTCAGGTCAGTGATCATGAGTTCCTTTTCCGGGTGGATCGTAAAGCCTGTGCCTTCCAGAACCTCGGGTGTGAACTGGACCGGTTGATGGGACTGCAGAGCGTTCTGGATAACTGCTGGATCCACAAATTCAATCGTGTTCATGCGAACCAAACGGCGTCCCTCGAACACCGGAATCACCTTGCCAGTGCCTGCAAGGTCCTTGCGCTGTTGCTGTTCCTCTGCAAAGGCGTTCCAGTCAAAATCCACCATCGTGGAGAACACTGCGGAATCGTCCGCGGAGCGTTGCAGGGTTACCGTCTGGTCCCCAACCGTCATCGGCACTTGTGACGCCATGCGCTCGGCCGCAAGCTCCGGAAATCGTACCGATAGATTCGTCTTATAGACGCCGATTGCCGGGTTCGGCGGAGTAAGAATAAACTCTTCGACCGTCGGCAAATGAGGGTCTGGAGTGTTCCTCCCTGTCGCGGAAACTTGGTACTGCGGCGATACCGCGTCGCCACCAAATATCGTCAGGATCGGAAGCATCTCCGCCCGCAAGGAAACGTTAGTAAGATCACCGGAGGCCTTCGAGGTGATCTTGTAATTCTGCCACGAAGCATGCCCGCTCGACTCTAAGGTCCCGATGTTCAGGCTGACGACCAACGCGGCCAAAATGCTCAATGCGATGAACCAAAGCTTCTTGGGGGATTTCATTTTTGGCTCTCCTCTTTTCTGTGGTTGGAAGGTTGTGGCCTACTCAAACGGCTCGAATCGCCGCCGACGTTGTTGCTGATTCTCTTTCAGGACGGAAAGCTACCACAGGAATAAAGAAATGTCATCCACAACGAGTCCAAGTCGAATCCCTCGTCAATTCCGGAGGGCCTCGATTCGTGACTACGGCTACAATTGGCGGTCTTGCCCGCTATCGTTCAATACGTCGCGTAGAGTATAGAGAGTCGGGATAGTGGATCCGGAGAGGTTGTGGAAAACTTCCGCTTGACTTGATCGAACTCTCCGCCTACATTTCCACAGTAATTTTATCTGGCTTTCGAGGGGGAGCCTGCGATCTGTTGGAGGGCCCTATGGGTCGCTTCACGTGTAGGATGTCCCCGTCTACTCCTGCGGTCGCGCTCACTCAGAGCGCACAGACCAGTATTCAAGTTGTTCACTTGGTGCCTACATCACTAGCGGCGAACTGCGGCACCGCTAGCTCGCACGTAATTTCACTGCATCACGGACTCGCCTCACGATCAGCGTTTCCAGCCTTGGGGGACGAAAATCGAGGCGAAGTGACGCCTGAAGAACGTTCGGAACTGTCTGTGAGGATGCCGCGCTCTTCTAGAAGCAGCGCACCATGGCGGCAATCACGGACGTGCCTGAAAGAACTGCTCAGCTACGGGGTTCCGCAGTGTCATGTAAGGCATTTGACGCGTAAGTCACGCCAATCAAACCGGAGGATTGTTGGACTCAGTGAAACTTCTGTCGGCGCGTGATCAGGGTCAGCATTCTTGCAGGAACCTAGAAGAAAGCGGATGTCTGGAAATTCACGACTGTCCGAGGTTAAGGACGGAAAATATCGTGCGGTAGACTTTGAAATCACGTCTGTACAGTAGTTTTTGATCTCTAACCTCGGAATCAGCGCGTTTCGTTCGCGCCTAAGGAGAGATTATGAAAACACTCGTAGTGGTTCTGATCGTATTGTTTGCTCTGCATGTTGGTGCCATTCGAGTGGAGGCGCAGGTTGGGCCTTCACTTTGCGGTCCGGAACCGTTCCATGCCTGTGTCACGAAGATGCAATGTCGTGAGAGTGAGGGTTGGGTAATTACAGAAACAGAACCGGAAGGGACCCCATGCAGTACAACCTATGCCGGCCCGATTGACGGAACCTGTAGCGTTTCTCCGCCGCGCGGAACGATTCCGGTGTCGGCCTCGTGTGTTCTGTGCACACCTGGAACGTACAGCGTCAGCGGAACAATCTCCGGTCTCAATGGCAGCAGTTTCGTAATTAAGGACAATAACGGCTCGCCGCTTACGGTTTCAAAAAGCCCCTTCACCTTCCCTACAAAACTGCCCAACTGCAGCAACTATAGCGTAACAGTAACGAGGCAACCTCCGGGAGGGGTCTGTACGGTAGCGCACGCCACAGGCAGGGTTAAGAACGCGAACGTCACTGGTGTCTCCGTTGCCTGCTCATTTTCTCCAACTCCTCCAACTAACACTCTGCACACAAGGCAGGACGTCGCGAATCTGACAGCATCGCAAATCACCTCGTTGAAACACGGGTTTCAGGTAATGATGGAGAATTGCAATAACCCTCAGGTAGGTCCGAACAACCCAGCTTGTCTCACCTATCAGGCAAACATCCACGCGACGGAGGCAGGCGAGGACCAATGCCATATGGGAGACCCTAACCATCCGCTGTGGGATCAGTGCCAGCATGGCAGTTATTTCTTTTTGGCCTGGCACCGGATGTACCTTTACTACTTTGAAAAGCTCTTGCGGGCGGCGTCGGGGGATTCAAGCCTTGCGCTTCCATACTGGAACTACGAGGCCTCGTCCGAGCAAACGCTTCCCGCCCCCTTCCTCACGCCGGCCGTTGACTGCAACGGTAACCCGGCTGCTACCCCTGGCTGCAACCCACTCTTTCTGACTGACCGGTGTATGAACATCGTAGGGACCGGTTTCCCTGCGCCTCCGGCTCAGTGTCCAGACGCCTCTATGTCGAACGGTAATCCGTTTACTCCGGCTCTCCCCACTGGGGCCGCAGATGATTCGCAGGCATTGATGGATGCGGCTTTCGATCCTTCGTTGGGAGCGAACTTCGGTGGTGACGCCCCCCCGGCCAATGAGGCATGCCACTTCGACAGCAATTATGGTGACCTGGAGTTGCAGCCTCACAACGTGATTCACACAGACGTAGGCGGTGTGATGGCCAATCCTGGCACGGCGGCGAATGATCCCATCTTCTGGCTGCACCATGCCGAAATTGATCACCTTTGGAAGGTCTGGCTGGCTCAGGGTGGTGGTCGCATGAACCCCCTAAGCGACGCCGTTTGGAAGACTACCACGTTCAGCTTTTACGACATTGACACGGGAAACATCGTGAGCAAGTCCGCCCAAGACGTTCTGGATACTGTGGCGCAGTTGAACTACCGCTATGACGACGATCCAGAACCATCGTCACCAAGTCCACCCGCTCCACGCATAGAAGTGCAGACACAATTTCCGCCGACGCCACCCGAGGAACTGGCGGTCAGTATGGAACAAAGAATCGAGCTAAGCGGCGGGACGGTTCACACCCAACTCAATATTTCTCCCGAGACAAACGCGAAGATCAGCCATCTATTAGAGGACAAGGAGTTCAAGCACGCCATTGTCCTCAATCTGGAAATCGATAACGTTAGAGACTCGAGCGGTATGCACTACGAAATCTACGCGAATCTTCCGGCGACTGAAAAGCCGGCCCGCGACTCAATTTACTATGTTGGAAATCTAGGTCTCTTTTTGTCAAGGAGCGCAGAGACGACACTGAGGTTTGATCTTACGCGGTCCATTAGAGCCATGAGTGACAAAAAGGCCTGGGATGGAGGCCAGCTCACCATTACGTTCGTTCCACGCGGACTCCTCAGGCAAGAAAACCGGGAACCGCTGCCCTTGCGCCAGGGCGTCCGAGCAACCATCGAGCGGGTCTCTTTGGTCGCGCGATGACTCATGTATTGCATCCATGGACAGGAAGACCGGCATCAGCCCGCGCGCCATTATCAGCGCGGTGGACGCGGTTGCCAGCGGCAAGAGCATTGCTGAATCTGTGGCTGGCCAGCACGTGTGAAGAAGGTTGTTCGGTTTCTGGAACATCAGCCACTTACCAGAGAGTGAAATAAGCGCATTTGCATAGCCCAGAAAGGGCTGCAACCCACTCAAGAATCTGCCCAATAGCTGAAGGCGAGTGGCATTACGATTTTAGAACGAGCAGTTTTTACCTATTGACATCACTACGTGCTTGTGTTGCACTCGCGGCAAATCCGGCATACTAAGATGTTCTCGACACGCTTCATACCCGCCGCCTTCCTCGCGTTCAACAAATCCGATTTCGGGAATGCAACCTTGCACGATGACGACGGTCTTCTTAATCGGAGCGGCACCTTCCGAAAATCGCGCCTTGGGAAAAGCGATTGCAACAGCGGTGAGGTCGGAAGTAAGTTCTGTATGAGCAACCCACAAACTGCGCGGTAAGGAGTGTTCGATGTCAGGGGAAACGTTGGACAAACTCTATATTGGAACTGGTTCACTAAAGGAGGAAAAAGAGCATGAAACGGCTACTGTTGATGACGCTACTTGTGTGTACGATTGCCATTGGCCTCGGAATTCAACGAGCAAGGGCTGACTGCATCGCTACAAACGGCAATGCAAACGATGATTTTGGTTGCATGATGCTTGGATCGTGTGGATTGTTCTCCACATGCGTCCTTTGGGAGTGTGGGGTGCCGACTGGTTATGTCTGTTTCACCGCACCCAAGGGTGTCGTGCAATGTACTCTAACGGGATGCGCCTTTCTTAGTTGCCCGAACAATTGCGTCCCAGCCTAAACGTAAAGAACATTTTGGTCAGAAATGAACGCTAGGAGGTAACCATGAAAGACAAACTGGCATGGATTTTCCTCTGTGGGGCACTCGCGGTCTTGTGCTTTTATGGAGCAGCGAAATTAACCACGAATCACATCGCGCACGCGCAAGTCAGCGTCGCTCCCTTTGTGCTTCGGACAGAGAGCTACAACTACGATAAGGGGCCTAAGGGAAAATTATTCGTCAAAGAAGTTGTAGCGCGCCGATCAGATGGTGCCACTGCCGTAATCTCGACGGTAGGTGACCTCTCGTTAGGTTACACAATCAAGACACTTACATTTCTTGACGGAACATCAATCACAGTCTACGACCCGATTCGAACGAAATCGAGTTGGCACGTGACTACGCAACGGCTCGCTCAATTGAAAGAGCATTTGCTTCTTCATCCTGCACCAGACTGTATGCCCGAAGGGGTCAGGGAAGGACCAGTAAGAATTCTCGGCGACGATCTGATTCTAGGGCACAAGGTGATCCAGGTCGAATCTAAGTTCGGTTCTGGGCGTCTAATCGAGTGGGACGCTCCGGACCTAGCTTGCAAGACTTTAGAATTCCGGTTTGAGGAACGTCAATCCGAAGGCTCACTCAAACTCAAGACTCACGAAAAGGCTATCTCCCTTGACATCGGAGAGCCCACATTCAACATCTTCGATGTTGGCGCTGACTATCAGGAGATGAAGCCTTCAGAAGCTCAAGCTCGGTATTTCCAAAAAGCGGGTGTCCCAGAGGACACTGCCAGCAAGCAGTCCGCTCAGCAAGCCGACATTGTATATCTGCGAGGACAACGCTGATCCGAGCTATCTGTTTTGCATTTTAACGTCCCGAAGGGGAACAGGCCGCCTAAACTGCGTCAATCGGGGTAGATGGGCGGCTTTGTTCTGTATGCCAGTGCGCTCTTGCCGAGTGGGGAATCCGTCAAGCCACCGTTCCAGCCGTGGTTTTCTGTGCTACAGTTTCCGAATATGGAAGACAAGAACGAGTTCGATCTATCCGCATTCCGGCCAAGCAAGATTGAGTGGGAAGAAGCCCTGGCGCGTGCGAATCACCGCGTGCAAGAAGCGTCCCGAGAGACAAACGCGCTGGATTACACGATGTACGTGGACTACCCGGCAAAAGCAGACACGGATTGAGAGCTGTTACTGTGAGCCGGTTCGGTATCGAAACGGAAGAGGATTGCCGTCAGAAGATAGACGCGCTGTTGGAATTGCATGGCCGCGCCGAAAAAGCAACGACCAAAGAAACTGTTGCATCCATCAAGGCCGCGCTAAAGGCTTACTACGATAAAGGAAACAGCGGCAAAGCTAAGGGTGAAATGTCACAAGTCGAGTCGAGTTGGTTCTGGCCCGGTGTTTATGAGGCTTTTGTGAAAGGGCCGAATCTCAATGATCCGTCAACATGGCACGACCGCTTGTACGAAGTGCAACTGAATCTGAGTTACTACCGTCCAAGGCCGTGAGCCGATGTGCCTAATTTTGTGCCTACCAGCCCGCGCGCGCCTAAAGATTTGCGCCCTACGTTGACACGGGGGGTACGCCTTGCATGCGAACCAGCTGCGCATAATTCGCCGGGCCGCGCAGCATCCAGTACATCCGTACCGCCAGCTTCCTGGCGATCGCGACCTTCGCTACACCGCTGCCCCGGCGCAGTTTCAGCCGCTGATAGTCTTGCCGCAACTCGCCATCCAACCGCGCCGCGGTGTGTCCGGCCTCGACCAGCAACGAGCGCATCATGGGATTGCCTTGTTTCGAGATCGCGCCTAACCGCTGCCGCCCTCCCGAAGAATGCTCGCGCGGATTCAGCCCCAGGTAACTCGCCACCTGTTTGCTGCGCTCGAACCGCTCCACGGGTCCCAGCGTCAGCACGAATGCCAACGAAGTCACCGGCCCTACTCCCGGATGCGTCATCAGTAGAACCGCTGCAGCATTCTGTTCTGCTTGTTCCGCCACCGCGCGATCCAACTCGCGCAGTGAACCGTCGAACTGATCGAGCATCGTCAGCAACTCCTGCCGGCGATAGCTGGCCCAGACTCCCAGCCCCAACCCTTCCAACTCGACGCGGCCTTTCTTGGTGAACAACTTCTTCTTCCGACACACGCCCTCGCCCATCGCCAGAGCGTGCAGTTGATTGCCGACCGCGTTGCGCATCCACACCAGCTTCTGCCGATGCCAAACTAACTGTCGCAGATCGCGTTCCGCCATCGTCGGCCGCCAGATGCGAGGAAAGCGTTCACTCAGCAGCAAATCCAGTAAGTGAGCCGCGTCGCGCGCATCCGTCTTCTGCTTGCGTACCACCGATGCCCGGATCTGCGCCGCATCCCCGATCCAGAGCTCCTGCCCCAACTCGGCCAGCATCCGCTCGAACCAGCGGGTGTGCCCGGTCGCTTCGATCCCCACTCGCACCGGACCCAACAGCGCTGCATAAAACGCCAGCGCCTCTCCGCTCTGGTGCTCTAACCGGCGCTCGATTAACTCGCCGGTCTCCTGATCCAGCATCGCAACCTGCTGGTAGCGCGTATGCAAATCACAACCTACAATCTTCATGTGCTCGGCTCCTTTCCTCCGAGCCCTGGTTGCTTGAGCGCACCAAGTTTACTCGGCGGCTGGGAGCCGACACGGTTATCTAATCAGGCTGACCTCAGCGAAAGCGAAGCTTGGCGAAGGATGATACCGCCGCTCCGTCAGTTGGAAGGT
>Ga0210405_10002223_pt1 | contig 20428 bp, 16 predicted proteins | sample IncBWH11MmetaG_FD_155492 | JGI IMG/M metagenome (GOLD analysis project Ga0210405, IMG submission 155492) | Forest soil microbial communities from Barre Woods Harvard Forest LTER site, Petersham, Massachusetts, United States - Inc-BW-H-11-M | ecosystem: Environmental > Terrestrial > Soil >... | reverse complement strand
CCACGTCCTCGTTGAGCCACTTCTTATAGACCTTGCTCAACTCGACATTGAGGTTTCTTTTCTGCTGTTTCTTTTGCTTCTCGGATGGCGGGCGTTTGAGCGGATCGACTTCCTCCGAAGCTTGTCCCTGGGTCACGGTCGCGCTCGAATTCGTATTGCTTGAAGCAGCCGGTTTGTCGCCTTGGGCGCTGGCTAAGCCAGCAGTTCCCGCGACCAACGCGAGCGATAGAAGATAGAGTGAACTAACCCGGACCATGAGAGATTCCCGTCGACGACTTGCGCCCTATCATTTTAGGCTGTCAATAGGACGAAAGCAAGGTTAAGTCACATTACAAAGAGTAGATTAAACATCTCAACCGAGACATTTGTTAGAAGGGGCCGCACAGGTTTCGAGTTGCCCGGCCTGCAGTCAATTATCTTGTGAGTCGACTAGATGGCCCGGGGCGCGTTACTAGAGACCGTTACAGGCTGCTATAATTTGCACGCCGGGGGCGGGGTGGTTCCTTTCCGGATTCCCAGGGTCTTGGCTATTCCATTCCACATTGGAACTTTTCGGGCGGCAGGCTCGTATCCCAGAATGTATCCGTCACCTCACGGAAGGCTAGGTCTCTTGCGTAGAGCCTGCGATCTGGTCCGCTGCGGAATAAACGAGCAAATCGGACGGTGGCGTGAACGATGAAAGCCTGGAAGAAAATTGCGATTGGCGCCGGCGCGGTGGTGGTATTTGCCATTCTCGTCGGTCTTACGGTTTACCAGAGTGGCAAGAACGTAGTCACGGTGCAGACCGGAAAAGTGCAGCGCGAGGATCTATCTTCGGTGGTGAGCGCGTCGGGCGAAATCAAGCCGAAGACCTACGTCAACATCGGCGCGAATGCATACGGCAAGATCACCCACCTGTATGTTAAGGAAGGGGATCACGTAAAGAAGGGTCAATTGCTGGCGCAACTGGAAAACGTGCAGTCCACCGCCGATGTGAGCGCCAATCAGGCTTCGGTGCAAGCCGCCGAAACCGACGCCATCGCCGCCGATGCCGCGCTGAAAACTTCCGACGCAGATCTGCTGCGGGCGCAGGCCGACTACGAGCGCAACAAGCTGGATTGGGAGCGCGCGCAAAATCTGTACAAGGATGGGTTGATCGCGAAATCGGATTTCGACAGCCGCAGAAACGCGTGGGCTACAGCCGACTCTGGCTTGACGCAAGCCAAGGCGCGAGTTGCCCAAGCGAAAGCTCAAAACGATTCAGCGGACAAGCACGTCGCCCAGGCGCGGGCAAATCTCACCCGGGTCGCGGACGTCTTGCAGAAGACCACTTACGCGGCGCCTTACGACGGCGTAGTTACAAACTTGCCGGTGCGCGAGGGGGAGTCTGTGGTCATCGGAATTCAAAATGCCCTCGGCAGCACTTTGCTGACGCTCGCCGACATGTCAGTGATTACGGCAGAAGTGAAAGTGGATGAGACCGACATCGTGAACGTGCACCTGGGACAATCCGCCGAAGTGATGATCGATGCGATTCCCAAGAAAATCTTCCACGGTACTGTCTCGGAAATCGGAGACAATGCCATTGTGCGGTCGACCGGCGTAGCCACTTCGCAGCAGGCCACAGCCAGCGAAGAAGCCAAGGACTTCAAAGTCGTCGTTACTGTGAACGATCCACCGCAGGATCTTCGTCCTGGACTCTCCACCACGGCCAAGATCACTACGGCCGCGCGCGGCGGCGTGCTCTCCATCCCGATTCAGGCGCTATCGATTCGCAGCAAGGCCCAATTGGAGCAAGAAAAGTCGGCCCCTGGTTCTGTGCATGCAGCCGCTCCTGCATCCAAGGAAACTGCGTCCAAAGATAAAGACGCCCAGCAAGATGTGCAGGGCGTTTTTGTCATCCGAAATAAGAAGGCCGAGTTCGTCCCCGTCACCACAGGCATCACCGGCACCAGCGACATCGAAGTGTTGAGTGGCTTGAAGGAGGGGGACGAAATCATCACCGGCAGTTACAAGATTTTGCGTACGATTCGTTCCGGCAGCAGCGTGAAGATCGACAACTCTGTTCCCAAGAAGGAAGAAGAAGAAACATAACCTTCGACGGCTTCAAGCGTCCAAGGGGAAGTTAGGTCGCAGGTCTTAGGTTACAGGTCTTGGGTTCTAGCTTTGAAGCAGGCACTTTGATCGGTTCGCACAGCGACCTGAGACCTAGCACCTGAGACCCAAAAACAGACGGAGCCCACGGAGTCGAATTCAACCTCGGAGAACCTAGTGGCACCGGAGCAGGAGAAAAACATGGCTACCGCCGAAGTACTCAGCATGCCTATGAACGCAGTCGCAGCTTCACCGCAGTCCTGCATGATCGCCGCAATCGATCTGTGGAAGACCTACGACATGGGCTCGGAGCAGCAGGTGCACGCCCTGCGCGGCGTCAACCTGCGTATTGAGCGCGGGGAGTACGTTGCCATCATGGGACCCTCCGGTTCGGGAAAGTCCACGCTGATGAATCTGATCGGCTGCCTGGACACGCCCACCAAGGGCGAATACTGGCTCAACAGCCAACTGGTGAGCGAACTCGACGACGATGAACTGGCGCGCATCCGCAACAAGGAAATCGGCTTCGTCTTCCAGACCTTCAACCTGCTGGCTCGCGCCACGGCTCTGCACAACGTCGAACTGCCCCTGATTTACGCTGGCGTCCCCACCGCCGAGCGCACCGAGCGCGCCAAGGCTGCGCTGACGGCGGTAGGCATGGAATCACGGATGACGCACAAGCCCAATGAGCTCTCTGGAGGTCAGCGGCAGCGCGTGGCCGTCGCCCGCGCTCTGGTGAACCGGCCATCTATCATTCTTGCGGACGAACCTACCGGGAACTTGGATTCCGCAACCGGAAACGAGATCATGGCTCTATTCGACCGTCTGCACGGTGAGGGAAACACGATCGTCCTGGTCACCCATGAACATGACATTGCCGAATACGCGCACCGCATCGTGAATATCAAAGATGGCGTTGTTGAACGCGACGAAAAGAAGAAGTAAGTCGTCCGCGCACTCCTTAGACTTGACCGCCGACCCCGCGAGAGGCAAAGACTCGCGGCTATTCCAAAAGTTAGCTTCCCCAACTGGCTGATGCCTTAGGCGCGCCGGCAATCGCCAAGTCCTCTACTACTTTCGGTGCAGCTACTGTTACTTGATCCCGTCCGGCGCGCTTGGCTTGATAGAGCGCGGCATCTGCGGCGGCCATGAGTTCTTTTGGCGACGTACCATGCTCGGGAAAGACCGCGACGCCAACGGAGATCGTGACCATTCCCATGGCCTTGCCCTGATGAAGAATGGTCAGCTCCTTCATCTTCAGTCGCAGGCGCTCGGCCCGCGCACAAGAGGATTTCAAGTCTGCCGTCGGCATCATGACGACAAACTCCTCCCCTCCAAAGCGGCAGACAAAGTCTTCGGCACGAACGCCCTTCGTCAAGGCCATTCCAGTCTCGCGCAACACCGCATCTCCTGCGTCGTGCCCATAGGAATCGTTAAAAGTCTTGAAATGATCCAGATCGATCATGAGTATTCCGAGCGACTGTTGGGCTCTGGCTGCGCGGCGCACTTCGCGCTCCAAAGTTTCTTCGAGGTAACGCCGGTTATAAAGACCAGTCAGCACGTCGCGCACGGACTGAATACGCAACGCTTCCCGCAGTCGGATGTTTGCCAGTGACAAGCCGACCTGCCCGGCAAAAGTTGTTTTGAACGACAGTTCCGCGCCCTCAAGCTGCGGCCCTTCTTCGATAGCCTGGAAGTGCATAATGCCGAGCGTCTCGCCCTGCGCCAATATGGGGATGCACAGATACGAAACGTTGACGCCCGCGGCATGGGCACAGGGCGCAGTCGAATCGTCTGCCGGCACCCGATGCGGATGCCCGGTCCGGAGAGCCCAGCAAGCGGTAGGCTCGAACTCAAGTGCCCCAACCCGGCAGTCCGTCCACGAACCGATCACGTCAGCCAGGTTGCGCGAAGGATTGAGCAGCGCTATAGCTCCCCGGGAGGCAGGGAAAATCTTGGGCGCGAATCCCAGTGCGGCCGCAAATACCTCCTCCCGAGTGATGCAACTCTGCAGAAGTTCGCCCAGCTTCGCCAGCAACGTCGCGCGCTCCGAGCGCTTTTGCAATTCCGTCATCATGCTCTCGGTCTGTTGATCGAGCCTCTGGCGGGCGAGATCTTTTTCCAACATCTCTTTCTGCAATCGTTCGTTGGCATCGGCGAGTTGCAGGGTCCGCTCCAGCACCTCGTCCTGAAGAATCTGCATGTTCTGTTTCTGACTCTCGATATCGGTGCACGTGCCGAACCATTTGACGATCACTCCCTCAAGATTACGAATCGGATTGGCGCGGCACAGAAACCAGAGATAGGTTCCATCCTTTCTTCGCAGCCGATATTCCGCGTCGAATGCATCGCCATCTTGAACCGCACTCTCCCACTTCGCCACGCACAGAGCGAGGTCATCGGGATGAATGATCACCGTCCACCCCGCGCCTCGGCCTTGCTCGTAGCTGAGAGCGGTGTAGTCAAAGAACCTCTGGTTAAAGTAGTCGACCATGCCGTCCGGGCCAGACGTCCAGATAATTTCTGGAACCGCCTCCGCCATCGTTCGAAAGTACAACTCCCGATCCCGCGCGCTGCTTAGGTCACCCTTCTGGTGATTCAGAAATCTGTCAAAAACCGAGGAGGCGATCGTGACACCCGAAACCACAAAGCCCGCCACGCCCACGGCTACGACGCCGATCGTCGAAGTACCAAGAGCTCCTCTGAGATCAGGTACGGCCGCGGAATGGTAGAAAGTCGCAGCCCACATCCCCGTATAGTGCATCAGCGGAATCGCACAGCCCATGATCAGCGCGCTGACGATTTTTCGCCAACTTGCCCGCGCATCATCTCGCATTCGAAAGGCAAGTTGAAGTGCGATTAGCGAAATTCCGACGGCCAGCACGATCGAAAGGGCAACCATTCTGCGGTTATAGACAATCACCGCAGGGACTCGCATTGCGGCCATGCCAACATAGTGCATGGCCGAGATCCCGCTGCCCATGAAAGCGCTCCCTGCAATCATCTGCATGAGGCCCATCTGCGGCCGGCTAACCACGAAGAGAGCAACACCAGAGGCGGCGATCGCTGCCATTAGAGAAAGCGCGACGATCGAGACATCATAGGCAACCGGCATCGGCATGGTTAAGGCCAGCATGCCAACATAGTGCATGGACCAGATGCCCGCGCCCATCGCCACCGCTCCGCAACCAAGCCACATCGTTCGGACCCGGCCCGTTGCCGAGGTCACGCGTCCCGCAACATCCAATGCGGCATACGAGGCGACCATCGCCAGCGCGACCGAGAGCGCTACCAGCCAGTAGTCGTAGCTGCCATTCATTCTTGCGATGGAATTCATCTCTTAAAGACTTCCGGTGTTGTGTCGATTTGAATGCATCTCGGGATTCGGCGGCCTCGGCGGGGCAGTCAGTTCCACTACGCTTCATATCGGCAGCGCTTGTCAGTTGCCTCATTAAAAAAAATTTACCGGCGGAGTCGAGGTCTTCCAAACACAAAACGTTCGGATTCAGACTGAGGACGTCGGATGGGACGTCTGTCGATTGCATTCGCGGGCACGAAGAAGGCCTCTCCGTGGAGAGGCCTGTAAGAAGAACATGTGTGCTTGCCTTGGCGATCTAGGGCAAGGTCGTTGCAGTGGTCTTCGTCGCGCCGGCGAGGAAGAAGTTGTGGTCGTAGAGATTCCGGTACATGAGCCCGGCAATCTCGGCTGCCTTTGGACCGAACGTCGGACGTCCACCCTGAAGGAAAACCACCACAACCACGCGTCCTCTGCTGGTATTCGCATATGAAGCGAACCATCCGAAGCGAGTACCGGCGTGTGAACAGGTTCCGGTCTTGCCGAGAATCTCTTCTTCGTTAAAGTTAAGACCCAACCGGCGGGCCGTTCCATATTGCACCGCGCCTGCCATACCGTCGGAGATTTCCGGGATCAGCGGAGCGATATCCAGTTGGCGCTTGATGCGCGGCTGGAAGTTTACGACTTCTTCCGGTGTCGATGGGTGTTGTAGGTAGTAAAGTGTGCCGCCGTTCGCGATAGCAGAGACCATCGCACCCAACTGCAATGGTGTCATCGAAACGCCTTCACCGAAAGAACACATCTTGCCGACGCCGCCCAGCTTCTCGGGAATCACTTCGTCGGGATAGGTGCCTAACTGTTCGCCCGGAATATCGTAACCGGCGAGTTCGCCCAACCCGAATTGGTGGGCATAGTAAGCAACCTTCTCGAATCCCAGCTTGCGCCCGAGCGCCTCAAAATAAGCATTGTTGGAGTGCGCCAGTGCTTCGGTAAGGTTCATGCGGCTGCGGCCGCCGAGCGAAACTTCAGTTTCTTTCGAAACCACGCCCTCGCTGAGTGCAGCCAACGCGACGGAGAGTTTAATGGTCGAGCAGGGCTGAGCGCCGCTCGAAAGCGCGAGCTTCTGGTTCACCATGGCCAGCACGCGTCCGCTGGTCGGCTCGATCGCGACGACTGTGCCATTCATGTTGCCCAGAGCATCAATTGCCGCCTGGCGCACAATCGGATCTTCGCCTTCAGTGTTGTCGCCGCCGGTAATTCCGTCAGCGAACGAGCTCATGTAAAAGCGCTCCCCGCGATATCGACGCCGGGTAGTAGTCGTAGAGGTCCGAGTAACGCTGGCACCAACCTTCGCATTGCTGACAGTAGTGCGGTGCGCGGTCGTACTGCGGCTGCTCGCCAGGTGGCGCAGGCGACGCTTGGTGTGCTGGCTTTCGCTCACTTTCTGGGACTTGGATTTAGTGCTTTTCGGTGGTTGCGTATTGACGTGCGCGGCCCAAATTGCAGGGACCAGAAACAGTCCTCCCACAACGACTGCCAGACGAAGATAGCGAGTTCCCAGATTGGACACTTAGATTCGACCTCTGATCTCCGGCTCTCCCGTACTCGCGTGCACGAAGTCTGCCAGTCTGCCGGTCTTGACCTACAGCTTCGACTAACTGCGCTGATACTACGAGACTTAAAGTATTTCAGGCAACAACAAAGTTTTCATTAAAGGAATTGTAATTTCTAATTTAACCCTTTATGGGACAGATACTTAAACGGGAAAGCACTTCGGTCCTGCTGCCTCAGTAACTCGTTACCTCGTTACTGCAAAGATACTGCACGGTCGCGCAAGAGTTTGCAACTTTTGGATCGATTTCTTGGCCTTGACCTCAGGCCCTCAAGCCGGTTTCGAGCATCTTTCGAGAAATCTAGCACAAGCCCAAGGTCCACGTCGGACCTCTACATAACCTCGCCGCGTTTACGTAGAAATGCCGGAACATCCAGGTCATCTTGCTCGAAATTTGCCACCATCGCGCTGCGCATCGTATCGAGTGAAATCACATCAGAGCCGGCATGAACCGCGACTGATGACGATTCTCCCATGGTAGATCGGCTTTCCCCGGAACTGTCTTCCATGACCGGGTTCGTTATCGACTCTGGAAAAGGCTCGGGAAACGACGCGGGCGCAGCATCCCGGCCCACGGGATCGGGAAAGTCCATATTGTTGTAGCCCGCACTGCTGAACCCCATGGCATTGTCATGCGAGGCGGCAAATGAGTGGTGCGATTCAGCCGTACGCTGGTGGCCTCGACTCACTTCGCGGAAGCCAGTGGCGATCACGGTAATCTTCACCGCGTCTTTCATCTTCTCGTCCAGCACTGCACCGAAAATAATGTTGGCATCTTCATGCGCTGCGCTCTGGATGATGGTGCAGGCCTGTTGCACCTCCGCCAGCTTCAGGGAAGCCGAGCCCGTAATATTGATCAGGATGCCACGCGCTCCATCGATCGCGCCCGCCTCAAGCAGCGGCGACGCAATCGCCCGCTGCGCCGCTTCGTTCGTACGATTCGCGCCACTCGCCGTGGCCGTGCCCATCACGGCGTAACCCATGCCGGCCATGATTGTTTTCACGTCGGCGAAGTCGCGGTTGATGATTCCGGGAATGGTGATGATGTCGGAAATTCCCTGCACACCCTGCCGCAGAATGTCGTCGGCAACGCGGAACGACTCGAAGAACCCCGCATCCTGAGCGACGGCCAGAAGCTTTTCATTCGGAATCACGATGGTCGTGTCCACCGATTCCATCAACTCGGCAATTCCCTTCTCGGCCTGCGTCATGCGCCGCTTGCCTTCAAAAGAAAAAGGCTTGGTCACAACAGCCACGGTGAGCGATCCCATCTCACTGGCCAGCGACGCGATGATCGGAGCGGCGCCCGTGCCCGTGCCGCCGCCGAGACCGGTCGTCACGAAAACCATGTCGGCGCCTTCGAGCGCCTCGATGATCTTGTCCGAGTCTTCGAGCGCCGCCTTGCGCCCAACCTCCGGGTTCGCGCCCGCGCCCAATCCATTCGTCAGCTTCACCCCGAGCTGCAGCTTCACCGGCGCGCGCGACATGCGCAGCGCCTGCAAGTCGGTGTTGGCGACGATGAACTCGATACCCTCCACTCCGGCGTCAATCATGCGATTGACCGCGTTGCCGCCGCCCCCGCCTACGCCGATAACCTTGATCTTGGCATCGTTAAGCGGCTCTTCGTTAAAGCTGATGCGAATGCTCGAATCGTTTGTCATAGTCTCCACCTGGGCTGATTTTGTCGCGTTCCGTTCTGCGCGTTCTTTCCCTTTCTAATTGCCAGAATCTTTTATTAATCTGTCATTCCGAACCGGGCGATAGCCCGGAGAGGAACCTGCTTTCAGCGTGCGACATCAGATCCTTGCCCTACGCTCCTCACCCCACCAACAACGCCTTCAATCTCGATCCCCACCGATCAGCCTGAAACCCACGCGCCGCCTGTGCGCGTTGTCCGTAATTCACCATGCCAAGCACTGTCGCAAATTCCGGCTCAGCCAGCGTTGCCGGCATTCTCGCCAGCGGCGTAGGCCAGGACAGCCGCACCGCCCGCCGCAGCACGGACTCTGCCACATCGAAAATTCCCGGCAGCCTTGACCCTCCTCCGCATAGAACGATGCCTGCCAGGCAAGCATCGAACATCCCGCTCTGCCGCAGACTCTCGCGCATCATTTCAAACAGTTCACGCGCACGTGGCTCGAGAATTTCCGCAACCAACCGCTGCGGCAGCAAACGAGATGGCCGGTCCCCAACTGACGGCACTTCCACTTCATTCCCTTCGGGAATCAGCGTGACGATCGCATTGCCATAAACTTTCTTAATTTTTTCGGCTTCCGCCAGCGGAGTACACATGCCCATCGACAAATCGCTCGTGAAGTGGTCTCCGCCCACAGGAATCACTCCCGTAAACGCGACCGCGCCTTGTATAAAAACGATCAGTTCGGTCGCCCCCGCGCCAATGTCGGCAAGGCAGACTCCCAACTCCCGCTCGTCGGCTCGTAACACGGAATCGGCCGCCGCCAACGGCTCAAATACGGTGTCATCCACGTGAACGCCGGCGCGATTCACTGCGGTAATCACGTTCTGCGCCGCACTCGCCGCCGCCGTTACCAGATGGACTCGAACCTCCAGCCGCGCCGCCATCATGCCCAGCGGATCGTGTACCCCCGCCTGATCGTCGAGAATGAATTCCTGCGGCAACAGATGTAAAACCTCGCGATCCGCGGGAAGCGGAATCGCCCGCGCACGCGCCACTGCCTGCTTGATCTCGTCGCGCCCAATCTCTCGTGGACGCGTGCCCAGGCTGATGCCGCCATGGCTGTTCACGCCACGCACATGCGCGCCGCCAATGCCCACGATGGCGTGCTCGACCGCCGCACCGGCTACATCCTCGGCCGCTTCAACCGCCTTCTGAATGGCCGCAACCGCCTTGTCGAGCTCTACGATCACGCCCTTGCGCGATCCGCGTGACTCCGCCACGCCATGCCCGCGATAGCGCACTCCGCTGTCGGTTACCTCCACCATCAACGCGCACGTCTTCGCGCTCCCCACGTCGATAGCCGTTAAAAAGCTCCCTTGCTGGTTCCCCATCTTTATGAATCCCTAGAAATTAATTTCCAAACAAAATCGCACCGCTACGACATCAACTTTTACTAATCCGAATCCTGATTCGTCTGAGTCTTGGCAATCGCCGGACTCGGCTTTTGACCACCGCCGGAAGACTTTGCCGCTGGTTTCGGCGAAGTCTTTTTCGCATCTACGGCCGGACGCACTGCAAGCTCATGACCGGCCGGCGAACTCGACTTCCGCACTGCCACGCTCTTCGCTACAGCAGCGTCAGCCTTTCCCGTTGACACTGCTTTCTTTGTGCCTGCGGTAGCTTTACTGGCTTTCGCAGTAGGCTTCTTCCATTTCGTCTTTGGAGTGGGTTTCGTCGCCCCGCTTGCCGCGCTCTTGCTCGCGTCGAGTTTCTTCTGCGTCAGCTCAAACGCCGGCCTTGGGACCGGCCGGTCGTTCGGGCCGATGCGCATCAGCAACGACACCGGTTTAACTCCCGCAGCGACTGCGGCTTTCGCCGCCGCAGGACTCAACGGCACGGACTTCGCGATGCGCTCCATGTCCGGATTCACGATGATCTGGTTGTCGTAGCGCAGATCCACCGACTCCAGCTTTTGAAACTGCTGCCGCCAGCCCTGCGCGTGGGTTACATAAATTTTGTAGCGCCGCAAATAGTCGGACGATCCCAAGTGCACCAGCACATCGCCCGCCGGATCATTCACCCGCACCTTCACATCTTCCAGATCCGAAAGATCCACTTCGCTGAGGTCCTGCGAATAATGCGCGCCTCCAGAATCCAGCTCCCGCACCATCTCGCCATAAGTTTTCATGCGAGGCGCTCGCGTCGAAAGCGGCTCGCCCGGATTCATTCCCAGAATCACCGGGAAGGAATATTTGTGCTTGGGCGTCAACTCCATCAAAGTACCGCCCGCGTCGATCAGGGACATGCGCGGTCCCACCCGCGCGAAGGCGACAGGAGTGCGCTCGTGAATCTCAACCTTCAGCCGGTTCGGGACAAAGCGCATGACGCTGGCTGCTTCCACCCACGGAATCTGCTCCAGTTGCGCCTTCTGTTGCGCCAGAGGAATGAAGAATATGTTGCGCCCGATGTCGGCGCCCATCACTTCCATGATCTGCGCCTTGCTCACGTTCTGCATGCCGGTGATCTCAATGTTGTCGCTCGATTCCACGCGGAAGCGCCACGAGCGTTCACCGTAGCGATACAACGCGGCAAAGCCCAACGCCGCCACGCAAGACGCGGCGGCAGCTACCAGCGACCACAGCAACCGGTTCGCGGTTTTCTTGGGAAGAGAACTTCGCCGGGCGGAGACGCGCTTTTGCCCGCGCAGGAAAGGAGATTCCTCGTTCGAATCCAAGTCGAGCAGGCGCGCGTCATCGATCTCCTCGCGCGCATTGTCTTCGCGCACATGCGAGGCGCTGGGTGGGTACAACTCCTCCTGCAAGATGGTGCTGCCGGACTTCCGCGCCATCAATTCAGGTCAGTTGTCGTAGAGGAATCGCTGAGCACTCAAACTATAACTTTATTTTCAAGTTTGAGATAGACAAAATGTTGGAGTTTTTCACAGCGAGGAATCGCATTGGGCATCATCGGCATGAGGGCACGAATCATGTGGAGACAGCCGCCTCGCTGTCCGGCCAGGGCGAAACCCGGCCGCTCCATTCGAACTCCAACAACGAAAAAGCGGAGGCGGATATTTCCGCACCCGCCATAGTTAGGAAAAAAGCTCAAGGAAGTTCGCTTACATCGACCCCAGATCGACATGCACCACCGGAGCCGAAATCTGCATCCGCGGAACCCTCACTCGCACTCGCGGACACACCACAGAATTAAACATTGCCGGCTCAAAGCGTGCGCGAGCGACTTCCGCCTCAATCCGCGCTCGATTCGCCTCGATTCGAGCCATAGCAGCTTCTTCCCGCGCCGACATCGCCTCGAACCTGGCCATGCCCGTCCGGCTTTGAGCCATCTTCGTCTGGAAGCGCGCCACTGCGGTGGCTACGCGGCAGGACGCGGTTTGCTCCTGCGCGGCGGTGATTTTGGCTTGTGTCAAAAACCAGTCCGCGCGCTCCGCGGCTAAAGCAAGCACCGGTCCCGTGCGGCTCTCGATTCGTTCGATAACCTGACCAACATTCCGGCGGGCCCATGCCGCGCCGCCATCGTGATAAATCCCATTCAATCCCAATGCTATGATCCCAGCCGCCAACCATCCCCATCCCGGCATCGATTTCATCGCCAATAACCCCTTATGGCAAATTGGACGGACCTGACCCCAATCCGTTAGCAATGGAAGATACGGAAGCGACGGGTAATCAGTTCCGTGTCGTTCTGGAGCGCGATTTGACCAAGTTGATCGCTGGCACCCCATGGTAGTATTGGACCCCATCGGTTTCGATGGAGGCGGCATCCAGGGCGGCTTTGGAGCCCGCCTTTACATCCCAGACCGAATTGGCGAAGGACTTGGAGGATCACGTGACAGGAACAATCAGGGCTTTCTCGCCGATCTGTTGGGCGCTTGCTCTCGCTATGGCCTTGACGGTCCAACAGGTTCACGCGCAGACGCCGACTCCTTCAGTTTTCATGTCCATTGATGTCCCCGGCGCGATCGAGACCGACGCCAACGACATCAACGATGCTGGTGTCATCGTAGGTTTCTATGTCGACCCAGGTGGCATGGACCACGGGTGGGTTCGCATTGGCGGGACATTCCACTACATGGATGTTCCGGATGCTGTTGGAACCTTCGCTTACGGCATCAACGACAGCAACCAGATCGTGGGGTGGTATTCAGATTCAGGGCTCGTCGAGCATGGATTCATGCTCGACAAAGGGACCTTCACAACCATTGATTTTCCAGGTGCGAGTCTAACCAATGTCTGGAGCATTAACGGCACCGGCACGGTTGCGGGCACCTATCAGGACGGTTCGGGAGTGTTCCATGGTTTCGAAGAGGCAAACGGAAACTTCTTTACCATCGACATCCCAGGAGCGATCCATACTGAGATTCATGGCATCAATAGCTTAGGCGATACAGCGGGAATCTATTACATCAACATCAATGGCGGAGAGTATGAAAACGGATTCGTCAGGCATCCAAACGGGCAACACACTACCAGCTTCGCTTCCTTCATCGACCGAATCAGGGACACGAAAGGCACGGAGGTGGTTGGATGGTACGCAGACGGCTGTTGCAGGCTACCTCTCATGCCACCCTTCCAAGGAATAGTTATACTCAATCCCCACTCGTTCAATTCCGTCGATTTTCCGGGTGCGGTCGATACATTCTGTCGGGGCGTCAACAAGAGCGGCGCCATCGTTGGTGTTGTGGGTACCTACACAGACACGAGCGGTATCATTCACGGGTTCGTAGCCAAAAACGCAGCGGCAAGTCTTAAGCTTAATTCCGATTAACAAAAAGAATTCGAAATCCTAGGTTGATGCGATTTCAAGGTCCCCGGTAGGGGACACCGAGGAACTAACATTTAGGTGCCTCCCGTTCCTTCAACTTCTCCCGAATCATTGGCCCCAACTGCGATACGTTGCCCGCGCCCAGAGTAAGAATCATGTCTCCGTCCTTAGCCGTCGCCGCCACTGAGTTCACCGCTTCCGCGAAGGAACACACATAGTGCGCGTCCAGTCCACCCTTTTCGCGGATTGTCCGCGCCAACGTTTCTCCACTGACGCCCTCGATCGGCTTCTCGCTCGCCGCATAAATATCGAGAACGAAAAGCGAATCCGCATCGCCAAAGGCCGTGGTGAAGTCCTCTAGCAAGTCGCGCGTACGCGTATAGCGGTGCGGCTGGAAGACCACATGAACCTTGCGAAACCCGCACTGCCGCGCCGCCGCCAGCGTAGCCTTGATTTCGGTAGGATGGTGTCCGTAATCGTCAATCACGCTCACGCCTGCAACGCGCCCGCGCAACTGAAAACGCCGGTCAACCCCGCGGAACTGGTCGAGCGCGGCTCGGATCGCTTCGACGCCAATCTCCAAACCTACGCCCACGGCAATCGCCGCCGTCGCGTTCAGGATGTTATGCACTCCCGGCACATGCAGGGTGAACTGGCCCAAATCTTTCGCACGATAGCTCACGCGAAACCGGCTTAACGGCTGGCCATCTCCGGGCACGTTCGCTACAGCAGCATTCGTCTTCAACTTGATCAAGAAATCTGACCCGCGCTTGGTTCCATATGTCACCGTCCTCCGCTGCGCCTCCGGCAGCAACCGCCGCAGCATCGCATCGTCATTGCACACCACAACCATGCCGTAGAACGGCACGCGGTCCATAAACTCAAGAAAAGTCTTCTTCACATCCCGCATATTGCGGTAACAATCCATATGCTCACGGTCGATGTTGGTCACCACGGAGAGAATTGGGGATAATTTCAAGAACGACCGGTCGCTCTCATCCGCTTCGGCCACCAGATATTGCGATTTCCCGAGGCGCGCGTTCGATCCCATCGCATCCACGCGCCCGCCAACCACCACGGTAGGATCGAGTCCGCCCGCAGCCAGCACAGCTGCGACCATAGAAGTTGTCGTGGTCTTCCCGTGCATGCCGGCGATGGCGATGCCATACTTCAACCGCATCAACTCTGCCAGCATCTCGGCCCGTTGAATCACCGGCACGTGCAGTCTGCGAGCTTCCACGACCTCAGGATTCTCCGCCGCGATCGCGGAACTCGTCACCACCACTTCGGCCCCAGCAATATTTTCGGCGCGATGTCCCTCAAACACTGCCGCGCCCAGGCCCGCAAGCCGCTGCGTAACAGTCGAAGTCTTCAGGTCCGATCCCGAAACTCTGTAGCCGAGATTCAGCAACACCTCGGCAATCCCGCTCATGCCGATCCCACCGATCCCTACGAAATGTATCTGCTGAATCTTGGCAAACATGTATGTCCGCCCCGCGTGCCTGTCATCCTGAGCGAAGTAAATGCTTCGCGAACGCGAAGCATTTACGCAGTCGAAGGACCCCTTTCACTGTTTTGCACCCGCGGACTCATCAGGGTTTCTCTTGACTCTATTGCTTACTCTCTAAGCAACATTCGTGCCATATTCCGGGCACGACTTCGATCTGATAAAGCTCGTCGCCTCCGTGATAAAACCCGAGGACATTATCTTCCCGGTCGTGCTCGCATATTCAAGCTGCTCTGGAATTAACTTGTTATGGAGTTTCCAAGTACGCATAAAATCCTCAAAAAACTGCGGGTAGCGATCTTGACGAGACTTCCAATCGGGAACTCCTCCTTATAAGGGCCTCTGGTCTTCCCCACAAGAACCTCCCGACAAGAGTTTGAAAGAAACGCAATCCGTGATCCGTGGCTAACTTTCTTCGATCCCCGCCACCCTTACCGCCATCGCCGCAATATCCCGTGCCGCATTCGGATGCGCCAAACTCCGCGCCGCCTCGCTCATCGACTGCAATCGCCGCGGATCATTTAATAGCGCTGCGATTGTCTCCGCCAGCCAGACTCCCTCCAATTTCGATTCCTCGACGACCACCGCTGCTCCCTCGCGTGCCAGCGCCTCCGCATTCACGCGCTGGTGATCGTCAGCCGCGCGGGGAAACGGCACGAAGATCGCAGGCTTTCCCGCCGCCGTGATCTCCGCGACCGTACTCGCGCCCGACCGGCATACCACCAGGTCAGCGCGAGCGAACGCGGACGGCATGTCTTCGATAAACTTCGAAACCTCGGCCGGCTCACCCAGATTCTGATAGGCAGTCAGCGCGTCATTATAATCACGCTCGCCGGTCTGATGAATGATGTGAATGCCAGGCGCCTGCCGGCGCAGTTCGGGCAGACAGCGGATCATCGCGTCATTGATCGCGTGCGCCCCCTGGCTTCCGCCGAAGACCAGCAGAGTCGGCGTCCCGCTGCGCTTCTTATTATCTAGAACCGCGATATCAAAAAATGCCTGGCGAACCGGCACGCCCGTCACTTCCGCGTAGCGAAAATATTTCGCCGTCTCCTCAAAGTGCACCGCTGCACCGGAGACAAATCGCGCAACGACGCGATTGGCAAATCCCGGCACCACATTCGGCTCAAAGGCCAGCGTCGGAATATGTTTCACCACCGCCGCCAGCATGGCCGGCCCCGACGCATATCCACCCACGCCAATCACCACATCCGGAGCGAATTCGTTCAACATGCGGCCCGCATCCCACACCGCGCGCGGCAAGTCGAAGGCCGTCTTCGCCCGCGTCATCAGGCTCACATTCTTCAACGCTCCGACGCGCACCAATCGCAATGGATACCCTGCAGCCGGCACCAGACGGTTCTCAATTCCACGCGCCGTCCCGATGAACAGCACCTCGGCTGCATAACTTTTCTTGAGTTCGTTGGCGATGGCCAGCGCCGGGATCACATGCCCACCCGTCCCGCCGCCCGCCAGAATGGCCCGCATGAGGTGACTATAAATGATTGAGCGATTGAGTCATTGGGTCATTGAATCATCGGATTGCTCCGTTTCAATCACTCAATGGCCCGATCATTCAATGACTCAATGGCTTCATTCCGTTTGCTTCGTAATGTTCAACAGCACGCCTACGCATGCCAGCGTCACAAACAGAGACGAACCGCCGTACGAAACCAGCGGTAGCGGAATGCCCTTGGTCGGCATCATGCCCAGCACGACGCTGATGTTGATGAACGCCTGCAGAACCACCATAGTGGTTATTCCAACCGCGAGAAATCTTCCGAACAAATCTTCGGTCCGCCACGATGTCCGCATCCCGCGCCATAGAAAGATGGCGAACAGCGTCACGACAAACATCGCACCCACAAGCCCCAGCTCTTCCGCGGTCACGGCAAAAATAAAGTCAGTGTGCGGCTCGGGCAGATAAAAAAGTTTCTGCTTGCCCTCCATCAGACCGGTGCCGGTGATCCCGCCGGTGCCGACTGCGATAAGCGATTGAATCAGGTGAAATCCCGCCTTCTGCCGCTCAGCATAGGGATTCATAAAGGCCAGAATACGGTCGCGCCGAAAGCTCACATGAAAGATCAGGAAATACAGCGGCAGCAGCGAGGCCCCGAACGCGTACCCAAAATATCGGAACCGCAGGCCCGCCACATAAAAGATGCACGCCGCCACACCCGCGCAAGCAATGCCAGTACCCAAGTCGGGTTGCAGCACAATCAGCCCCAGCAACGCTGCGACCGGCGTAGCGGCGGGCAAGAGCGTGTTGCGCCAGTCGTCCAGGAAGTTCGGCGTCGAACCCAGCATGGAACTCGCTCCTGAAGCTGGCACGGACCTCGACCGGCTTTCGAGGAAATAAGCGAGAAACAGAATGAGCGCCGGCTTCGCCAGTTCGGAGGGTTGGAACGAAAATCCTCCCGCGTGAATCCAGCGGTGAGTGTTGTGGGAGCGATCAAGAAAGAAAACTAAAATGAGCAGAAGCGTGGTCAGCCCCAGGAAGGAAAACACCAGTGCCGGATGCCGGTAGCGGCGGTAATCGAGCCGCATTGTGATGACCATCACGATCAGTCCTGCCGAGGCCCAGATTAACTGCTTCAGCAAGAATGCATACGGCGATCCAAAGCGTTCCCGCGCCATCACCGCCGAGGCCGAAAAAACCATGACCAGCCCCACAAACACCAGCAGCATGGTCACAGTAAATAACCAGCGATCGACGCTCACGCGCTTTGCCATGGGAAATTCATTTCACCACGGAGTCGCGAAGACGTAGAGCGGGAATTGCTGATTGTTGATTTTTGATTGTTGACTGTTTTGGTTCGGGTAGCCTGCGCAGCCACTGAAACGATGAAACCCGGCCCTTACTTCGAGTTTGTCAGCGACAAGGTACCAGGCTACTGGCTCTGCACTCTCGCCGCCTCAAACTCATCGCCCTTTTGCCAAGCAATAAGACGAGTAAGGCTAGCCGCCTCCCACCCCAGAGCGAATCCGAACCGTGCCACGGCTGCATCCCCGACAAAATCCATTTCCGGATGGTACTCATCGCTCGGCCGATGATAGCGATTTTCGACGAACTCTTTCTCCTGGGCCCGGCCCCATGCCTCGTCGTGACCTTTGAACTTCACGCCTTGGTCGATCGAGAATGACGGAATGCCCACACGCGCCAGACTAAGATGATCGGAGCGGTAGTAAGTTCCCTGCTCCGGAAACGCTTCCGGACGAATCGCTAAACGGAAGTCCTTCGCGGTCGCCTGTACCCACGGGTAGAAAGTCGTGCGCTCCGCACCTGAGACCTCGACTTCCTGCGGCGCTCCGAGAGGCAGTACGTTATCATAATTCAAATCCAGCGCAATCTTCCCTGCCGGAATCGGCGGATGCTTGCCCAAATACGCCGACCCCAGCAGTCCCTGCTCTTCCGCCGTGACCGCCGCGAAAATTATCGAGCGTCCTGGCCGGTCTTTGGCGACGCTGAACGCCCGCGCCACCTCCAGCAAAATGCCGCAGCCCGTGGCGTTGTCAGCAGCACCGTGGAAGATGTTGTTGCCAGCCGGCATTTCAGGGCGGATGCCGAAGTGATCGTAGTGCGCGGTGTACATCACCGCCTCACCCTTCAGGTTGCGGTCGGAACCGGGCAGCATGGCCAGCACGTTGTTCGATTCAAAATTCCGCACCTTGCTCACCATATGCGCCTTTAACTTCACTCCAAGACTCGCGGGATGAAACTCGCGCGAGCGGGCATCCATCATCATCTTGTCCAGATCCATGCCGACCGTTGCTGCCATTTTCTTCGCTACATCCTGATGCACCCACGACGTAACCTGCAGCGCGGGCCCCTCGAGCTTCACATACGAATGCTCTCCTGAATTTGAGTTTCGCACCACTTCCCAACCATAGCTCGCCATGTCGTCTCTATGAACCAGAATCACGCCCACCGCGCCCTTGCGCGCGGCCTCTTCGTATTTGTAAGTCCAGCGCCCATAGTAGGTAAGCGCCTTGCCCTTAAAAAACTTTGGATCGTCGGATGGCGGCTCGTTCACTAGCATGAGCAGCACCTTGCCGCGCACATCCACGCCCTTGTAATCGTCCCAGTTATATTCCGGAGCTTCGATGCCGTAGCCAACATAGACAATGTCGGCATCCACGTCCGACTCAGGCTGTTGCGTGCGGTCGTAGGCAACATATTCTTCGAGCGGCTTCAAGTTCATCGCCGCGCCTTGCTTGGGAACCAGCGAAAACCGTGTCTCCGGCAGCGTCGTGATTCCGACGAGCGGCACTTTTTGTAAATACGATCCGTTCTCCCCTGCGGGCTTCAATCCATACTCGGCGAATTGTGTTGCGATGTATTCGGCCGCAATATCGCCGCCGCGCTGCCCGGTTCCGCGCCCTTCCAGCAGGTCGTGCGAGAGATAGCGAACATGCCAGCGAATGTGTTCTGGATTGATGGTTTCCATTGCGGCAAAGGCAGCGCCGGGCAGACGCGCCGATACAACTTCGTGCTTTGCGGCAGGCGCCGGCGCAGCAGAAGTCGCGGCTGGCTCGGCAAAGAATCCCTCCGCCGCCCAGCCCGATAGGCTCAGAGTCGCGATGACACACGTCAGGACACCCCTGGTAAGGATCGCTCGCATAAGGCTAGTGTCTTCCCCTCAAAACGCGTTTGGAATAGTTGAGCCTACAAAATCGCCAGTATTTGACTTGGGGGAATTGTAATGGACACCATGAGTTTAGTCGTAACGTAGAGGGGGTTAACGGCACGGTAGGCCAGTTTTTCCGTAGGCCTTCAGACGATTGTCCGAGTGTACCGTAGGCGAGTGGCCTTTCGGTCGCTGGAAACCATCCGCGCCGCCTTGGTTTCGAAACCAATGTCATGAGTCCCCGATCTGAGCCCCGCGAACCGCGGGATCAATTCTTCGAGCCTCAACCGGCGCGGAAATCCCGAACATCTTCACCAGGCTTGAAAACCGTGACCGCAGCGATCTTTCCCGAGTCAGCCATCTTACGATTGATCTCCGCGAAATCGGCCTTCAGCCAGCCGACGCTGGAAACTTCGACCTCGCCATCCTGGGCAATCCAAAATACGGTCGGCACATTGGTCAGGCCATAGGCATTCGAGACGTCATACGTTTCCCGATCGTCGAGCAGCACGGGAAACGTCACCCCAAATTCTTTGGTAAAAGCAGCGGTCTGCTTGGGATCGTTCTGTGAGACCCCAACCAGAGTCGCACTCTGGTTTCCAGAGGCACGGTGTCCATATGCTCGGTGCAGACGCTCGAGAAACGGGAACGCATACTGGCAGGTTGGGCAGGATACTTTGAAAAACACCAGCACCACCGGCCCGCGCGCCAGTTCGTCTCGGAGTGAGAATGTCCTGCCATCCATCGCCTTTAATTCAAATTCCGGCGCTTTGGTGCCTACGGTCAAGGCCGACATAGTTTTTCCCTCCCGAAAAGATTTTGTGGCCGGCGCATGGAGCCGACCCGACTTTACCCTAGTTCTTAAGATTACCCCGGGATGCCTTACTGT
>Ga0210405_10002222_pt1 | contig 20445 bp, 13 predicted proteins | sample IncBWH11MmetaG_FD_155492 | JGI IMG/M metagenome (GOLD analysis project Ga0210405, IMG submission 155492) | Forest soil microbial communities from Barre Woods Harvard Forest LTER site, Petersham, Massachusetts, United States - Inc-BW-H-11-M | ecosystem: Environmental > Terrestrial > Soil >... | reverse complement strand
GCCCAAAATAACCGGGCGCAAGTATCCGGAGTGGCTGGCGCGGATTGCGGCATTCGTTCTGTTCATCGGGTTCAATTTCACCTTTTTCCCGCAATTTATCCTGGGAATCATGGGCATGCCGCGGCGGTATCACACCTATCCGCCGGAATTTCAACTTTACAACGTGATGTCGACGGCCGGCGCATCGATTCTCGCGGTCGGCTACCTTCTGCCGATGGTGTATCTCACCTGGGCTGCGTTTTACGGAGAAGTGGCGGGCGACAATCCGTGGCCAGCGACCGGCCTGGAGTGGAAGACGCAATCGCCGCCGCTGACGGAAAATTTTGAAGTGACGCCGGTTGTGACCTGGGAAGCTTACGACTTCCACAACCGGCCGGACCTGGGGCTCGACGTTCCCGCTGGGAGGGGCTCGCCAGTGGTGGCGCCGGCTCACGGGGACGACTGAAGAATGGCCGGGCCGCGGCCCGGAGACAGGCGAGCGGTTGGCGCCTGAACTTGACGGTCAGAGGAGTGCGGAGTGCATCGCACCGGAGCATTGTACGGGCAGTTCAAGACGCTGGAGCAGCAGAAGGATACTGCCACGCTCGGCATGTGGATTTTCCTGGTGACCGAAGTGATGTTCTTCGGCGGGATCATGCTGGCGTATACGATCAACCGGCACACGTATTTCCACGCGTTTGCGATGGGCAGCAACACGCTGAGCCTGGGGCTCGGCGGATTCAACACCGTGGTGCTGCTGGCGAGCAGCTTTACGATGGCGATGGCCGTGTGGTCGTCGCAGACGAGCCGCAAGAGCCTGATCACCCTGTTTCTGAGCCTGACGATCCTCCTGGGGTTTGTGTTTTTCGGCGTGAAGTATGTGGAGTACGCGCAGAAATTCCATCACCACCTGGTGCCGGGCAAGAGTTTCGATATTTTTTATTGTGTGAACAACCCGACGAAGTGCGAAGACATTGACGCGGCCGACATGGCCAAGGAAAAGGAAGAGCTCGAAGTCGCGGCGAAGGCGGACCCCGATCTGAACGCGCACGCGCAGCTTTATTATTCGGCGTACTTCGGGATGACGGGGCTGCACGCGCTGCACATGGTGATCGGGGCGGGACTGTTGTTCTGGCTGTTGAAGGAATCCGTCGCCGGGAAGTTTAACGCGGAGTGGAATAACCCGGTGGATATCGTTGGGTTGTACTGGCACTTCGTGGACATTGTGTGGATTTATCTGTTTCCGCTGTTATATCTGATCGACCGGCACAAGTAGGGAGCGACGCGTGTCTGAAAACGAACATACCGAACACATCGTTTCGCCCGGAATGTATCTCACCATCATTTTGACGCTGCTGGCGTTGACGGGGATCACTGTATTTGCGGCGTTTATTGATCTGGGAAGATTCAATATCGTCGTGGCGCTTTTGATTGCGACCGTGAAAGCCACGCTGGTGGTTCTGATTTTCATGCACGCGAAGTACGCTCCAGAGCGGACGAAGCTCGTAATTATCGCGGGAATTTTCTGGCTGGCGCTGTTGCTGTTCATGACCTTGAGCGATTACGCGTCGCGCGTGGATTACCGCGGAGTGCGCTACCCGATGACGCAGATCATTTCGCATACGATCGAAGACCGAGGCTGAAGCCGAGGACGTTTGCTCCTTCACAAGTGAAATTGAGAAAAGCGAGGAGGCCCCCTGGCCTCCTTTTTTGTTGGTAGCAAAGATGTCTGAACAAAAAGGAACGCACACTCGCCTGCGCCGGTTGGTCGGAAGCAATCCTGAGGTGTTTTGGGAGCCAGCCGCTTGCACGGCTGAAAGAGTTGCAGGTTTCGGAAGAAGTGAGGGGAAGTGCGAGCCGGCCCAGCCCTCAATCCCCTAAAGGGATCCTCGGCTCGCCTCCCCCACGCGTGTCTAAAGTGCAACCGGCTTACCATTCGTAAGTCATTTAATTTCAACACATTAAAGTCTGGGGGCGGGTAAAAAAGCACTACCCCCGGGGAAATTTTTACTCTGAGAATTGGGAAAGCCGGGCCCACCGGCAAAGATTTTCCCAGTCGGGCATACGGCCGGCGGGTCAACTTGACCTCCGCTCACGCGAGTTGCTATGTTGAAAGACTATGCTGGGCTCAGTCTATCTACTGAGTGCCAGGGCTCCTGTGGAGGAAGCGCTTTCGAAATATGGGGATAACGAAATTGGTTGTGCGGGGAGCGCGCCAGCACAACCTGAAGAACATCAGCGTGGAGATTCCGCGAAATACGCTGACGGTGATCACCGGGCTATCGGGATCGGGCAAGTCGTCGCTGGCGTTCGACACGATTTATGCCGAAGGGCAACGGCGTTATGTGGAATCTCTCTCGGCGTACGCGCGGCAATTCCTGGACCAGATGGAGCGGCCGGAAGTGGATGTGATCGAGGGCCTCTCTCCTTCCATCGCCATAGAACAGAAAACCACCACTCGTTCGCCGCGATCCACGGTGGGAACCATCACGGAGATCTACGATTACCTGCGCGTGGTATATAGCGCGGTGGGAGTGCCGCACTGCCCGAATTGCGGGAAATCAATCACACGGCAATCCAGCGAACAGATCGTGCAGGCGATTTTGCACGGAGAGCTGTGCAAGGCCGACGACCGCATCATGATCCTGGCGCCGATTGTGCGCGGGAGGAAGGGCGCGTACCGGAAAGAGCTGGAGAAGCTGGCGCAGGATGGGTTCGTGCGCGTGCGGATCAACGGCGAGTTGCTGCCGCTGGATGAAACGCCGGTGCTGGACAAGCGTAAGAATCATACGATTGAAGTGGTGATTGACCGGTTGCTGGTGAAGCAGGGAGTGGCGTCGCGGCTGGAGCAATCGATTGCCACGGCGCTGCGGCTGGCGCAGGGTCTTGTGACGGTGGCGGTGGTCGGCAGCAAGGAATACACTTTTTCCGAAAAGCTGGCGTGCCCGGATTGCGGTTTGTCGGTTCCGCAGCTGGAGCCGAGGTCGTTCAGCTTCAATTCGCCGTATGGGGCGTGCCCGGCGTGCAACGGATTGGGCTCCAAATATGATTTCGATCCTGCGAAGGTGATTGCGGATTGGACGCGACCGCTATTTGACGGAGGACTCGGGCCGGGGTCGGGCTCCGCGATCCTGAAACGCACACTGGAGCTTGGCGCCTACGCGCATGGGTTTCACCTGGATACGCCATTCGAGAAATATCCGGCGAAGGTGCAGAACCTGCTGCTCTATGGATATCCGAATGGAGATACAAAAAAGGGGGCTGGCGGACGTTCCGGCGCGGCCGAAAAAGGATTTCGGTTCCAGGGAATATTGAAATTTCTGGAGAGGAATTTCGAGGAGTCGAATTCGGACTCCTACCGCGAGTGGATGACGCAGTACATGTCCGCGACGCTTTGCAGCGCTTGCCATGGGAAGCGGTTGAGGCCGGAATCGCTGGCGGTGAAGCTGGGCGGGTGGTCGATCGCTGATTTTACGGCGCTGGCGATCAGCGACGCGCGGCCGGCGGTGGAGAAAATTCTGGGTGGATTGACGCCGCGGCATAAAGAAGTTGCGGGCAGGCCGCTGAGCGAGATTGCGGAGCGGCTGGATTTTCTGCTGGCCGTGGGGCTGGGCTATTTGAGCCTGGACCGCTCGGCAGCGACGCTCTCCGGCGGCGAGGCGCAGCGCATACGGCTTGCGACGCAGATCGGGTCGCGCCTGCGCGGCGTGCTGTATGTGCTGGATGAACCGTCGATTGGATTGCACGCGAGGGATAACGACCGGCTGCTGCATTCGCTGGAACAACTGCGAAATCTAGGGAATACCGTGTTGGTTGTGGAGCACGACGAGGATACGATTCGGCGGGCGGATTTTGTGGTGGACCTCGGACCGGGCGCGGGTAACGCGGGCGGCTACTTGGTGGCGCAGGGGAAGCCCGCGGAAATCGCGGCTACAGCGGAATCGTTGACCGGACAGTATCTTTCGGGGAAGGCGCAGATTGCCGTGCCGGCAAAGCGGCGCAGCCCGAATGGGAAAGCGATTCAGATTCTTGGCGCGCGGGCGAACAATCTGAAGGATGTGGATGTTTCGGTGCCGCTGGGATTGCTGACGGTGGTTACCGGTGTTTCCGGGTCAGGCAAATCCACGCTGGTAAACGACATTCTCTATCGCGTGCTGGCGCAAAAATTGTACCGGTCGATGGAGCAGCCGGGCGCGCACCGGATGCTGCTCGGTGTGGAACACATTGACAAGGTGATTGAGATTGACCAGGCGCCGATCGGGCGGACGCCGCGCTCGAACCCCGCGACCTATACGGGTGTTTTTGCACCGATTCGCGAACTGTTTTCGATGATGCCGGAGTCGCGTGAGCGCGGATACAAGCCGGGGCGATTCAGCTTCAACGTGAAGGGCGGGCGGTGCGAGGCGTGCCAGGGAGAAGGTTTGCGGCGCATCGAGATGAATTTTTTGCCGGACGTGTATGTGACGTGCGAAGTATGCCGCGGCCGACGGTACAACGCGGAAACGCTCGCGGTGCGGTACAAGGGCCACACCATTAACGATGTGCTGAACCTGCCGGCGAGCGATGCGCTGAAATTGCTTGAGAACATTCCACAGATTCAGCAGAAGCTGGCGACGATAGTGGAAGTGGGGCTTGGGTACGTGCAACTGGGACAATCGGCGACTACGCTTTCGGGCGGTGAGGCGCAGCGCATCAAGCTGGCGCGCGAGCTTTCGAAACGGCAGACCGGCCGGACGATGTACATTTTGGATGAGCCGACGACGGGGTTGCACTTCGACGATGTGAGGAAATTGCTGGATGTGCTGCAACGCCTTGTTGATTTGGGCAACACCGTGCTGATCATCGAGCACAATCTGGACGTGATCAAGCAGGCGGACTGGATTATTGACATGGGGCCGGAGGGCGGCGCGGGGGGCGGGCGGATTGTTGTTCAGGGTACGCCGGAACAGGTTGCCAAGACAAAAAAGTCCTACACGGGACAGGCGCTCGCGCGGCACCTGGGATTGAATGGAGCGGGCGCGCATTTGGGCAATGGGAATCTGAAGGCGTCATGAGGCGCGGTGCAGCGCGGAGGCGATTTTCGCCTTTTCCTTGCGCGGTGTGGGGGTTCCTCGTAAAGTGATGAGACCCGAATGAGCATTTACGACATCCAACCAATAACGCTTGGTGGCGTCGAGACGTATCCGATTGCAGACCGGCGGAGCAAAGTGAATGTGCGGGATTTTGCGCGGCCCGCAGGGAAAAACCCTTCCTTAAAGAAGTTCCTGGACGGGTTGCCGGGAATTCTGGCGGGGGATGATTTGCGGAGCGTGTTGGCCGCGATCCATCGGGCAAAGGCGCGGAAACGAGCCGTGCTTTGGGGCATCGGCGGCCACATCATCAAGGTAGGTCTGGGGCCGCTGTTGATCGAGTTGATGCGCACGGGATTTGTCAGCGGGCTGGCGATGAATGGCGCGGCGATGATCCATGATTTTGAGATTGCGCTGGCCGGGCAGACTTCGGAGGATGTGGACACGGCACTGGGAGAAGGAAAATTCGGGATGGCCCAGGAGACGGGCCAGGGGATTAACGAAATCGCGAAGCTCGCGCACCGCATCCGGCTCGGGTACGGAGAAGCCGCTGGGCAATATCTGCACAGCGGCATACTGGCGACGAAACATCTGGAAGCGAGCGTTCTGGCCGCGGCTTATAAATTGAGGATTCCCGTGACCGTGCATCTGGCTATCGGAACGGATATTCCGCACATGCATCCGGCGGCGGAAGGAGCAGCGCTGGGGGCGGCGAGTTTTACGGATTTTCGGCTGTTCTGCGCGCTGGTGCAGGGAATGGATGGAGGCGGAGTGTACCTGAACTGGGGATCCGCCGTGATTTTGCCGGAGGTATTTTTGAAGGCGGTCTCCGTGGCGCGAAACGCGGGCCTGAAGTTGCGGCCGATTACGACGGCGAATTTCGATTTCATTCAGCATTACCGGCCGCTGCAGAACGTGGTGAAGCGACCGACGGCGGGAGCGAAGAAAGCCGGCGAGAATTCCAAAGGGATTGCAATCACGGGGCATCACGAATTGCTGATGCCCCTGGTGGCGGCGGCGCTGGCGTCCGGGTGGCCGTCTGGGACAAGGCGAGCGAAATCATGAGTTGGGACGACGAGAAGGCGCTGATTCCCGAAGAGGGCAAGCCCGAAACGCAAAAGCCGGACGCGCCGACCGGATCTGCACCCATTGCGGGCGAGCCGCTATCGCCTCTCTCGGGTGAGGCTCATAGCCAAGCCATTCCTGCAGAAACTCTTTTTTATCCACCAGTGAAGGTGATCCCGGAAGATTTGCAGATCAGCTGGTCATGGGTCCACTTTCTTGTGTTCCTGGCGTTCACGGTGATTTGCCTGGTGGTGGTGCCTTCGAGTTTCATGCTTTATTACGCGCCGCACACAAAGATGACGGCGGAGCAAATGCAGCGGTACATGCTGTCCAAGCCGCAGGTGGCGATCGGAAGCACGATTGTGGTGTACGCGGCGATTCTGTTTTTTCTTTATGTCACGCTGGCGCTGTTGCGAGGGCAGCCATTCTGGCGAGGACTGGGCTGGCGAAAGATTCAGCCGAAAGAGCCCGGAATGCCAAAGGTTCCGATCGTTTACTTCCTTACGGGCTGCGGGCTCTCGCTGCTTGTCTTCGGGTTGACCGCGGTGATGAAGCCGCCGGAGAACACGCCAATCGAGGAAGTGTTCAAATTCAGGCAAACGGCGATGCTATTTGTGGCGATGGCGGTGCTGGTAGCCCCGCTGGTGGAGGAGACGGTCTTTCGCGGCTACCTGTATCCGATGTTTGCGCGGTGGATCGGAGTGGGGCCGAGCATAGTCGTCACCGGCGTGTTATTCGGGCTGATGCACGGTCCGCAACTAGGCGGCGCCAAGAGCCTGATCGCGCTGCTGACGTTCGTGGGAATTGTTTTCACGTATGTGCGATCGCGCACGGGAAGCGTGTTTGCGAGTTACCTGATGCATGTGGGCTACAATTCGCTGATCGGCTTGAGCCTGATTTTGGAAACTCACGGATTCACGAAGATGCCCACCGGCAAGTAGCGAATTCGCTTCCCAGCCTGCATTCGTTAAAATAAAGAGAGAGGAAATGCGAAGAAATGTACGTTGCGCAACCGATTGAATGGACAGATCGAGGCGTGGTGATGCTGGACCAGCGGAAATTGCCCGCCGAAGAGATTAGCTATACCTACACGGATTACCGGGAAGTAGCGAAGGCGATTCGAGAGATGGTGATTCGCGGAGCGCCGGCGATCGGCGTGGCTGCGGCAATGGGAGTAGCTCTGGGAGTGCAGAAATCAGCGGCTAAAACGATTGAAGAGCTGAAGGCAGAACTCGTGGTGATCTGCGAGGCGCTTGCAAAGACGCGGCCGACGGCGGTGGATCTGTTCTGGGCGCTGGAGCGGATGAAGGCGCGATTCGGGGAATTGACGCGCTCACATTTGGACATTGCGGGAATCCGGCAGGCGCTGATCAAGGAGGCGCAGGAGATTCACGCGGAAAAGAAGGCAACGGACGAAGCCATCGGGCGGTTTGGTGCGGAATTCATGCCCAGGGAAGGGCAAGTGATGACGCAGTGCAACGCCGGCGCGCTGGCCACGGCCGGAATCGGGACGGCGCTGGGCGTGATTCGCGTGGCTTTCCAGCAGGGGAGGAAATTGCACGTGCTGGTGCCGGAGACGCGGCCGTACCTGCAGGGAGCGCGATTGACGGCCTGGGAGTTGCACCGCGGCGGAATTCCGCTGACCGTAATTACGGACAATATGGTGGGGCATTTTCTGAAAACCGGGAAAGTGGGAGCAATTGTTACCGGAGCGGACCGCGTCGCTGCAAATGGAGACACGGCGAACAAGATCGGGACGTATCAAATGGCGGTGCTGGCGAAAGAGAACAACGTGCCCTTTTATATTGCCGCGCCGATTTCGACGTTTGATTTGTCCATTCCGTCGGGCGAACAAATACCCATCGAGGAACGGGCCGCGGCAGAAGTGACGCACATTCGGGGCGTGCGCATTGCGCCAGAGGGTGTTGCGGCGGCGCACCCGGCGTTTGACGTGACGCCGAATCGCTACATCGCTGCGATTTTTACCGAACGCGGTGTTGCCAAGGCGCCGTACACGGAATCGCTGCGGATTCTGGCCGAGGCCGTGCCCGCCAAAGCGGCGAGTTAGCTAACCTGCGCGCAGGATTTGTTCGCAGGGGAGAAATCCCACCGGATCAGACCGCGCGCCTTCCAATGTCCTGGACCTGGATTCCGCAATCCCAAGTGCTATAATCCGCCCCAGCCGGTAGGGGTTCACTATGAGCCGGTTCCGCAAGCAAATCAGCGTTTTACTTCTGGTATCGATCACACCGTCGAAGACTGTGTCCCAGTTATCAGGCAATAGTGTGACTGTCAGCGGCGTGGTCCTTGCCGAGGGGAACAATCAGGCCATTGAGCATGTGGTCGTCCACCTCTGTGATGGGGGCGGCAATCTGCTGGAGCAGACCACCACTCAACAAACTGGTGATTTCTATTTTCGTGGAATGAGGCGAGGTCGCTACATTCTCACTTTTGAAGCCAACGGGTACCTCAAGACGGACTTCCAACTGGATTTGAGTTATGCCTCGGATAAGGGCATGACTATCTACATGAAGCCTGTTGCGAAGCAGTCCGCTGCGGGCCCCGCCGGATCGACGGTTTCCGCGCACGAGTTATCCATGCCACAGGGCGCACGGGAACTGGTAACGTCTGGGAAAAAGAAACTGTACGTGGACAAAAAACCGGAGGCAGGCCTACATGATTTCCATCAGGCAGTGACCCAGGCGCCGAATTATTATGAAGCCTATCGCGAAATTGCAATTGCCTACCTGACCATGGGCAAAGCCGACGAAGCGCGGGATAACTTCCGCAAGTCGATCGAATTAAGCCACGATACCTACGGGGATGCCGATGTGGGCTTGGGAACCCTTTTAGTGGAGAAGGGGGAAGCCGGGGAAGGGGAGAAAGTGATTCGGCGCGGCGTTGAGTTGAATCCCAACTCCTGGATGGGCTTCTACGAACTTAGTAAACTGGACCTCGGCCGCGATCGACTGGAACTGGCGTTGAAATCGGCCGAACGCGCAAGGGCGCTGGCCCCAAACGCTCCCATTGTGTATCGACTGCTGGCAAACATCCACGTGCGGCAGAAAAATTATGTGGACTTACTTGGCGATCTCGATACATACATCAAACTGGATCCCGGCTCTGCCGCAGGATTACGCGCTGCGCAGATGCGCCAGGAGATCGCACAAGAAATGTCCAAACAGAGCCGGACCTCGCCCCGGGAATCCAAGCCAGAGTAGTTCCCCAATCTGTTTTTGAGAAGTGCGGTGCGTCCGAGGGCGCGACTGTGCGCGCGAATCGTTTCAATCGTAAAAAAAGAGGGCGGCCGATCGGCCACCCTCTTTCTCCGCGTTTTCGCAGAGTAAATTAGAAAGTAAGTTTGGCCGTAATCTGGGCCATTCTCATATCGGTTGCGGCAGAGGCGAACGCCCCGTAAGGAGACGTCGGCGGCGCTTCCGTGAAGATGGTCCTCCCGAAATTCGAAGGTCCAAAGTTTGTTTGAGCATAAGGCGTACCGTAATTCGCATGGTTAAACCAATTGTAGGCGTTCAGCCCCAACTGGAAGGCAACGCGCTCGGTAACCGTGAAGTTCTTGCGGATGCTCATGTCACCGCCGAGGTATCCCGGCCCGGTGAAGCCATTGCGACCGACCGCACCAGTAAAGTTGTTTGTGGAAAATGGGTTTTGAAACTGGTAAGGCGCCCCTGGGTTTACGGCCGCCTGGCCAGGTAGGGTCGGATTTGGGCCTGCCATGATGCCGAAGCAGGGGGCTGCAACGCAAGCACCCCCGTCGGAGAAGTTTCTCCTGGTGAATAGCGGCTGCAAAAGGATCGCGGCACCGGGGTTAACGGAACCGCCAAGATTTTGACCGGTGAGGCCTGTAACCGTTGCAGTGTCATCCACACTGAACGGGAAGCCTGTACGGTAGAACAAAGTGCCTGAGAGTTGCCAGCCACCAATGGCCAGATTCTTGAGGCGGTTGGTGCTCTTGAATGGCAATGCATAGATATAGCTGCCGCTGATCTGATGGCGAGCGTCATAGTCGGCGGAGGCGTAGTTGGCCCGCAGGTTGTTCGGACTGATCTGGCCCAAGACACTGTAGAAGATGCTCCACGGCGAGACGCCACCGTTTGAGGTTTCGTCAAAGGCATGCGAGTAGGTGTAGTTAAAGCGGCCGCTCAAACCATGCCAATTATGCTCCTCAAGAGAGATGGTCATCCCGTTGTAGTTGGAGACGGCTCCACTTTGGAGGAAATTCACGCGGCCTACGCGAGGATCCGTCGGCGCAAGAGGGAGCACTCCGAATCCGATCTGTCCGGGCCCCGCGAAACCGTTGCCGTAGTCGTCGTAAAACAACTCGGAAAAGCCGCGGTTGCCCACGTAGTTCACCATGAGAATGGTGTGTGGAGTCAGCATACGTTGGACTTCGAGGTTCCATTCCACGTATTTGGGGTTCTGAAGGTTGCGGCTCACGTCGTTCAACGTGGGCGTGGTAGCGCACCCTGCGGGAAGACCTGGGGTTGCCAGAAACGTAGTCAAACTGCCGCCGGAAAAAAAGTTGTTGTTGAAGGCGGTGTTGCACTGCTGGACGATGGACACACCGCTACCCGGGAACGCAGTTGTTGTTGGGGAGTTCAGGTCCCAAGCCAGGTTCCCGCCTGGAACGTTCCAGAGGTTCACTTGCGGGAAGTTTGTATCAATGGGGCTCAAAACCGTGCCCGGATAGAGATCGGCAAATAAGCCGACGCCGGTGCGAATCACGGTCTTGTCTCCCCACGGGCTCCAAGCCAATCCGAACCGCGGTTGGAAGGCGACCAGTTCGTTGCCGGGAATAATCGTTTTCCGGCCTGTCTGGAACGACTGGTTGTAGGGAACGCTTGCTCCGTGAATTAACTGGTTGAAGGGGTCAATGGGAAGCGAGGCGCAATTGTGCTGGCAGACACCGCCGGAATTACGGTCGGCCCGCAAGGCCAACGTCATCTTTAATTTTGGAGTCACCCGGAATTCGTCCTGGAAATAAAACCCGACGCTATAGAACGCGACGGGCTGGACAGGGCTGATCGCGAAGTTAAAGTTTGTAAAGTTCCCAGCGCCGCCGGTTAGCGAGTCGTTGGCTAATCCGAACAGGGTGGTGTTCACTGCCGGGAAAACAGCTACCGAAGACGCAGTGTGATCGCTAATGTCATCCCGCCGCCAATTCAAGCCCATTTTGAAGGAATGATTCCCCCGGTTGACGGAGAGGTCATCCACCAATCCCCACTGCGTCACGTTGCGCCCTTGTGGGAAGAGGAAGCCGCTGGCATACCCGCCATTCCCCGAGCCGAAACCGAGGTTTGATAAAGAGCCGTCAGAGAGGGCCAGGTTGCCGGGGAAGAGGGCGAGTGCGGGAGACGACGGCGTTACGGAGCCGAAAATCGCCGAATACCACAGTACGGAACCGATGAAATTATTCACGACTGTGGGATTAAAGACGTGTGTATAGTTCAACTGGCCTTCGTTCTGAGGCTGTGTGCTGAATGTGTCAAAAGCGGGGTTAATGACATCGGTATAGGTCGGCTGGGTGCCGCGATCAAACTTCATGCGACCGAATACTTTGTTGTTGTCGTTGAAGGAATAATCGATTCTGGCCGAGAGCAGCCACTCTTTATTGCCCGAGGGCGTGCTGTCGGTCCAAGACTGAGTGCACTGGTCGGTGATGAGCAACCCCGTGGCGGGAAGGCCGTTGCCCGAGCAACTCTTGGCGTTTGGCACCGCGGCAGCTATCCCCGGCGCCGAGTTATACAGCTTAAACATGTTTTGATAGAAGGCAATCGTGGGTGCGCCAGCGCCTGCAATATTGCCCAGAGTAAAATTTTCGAATGCGGGGGTCGGGGTCGTTACCGGTTTCACAGAGCCGAAAATGTAACGAATGCCCTCTGTGTTCACGAAGAAGAAGAGTTTGTCTTTAATGACAGGTCCGCCGAAGGAAGCGGCCCATTGATTGTTATTTTCGAATGGGCGCGGCTGCCCTGCGGCATTGAGAAGGGGATCGTTGGCATTCAAGTAGCGGCCCGTCCAATTGTAAACGGCGTTGCCATGCCAACTGTTGGTGCCAGACTTGGTTGTGTAGTCGATTTGGGAAGCGGCCTGGCGGCCGTATTCACCGGTGTAGGCATTATTCACGACGGAGACTTCCTGGAGTTCGTTGCCACCGAGCAGCAGGTTGCTGGACCCGGTGTTGTTCAGGTTCAGGAAGGGGTCGTTGTAATCGTTGCCATTGATGGTGAAAAGGTTTGAAGTTCCTGGCAGGCCGAAAGTGCTGAAGTTGCCGAAGCCGCCGCCTGCGGAGTTGCTCATCGTGACGCCCGGCGCGGTTTGCGCGATATAGGTCACGTCTCCACCGGGGTTGGGAATTTCCTGGATTTGCTTGGTCTCAAAGTTGGTGGAAATGTTGGCGTTTTCCGTTTGGAGTTGCGCCTGTTCCACGGAAACTTCCACGGTTGTGGAAGCGGAGCCGATCTCCAAGGGCACGTTGACGGTCACCGTCGTTCCCAGCACTACAGTCACGGGCCGTGTCGAAGTTTTGAAGCCATCTTTGACTACAGAGAGGATGTATCCACCGGGCTTGAGGAGCGAGAATACATATTCACCACCGGCGCTTGACGTGTAGGTAAACGCCTGACCGGTATCGCTGCTCTTAAGAGTCAGCTTCGCATCTCCGACTACTGCACCCGTTGCATCCGTAACGGTCCCCGCAATACCTCCCGTGACAATGGACTGTCCGCAGGAACCAGATACGCTAAAAAATAGCAGGGTAGAAATCAGCAAACATACGCGTCCCACGTAGTTCCTCATCTTACGTTCCTCCTCTAAGGATCCACTCGCTTGGATCGAGTTACAGTCACCACTCCGATGTAACCCACGGACTTAGAGTTGCGGATATTTGCAATACGCTGTTAAGCCAATGCGCGCGGACTAACAAGCGCTTGAAAAAAACCACAACAGACAGGAGTATTCTGAGCAACCGAGGCCGAACAACGGAAGGCCGAGAGAGCACGCTGTTTGCCAAACACGCCTCTCGAACCATTTTTTGAATATCTTGTGGATTCAATGGCTTGCTTCGCAGCGGGGTATCGAGAGGCTGGGGCGAGTGCGTTTGGGCTATGGTCAGACGTAGAAGGACTACCAAGAATTGTAAGGTACTAGTGTCAGTGTCATTAGGAAGGTATTGCAGCTAGTGAATTTGTGAGTTTAAGGTGAGCCGGATATGAGAGCGGCTTTGTGTGTCTGGGTACGATTTTCCCGTTCGCCTTTTTCTTTGGCGGGTTCGAGATGGTGCAAGTGGCGTGGCGGTAGCAGCGTTAAGTAATTAACGCGTAACTTAATCCAAGCGTTTCGTGATCAGGGCTTCTTCCATACGGATGGCGAGGCATGTGGAGAGCACGCGCAGGTTGCTGATGCCTGTCATAGGAAAGAGTTGACACTTCCAGAAAGAAGGAAAACTAGGGAGCAACAGTGCGGGGCGGAGCTTTCAAATTCGATTGCGCCGGTCCGACTGCTTGCTGCAATTAAGGGAAGATTTCGCCGCGAATGTGTTTGGCCAGCTTTTCGATGCGTTTCAATTGGTCGCCCAAGTCCTTGGGGATCTGACCTTTGTTGATCTGTTGGATTTGAGTGGCGACACTTGAGGAGAGTTGAGCAAGTTCATTTGCTTCCTGTTGGACCCTCTGCATGTCGATGGTTCTTGCCCTCGGAGGCACCGGAGCTTCCATCGGCGCGTTTGTCTGCTTTTCTGCCTCGATCCGGCCGGGTGGCATGGGTTGAGCTTGATCCGGGAATAAGGTGGAAGGAGCTACAAGAGGAACTAAAAAGAGCCCGATGCATGCTAAGAAACTTCGCATAATCACCTCCATCGGAATCAAAAAGCAGCCAAATGAGTCCAATGCAAATTCGCGATAGCCTGGGGGAGAGGTGCGCGACTAAGGCTGAAATTGCGGCAGGGCAAAAGTGGTCAGGGTTTCACATTTTCGTCAAGCCAGACCTAGACAATATAATAGGGTCAAATCTGGCGGATGGAAGGCAAAAAGTTCGGCTCACTCCAAACTTCCAAATGCTGTAGGCTGCTCCCAAAAAACAGATATTAATCGGCTTGCTTGTCGCCACACCCTTCATATGTAATAGAAATAGTTGGAGTTAGTGGCGTTAACTATTGGAGCGCCAATTGCACTAGAAGGCGCATCTGGTCAGCGGTTGTGTGGGGTCGCGGTTGCTTTTCCAAGAAATTTAGTTAGGTTCGAAGCCACAGCTTTATCAAGGAAGCCTCCTGTGATTTGCTGTGGTTGATAGTCTGGCCGCTTTCCTGTCTGCAAAGTGTAGTTTGCATTTGAAAAAGTCCTGTAGTCGCTATCTCGAAGTAGTTCAGAGGAGGAGGAGTAATGCGTCGTATGCTCAAGATTATGGGGTCTCTCGCATTAATTGCAGCCCTTGGGATCGCGCTCGGGGTGAGTCTGGTGGTAGCACCTCCGGCGCACGCTCAAGCGACGATTTCAACGGGCAGTATTCAGGGTACGGTGCTGGATCCGAAGGGAGCGGCCGTATCCACCGCAAAGGTTTCGCTGGCATCTAAGGATACCGGGACCACCCAAATAGGGACCGTCAATGCCACTGGCGATTTTAGCTTTGCGAGCCTTACGCCTGGCGTGTATGCATTGCGTTTCGAAGCCTCGGGATTCAAAACTCTGGAAAAGACGATTGTGGTGCAGGTCGGCCAAGTAACTTCGGGAACGGTGACCCTGGAAATCGGAGAATCCTCCACGGTTATCACGGTGGAAGGTTCAAACGTAACCATCAATTCTGAGCAGGTCGCGATTCAAGGCGTTTTGACGGAACAACAGATTGAGCAACTGCCGATTAACGGCCGGAACTTTCTAGACCTGGCGCAGCTTGAGCCGGGCGTGCAGATTCAAGACGGAAACAACTTCGATCCCACAAAGGTCGGGTACTCATCGATCTCATTTGGCAGCCGCTTTGGACGCACCGCCCGCATTAACGTGGACGGCGTGGACGTCAGCGACGAAACCGTCGGCACCGTCACCACCAACATTCCCTCCAGCGCGTTGCAGGAGTTCCAGCTCAGCCAATCCTCTCTGGATCTTTCGAACGACATCACCTCTTCCGGCGCAGTAAACGTGGTCACCAAATCGGGGACCAATGATGTCCATGGTGAAGCGTTTGGTTTCTTCCGGGATAGTGCGACCGCCGCAGCTCTGCCCCGGCCGCAACCGTCTGCCTCGAATCCGAATCCCGAGGCGCCACCCTTCCAACGCAGCCAGTTTGGCGGTGACGTAGGCGGACCGATTGTCAAGGATAAGCTGTTTTTCTTTGCCGACGCGGAACGTACGATTCAGCACCTTTCAGCGCCGCTCGCCTTGTCTGACCCGTTCGGAGCGCTTGGTACCGCATACAATTCTCCATTTAAAGAGACGGACCTGTTGGGCAAGATTGATTATGTTGCCACACCTAACCTGAAGTTCTTCTATCGCTTCGACTATTTTGACAACTACGCTGTTTCCGAATTCCAGTCTGTGGGATTGAACCCGTACCTCAGCAAGAACTACACTCGAACCCACGTTTTGGGTGCGGACTACGCACATGGCACATGGACGCACAGTTTCCGGTTTGAATACCTCAAGTTCCAAAACCAGATTCTCGACGCCACACTAACGAGCGGCCTGCCATTTTCCACCTTGGGCGCCAGCTTAGCGGTGGGTTCCTTGAACGCCGGCCCGAGTTTCCTTGCGCCTCAGACCACGCCGCAAAGCGACCACGCATATAAGTACGATGGCACCAAGACGCTTGGCAGGCACACGCTCCGCTATGGAGCTTCTTTGAACCATCTCCAGGGCGGCGGATTCGCCAAGTTCTTCGCCATTAACCCGCTGTTGATTAATATCGCCGACCCGGGCTCAGTCGCGGCCGCGAGCGGCAGTCCCTTCGCTCCAGGCGGGGCCAGCAATCCCTTGAACTACACCCTGCAGGAAGCGATCATCGGCAATGGCCTTGGCTTTTCGACTGAGAAATCCGCCTTCGGCTATCCGTTCGGCGGATTGGGACCGGATAACCGGCTGGGGCTCTACATTGGCGACACATGGAAGGTAAAGACCAACCTGACGGTCATTGTTGGCCTCCGGTATGACCGGGACACGGGCCGCACGGACAGCGATCTTAACAGTCCAAGTTTTGCGGCCGCTGTCAATTCCTTCTTCCCGGGGTTTGGAAATCCCGTACAGCAGCCAAACCACAACTTCGGCCCGCAGTTGGGTGTTTCCTGGGATCCATTCAAGAACGGGAAAACTGCTATCCGGGCGGGAGTAGGCATCTACTTCGAAAACGTGATCTGGAACAGCGTTCTGTTTGACCGGCCGCTCCGGTTGCCAAGTGGAGGCTTCCTGTCTACGCCCGTTCCGTGCTTCTTTGGAACAGCCTTACCCGTACCTTTTGGCGATGGCACAACGCAGACCATTAACCCCGCCGCTTGCACCGACCCGATTGGCGCAGCCGCACCAATCGTCGCTGCTTTCCAGAAGACTTACCAGGCTTCCTTCCCGGCAGGCGCCACCGTAAACAACCCCAACTATTTGCCGACGCTACTCGCAGGCGGAACCTCGGCCATCCCGACCGGGTTTTTCGGTCCGGATTACAAGAGTCCGCGTTCCACGCAAATGAACATCGGCTTCCAACGGGAACTCTGGCACGGAGCGGTGTTCAGTGCCGATTACGTTCGCAACGTAGCCACGCACTACGCGCTTGGTTACGACATCAACCACGTCGGCGACGTTCGCTATTTCAACCAGGCGGCCGCACTTGCGGCCATCAATCGCACAAACGCCAGTGTGGGCTGCCCAACGGGTATTACGGGCCCTGGACCGGCGTTGACGGCTGCGATCAATTGTGCGATGGCGCAAGGAGCTACTATTTCGACCTATGCACAAAACGGACTCGGGACACCGTCTGATGCAGGCGTCTCGATTTGCGATGCGGCCACGACCGGTTACCAGTGCGCGTTCGGCGGGATAAACCCCAATAATCCTGCCTTTGCAGTTCAGGAGCCGATTGGTCGCGCTGTATACAATGGACTGCAACTGAAGTATGTCCAGAACGTCGCACATCCCGTGACTGGCGTAAAGAACCTGAGCTTGCAAGTCTCCTATTCCCTGTCCAATTTCAGCGCTGACGGTGGGCAGGTCGGAACTGGCAGCCAGATTTCCGCGAGCGACCAGGACTTCGTGAACAACGCATTGGACAACGCGAATCCGGCGAGATACTACGGCCCTGCAGGATTGAACCGCAAGAATCAACTCTCCTTCGGAGGCGTGTTTGATTTTCCCGGCGGGTTCCGCTTCGGATTCGTGGGCCACTTCTACTCCGCGCTGCCGGTGACTCTGTATTCCGTTACCAACGGCAGCCAGGGCGAAATCTACCGTACCGACTTCTCGGGAGACGGCACCACGGGTGATCCGTTGCCGAACACGACGATCGGCGCCTACGGAAACAGCATCAAAGGTGTGAACGCTCTCACCAACGAAATCAACAACTACAACGTGACAGTGGCCAACCAGCCGACCCCAGCAGGCCAGGCCCTCATTGGCAGTGGCCTGTTCAATCTGCAACAATTGCAGGCCCCCGGCTTTGGCGGCGTCGCGCCGTTGATCCCGCTGCCTCCCCAGGGCCAAGTCTCTACTTACGGCCTGAAGGCGGTGGACCTCCGGTTCAGCTACCTGTACAAAATCAAGGAGCGGGTAACCATCGAGCCGAGCGTCGCGATGTTCAACGCATTTAACTTCGCCAATTTCGATGGCTCCGGCGGTTTGATCAGCGGCGTTCTCAATGGCCAACAAGGTAGCTTAAACAATACGACCTACTCTCAACAGGTTGCTCAACGAACGGGTGTAGGAACCGGTGTTTACAGCCTGGGCTCACCTCGAGTGTTTGAATGGGGTTTGAAGGTTTCCTTCTAACTCCCAATTAAACCTTAACCCCAACCGGCGGGAAGCTGAATGGCTTCCCGCCGGTTTATTTTTCCCGCAGGGCTTTGTGGAATGGTGAGAAGGATTGAAACGATCCAGGAGGCGTGCCCAGATTTTCGCTACAAATGCCGGATGCGTTCGGCGAGGGCGCGGCTGCGCTGGCGGGCGATTTCGACGAAGCGGGGGTCGTTGGCGATCTGGTCGAGGAGGGGTAAGGCTCGCTCGGGCTCGGGGAGCGCGCCCTTGCTGAAGTCATTCTCAAATTGCAACAGGGCGTCGTTGACGCCGAGACGGTCGTACCTGATGCGGCGCTGCAAGAGTTCGATGAGTTCCTGCTGGCGGGCCAGGCCCTCGCAAATCTGGAGGAGTTGTGCCGCGGCGGAGTTTAGCGTGTAGTTGAATTTGACTTCGCTTGACTCCGCACCCGCTTCCCAGCGAAAGGTTTTTTCGCCGAGGTTTGCGATCTTGCGATGGACGTCCAGGTCCAGTCCCTTGAAGTGGTGAAGTTCGGCGGCCAGTTGGAAAATTTTGGTTCGCAGCGCTGGGCCAATTTCGAAGGGAGTCGCGCCGGCGTCCTCGTCCAGTTGGCGAATTTCGTATGTGGCGGCGGCCGAATTTTCCTGGATGCGGATCTCGATAAATTCCGGGACGCTGGATTTGAAGATGCGGCGATAAGTAAACCAATTGCCGGTGGGGCCGGCCGCCGAAGCGAAAGAAAAAAGCGCGGCGCAGAAGAAAAGAAGGCAGAGGCGGCGAGAGAAAATGCTCATCGGGGTGGCTGCGGACTGGAAATTCGCGCTGCGGATCGCGAACGGGACACAACAGGGGCCACGGTTTTCAGCGAGCGCCGGGAGCGGGGATCGCCCGAAAGCCCGAAGCGGCGCGCGAACTGTTCACCCTGGAGATGGCAGAGAGCGACGGCGAGCGCGTCGGCGGCGTCGGAAGGCTCAGGCGTTTCCTCCATTTTCAGGAGCGCGCGAACCATTAATTGCATCTGCTTTTTGTCGGCGTGGCCGTAGCCGGCAACGCAGGCTTTCACTTCGCGCGGGGAATAGCTTCGCACTTCAACGCCGTGCTGCTCGGCGGCCAACAGTACGACGCCACGAACTTCCGCGAGGCGCAGGGCGGTGCGCATGTTCAAAGCGGTGAATACCGATTCCACAGCCAGGGCATTGGGATGAAATTCCTCAATTAATTGGCAGAGGAGAGCGTGGACATCCTGCAGGCAGGCGCCCGGGGAAGATTTTTGCCGTTTGGGGGGAATGCGAAGCGCGCCATAGCGCAACACGTGGAAATTGCGTCCATCTGTTTCGATCACGCCGTAGCCAGTCGGCCCTGATGCCGCGGGATCGACGCCCAGGATGCGGCGAAGAATCGGAGGTTCGGAGTGGCTGGTTGGAACGGGCATCCCGGATAGTCTACGGCAAGGAATCACGCCCGCCAAATCATTATGACCGGGAACGGGCACCAAGAAAAAAGACCACCGGGGTTATCCCGATGGCCTCGTAAAAACTGCGAGTGGAAAGCCCGAACTAGTTTGCGCCGACGGCCGCCTGGATTTCGGACTCGTCGATGTCGAAGTTGGCGTAGACGTGCTGCACGTCGTCATGCTCTTCGAGGGCTTCCACCAGGCGCAACATCTGTGTGGCCTGCGCGCCGGTCAGCTTGATGTAATTTTGCGGAACCATGCCGATCTCCGCCGATGCCGGAGTGACGCCCGCTTTGGCGAGCGCTTCTTTCACGGTCTCGAGGGATTCGGGCGGGGTCACGATGTACCAGGCGGAGCCGTCGTCCTTCATATCCTCCGCACCGGCTTCCAAAACCAAATCGAGCAATTTTTCTTCGGAGGCCGCTTCCTTCGCAACAGTGATCTCTCCTTTGCGATGGAACATCCAGCCCACGGCGCCGGCTTCAGCCATATTGCCGCCGTTTTTCGTCATCAAATGGCGAAACTCGCCCACGATGCGATTGCGATTCGTGGTGACCACCTGAATCAGCAAGCCCACGCCGCCGGGCCCGTAACCTTCAAACATGGCTTCTTCGTATTGTTCGCCCTCGAGTTGGCCGGTGCCGCGGAGGATGGCGCGCTCGATATTGTCGTTCGGCATGTTTTCGTTTTTGCCAGCCAAAATAGCCGTGCGTAAGCGGGGATTGGAGTTCGGATCACCGCCGCCGATGCGAGCGGCGATGCTGATTTCTCGAATGATGCGAGTGAAAACGCGGCCGCGCTTGGCGTCCGTGGCCGCTTTCTTGTGCTTGATTGTTGCCCATTTTGAATGCCCAGACATGACAAATCCTCTTTATCGCTCGCGACCGCCGGGCGGTCAGCTGAATTTGGATTAATG
>Ga0210405_10002219_pt1 | contig 20449 bp, 19 predicted proteins | sample IncBWH11MmetaG_FD_155492 | JGI IMG/M metagenome (GOLD analysis project Ga0210405, IMG submission 155492) | Forest soil microbial communities from Barre Woods Harvard Forest LTER site, Petersham, Massachusetts, United States - Inc-BW-H-11-M | ecosystem: Environmental > Terrestrial > Soil >... | reverse complement strand
CGGCGGCAGCATCGCCGGACGTTCAACCGTGGTCTCCAGCTTCACGCGAGACCCCTTGTCAGACGAGATCTGGAACGCTTCCATCGCCTCGAGTGCGTGTAACGCCAGCGCGCCGCTGGCGCGGTGCGCCCGCCCGCCAAGAATGGCTGCGGCCATGTCGGCAACCCCGATCGAGCGGAACTCGCCTTCGGTGTGTGCATGGGTGTGGGGCTGGGTCTGCCAGTCGCAACCGGTCTTCGCCGCCAGCACGTTGCCGCCGAACCGGTTGGGATCCGGGACCAGGAGGCTGCCCTCCGTGCCATAGATCTCGATCGGCGTGTGCATGTGTTTTGGGACGTCGAAGCTCATGCAGATGCTGACGACGGCGCCGGAAACAAACTCCAGCGTGCCCGCGACGTGGGTCGCAACCTCAACCGGGATCGATGTACCCTCGAGCGGGCCATTGCCGACGATGCGCTGCGTGCGCGGGCGGCTCGCCGATCCCATCACGCTCGCGATCGGCCCCAGGAGCTGGATCAGGTCGGTGATGTAATACGGTCCCATGTCGAGCATCGGTCCACCGCCGCGCAGATAATAGAAGCCGGGTGCCGGGTGCCAGCGTTCGTGGCCGGGGCAGCCGAAGACGGCCGTTCCCGCGACCGGCGTGCCGATCGCGCCATCGTCGATCAGTTTTCGCGCGCTCTGGTGCCCGCCACCCAGAAAAGTGTCAGGTGCGCAGCCGACGCGCAGGGATTTCTGCTCGGCCAGGTCCATGACCTTGCGCGCTTCTGCCATGTTGACGCCGAGCGGCTTTTCCGAATGCACGTGCTTGCCGGCATTGAGCACGGCCAGGCTGACGTCGGTATGGGCGAGCGGCACCGTGAGGTTGACGACGATCTCGATATCGTCGCGCTTCAACAACTCGTCCACCCGCATGCCCGGCACGCCGAATTCGCGACCGCGTTCCTCCGCAGGCCCGGAGCGCATGTCCGCCACGGCCTTCAATTCGATCTGCGCAAAGCGCTTCATCGCGGTCATGTAGGCCTTGGAAATGACGCCGCAGCCGACGACGCCGACACCGATTTTTCTCATTGCAACTCCGGATCGAATGACGTGGACAGGGCTCAGCCCTTCACCGCGCCGGCGGTCAGGCCGGCGATGATGTGTTTCTGGGCGACAAGGAAGAGGAAGACGGTCGGCAGGATGGTCAGCGTGATGAAGGCGAGGATCAGGTGCCAGTCCGCCGAATACTCGCCCTGATAGACCATGATGCCGAGGGGCCAGGGATACAGGCTGTCGGTGTTCAGCATCACCAATGGCACCAGATAAGAGTTCCAGGAATGAACGAAGATGATGGTGCCGACGGTCGCCAGGATCGGCCGCGACAGCGGCAGGATGACGAAGCGGAAGAAGCCGACATAGCTGCAGCCGTCGACCAGCGCGGCCTCGAGCAGTTCGTCCGGCAGGTCCTTGAAGAAGCGGCGCAACAGCAGGATGCTCATCGCCAGCCCAAAGGCCACCTGCGGCAGCACGACGCCAAAGTAGCTGTCGAGCAGGCCGAGGTCGCGCACCTTGATGAACAGCGGCAGGATCGCGGTAGCCGCCGGGAACAACAGCCCCATCGTGATGTAGTTCAACAGCAGCGCGCGGCCGAAAAAGCGAATGTGCGAGAACACGAACGCGGCCATCGAGGCGGTGATCAATGTCAGGAGCACGGTGAGGCCCGAGATGATGAGCGAGTTGCGCATCAGGACCCAGTAACGTGACGTGGTCAGGATCCCGAAATAGTTCTCGACCACCCAGTGCTGCGGCAGGCCGAACGGGTTGGTCCTGAGCTCGCCGAGCGATTTGAAGCCGCCGAGCACGGTGGCGACCAGCGGGGTTATGACGAAAACCGCAACGGCTGCGAGAAACAGCACCTTGAACAGGCCGATCCCGTCGGGGCCGGATCTTTCGAGCGTTGACGACTCATTCATCGCGCAAGACCCAGCGCTGATAGCTGAAGGCGAATGCAACACAGATGACGAACACGATGACGCCGACCGCCGAGCCGAAACCCACGCGCATGCGCATCACTCCGAAGGTGTAGAGAAAGCTGACCATGGTCTGGGAGGAATCGGCCGGACCGCCCCGGGTCAGTGGCATCACGAGGTCGAACAGCTGGAACGAGCCGAGCACCGCAAAGAAGATGGACAGGCGGATGGTCGGATAAAGCAGCGGGATCACCACAAAACGCAAGACTTGCCAACGGCTCGCGCCGTCGATCCGGGCGGCCTCGACGAGGCTGCGGTCCATGCCCTGCAGCGCGGCGATGAACAGCATCATGTGGAAGCCGAAATATTTCCACACGATCACGATCAGGATCGCCAGCATCGAGGTCGCGGGGCTCGCCAGAAGATAAGGCGGCTCGGCGCCGAAGGCGCGGAAGATGCCTGCGAGCAGGCCGTAGTCGCCGTCATAGACGAAGCTGAAGATCAGGCCCGCCGCGACTTCTGCCAGCACATAGGGCATGAAGAACAGCATCCGCAGCGCCACCGCTCCCCGGAAGCGATCGGCCAGGATCAATGCCAGGGACAGCGCGAGCGGCAGCTGGATCAGAAGCGAGACGGCGATGATCGAGAGGTTGTTGCGAACGGCGATGCCGAAGGCGCGGTTGGCGAACACGGACCGGAAATTGTCGAGACCGATCCAGTTCACAGGGCTCCCGAAGCCGTTCCAGTTGAAGACCGAATACCAGGCCGCCTCCCCGACCGGCACCACCACGAAGACCGAGAACAGCAACAGCGCCGGCGGCAGGAACAGCAGGACCGCCGTCCATTTGCCGGTGTCGAAGGCGCGCGCGGAGGCAGGCGTCACGGCGCCAAAACCTCGTCGCGACGGCAGGACAGCGCGCCTGCGATCCCGGGCCATTTGAAATGACATGAGGTGCGAACCTCAATTGCCCTGCGCGTAGGCGTCCTGGATCGCCTTGGCGGCCTGTTCTGGCGTCATGGTGCCACCGGCGATCTCGGCGCAGGCATCGTTGACCACCCGCCCGACATTGGGACCCAGATCCTGGTCGTAGAAGTTCTGATGGTACTTCGAGGCGGCGAGATTCTTGGCGATGTTGCGCATGAAGGCGCTGCCCAGCGCCGCTTCCGCGCCCAGATAGGTCGGGATGACGTAGTTGCCGGCCGCAAGCCGTTTCTGCACGTCGTCCGAGACGAACGCCTTCAGGAAGGCGACCGCCTCCTTCGGCGCGCCCTTGGTCACCAGCCAGCCGTTGATGCCGCCGAGCGTGTCTGAAGCCTCCCCCTTGCCGCCCGGGACAGTCGGGAAATTGAACCAGCCGATCTTGTCGTCGGACAGGCCGACCTTGTCGGCAGCCAGCGCCTTCTGCGTGTGATAGAAGGAGGAAATCGCAAGCATCATCGCCGCCTTGCCGTCGCCGAACATGCCGACGGCCTGTGGATTCTTGGCGCCCAAGAAGCCGTTCTGGAACGGCCCGAGATCAACGAGCTGCTTGAACAGAGCGCCGGACTTGACGAAGGTCTCTCCTTCAAACCCGCCGTTCTCGCCCTTGAGCGCCGCCTCAAATCCCGCCTTGCCTCCGATGCGGACGGCGAGATAGGTCCAGTAGAAATGCAGTGGCCATTTGTCGGCGCCGCCCACCACGATCGGGGTGACGTTGGCGGCCTTGAGCTGCTTGACGGCCGCAAGCAGATCGTCCCAGGTGGTGATCTTCGATCCGTCAACGCCGGCTTTTGCGAACAGCTCCTTGTTGTACATGAAGCCGACCTGCGAGACGTTGTAGGGCAGGCCATAGACCTTGTCGTTCACGGTGAAGGCCGCAACCGCTGCCGGCGACAGTTTTGGCGTGAGGTCGGCGACATCCTTGGTGATATCCTCGAGCACGCCGGCCTCGACCTGGGTTTTGAGCACCCCGCCCGCCCAGCTGTAGATGATGTGCGGGCGGTCTTTCGACTGCAGCAGCGTCGGCGCCTTGGCCTTGTAGGCCTCGTTCTCGAGGAACGACATCTCGACTTTGACGCCCGGATTCTTGGCCTCGAAATCGCGCGCGACCTCCTCCCACAGCTTCACCTGGTTCGGATTGACCTCGATATGCAGCCATTTGACGGTGGTCTCCGCCGAGGCGATGCCAGCGGACAGGGCCAGACAGAAAGCAGCGGCGACGGCACGCCTGATCACGCTCATGGTTTTCCTCCAGGCAGTTTTGTTCGTTGGCCTGAGTTTAGGCACCTCATTTGAGGTACGCAACTCATTTTGATGGGATGGAGCCATGCCGGTCCACTTGGCGGGAGGCCAAACGACAAAATGACCGGATAGATCGACTTCGTTGCCGTATCGGAGGTGGCCCCGCTTGCGCGGAGAGGGGGCGGGGTGAGGAAATCACAAGATAGATCGCGGAGAATCCCCCTTGCGCGCATTGCATCCGACGCTGCAGCGACCTTGTCCCCGCTTGCGCGGGGGGGGGTGAACGGCTTTCCTATTGAACGATCCGGGCCCGGTTCGTCGCCTGCTTAGACCGCCTTGGTCAGAGCGCCGTCGATGATGAGGTTGGTGCCGGAGACGCGGCTGGCCACCGGGCTTGCGAGGAACACCACCCCGGCCGCGACCTCCTGCGCCGTTCCCATCCGCCCCGTCGGGTTCATCGCCATCGCCGACTTGAACAGGTCGGGCATGCCGCGCTCGATATTCTGCCAGATCCCGCCCTCAAAATAGGTATTGCCGGGCGAGACCACGTTGACGCGGATGCCCTGCGCGATCAGCTGGCTGCTGAGCCCCTTGGAGTAGTGGATCAAGGCCGCCTTCATCGCGCCATAAGAGCCCGCGGCGAAATCGACCTCAAAGCCCGACACGCTGGAGACGATGACGATCGAGGCCGATCTGGATTTCTCCAGGAACGGTTTTGCGGCCGCGACCGAATTGACGGTGTGCATCATGTCGGTGCGGAAGGATTTTTCCCAGGTTTCCGGCGTATCGCCGACCGCGAGCGCGCTGACATTGCAGACGATGGTGTCGATGCCGCCAAGCTCGCTGGCGGCCGCCTCGACCCATCCTTTCAACGCGACGGGATCGGCGACGTCGATCGCCTGCCCCCACGCCTTGACGTCCTTTGCGGCCAAGCTCTTGACGGCCTTGGCGACGTCGTCGGCGTTGCGCGCGCAGATCGCGACATTGGCGCCTTCGTCCGCAAACAGTTCGGCGATCGCAAAGCCGATGCCCTTGCTGGCGCCGGTCACGAGCACGCTCTTGCCTTTCAATTCCAGATCCATCGCCGCCTCCCCGGGGCTATGGCGGCCGGCTAACGAGAAAGCCAGCCGCCTGATCAACTACATCTTGGTCCAGTCGCCGGCGCCCTCGAATGCAGCGGCAGCGCGATAGATGGTCGGCTCGTCGTAATATTTGCCGATCAGCATCAGACCAATCGGCAGGCCGTCGCTCATGCCGCAGGGCAGGCTCATGGCCGGATGTCCGCTGGCGTTGAACGGCGCGGTGTTCGGCACCATCTCGAAGGCGCGCTGGATGTAGAGCTCGCGCGGCGCATCGGGCGGGGGCAGCGGGGTCGCCTTCATCGGCAAGGTCGGCATCAGCAACAGATCGTAGTGGCCGAGCGCCGCGTCATAGGCCGCGCGCAGCTTGCGGTTCAGGTTCTGCGCCTTGGCATAGAAATGCCCGCGATAGTGTTTTGTGAAATACTGCCCGAGCAGCATGGTGATCTTGAGGCTGTCGGACAATTCGTCGGCGCGGTACCTCCAGGCCGAATGCGCATCGAGCAGCGTGGTGTTGTAGAGGCCCCGCCAGTTGGTGCCCATGCCGTTGCCCTTCATCATGAACTCGGTCGCGCCCTCGGCCGCGATCGGAAGCCAGATCGCGGGCGCCGCCAGATGCATGGGCAGCGAGATTTCATCAACCGTCGCGCCAAGCTTCTTGAACAGCTCGGCACCCGCCTTGACCTTGGCATCGACATCGGGCTCGGAACTCGCATGGCCAAAGCCTTCCCGGATCACGCCGATGCGCAAGCCCTTCGCGCCGCCGCCGAGCGCTTCGGTATATCTCGACACGATCGGCGCGCCTTGCCGCGGATCCAGTCCATCGGCGCCGGCAAGCACTTCCAGCAAGAGCGCGTTGTCGCCTACATTGCGCGTCATCGGTCCGGTGTGGTCGAGCGTCAGCTCGATCGGCATCACGCCGGTATAGGGAACGAGGCCGTAGGTCGCCTTCATCCCGTAGATGCCGCTGAACGATGCGGGGATGCGGATCGATCCGCCCTGGTCGCCGCCGATCGCCATGTCGGCCTCGCCGGTTGCGACCACGACCGCGCTGCCCGAGGACGAGCCGCCGGCCGAATAGCCCATCTTGTGCGGATTATGCACCGCGCCCGCCGCGCAGGTGTGGCTGCCGCCGGAGAAGCAGAAATATTCGCAATGCACCTTGCCGATGATCGTCGCGCCCGCATCGAGCATGCGGGTGACGATGGTGGCGTCGGTGTCGGGCGTGTAGCCTTCCAGTGTGGAGGCGCCGTTCATCATCGGCACGCCGGCGAGGCTGACATTGTCCTTTAGCGCGACCCTCTTGCCGGCGAGCTTGCCGGAGGGCGCGCCCTTGACCTGCGTCTTGATGTACCAGGCATTGTACTTGTTTTCCTCGCCCTCGGGACGATAGCCCGGTGTGCGCGGATATTTCACCGCGGGCACATAGTCGGGCATCGCGTCGACGGCGTCATAGGCGGCGTAGTTCGCCTGCAGCAGGGCGTCATAGGATTTCAGCTCCGCCTCGCCCATATGCATGCCGAGGTCCTCGGCGACGGAACGCAATTGATCGAGCGTGGGTCGTCTGACTGCCATGGTCTTCTCTCCCTGTGGTCCCCTGCCGCCGTGATGTGGCTTTAGGTCGTAATCCCGATGAACTCCCCGACCAGGCTTGCATCATGCAGCTCGTCGGGTTTGACTTCCTGGGTGATCCTGCCCTTCTGAATGATGAGGATCCGCTGCGACAGCGCCGCGATGAAATCGAGGTTTTGTTCGACCAGGATGATGGTCAGGCCGCTCCTGGCGCGCAGCCCCTGCAATGTCTCGATGATCTCGTCGATGATCGAGGGCTGGATGCCTTCGGTCGGCTCGTCGAGCAGCACCAGGCGCGGCTTGCCGCACAGGCAGCGCGCGATCGCCAGGAGTTGCTGCTCACCGCCTGACAGCGCGCTGCCGGGACGATCAAGCAGCGGCCTGAGGCGCGGAAATTCCTCCAGCACGGCGGCGATGGTTTCGTTCTCGCCGCCGCTCGGCTGCTTGGTGCAGCCCATGCGCAGATTGTCGATGACGGACAGGCCGGGGAAAATCTCGCGGCCCTGCGGCACGTAACCCAGTCCGAGCCTGGCGCGCCGGTGCGGCTCGAGCGCCGTGATGTCCTGTCCGACGAATTGCACGCGCCCGCTGGTCGCCGGCAAAAATCCCATCAGCGCCCTGAGCAGCGTGGTCTTGCCCATGCCGTTGTGGCCGAGAATGCCGATGAACTCGCCCTCGTCGACCGAAAATCCGACCCCGTTGAGGATCGGAATCCGGCCGTAGCCCGTACGCAATCCTTGCACATCGAGAATCATGCGGCCGCCTGCTTGCCGAGATAGATGTCGCGCACCAGCGGGTTGCGCATGATGTTTTCCACCGCATCCTCCACCAGCACGCTGCCCTGATTGAAGACCGTGACCTGCTTCGCGATCATCCGGATGAACTGCATATCGTGCTCGACCACGATCAAGGCCTTGCTGCGGTTGATCTCGCGCACGAGCTCGGCGGTCTTCAACACTTCCTCATGCGTCATTCCGGCGGCCGGCTCATCGAGCAGGATGAGGTCGGGATCGGTCGACAGCACGAGCCCGAGCTCGACCCATTGCCGCTGGCCATGCGCGAGCTGGCCGACCAGGCGCTCGGCGGCGTCGGTCAGCCCGACGCGCTCCAGCATCTCATTGACCAGGCGCCGGGCGCGTTCGCCGGAATGCAGCCGGCTCGCCGCGAGCCAGATGTTCTCGCGCACGCTCAGGCCATCGAACACGCTGGGCACCTGGGTCTTGATGCCGATGCCGAGGCGGGCGATCTGATGGGCGTGGGCGCGGGAGATGTCGTGGCCGCGGAACAGCACCTGGCCGTGGGTCGGTTCGAGCTGGCCGGTCAGCATCTTGAAGAACGTGCTCTTCCCCGCGCCGTTCGGCCCGATCAGGCAGCGCAGTTCGCCCTCGGCGAGCGTGAAGTCGACATTGCGCACGGCCTTGACGCCGCCAAAATGCATCGAAAGATCGCGGGTCTGGAGCAATGGCGCGGTCATCGCCTACTCCGCCTGTTGCGGCTCGAAGCCGCGTGCTGCGCGCTCGCGCCGCCGACGCAGCAGCGACTGGCCGAGATCGGCGAGCATCGGGACCAGGCCCTTCGGCACCAGCAGCACGAAAGCAATGAGGATGACGCCCAGGATCAACGGCGCATTGGCAAAGATCTTCGACCACAGGTCCGATCCGCTCGAAGGCTGGTTCGCCCCCAAGGCGGCACTCAGCCACTGGATGCCGATGCAGCCGATCACGGGACCGATCAGCGTGCCCCGTCCGCCGACGATGACCCAGATGATGATCTGCGCCGATTGCGCTAGGCCAAAAATGGTCGGACTGACGAAATTGCCCCAATTGGCGAACAGGCAACCGGCAAATCCGGCGAGCGCGCCACCGATTGTAAAGGTCGCAAGCTTGTAGGCGCGTGGATCATAGCCGAGCAGCTCGGCGCGGCGTTCGTTCTCACGGATACCGACGATGATGCGGCCGAACTGGCTCGCCAACAGCAGCCGCAAGCCGAAATAGGTCAGGAGCAACGAGCCGGTTGCGAGATAAAACATCCCTTCGAGATCAATCGTCGTAGCCTTGTCGAACGGCCAATTGAGCGGCGGAATCCCGGGAATGCCATTGAAGCCACCAAGCCGCGCCGCGCCGATATGGAATTCGGGACCGGCGGTGGAGTTGACCGAATTGAACAGGATCAGCGTCACCGTCAGCGTGATGACGCCGAGATAGACGTCGCTGATCCGGCCATAGAACATGAAATAACCGAGCAACGCCGCAAACGCCGCCGGCAGGATGATGGCAAGGAGGAGCGGCAGCGTGCTCTCGCCGATGTTGAACATCGCGATCGCGTAGGTGTAGGCGCCCAGCCCGAAGAACGCCGACTGGCCGAAGCAGAGAATGCCGCCATAGCCCCAAATCAAGGCGAGGCTGAGCGCCAGCACGGCCATGATCATGTAGACGGTCAGATCGAGCACAGTGTCGAGCTCGGCCAGCCGCGGCGTCAGAATCATGAAGGCGAGGCCGATCACGCCGACGAGGACGAGGCCCAGAACATTGAAACCGCGCGCGTTCACAGACCTCTCCGAAAGAATCTGCCGGTGATGCCTTGCGGCAGCAAACGGATCAGGACAATGGCGGCAGCGAGCAAGGCCACTTCACCGAATACCGGCGTCGTCACGAAGGTGGCGATCTGGTTGATGGTGCCGAACAGGACGGACGCCGACACCGTGCCGCTCAGGATGGCGGCGCCGCCGCCGATTACCGTGATGAAGGATTTTGCGACATAGGCAACCCCGATGGTCGGGAACACGCCGGAGACCGGCGCCAGCACCGCGCCCGCGAGCCCCGACAGCGCAGCACCGACGCCGAAGGTGATGGCATAGACGCGTGGCGGATTGACGCCGAGCGCGGCTGCCATATTGGCGTTCTGCATGGTGCCGCGCGCGATCAGGCCGAGGCGGGTCCATCGCATCACCGCGAAGATCCCGCCCAGCACGATCGCGGCGATGGCGATCACGAACAACGTGTAGGCGCTGGTGCGATAGGCACCAATCTGGATGCTGCCGAGCGGCGCCGAAATGCCGACCGTGGTGTTGCCGAAGATCGCGGTCGTCAGCCCAACGAGGAACAGGCTGAGGCCCCATGTCGCCAGCATGGTGTCGATCATCCGGCCATAGAGAAAGCGGATGATGGCACGCTCGACCACGATGCCGATGAGGCCGACGACGATGGGCGCGACGACCAGCATCGCGATCCAGATGCTGATGCCGTGCGAGGTCGCGACGATCGCGGCATAGCCGCCGAGCATCAGGAACTCGCCATGGGCGAGGTTGATGACCCGCATCATGCCAAAAATGATCGCCAGCCCGACGCTGATCAGCGCCAGGCTGGCCACCGCATAGAGGACCTGGATTGCCAGGAGAGCAATGAGATCCACGTTCACCTTTCCTGCACAAGGCGTACCGAGTTGGGGGCGAGCTGTCTCAGCGATGGAAGTGCGCCCCCTCTCCCCGCTTGCGGGGAGAGGGTTGGGGTGAGGAGGACCCTCAAGGGGCTGAGCTCGTGGAGAGCCCCCCTCACCCGCCGCGCACTTAGCGATGCCAAGGCATCGCTCTTGGCGCGGCGACCTCTCCCCGCAAGCGGGGAGAGGTGAAACTGCGCTAGTCGAAACAGCGATTTACTCATGACCCAATCACAGTCGAGGCGTCAGATCTTGATCACATATTGCTGGTTGTCGTTCGGATTCTTGATCAGGTCGCACACCGCCGCGGTGTCCGCGGGCTTCTGCTGCGCAAAATCTTCGAGCACCTTGAGCTTCTTGTCGCTGACCTCGGCGATGTGGACGTCGAGCACGCAATGATGCGTCGGCGGGTCGATGGTGACCTTGCCGGAGGGCGCATCGATGCTGATCCCGGTCTCCAAAGCCTCGATCACCTTGATCCGGTCGATGCTGCCGGCCTTCTTCACGGCCTCGGCCCATAATCGGAAGCCTTGATAGGTGCCCATCGCGAGCTCGGTGATGTTGGGATAGTCGGCACCGAAGCGCTTGTGGAAACCTGCCACGAACGCCTCGTTGACCGGGTTCTTCAGGTCCTGGAAATAATTGTAGCAAATCAGCATGCCGTTGCACTCCTCCGGCGACAGCACGATGTGCTCGTTGCCGACCGCGAATGTGGTCGAGGCCATCGGAATGCTGGCGCGCATGCCCGCGGCCGCCCATTGCCGGTAGAACGAGATATGGGCGCCGCCGACCAGCGCCGACCAGACGAAGTCGGGCTTCGCTGCCTGGATCTTGGAAATGGTCGGGCCGAAATTCGTGACGTCGAGCGGGAAGAAGTCGATCGACGGCACCTCGCCGCCGTTCTCGAGCACGTATTTCTTCACCCATTGCGAGGTGATCTGGCCGTAATTGTAGTCGGCGGCGACGACATAGACCTTCTTGCCCCATTTCTTCATGGCATAGGGCACGAGCTTTTCGACGGTCTGTGCCGGCGTCACGCCGGTGTCGAACTGGTTGCGGTCGCAAACGCCGCCTTCATATTGGGTGTTGTAGAAATAGAGCGTCTTGAAGCGATCGAGCACCGGACGGATGACCTCGCGCGAGGCCGAGGTGATGCCGCCATGCACGACGGCGACCTTGTCCTTCAGCGCCGCCTGCTGGGCGAACTGGGTATAGAGTTGCATGTTCGACTGCGTGTCGTAGTTGATGAGCTTGAGCTGCCGCCCCAAAAGTCCGCCGGCTGCATTGGCCTCCTCGATTGCAAGCGTCAGCGCGTCCACCATCGGCTTGCCATAGATGTCGAGCCCGCCCGAGAGGTCGTGGATGCTGGCCACGCCGATCGGGTCTTCCGCGAAGGCCGGTCGAGAAAAAGCGCCGGCTGCAACGGCAGCGGCGGTACCAGTCAAGAACTTCCTGCGATGCATGCTCATTGCGCTACTCTCTCCGTTTTGCCGAGACGACGTCAGACCAGGTATTTCTTCAAAATCGATGCGCCGATCGTGTATTTCGGATCGACCATGTTGCCGAGCCGGATGCGGCCAGCCTGGCTCAGCAGCATGTAGGCGTCGATCTCGTCAAAACCGTATTCGCCGCTCATCCAGCGCACCAGTTCGCGATAGGCGATGCGGGCGGCATCTTCGAGCGGACGCGCGCTGCCGATCGTCATCAGGACGTTTTCGGTTTCCAGCCGTGGCCAGGCAAAGCTCCAGCCCTTGATGACATCGACCTGCAATGTGACGGTGGCGCGTTGCTCGATCGCGACGCCAGACAACTCGCCATCACCCTGGGCAGCGTGGCAATCGCCGACATAGAGCAGCCCGCCGGTCACATGGACCGGAAAATACAGGATCGCGCCGGGCGCGACGTCCGGCAAGTCCATGTTGCCGCCATGATAATCCGGCTGCAGCGACGAGATCGCCTCGATCTCCGGTGAAATTCCGATCGTGCCGATGAAGGGCTGGTAGGGCAGCGTGATCTTGTCGTTCCAGCGCACGCCATCCTTGTCGACATGCACCATTCTCACCCGCTCGGGCAGCGGCGGGTTGAGCATGGCCGTCGATGCCGTGCCGACCAGGCCGCCGAATTCCGGGATGATGCAGGTTTTGCCGGCCGGCTGCGCGCCGCGCGTCTCGACGGCGTGGATCTGCACCACGAGGCAATCGCCCTTCCCTACCCCTTTCACGGCGATCGGGCCGCATTGCGGATTGAGATAGGGAAACTTCAGCTTTGCGGTCGGGCTGTCCTGCTCGCTGGTGATGACCCCGCCGAAGGCATCTTCGGTCTCGACCACGACGATGTCGCCGGGATCGATTGACAGCACCGGCTTGGCATAGGGGCCGTAGACATAGTGGAACGGGCCTTGCGCTTCGATCGTGAGTTCGTGGCGTCGTCCAGCCTGGCCCTTGGCCACGCCGCGCCTCGCCATGATTGAACTCTTCAGCCAGGGATCATTACTCATGTCAGCTTGCTCAGGCATTGTGCAGGGATGACGGTCGTTCCTATCGTCGTCTCGTCTAGTTCAGCTTCCAGTCGCCGATCGCCTCGATTGCCGCGGCGAGCTTGATCAAGGTGGTTTCCTCGAAGTGCCGGCCGACCAGCATCAACCCGACCGGCAGGCCGTTGACCAGCCCGCATGGCACCGTGAACGCGGGATGTCCCGAGACATCGAATGAGCAGGTGTTGGCCTGCATGTTGAGCGCGGTGTCGATCACCGTGTTGAGCGGCGCATCGGCCGGCGGGATCGGCGTCGCGGTGAATGGGATCGTCGGCATCACCAGCGCGTCGTATTTTTTCAAGGCCTCGTCATAGGCGCCACGCAGCAACACTCGCAGATTCTGGGCTTTCGAGTGATAGCGCCCGTGATAGTTGCGATGCATGTATTCGCCGAGCATCAGCACGAGCTTCACGGTGGGAGAGACGTCGTTGATCCGCGTACCCATGCCGCGCGCGAGCGCTTCCTGCATCGAGAGTGGATAGTAGCCGGGGACGTTGTTGCCGACGCCATAACCTTTCAGCATCATCTCGGCCGCGCCTTCCAGGATGATGCCGCTCCAGACATGGGGGCCGTCGAGATGCCATGAGATCGACACCTCCTCGATCTCGACGTCGGTCTTGGCCAAAGCGGACAGCGCCTGCCTGACCTTCTCGTTGACCGCGGGATCGCTCTCTGGATGGCCAAACCCCTCGCGCAGGATGCCGATGCGCAGGCCTTTCACCGGGATGTCCAGTGCGCCCACGTAATCGCCAGTGCGCGCCGATATCGTTCTGGTGTCCCAACCGTCATGGCCGGCGATGACGGTCAGAAGCCGCGCCACGTCCTCGACCGACGCGCACATCGGGCCACAATGATCCACCGAATAGCTGATCGGCATCGAGCCTGTGGTCGGCACCAGGCCCCAGGTCGGCTTCAGCCCATAGACGCCGCACCAGCTCGACGGCGTGCGGATCGACCCGCCCTGATCGCCGCCGAGCGCCATCGGCACCTCGCCGCTGGCGACCAGCGCGGCGCTTCCACCTGAGGAGCCGCCCGCGCTATGCGCGGGGTTATGCGGATTGCGGATCACGCCGCCGGCGCAGGTATGGCTCGCACCCGAGAAGCACAAATCTTCGCAGGCCGCCTTGCCTGCGATGGTGCCGCCGGCATCGAGAATGCGCGTCACCACGGTGGCGTCGAGCTCCGGCACATAGCCTTCGAGGAGCGCCGAGCCGTTCATCATCGGCACGCCGGCGACGCAAATGTTGTCCTTGATGGCGACCTTCTTGCCGCTCAACAGGCCATCGCGGCCGGACTTGATGTCGGTCTTCCAGTACCAGGCGCCATAGGGGTTTTCGGGCGGCGGCGGCCGGTATCCGGGCGAGCGCGGCGTGATTGGCGCGAGCTGCGGAGGCACCAATTCCTCGAGCCGGCCGTAGGACGCCAGCGGTCCCTTGAACGCCTGCTGAAACGCCGCGACTTCCTCGCCGGTCAAGACGAGACCAAAATCCGATCCGAGGTGATCGATCTGCTCGAGTGTCGGGAGACGAACCGCCATACTTCACCCGCTCATTGCCAGGCAAACGACAAAAGCCACCCGTGGCCCGAGAAGGCCCCGAATGGCATCCATGCCGTCGCTATCGGTGGTCGCTTCGAGTTACGTGGCAGAGCGAAACCTTCGAGATCGTCACTCAGACGTCGTCGGCTGCGCGAGACCTCTTTTCGCCGTGCACGTATTTACGATGGGAACAATTCTGTCTTAGTCTCTCCGGGCTTGTCAATGTGACGCCGGCACCTTTTTTGAGCTGACGCCGCCCAATCGGCGCGCAAGCGCGCATCGAATGCGACAGCTGCGAGAGGTCGTGCGATGAGACCACAACGGCACAGACGGGACTCCTGATGACAAAGCCGTCCATCCCCGTTGGCCTCGTCTTCTCCCGATCGGGCCCCTACGCGATGATGGGGCGCGAGATGGAAAAGAGTGCGCTGATGGCGGTCGACGAGGTCAATCAGAGCGAGGAGTTCGACTTCACCTTCACGCCGCGTCTGCGCGATCCCGGCGGCATCGTCGCCGCCTATCACACCGCTTGTGACGACCTCATTCGCGAACAGCAGATCGATCATATCGTCGGCTGCTATACGTCGGCTTCGCGCAAGCAGGTCATCCCGATCGTCGAGCGCACCGAACGGCTGCTTTGGCATCCGGCGCGCTACGAAGGCTTCGAGAGCAGCGACAACGTGATCTATGTCGGCGCCGCACCGAACCACACGGTGGTGCCGCTGGTCCGGCATATGCTCGAGCACATCGCGGGCGAGGTGTTTTGCGCCGGCTCCAACTATGTGTGGACTTGGGAAACCAACCGCGTGCTGCGCGAGATCGTCACCAGCGCCGGCGGACGCATTCTCGCCGAGCGGCTGCTGGAGCTCGGCGAGACGGCAGTCGACCATATTGTCCGTGAGATCGTCGAGCGTAAGCCGCCCGCGGTGTTCAATACGCTGGTCGGTGAATCGAGCTACGCCTTCATGCGCGCGTTGCATCAGGCGTCAAGGAGCGCCGGCCTCTCCATCCCGGTACTGAGCTGCAGCCTGTGTGAGCCGGAATTGAAGCTGATCGGCTCGTCGGCCGCGGTCGGCTGCATCACTTCCTCGGCCTATTTCGAGAGCATCGAGACTCCCGAGAACCGCGCCTTTGTCGCGCGCTGGAAATCCCGCCACGGCGCCGGCGGCCATGTTTCGGTCGACGGCCAGTCGACCTATGTCTGCATCATGCTGCTGGCGCGCGCGATCCGCCGCGCCGGCTCTTCCGACGTCACGGCCGTGCGCCGGGCCGCGGCAAATCACCGCTACGATTCGCCGCAAGGGCCGGTCTGGGTCGACCCCGACAACAACCACTGCTTCCTGACGCCGCGGCTGGCGCGTTCGGTGCCGGGCTGCCGGTTCAGGATTTTCTGGGAAGCGCATGCGCCCGAACGACCCGACCCGTACCTGTCCAATCTTGATCTGGCCTCAATTGGCATGAAGCTTGATGCGAAAGGCGATGCGGTCGCAAAACGGCCAACCCATCTGCGTGTCGTGAAATGACGAGACCCTCTCCCTTTTCCGTCCGCGGCCGGCATGCGCTCCTGATCATCAAGGACGAGCGCGACAGCTCGATCGTGCGCCGGCAGTTCGGTCGTCTCGGCATGTCGGTCTCGGAAGCCGACCCCGAGCAGTTGACGGCCCCGGAAACACCTGTCGACGTCATCGTCCTGGACGCGGACTCCATCCCGATCAAATCCGTGCCCGCGCTGACGTGCGATATACCAGTCATCGCCCTGATCGGCACCGAGACGCCGAGCCGGCTGAAATGGCTGCTCGACCTGCAACCGGCCTCGTTCCTGATAAAGCCCTTGCGCTCGGCAGGCCTCTATACCGCGCTCGTGGTGGCATTCGATTGTGCGCAGCGGCGGAGCGAAGAAGCCGCTCATATCGAGCGGCTGGAGACGCGCATCCGTTCCCGCCGCCTGGTCGTCGCAGCGGTGCTGCAGCTGATGCGCGGTCACGGGCTGTCCGAAGAGGACGCCTTCGCGCTGCTCCGGCAAACGGCCATGCGGCATCGTACGACGATCGAGCAACTGAGCGTCGAGATGATCACGCTCGGCGGTATGCCGAACCGGAGCAGCCGGACGGCGTGAGGCGCGGTGGCGGCCGTGCGCACCCCTTGGTGAGCGGCTCGGACGACTAACGACGACTAAAAAAGTCGTGAGCATTGGAATATGTCGCCCTCCCATGCGTCAGACGGTTGCGAGTTCTTCGCATAGGGAGTTCACCCATGAATAAACAATCGATTGTCCGGAATTTGCTCGTTGTCGCGGTGTCGTTGGCGGCGGTGTCGGCCGCGAGCGCGGCTCCGCCGGTAAAAGCCGGTACGACCGCAAAGGGCGCGACGCTGACGGACGACAAGGGCATGTCGCTCTATACGTTCGACAAGGATTCAGGCGGCAAGTCCGCCTGCAACGGCCCATGTGCGACGAACTGGCCGGTCGTGAAAGCGGAAGCAAGCGACCAGCCGACCGGCGACTACACGACCATCACGCGCGACGACGGCTCGAAGCAGTGGGCCTACAAGGGCAAGCCGCTCTACACTTTCGCCAAGGACCAGAAGGCCGGCGATACCGCCGGCGATGGCTTCCTGAACGGCGCCTGGCACCTTGCGAAACCCTGAGCGCATTCACGACGGCCCGCGCGCGCCATCGCACGACGCGCGGGCGTCTTTCGCGCCAGATCCGGACCGGATGAAAAATTTTATGTCCGCACGTGAATAAGTCGCAGGCCTCGGACGTCCACCAGACAACACGACAATAAAGCGGAGACGACGGATGTTGCGGTTCCTCAGGGCCAGCTTCGGCATGATATTTTTGCGTGCCCTCTTCACATTAGCGATACCGCCTCTCGTGCTTGCGCATGAGGCCCATCTCGCCTCGCACCCCGCGTCCGCAACGGCTTCTCCTGAAGAAGACGCCTTCTTGCGGGAGAACGAGGCCGCGATGACGAAGATGATGGATGGCATGGCGGCCAGGCCGACCGGCGACATTGACCGCGATTTCGTCGCCATGATGACACCGCATCACCAGGGCGCCATCGACATGGCGGTGATCGAGCTTCGCTACGGCAAGAACGAACAGCTGCGACGGATCGCGCAGGAAATCGTCGTCGATCAGATGCAGGAGATCGCCGCGATGAAGCTTGCGATCGGTGAGGCGGCGGACGCTTCACAACCAGCCCCGACCGAGCCTGCTCTGGCGAGCGAGCCGGCCGAGCATCATCATCCCATGCCCATGTCCACCGAACGCCAGAACTAGGAACGAACCATGAAGCACACGACATTGAAGAGCAGCCTGCTCGCGGCAACGATCCTGGTCTCGCACGGTGCCCAGGCGGGCCAGGCGCCGGGGGCCGCCGCTGCGGCGGACATCGCCGTCAGCCATCACGACCGCGTCTACGCGGCCGAACAATTCTCGAACACACTGTCCGTCACCGACCCGCTCGATAACAAGCTGCTCGGCGTGATCCGCCTTGGCGATCCGCAGCCTGCGAATTTCAGCCCACTGTACAGGGGGCAGGTCCTGGTCCACGGCCTCGGCTTTTCGCCCGACCACCGCACCCTCGCCGTGGTCTCGATCGGGTCAAATTCGGTAAGCTTCATCGATACCGCAACCAATGCGGTGAAGCATGTAACCTATGTCGGCCGCTCGCCGCATGAGGCCTTCTTTACGCCCGACGGCAAGGAGGTCTGGGTCACGGTGCGCGGTGAAAACTATGTTGCTGTGCTTGATGCCAAGACATTCGACGAGAAGACCCGCATCGTGACGCCGAATGGCCCGGGTATGCAGATCTTCTCCCCCGACGGCAAATACGGCTACATCTGCTCGTCCTTCACGCCGGAAACCGATGTCGTCGAAGTCGCCTCCCACCGCATCGTCGCCAAGGTGAAGCAGGACAGCCCCTTCTGCCCCAACATCGCGGCCTCGCCGGACGGCGGGCAGGTCTGGTTCACGCTGAAGGACGTCGGCAAGACGCAAGTGTTCGATGCGCGCCCGCCGTTCAATCTGGTCCGTACGATCGATACCGGACCGATCACCAATCACGTCAATTTTGCCCGCACCGCGAAAGGCACGTTCGCCTATGTCACGGTCGGCGGCACCAACGAGGTGAAGGTATTCCGCACCGACGACTTCTCGGAGGTCGCCGCCATCCCCGTCGGCAAGCTTCCGCACGGCGTGTGGCCATCCGGAGACGGCACGCGCATCTATGTCGGACTTGAGAACGACGACGCGCTCGTCGCCATCGACACCGCAAGCAACAGCGTGGTCGCAACGGTTCCGATCGGCCAGGCGCCGCAGGCCATCGCCTATGTGCCGAACGCCGTACCCGATCCGGATCAGCGGGCCAACCTGCAGCCCCTGGGCGTCGCCGGCGAGGTCGCGCATCTGGTGCTCGCGCCGAAGGCAGCGGCGGAACAGCCCTCGACGAGTGTCTCGCTGTTCGATCAAGGGCTCATCCAGGTGCTGCAGGCCTCCGTCACGGGATTGGAGCCGAAACAGCCCTACATCCTGGCGCTTGCGGATCAGGCTGACGGCAGTGGCGCGCTGCAGCCGCTCGCGGCCTTCATGACCAACCCCGCCGGAAGCGCGATCGTCGACGCCGCCGGGCCGATCCGCCAGATCGTGCAAGGCTCCGCCAAATCCGAAAGGCGCTATCTCGTGATCGCGCCCGGCACGGCGGAGAAATTCGGCGAGGCGGTTCAGCTTCAGACCCCGTGACCATGCACCCACGCAACGCATCGCGCCGGTCGCGGCCATGAACGACATGCTGCTGGCGATCGAGCCGCAGATTGCGGCGCTCCGCCGCTACGCGCGGGCGCTGGTCGGCAACGCGGCCACGGCCGATGATCTGGTGCAGGACTGTCTGGAGAAAGCCGTGAGCCACTGGCACCAGCGTCGCGATGGCGATCCCCGCCCCTGGCTGTTCGCCATCCTGCACAACCTCGCGGTCAGCCAGTTCCGCCGGCAGGCCGCGCGCGGGCCACATGTGGCGATCGACGACGCTGGCGAGCATGATCTGAGGCAGGATGCCGTGCAGGAAAACCAACTGATTTGCCGGGACGTGCTTGAGAAGCTCTCACGACTTCCCGAAGAGCTGCGCGCCGTGCTTCTGCTCGTCGCGGTCGAGGATCTGAGCTACGCCGGGGCCGCCGCAGTTCTCGGCATCCCCATCGGGACGGTGATGTCGCGTCTGTCACGGGCGCGCGAGCGACTGCAACAGGAGCTTATGGGAACAAGGAGCGCAGCCAAGGCCCCGGTGCAGCTGCGGAGCGTGAAATGAACCAGCGACCGATCAGCGAAGATGACCTCAACGCCCATGTCGACGGCGTATTGGAAGAGGAGCGACGGGCCGAGGTCGCCGCCTATCTCGACGGCCATCCCGATGTGGCGGCGCGGATTGCCGCCTATTCCGCCCAACGCGAACTCCTGCGCAGCGCGCTGGCTCCCATCGCGGACGAACCGTTGCCGCCACAGCTCAACTTGCGGCGGCTGATCGAGAACCGCCGTAGGCCGCGGCCGAGCTGGGGGGCGGCGGTTGCAGCGCTCATCCTCGTCTTCATCGGCGGGCTCGCCGGCTGGGGCGTCCGTGGTGCCGTGCAGCCGCCGGGCGCGGGGTTGGCGGCGCTGGCCCAGGAGGCGTCCTATTCCTTCGGTGTCTATGCACCGGATCGCGTCCGGCCGGTCGAGATCCGCGCAACCGACAGCGAGCAGCTGGTGCAGTGGGTCTCCAACCGCCTGCATCAGCCGGTCAAGGTGCCGGACTTGACCAATTCCGGTTACCGGTTGATGGGTGGACGGCTGGTTGCGACCTCGCACGGTCCTGCGGCGATGTTCATGTATGACGACGATCGCGGACAGCGGCTGGTGATCCTGACCCGACCGATGCAGACCGACCAGAACAAGCCGATGGCGCCGCTTTCCGGCGACAGCGTCTCCGGCTTCGCCTGGGCCGATGATGGCTTGGGATATGGCCTGGTCGGCCAGGCGACGCCGGAACAGCTCAAACCGATTGCGGACGACGCGCGCCGGCAGATGCGAGCGATCTGAGGTGACAAGATGAGGCGGCCTCGACATGCACCGAGCAATTCGCCTAT
>Ga0210405_10002217_pt1 | contig 20457 bp, 24 predicted proteins | sample IncBWH11MmetaG_FD_155492 | JGI IMG/M metagenome (GOLD analysis project Ga0210405, IMG submission 155492) | Forest soil microbial communities from Barre Woods Harvard Forest LTER site, Petersham, Massachusetts, United States - Inc-BW-H-11-M | ecosystem: Environmental > Terrestrial > Soil >... | reverse complement strand
CGCACACGCAAACCTTTATCCGAATTTGTCATGTCGGGCCGCTGGGGGCATACTTCTCCTATTGTCTCTCGATAGCCCGCTAAACTAGTTTCAAAGGACCCAGCAAGGCCAAATGCACCGCACCATCGAGTTTCTTCTCCATCATGGCTACGTCGTCTTGCTTGCCTGGGTTTTCGCCGAACAAGCGGGAGTGCCCGTACCATCGCTTCCGCTCTTGCTCGCCGCAGGCGCACTAGCCGGGTCTCATCAACTCAATATCTTTGCTTCGCTCTTCGTAGTTACCTTTGCCGCGGTTTGTGCCGATTCGCTCTGGTATCAACTCGGCCTCCGCAAAGGCATCAGAGTCCTTCAATTCCTTTGCAAGATTTCCATCGAGCCCGATTCTTGCGTCCGCCGCACCGAAGGTGTTTTCTCCAAGCAGGGCGCACGCTCCCTGCTCTTTGCTAAGTTCCTTCCCGGCCTTAGCACGGTTGCTCCGCCGCTGGCCGGGGTCTTTCAGATGCGCCCGCACCGCTTTCTGGTTTTCGACGCCGCTGGATCGGTTCTTTGGGGTGCCACTTTCCTGGGCCTCGGCTACATTTTCAGCGGAGAGATCGAGCGCATTGCCGAGCGCGCTGCCTCTCTCGGCGGCTGGCTCGCCGTCATTCTTGTTGCCGCTCTCGCTTCCTATCTCGGTTACAAATTCCTCGCCCGCAAGCGCTTTTTGCGCGCACTCCGCATCGCCAGAATCACTGTCGAGGAATTGAAACAGAAGCTTGACGCCGGCGAGAACGTCGTCATCGTCGATCTCCGCCATTCCATGGATTTTGAAGCTGACCCCGAAACCATCCCCGGCGCCTTCCGCATGGACGCTCAGGAGCTCGAAGAGAAAAACGATCGCCTGCCCCGCGATCGTGAAATCATTCTCTATTGCACTTGACCAAACGAAGCCACGAGCGCCCGTGTGGCGCTCCTCCTCAGAAAACAAGGCATCACCCGAATTCGCCCCCTGGAAGGCGGCCTCGAAGCCTGGCGCGAACACAAATATCCCGTCGCCAACATTAAACTCACTCAAATTTCCACTCAGATTGAACCGAAAAATTCTCTGTAGGGGCGCAATTCATTGCGTCCGGCCCAGCCTAGGCGTATTCTTCGCCCTTCCCTCACAACCGCGGCAAAACAATCCCGCTCTGCGCCTGGTACTTCCCCTTCTTATCCTTATAACTCACTTCGCAATCCTCATCCGACTCAAAGAAAAGCACCTGGCACAACCCTTCATTCGCATAAATCTTCGCCGGCAAAGGAGTAGTATTGCTGATCTCCAAAGTCACAAACCCTTCCCACTCTGGCTCGAACGGCGTCACATTCACAATAATCCCGCATCGCGCATAGGTCGACTTTCCCAAACAAATCGTCAAAACATTCCGCGGTATCCGGAAATACTCTATCGACCGCGCCAGCGCAAAAGAATTTGGCGGAATCAAACACGCATCGCCCTTGAACGGCACCAGCGACCTCGGATCAAAATGCTTCGGATCCACAATCGTCGAATTCACATTCGTAAAAATCTGAAACTCATCCGCTACCCGGATGTCGTAACCATACGACGAAACTCCATAGCTGATCACGCCTTCGCGCACCTGCCGGTCGGTGAACGGCTCAATCATCTTGTGTTCCAGCGACATCTTGCGAATCCACCGGTCTGGCTTTACGGACATCCATTCCTCCTCAGTCAGCAGTCAAAGATGTTGAGAACGTCTTCACAATCGGAAGAGAAGAAACGTAGTGTACCGAGCATGCTAAAAGAAGTCTAGGAAACCTGGATGTTAGGGATTCCTGCGGCGAGCTCGCGCTTCCATAAAATAGAAAATGAGAAGCAGCCCGTTGCCCGCTATGCCCAAAGTACTGCCCAGCTTTATCTTATCGAACACAACCGCAAGGAAAGGCGCACTCATCGTAAGCACAGACGCCACCACCAAGAGCGGTTTGTATATGGGACTATGAACCACAACGCAAGCCCTCCCCTTAAGAACGTATCTTTTATAGTGTAATGTTTACAATCGGAGCATGCCCTCCGCCTCGCGCATCCGTTAACGCACGGGACTTAGTGCGTCTTGACAACCTACGCCTCACCCTCTAGCATTTGCTCACGAAGCAGGAGGCGCGTGTGATCAAGCTGGACATCGTGAATGCGGTTGTCGCCAAAACTCTCATCAGCCGCACCAAAGCCGAGCAAGCCGTCGAAACGGTTTTCGATTCCTTGAAACAAGCCCTCGGCCGCGGCCAGCGCATCGAACTCCGCCGCTTCGGCGTCTTCAGCGTCAAGCCCCGCAAGACCGGCATCGGCCGCAACCCCCGCACCGGCGAAGAAGTCAGCATCCCTCCCGGCAAAGCCGTACGCTTCAAACCCGGCAAAGAACTCCAAGGCATCGAAGCCGCAAAAAAAACGGCTTAGTCCAACTCCGCGCTCCATCCAATCGTCACTCCATCCTTGGCACTTGCAATAACCTGCTAAGACTCGAGTGACGCCTCCTGTTGACATCCGACCCAAGCAAGGGTATGCTCGTGTCGGATGCCTTCCCAAAACACCGGCAACGAGAAAGAAGCTTTGCTCCAAGGCACTCTGGATTTATTGATCCTGCGCACACTCGTCCTGGGTTCCCGCCACGGTCAGGGAATCGCTCGCTTAATCCAAAGGCAATCCGATGAGGTTTTTCTGGTGGACCACGGCTCGCTCTATCTCGCTTTGCAACGGCTCGAAGACAAAGGCTGGGTCAAAGCCGCTTGGGGTGTATCGGAAAACAATCGCAAAGCGCGCTTCTACACGCTCACAGCCAAAGGCCGCAAACAGCTTGCACAAAAGACCAGCCAGTGGCGCCGCGTAGCCAAAGCGATTTCCAGAATTCTCGCTCCCGGTGAAGCAGGGGTATAGGCAATGTTCTGGCGCAAAAAACGTCCATCCAACGATTTCACCCAGGAAATCAATTCGCATCTGGCGCATGAAGCAGACGATCTCCAGGAAAGCGAGGGACGACGCGCCGATGCCGTAGCCGCCGCTCGTCGGTCTTTCGGAAACGTCACCTTGCTTCAAGAAGCATTTTATCAGCGCGGCCGATGGCTTCTCTGGGATCAGCTCTCGCGCGATTTTCGTCACGCTTTCCGCTTGTTCTGGCGTCGCCCCGGATTTAGCGCCGTTGTCGTCCTCACGCTGGCCCTGGGCATCGGTTCAAACACCGCCATCTTCAGCGTGATTAACGCCGTCCTCCTCCGCCCTCTTCCCTACAGGGAACCCGCTCGTCTAGCCATGCTCTGGTCTGAGGATCCCGCCCACAACGTCCAGGAAGGCCGTGTCTCGCTTCTCAATTTCGCCGATTGGAAAGCTCGCAGCCGCACGGTTGAGGACATGACGCCCTTCATCGGACAAACTTTTCTTTTAGGCAGCAAGGACGGTCCTCCAGAACGCATGCGCTCCGCTCGCGTCTCTGCTAATTTCTTCCCGCTGCTGGGCGTCGAGCCGATTCTCGGACGTGTGTTTTCCCCAGACGAAGAAAGCCGCGGTGAATCCGTCGCTGTGCTTAGCTACGGACTCTGGCAACTCCGTTTCGGCGGCTCCTCTCAAGTCCTCGGCTCTGACCTAATCCTGGATGCCCGCAAGTCACGCATCATCGGCGTGATGCCCGCCTCATTCCAATATCCATTCGCCGATACACAAGTCTGGGAGCCGATGACCGCTCATCCCTACTGGGCTGCCCGTGATCGCGCCAGCCCGCGTTCCTCCTCCATCTGGTACGCGCTCGGCCGCATCCGCCCCGGCACCAGCTGGCAAGAAGCGCAATCCGAGCTGACCGTCATTGGTCGCCAACTCCAATCCGAGCATCCCGAAAGCAAAAACCTACCCGGCATTCGTGTCGTTCCTCTTTACACGCAAACCACCGGCCGCATCCGGCTTTCGCTCATCGTGCTTTTCGGTTCCGTGGTTCTCATGCTGCTCATCGCGTGCACCAACGTCGCCAATCTTCTTCTCGCTCGCGGTTCGGCGCGCGAGCGAGAGTTCTCCGTCCGCAGAGCGCTAGGCGCAGGCCGTGTGGCGCTCACAGTACAGCTCTTGACCGAGAGCCTCGTGCTGTCGGTCGCCGGAGGCTCGCTCGGGCTCGCGCTTGCAGCTTCCGCATTGAAGGCTCTTATCGCGTTTGGCCCACGAGACATCCCTCGCTTGGACGAAGCCCATATCGATCCGCACGTACTTATGTTCATACTTTGTCTCTCTCTCTTCGCTGCAACAGCATCTGCCCTCTGGCCCGCCATGCGATCCGGCACAGCTCTCGCTCGAAGCCGCGGGTGGAACACCATCGCGGACCGCACCATCCGCAATGTTCTGGTAGTCGTGGAATTTTCCATCGCGCTTGTTCTCTTGGCTGGCGCCGGCCTCATGCTCCACAGTTTCGTTCTCCTCCAAAGCGTAAATCCAGGCTTCCGCCCCGAAAAACTTATGGTCATGCGCATTGATCTGCACATCGGGAAAACCGCGGACCAGCAGGTCGCCTATTTCCGCGATGCCATTGAGCGCGCCCGATTCGTTCCGGGGGTCCGCTCAGCCGCCGCCATTACTGACTTACTTCGATCGGACCCTGAAGACTCCGTCGAGATCGAAGGCCGCGCCCCGCAGCAAAATGCTCCTTGCGATGACGGAATCGCTGGCCCTTTTTTCGAAACCGCCGGTATCCCGCTCAAACAAGGCCGCTTTTTTTCAGACCAGGATCGACGCGACTCCCCTCCCGTCGCCATCATCAACGAGACCATGGCGCGGCTCTACTGGCCCAACGATGATCCCCTAGAAAAGCGCTTCCGCTTCCCCAGCCAGCAACCCAACCCCTGGATCACCGTCGTCGGCGTCACCGGCGATATGCACCGCCAAGGCCTGGAGAACCAGGTAGCACCGCAAGTCTTCCGCCCACACGCGCAGGAGACCGACGACATGCTCGATGTCATCGTGCGTACCTCTTCAGACCCGCAAACCATCGCCCCCTCCGTGCAAAGCGCAATCCAGTCCCTGGACAAAACTGTAGCCAGATTCAACGTGACCACGGTGGACCAACAGCTCGGTGAACAGACCGCCTCGCGGCGCTTTCAAACCTCTTTGCTAAGCCTCTTTTCGCTGGCCGCTCTGCTCTTATCCGCAATCGGCATCTACGGCCTCATGCATTTTTTTGTGGCCCAGCGCACGAATGAAATCGGTGTCCGCATGGCTCTCGGCGCGCGACAGAACAACATACTCGCGCTTGTCTTCCGCCAGGGCCTGACCCTCGCCGCCATCGGCATCGCCATTGGAGTCCTCGGCGCACTTGCATTCACGCGCCTTCTCTCAACTCTCCTCTATGGCGTCACTCCCACTGACATCGCCACCTTCGCAACCGCTCCCGCCATCCTCCTTGGCGTGGCCTCGCTCGCCTGCTGGATCCCCGCCCACCGCGCTGCCCGAATCGACCCCATGCTCGCCCTGCGCCACGATTGACGGCCTTCTCACACTCATCCGTTGCCGATGTTTTGACCCGCTAGCGCAAACTCCTCCAATTGTGCTGTACTTGTATTTGCAAATCTTTTCTGCCCGTCCAAACTCTTTGTGAGCACGCCACCCTCAGATTCCACTGTCGATACGTTCCCGGCCCCCGCTGATTGGCGCGATCTTCCCCCGCGCGCGCAATTTTATGTCCCGGTTCTCCCGCGCCCGTCTATCAAGTCTCTAATCCTCGCCCTCGCGCTCTTTCTCCTCACGCTCTGTACCTGCCTCGCCGCGGGCACCCAATTCGCCGTCGCTTACGCCAACAATCAAGCCGCTTCCCTCGACGAATTTCTCCGCGCCTTCACTCTCTTCTACAAAAATCCCGCCGCCCTTCTCGCTGGCCTGCCCTTCGCAGTCACTCTCCTAACCATTCTTCTCGCCCACGAACTCGGCCATTTCTTCGCCTGCCGCCGCCATCATATTTACTCCAGTTACCCCTTCTTCATTCCCTTCCCCTCGCTCATCGGCACCTTCGGCGCCTTCATCCTCATGCGTTCGCCCATTCGCACCACCCGCGCGCTCTTCGACGTCGGCGCTTCCGGCCCCCTCGTTGGCTTTGTTTTCGCCGCTCCCGCTCTCCTCTACGGCGTCCTGCATTCCCATATCGTCCCGGCCATTGTCCTTCCCGATCCCAACCAAGCCTCTGTCATCTTCGGAACTCCCCTGCTACTCCGCCTCCTCGACGCCGTCTTTCATCCCGGGGTTAACCCACACATTCTCCTGCTTCCCCCGGTAGGCCGCGCCGCCTGGGTCGGCCTGTTCGCCACCACGCTGAATCTCCTCCCAGCCGGGCAGCTCGACGGCGGCCACATCCTCCGCTCCGTCAACGCCCGCCTCCACCGTTTTTCCACTCTCCTTCTCCCGATCGCCCTCATTCCCCTCGGCTATTTCTTCTGGTACGGCTGGTTTGTCTGGGCTGCTCTCCTCTTCGGCCTTCGCTTCCTCCGCATCGCCCCCATCTACGATCCCGTCCCCCTCGACCCACATCGCCGCCTGGCCGCCCTCTTAACCCTGGCCATCTTCATCCTCTGCTTCATGCCCGCCCCCCTAATAGGCCTCTAAATCCCAAAAATAGTTATTGACAGAGCTATATCGTTGGTGATATTCTTTCTCTCGGAGAATCAGACTCAGTTATTTGCCGCCGCCTTCCAGGCGGCTATTTTTTTGCTCGCTCGACTCCGAACGCACGCCCGGTTTGGAGTGCGGCAGCTCTGCTGCCGCTTTTCTCAGCAACTCGCACGACAGCCAGCTCTGAACCTTCCATCGGCTCTTAGCTAGGTCCTCGAATAAAAATAATTGTCATCCCGCATTGCCCTGAGCATCGAAGGGAGCGAAGTGACCAAAGGTTCCGACCTTGTCGGAAGGGATCCGCTTTTTCTAACTTTTTTCAGCAACCTGCTCAGCCAATCCGTATCGTATTTCGTATTTCGTATTTCTAATTTCGATTTTCGCATTTCTAATTTCGTATTTCGATTTTCGCCTTAGTACAAATCCACTCCCAAGAGGTTTCCATGACAAACGAGAATTCCAGCACAAGCATCGCCCCGCGCTGCCAATTCCATTTTTCCGACGACCGCTGCTGCCGCATGCTACGCAGCCCGGCCCATTCTTCCTACTGCGCCTTCCACGCCCGCCAGGAACTCCAACGCATCGAATCCCAGCGCCTCGGCGAAGAAGTCTCCACTTCCCTCCACGGCAATTTCCTCACCGCCACCGACATCAACCACGTCCTCGGCAAACTCTTTATCGCCGTCGCCCAGAACCGTATCTCCCTCCGCAAAGCCGCCAGCCTCACCTACCTCGGCAAAGCCCTGCTCTCCTCCATCCCCCTGGTGAAGCAAGAGTTCCGCTTCGAGTACAAATTTAAACAATGGCAAAACGTTCTAGCCAACGCCGCCCCACTCTCCGACCCTTCGCCCCTCACCGATTCCGTACCCTCTCCCGAGTGCCCGCCCGAACTCCCCGAGCCAGACTCGTCCGAAGAGGAATGACTGTTGACCGACAGCACGCTTCAAACGTCGGTACCAATTTGTCAAAGCCTAGCTTTTGGGAGTTGGCTGGCACTCGTCCGGTTACGGCCACGAGCTCAACTGATCTGGAGTTTGGTTCGATTCAAGTTGAATTCAGGCCCTGCCTGGTTTCAGTATCAGGCCCTTCCCTACTTGACATTGCTCCCTATTTCTGCAAATATCGAAATATACTATGAGCACGAACAAAAAGAACGCAGCGCAAGTGGCAAGATTCGCCGACATGTTTTCGGCCATGGGAACTGAACCCCGCCTTAGAATTATGCAACTGCTTCTCTCGGCGCACCCGGACGGCTTAGTCGTTGGCGAGATCCAGTCCGAGCTCGACATTCCCAATTCCACTCTGTCCCATCACCTCGACAAGCTGCGAAATGAAGACCTCGTTCTGGTGCGGCGTGAGAGTACGTTCTTGCGCTACTCCGCCAACACCGAGGCGTTGCAAGAAGTTCTGCGATTTCTCTACGCGGAATGTTGCACACGAAACAAAGCTGTAGAGCCACGAGATGTCATCCAAATTTGCAAATGAGGAGTCGTCCCTTGAGTGAAACAAATATCAAAGATGTCGTAAAAGAGAAATATGGCAGCGCAGCCCTCCGCTTCACGACCGGGGGTAGTTCGTGCTGCGGCGCGGCCCCTGCGACCGGCTCGTCGTGCGGCGACCCGATCACATCCAATCTTTATGAAGCGGTTCAGACGCAACAAATACCCGAGGAAGCTCTGCTCGCTTCGCTTGGCTGCGGAAACCCAACTGCGCTTGCGAAATTAAACCCTGGCGAGGTTGTGCTCGACCTGGGTTCGGGCGGCGGCATCGACGTTTTGCTCTCAGCTAGGCGCGTCGGGCCAACTGGGAAAGCCTATGGGCTCGACATGACCGATGAAATGCTATCTCTCGCGAATGCGAACAAACAGAAGGCGGGCGTCGAAAATGTGGAGTTCCTCAAAGGCGAAATTGAGAGCATTCCGCTGCCAGATAATTCCGTGGACGTAATTATCTCCAATTGCGTCATCAACCTATCCGCTGACAAGGATGCTGTCCTTCGCGAAGCATATCGCGTTCTGAAACCCGGCGGACGATTTGCTGTCTCCGATGTTGTTACTCGCGGGGAAATCCTGCCCGAAATTCGCAAGAGTGTTTTGCTCTGGGTCGGTTGTATTGCGGGCGCTCTTGCGGAAAGTGACTATCGCAGCAAACTCGCCAGCGCTGGATTTGAACAGATAGATGTCGAACCAACTCGCGTCTATCACGTAGAGGACGCTCGCGAATTCCTTTCCGGCCAGGGTTTCGATGTTGATGCCCTTGCTCCGCAAGTGGATGGCAAGTTTCTGAGTGCGTTTGTCCGCGCCGTGAAACCAATGGATGCCAAAGCCTGCTGCGGCCCCACCTGCTGCAACTAGACGAGGGTCGAGACTTGCTATGTCGCACCACTACAACGTTCTTTTTTTGTGCACCGGAAATTCCGCCCGCTCCATCATGGCCGAAGCGATTCTGAATGGTAAGAACAACCCTTCCTTCACGGCATATAGCGCAGGAAGTTTTCCTTCTGGAGTGGTCCGTCCTGAAGCACTCAGGCAGCTAGAACTTGCCCACCTACCTACCGATGGAGCGCGAAGCAAAAGTTGGGAAGAATTTGCGAAGCCGGATGCACCGCAGATGAACTTTGTCTTCACAGTATGCGACAACGCCGCGAAGGAAGTCTGTCCGATCTGGCCGGGCCAACCGATGACAGCTCACTGGGGCGTCGCTGACCCGGCTGCCGTAACTGGTACGCCCGAGGAAATAGAACGGGCCTTTCGAGACGCGTTCATCACACTGGGGCGCAGAATCAATTTGTTTCTCAGCCTTCCGCTGGCAAGCCTGGATACTCTCGCCATCAAAAAAGAAGTTGATCGCATCGGCCTGCAATGAAAACCACACTCCTGCGCCAAGTCGTGGCGGAATTTCTCGGCACTGGTTTTCTCGTAGCTGCCGTTGTGGGTTCGGGGGTTATGGGCGAGCGACTTGCGGGCGGCAATGTTGCGATTGCGCTTCTAGCGAATACGGTTGCCACAGGTTCTGCTCTTGTTGCATTGATTCTGACATTCGGGCCCATCTCAGGTGCACATTTGAATCCGGCTGTGACTGTGGCGGATGCGATAGAAAAGGGCGTGACGTGGACGGCTGCCGCCTGCTATGTCCCTGCCCAATGTCTTGGTGCGATTGCCGGTGCAATCACAGCGCACATCATGTTCCAACTGCCCGTCATCTCGATCTCGCGACACGTTCGGAGCGGCTCCGCCCAAGTATTCAGTGAGTTTGTTGCAACGTTCGGCTTACTGTGTGTCATCTGGGGCTGCTCGCGGTCACGTTCAGGAATGGTTCCCTTCGCCGTTGGAGCATACATCACAGCGGCTTACTGGTTTACGTCATCTACGTCCTTTGCCAATCCTGCGGTGACTCTTGCGCGATCTTTGAGCGACACATTCTCAGGAATCCGCCCGATGGATGCCCCTCCATTCCTAATCGCTCAATTCTTCGGAGCGATTGCCGCCACGTTTTTCTTTCGCTGGCTTGTTCCCGGCCTAATGACGGGAGCAAACAAGGTCCTTCTCGCTCATGACCGGCGCGAACCCAGCGATTGATCAATCGCATTAACTGACAGATGGCTTCGGGTCGGTTAACTCCTTTGGAATGCGCAGTTCCAAAAACACGCCGGTAAACTCTCTGGAATGAGCAGTTCCAAATCATTGAACTTAAAACTCTTTAGAATCAACATTTGCAGGAAAACAGGGGGGCAATCCAGCCAGACTCGGCCGAAGAAGACTGACCGTTGATCCATATCACGGCATCAGGTCTGTTCATTAGTTTCTTATGATCGATTCCCAGCGAACTGCTCTGTTTCAACTTCCGTACGGCTCGTCACCCGACCAGGGCCATAGGAATGCGCTCACGAATCCTTCGATCTCTGAATAGCGCGCCAATCAGGCCGCCACGGTGCCCTTAAACTTTCGACCTTAAGCGATTCGAGTTCCGCGGGCTTGCGGGCTGGTCTGAATTCCAACTCTTCCCAACTCAGTGGCTCTCACGCTTCGGCCGGCGCCCCCATGCGCTCCACATGATGGGGGACGGCGCCATGAAGTCCGGGTCGTCCAAGCGTGCGGAGTCCTGATCAAATTCTTGCTCGGTAATATAATGGCCATCGAGCAAAGCTCCGCGAAGCTGCTTGAAATTCGTTCGCATTAGGGACACGCCTGAAGACTCGCCTCGCCACATGAACAACCGCCCCTCCGCGTCAACTTCCACAAGCCCATGTGCCCGTAGCCGGCCATAGAGTAGTCGCCCAAACCGTCGTTCAACGCCACATTCTTTCAACATTCGCATTACCGCCATTTGAGTATTCAAGATAACCTCGCCCGGACTCACGGGAGGATCGGGAAGCAGAGAGACAGAATCAAACTCTTCATCCACAAGCCAGCCACCGGGCTTCAAGGCCGACACCAATCGCGTCAGCACTTTTTCTCGTTCCGGCAGGTGTATTAATACCAGTCGGGCATGAATGAGGTCAAAAGCCGCGTCTGGCAATGGGTCGGTAACAATATTGTGCTTTCGTACCTCGACGTTTGGCGCCGACAAAGGCTCCAGAAACCTTGGATCAATGTCCGTGACGACGACGTGTCCCGTGGGGCCCACACGATTCGCGAGCCACGAAGTGATCGAGCCTCCTCCTCCCCCGACCTCCAGGCACCGCCAGCCCTCGCTTACGCCGCGATCCTCCAAATGGCGGATTGTGCCGCAATCAAACATGCTCGATAAAGCATCGAATCGCGCCGGTGTCTCTCGACTGGAGTTAGCAAGCGAATAGGTCGAACCAGCAGAGCAATGCGGTGAAGAGCTTTCATCAATTTCCATACCGCCTCCTTCCATTTCGCCGGCTTGCGATTTCGTCAGCGGATAACGACACCGACGTGGTTGGTACCTAACTCAGTCAGGGAGTTGAACTCCCTCCGGCTCTCGCAACCACAAACTGCCAACCAGCGCGACAACAATCCCAAATAGACTTACGGCCCCCGCGGAGTACGCCAGTCGTGCGCCAGGACCGCTTCCCGGCATAACGTTCGAGAGCGTAGTTGTGATAAGGACAGCAGAAACACCGAACACTCGGCCTCCGATGTTCGCCGCGAAACTCTCGCCCGTGCCTCGAAGCCGCGTCGGATAGACTCTGGGCAGATAATTTCCCCAAAAACTGTGTAGCCCGTTGAAAAACATGGTTGCGAGAAAAATTCCAACATGGACGAAGGCCAGGCTTCGCGTTGCAGCGAAAAAGTAGAGCCACGCGAAAACGAATAGAGCTGGTCCGAGAACCAGGCGCAGTCGTCGCCGCTGCGAAACGATCCGCACGACGAGCAGCGCAAAAAGCAGGCGGCCCGTCAAACCACCCAACTCTTGAAACATTTGCACTCCACTGGCAGCCTGCTCGATCTGGCGTGGCGCCAGTTTCGCCACCTCAGCAAGCCCTGGAATCATGCGCACGGTATGCTGCAAAGCTCCAGCCGACAAAAAATAAGTGCAAGCGAACAATAGCGTCGCAACGACAGTGGTTTTTCTCAAGGCGGGTCCGAATAACTCTCTGAAAGAGGGGCGCTCTACCGCGTTGAGCGATCTCTTTTTCAGCCACAACGGCGATTCGGGTAGAAAAGGCCGGATGAAAAGAAGTGGAATCGCGGGAATCAAGCCGGAAAGCAAAGTGTATCGCCACGCCTCGTGGCCTGCCCGAATCATCGGTAATTTTTCAGCGTAGGTCACCGCCAAATAGTAGGCTCCGGTTACCATCAACCCGCCCAAAGTGTGGAACCCTTGCGTGTAACCCAACACGGACTCTCGGCGCTTCGGGTTTGTAAATAACTCCGCGAGCCAAGCGATGGCCGCCACAAATTCCACGCAGACGCCAATCATCGTCGTACACCGCAGAATCAGCAATTGAGTTAGGGAGGTGGAAAAGCCCGCGGCACATGCGGACAAGCTGTAGAGCAGGATGCTCCAAAACAGAATGCGCCTTCGGCCGAAAAGATCGGTGAGATATCCTCCGAGCAGACCAAAAAGGCCCCCGGCCAGATTCGGAACATAGAACAGCAACCCCACCCACAAGTTAAACTCGGAAGTCCCGGGCTTCAGGTTTCCCAGAGCCGTGAGTGCGGGCCGCACGATCAGGGGCAGCATCAAACTTTCGTACAAATCGAACGCAAATCCAAGGCAGGCGATGGCGCAGATCAGCCACTGAACCGGCGTCAGCCCGGATGGCCCGCCTGTCCCATCGGTGCCGTCCATCCCGGAACTCGACGTCAGCTGTGTGCGTCCCGCGGCGTCCAGAAAATCCTCCATGACTTCAATCCGTCGCTATTGGAAAACCTGCTGCCATTTAAGGCCGGAAGGGTTTATGATACAAGTCAAAAGAATTAAATCATTACTAAGGAATGCTTACGAATGGATTTCACCTCACGACAACTTCGCGCTTTCCTGCTGGTAGCGCAGCACCGGAGTTTCTCCAGGGCAGCCGAGGCTCTCTACATTACTCCGCCCGGGTTGAGCATTTTGATACGAGAACTGGAAACGCAGCTCGGTTTCCGGCTGTTCGATCGCACTACGCGACACGTCGTCCCCACTGCCCATGGCACCGAACTCCTGGTAGTTGCCCAGAAGAGCGTGGCCGCACTCGACGCCGCGGTGTCGCACATCGGACGCTCCGCAACCCACGCCAGCCATACCTTGACTCTGGGTGCGCCGCCTTTGATCGCCGCCAATATCGTCACGCACGCTATCAAGGAATTTCGCACTCACCGGCCAGACCTTAGGGTTCAGCTGTTCGACGAAAGATCGCCCGGCATCCTGCAACTGATCCTCGACGGCAAGCTCGACATGGGGGTAGGTATCTTTGCCCGCGCGTCAGGTATTCGCCGAACCCCATTCTTTCGATCGCCTTTGATGGTGATACGCCCAGACAAGAATCCCGCATTTCGTCGAGCATCCACCACGTGGTCCGCTCTCAAGGGCGAGAACCTAATTTCGCTGCCATCGTTCAGCCCCATACAGCAGATTGTGGACAAGCATCTGGCACTAGCAGGCGTGGCATCTCCGAAGGGCGTTTCGATCAACCTCCTGGATACGCAAATTGCCATGGTGGAGGCCGATGAGGGTATAGCCATCATCCCTTCCTTCGGATTGCCAGCTTGCCGGAACCGAAGAGTGGTGTCGAGCCGGCTCATCAATCCTGTGGTGGATGTGGAGTTTCATCAGATCAGCAATCGAGGAAAGAAGCTCCCGCCGGGCGCCGACGAGTTCTCCGCGTTTCTTAAGAGCTTCTTCGCCAGGGAGCTCGCCACTTCGGTCCTACGTAGCGCAGCCGTTGGAACTCACGATTCTTCCAGTCATCCAACGCCTGGACCTCTTTCGTCCTAATCCAGAATTGGCCTGAACGCATTACGCTGGATGACTTGTCGGTAATCCGGAAGTTGCGGGTTACAACGCAGCGAGACGGCCCAACCACGCTCCGGCTCCGCAAAACCCTGTCACTTTTGACAGTTACACCCCGGAGAGCATCCGGCCCAGTATGCTCGAACCTCCGAAGCTCCCTGGGACCCTTCTTCGAAGGCAGGCCCCCAATGCAGTTTACCTAGAATAAGAGAGGCAAAGGAGAGGACAGGTGAAAACTTACAAGGTTGTATTCGGTCTCCTCTGCACATTTTGTGCATTGGCCATCGGTGCGCGGATGCTGCACTCGCAAGAGAAGGCCACTCCAGGTACGGCTCAGGTTCACATGGTTATCACGGACCAAGCGTTCAGTGATAACAGCGAACTTCCCGTTCTCCGGCCAGACGCCGTGCAGGTAAAACAGGGCAAGAATCTTCTCAAGGTAAACCAATTGATTCCGACCAAGGGAGATAACGCCGCGCTCCAGTTGTTCATCTTGATCGATGACACATGTGACCCAGTCATCGGAAACAATCTCAACGACCTCAGGGATTTCATCAATGCTCAGCCAGCATCCACGGTGGTCGGCATTGCCTACATGTCTAATGCAACAATCCAGATCACTCAGAATTTTACTGCCGATCACGCGCTTGCTGCCAAGGCTGTGCGTCTCCCTCGCGGGAATTTGTCAGCAATGGATAGTCCTTATTTGTCGCTAATGAGCCTGGTGAAGGGTTGGCCACAGCAGAAAGTGCGCCGCGAAGTTCTGATGATCACCGATGGAATTGACCGGCTCCGCGCCGATAGATCTTCCTTCTCGCAAAGCCCCTCGCGCTACCCCGGAGCACCAAGTGTGGTGGCGGGACCCAGCACGATGCCCACCATCAGCCCAGACGCAGATTCAGCTAGCAGAAATAGCCAGCGCTACGGTGTTATCGTCCACTCCATTTATGCCACGGGCGCAGGGCGACTTGGCCGGAATGCTTGGGAAGCCCAGCTGGGCCAATCCGGTGTCGCCAAAATCGCAGATGAAACCGGCGGCGAATACTTCGCGCTGGGAATTCAAAACGCAGTTAGCTTTAAGCCCTACCTGGATCGGCTACAAAAGATCTTCGACAACCAGTACTACCTCGTGTTTCAGGCCGTACCGGGGAAGAAAGACGGTCTTCAGCGCGTCAGCGTTTCAACGGAAGTGCCCAATATCGATCTGGCAGCTGCCGACAACGTATGGGTCCCCGCTGGAAAGTAAGTCATTAGTGCAAATCGGTGCGAAAGTGCCGTTCTTGAGAAGGTCGATTATGGGACGGACGGCGGAGAGACGCGCATTTCAAAGACGACTTGGAGGAAGGCCATGAAAACGACATCACGCGAGTCGGTGGATAATGGAGCTGTGGACCGTCGCAGATTTCTCGGCGCGGCTCTCGGTGCCTGCGCCATCGGCCCATTTGGTTCTTTGCCTATGCAACTTGCGCCGAACATGAGTCGTTCGCTGACAAAAGAACAGCGTGACAGCATGACACCGTCGCAGGTTATCGACGAATTGAAGAAGGGGAATGAGCGATTTCGCGCGGGCAAGATGGCTCCTCGGGATTATTTAGCTGAAAAACGCACAAGTGCTGCGGGGCAGTATCCCGCGGCGGTAATCCTTGGATGCGTCGACTCGCGGGTGCCTGCGGAAATCGTTTTCGACGCTGGGATCGGCGACACGTTCAATGGGCGCGTGGCCGGTAATGTGGTCAACGATGACCTGCTCGGGAGCATGGAGTTTGCATGCGCTGCCTCCGGAGCAAAGCTGGTCTTAGTCCTCGGGCATACGGCTTGTGGCGCGGTAAAGGGCGCGATCGATGATGTGGTATTAGGCAATCTCACAGGATTGTTGGCGAGGATCAAACCGGCCATTCCGGCGACCGAGTTTGAAGGCGAGAAGTCCAGCAAGAATCCGGCTTACGTCGACGCTGTGGCCCGAACCAATATCAAAATAGCAATCGAAAACATTCGGCTGCGAAGCCCGGTATTGGTCGATCTGGAGAAGAAAGGGTCAATCCAGATCGCCGGTGCGATGTACAACCTCGCGAATGGCGTGGTGGAGTTCGTCAGTTAGCCGGTTCAGCGGCACGAAACCGCACTGAAGTACTCTTGGACAATGATCCAGCTGTACTACCCCTGGAAAACTAAACGGCAGCGCAATTCTATTGCACTGGCTTTTGGATCTGTGAGTGTTTGAGCTGAAGACCAACGATGCCGATTAACATTGTCAGAGTGATTGCGCTTGCTTCGCTATGTTGTTGTGTGATGACTGGCCAGGCGAGGGCGCAACAACAGCCACCGGAGGATCCGGAGGACAATAAGAAGTTAGGGCTCTGGCTGGATCAGGGAATTTCGACTGGTCTCACGCCCAGCAAGTCCTTGGAAATCGAATTCTACGAAAGGTATGACGAGGTAATCTCGAACCTATTCGAGTACTTTGTTCAGGGTGGCGTTGCGTTTCGTGTGCGGCCGTGGCTGACAGTAACACCGATGTATCGATATCAGTGCTTTCCCGGGAATCCCACAGTTGCCTACGAAAACCGGTTACTACTGAATGTTACGATCAGCACATCGCGTGGCGCATGGCGGCCGAATCTGAGAACGATCGTGGAGGGGCGGTTTCCCGACAATCGAGTAGCCTCGGCACGGTTTCGATTTCGACCTGGGGTCGACTATACGTTGCCGCTGCGAATGAAACGGCGCCCGGTACTGGTCGTGAGCAATGAGTTCTTCGTCGTCCCAGGAACTAATAGTTTTGCTGCCGGTGGCAGCTTTACCCAGAATCGCTTTCAGGTGGGAGTCCGGCTGCCAATCACCGATTCGTTTTCAATACGACCTTATTATCTACTGCAGTCTGTAAATCTGCCCACGGGCTGGGAAACCAACGAAATTATTGGTATCTCGGTGGCCGTCAAGATCCTCAACAAGAACAAATGAGGGAGGGGCAAGCCTGGTGCCCACACACGTCGATTTTACGCGTGGGGCTTTTGTCTTTGATCTGCTCGTTCCATTTTCTTTGCCAACTCACTAACTCCTTTGGAATCCGCGGTTCCAAAAACACGCCTGTAAACTCTCTAGAATGAGCAGTTCCAAAACATTGGACTTAAAACTCTTTAGAATGAACATTTCCAAGAAAACCGGGGAAGGGTGCCGTGCAATCTGTGTATCTCGCATCTGGCGGGTGGCATAATGCCTGGCTCCTGCCTTGTGTCGCACCTTCGGCGCTCGACAGACGGTCCTTGCCTTTCAGAACCGGAAGGGCAGCCATCCACCCTCTATCAGAGAAAGAGCGCAAAGCTGAAGACCCCTGCTATTTGGGTTCGCTGCGCTCCCCGTCTATGATGTCAAAGATTTTGATGAGTCGCGACAGACCCAGAACCTCTTTTACAGTTCCATTAACCCCGGCCAACGCTAACTCGACGTGTTTGTCCCGACTCACCTTCAACGCGTTAACTAGAGTTGCTACTCCCGTCGAATCAACATAGCGCACTTGACTCAAGTCGATAATGAATCGTTTTTTGTCGCCAGCCTCAAGCAACGAAAGTATTTCTTTTCTTGCGCGGTCGCTATTGCCGATGTCTAGATCGCCCCTGAGATGAACGATCGTGGTCTCCCCTTTTTCCTCGACTTGTACGTTCATTTTTTGACCTGCATTTCTACCAGGTCTCTTACCATCTTGAGAGCCACATCGTTCATTTTCCTAAGGTCGTTAACAAGCTTCTCGTTCTGGGCGGATAAGTTCCGGCTGTGTCGAAGGAAGTAAAGGATGAGGACGATGGAAATAGTTGGAATGAGGCCGAGCTCAAGAACGGCCCAGGCGACGGACTTTAGCTCGGTGGGATTCATGCGTTAATCTCGCGGGCAGCTTACGCTTTGAAGCTTTAGAGTGTCAACTTGACTCTGACCTACTGTCGCCGCGAGTCCGGTGGCACCAGGTTGTTTGCGCGATAGTAAACCACAAGCTGGCCATAGTGCTCGCCGCTGTGCTCGATGGTAAACGTCCAGATCGAGGAGTTGTGGACCAGCCGATTGCCGAAAAACTTGGTTGTATTGTCCAGCCCCGCGTCGCCCTGCTGTTGAATCACTTTCGCTCCGGCGGCGACGGCCTCCTGCACGAACTTGACGATGTCGGCTTTGGTCTTGAAAGCCTCACGCGTAGGATTGTCGCCCTCGCCGAAGTCCGGCCCGACGTTTGTTCCGGCAATCCTCCGGATCACGACGAAGTCCAGCGCGGCGGCATGGAGAAGATTCAGCGCAAAGGTGCGCTCGTCCTTCTGCAGCTTAAAATCGTACTTGTCTTCGGGAAAGTCCTGCGCCATGGCGATGAGTTTGTTCCCGATATCGTTCCACCTGTCCAACATCTCGTCGGAACGAGAACGCGCAGGACTCGGAGGCTGGTTCTGCGTTTGGGCCCGGGTCGGAAGACCCGTTCCGACCGCAGCAAGGAGAGTGACCGCAACTAGCGCGCGCGTAGCCCAATTCATTGTAGGTTCCTCCGCATTATGATTTGTTTCCAAACGCTCCGCTGAGAGTTAGACGTACCGCCGCTCCCAAAGTTGAGCAAGTTTCTCTGGTTCCTGGTGAGTAGCTCACCAGGCAATTTCGTCCCTGGCCCCGTTTGTCCGGTGATGCCGTTTATCGCTACGAATCTTCCAAGATTTTTCACCAATGCGATGCGTGATTACCAACCCATTTGGCGCATTCGCTCCAGAATGAGTCCGCTATAGTGATTCATGTGATCGGGCCGTCGCTTGAGGGGCAACGGCAGAATTGCGGCGAGTCGGGCCGCTTGTTCTCGGTCGATCTTCCGGGCTGAAATTCGGTAATGGTAATGGGAGGCCGCCTCGGCACCATAAACACCAGGGCCCCATTCGACCACGTTGAGGTAGAGTTCCAAAATGCGCTGCTTGCCGAGCGCCACTTCGGCCACCGGGACAAGTGTGAACTCGGCGCCCTTGCGGAGAATGGAGCGCCCAGTCCCGAAGAACAGGTTTTTTACCAATTGCTGGGTAATGGTGGAGCCACCGCGAATGCGGCCGCCTTCCAGATCGTCTTCGGCAGCGAGTTCCAATGCCTGCCAATCGAATCCATGATGCTCGTAGAAGTGCGCGTCTTCCGCGGCGATGACAGCATGCTGGAAATCAGGCGAGATTTGGCTCAGCGGAACGAATTCGTATCGTTCGTGATACGGCTTAAGGTGAATCCATGACTGTAACCGGCGCTCCATGTGCACCGCGGTGGTTGGTGGGTCAATCCACCGCGCAGCCACAAGGATCAGCGCAGCAAGCGACCAAAGAAGCGCGGCTCCGATGAGAAACCATCGAACGAAAAATCGGAGAGTGACTTTTCGACGCGGGGCTTCCGGAGGGGCTTCGGGGACCTCCGGCGGTGTTTCTGGAATTTCAGTCACACTTCAGAATAATCGTTTGGACCGGATTGACATAGCGCCTGCTTAGTTGGCGCGTGGCTCGGAGGATTCGCGGGGTGTCTTTTGAATTTTCTTTTGAATTTGCGGGGTGCCCCACACGTCGATTTTACGTGTGGGGCTTTTGACTTTGAATTGTTCGCTCTGTTTTGTCAGCCTATTCCCTAACTCCTTTGGAATCCGGACTTCCAAAAACACGCCCGTAAACTCGCTGGAATGAGCAGTTCCAAAACATTGAATTCAAAACTCTTTAGAATGAACATTTGCAAGAAAACAGGGAGGCGCCCAGACCCTACATATCAGGCAGCTTGCCCCAGTGGGACAGGCACTCCTGCCTGTCCGTTTTTCAAAACGGCCACAACACCACGCTACAACGGTGGGGCCGGGCCGTGCTGGCGCATACTCGCGGCGACGAGTCGGTTCGAGAAGCGCTCTGAATATTCCTCATAGATCGCTCAGAGACTCTGATTGAGCATGGCGGTCTAGTGGTGTTATGATGCGGACCGCCAAAAGATCTTTTGGCCGCAGTTGATATCCGCACCAACCCACGCAGAAACAGTACAAACCCCAAATGTAAAGCCAATCAAGAGGAGGACTCCATGACCCAAACCACTGGTACACAACGAAGCAGCGAGCAGGCAGATGCTATTCGTCCGTTTCAGAAGGTGAATGTTCCGGAAGCCGAACTTGCCGAATTGCGCAGGCGCATCAACGCAACAAAATGGCCTGAACGAGAAACGGTGGCCGACGCAACGCAAGGCGTGCAGCTCGAGACGACTCAGGCGCTCGCGCACTATTGGGCGACAGACTACGACTGGCGCAAGATCGAGACAAAACTGAACGCCCTGCCGCAATTCATCACCGAGATCGACGGGCTGGACATTCACTTCATTCACGTCCGTTCAAAACATGAAAATGCGTTGCCGCTGATCGTCACGCACGGATGGCCGGGCTCGATCACCGAACAGTTGAAGATCATCGAGCCGCTAACCAATCC
>Ga0210405_10002216_pt1 | contig 20464 bp, 15 predicted proteins | sample IncBWH11MmetaG_FD_155492 | JGI IMG/M metagenome (GOLD analysis project Ga0210405, IMG submission 155492) | Forest soil microbial communities from Barre Woods Harvard Forest LTER site, Petersham, Massachusetts, United States - Inc-BW-H-11-M | ecosystem: Environmental > Terrestrial > Soil >... | reverse complement strand
GCCCCTTCTTCAGACTTTCACCTTGCATCTGAGAGTTCGTCTATGCACAGTATCGCGGGATGATTCTTCGCCTCTCAAGTCCAGCGGCGCGCGGGCTTCTTGTCCTTCTTGCGTTGGCGCTCGCCGCGGCTCTCTCTTTCTCCGGCATCCACAATGCTCTTGCCGGGCACATTGCCAACCTGAACACACCGGAAGGGTATGAGCGGGCCATCCAGCTTGAGCCAGACGATCCTCGCAACTGGTATCTCCTCGGCCGCTATTGGCAGTACAACCTGGCAGATCCCGATAACCAGCGCGCCATTCGCGACTACCAGACGGCTTTGTCATTTAATTCGCATTCGGCGGACACCTGGCTGGATCTGGCCATGGCCTACGAATCAGAAGGTGATATCGGCGCCTCCCGAAACGCGTTTCTTCAAGCCACGCGCGTGTACTCGCTTTCTCCGGAAGTCTCCTGGCGCTTTGGGAATTTTCTGTTGCGGAGAGGCGAGTTGGACGCCGCATTCGCGGAGATCAAGCATGCCGTGGAAGCGGACCCGAAGCGTGGAGCAGCAGCGTTCGCTCTCTGCATGCGGTTCGAGCCGGACGTCCACGCAGTCCTGGAACGCGTTTTGCCGCACTCTCAAGCTGCCTACATCGGCGTGATTTCCGCCCTGTCTGAGCAGCAACAAACCGATCAAGCCTTGATTGTGTGGTCCAGTCTGGCTGCTCTCCACCCTCACTTGGATATCAGCGAGTCCTATCCTTTGCTCGGAGCCCTCATTCACAAACGTCAGATGACCGAAGCCCAGCGCGTGTGGGATCAAGCTATCGCTTTTGCAGGAGTCTCGCGTCCTCCGGACCCTCCGGGCTCGCTGGTGTGGGACGGCGGCTTCGAATCGAATATCGTGGGCGGCGGATTGACTTGGTACTATCCCTCCTCCGTCGATGGCGTTGTGATCACCCTCGATACAAAGGAAAAACATTCCGGAAATCGGTCGCTCAGGCTGACCTTTAACGGTCTGCGGAACGTAAACTTCAGCGATGTTTGCCAGTACGTTGCCGTGCGGCCTTCCACTACTTACCGGTTTTCCGCGTGGGTACGAACTCGCGATATATCCACCGATCAGGGCGTGCGCTTTGGTCTCCACTCTGTCGATGATTCGGGAAACTCCATCGCCTGGACGGAGGATGTTCGCGGCACCCAGCAGTGGACGCAAGTGCAAGTTCCCTGGACCTCGGGAAACGATGTCCGTGAACTGCAGCTCTGTGTGAGCCGCCTTCCCAGCGCGAAATTTGACAGCAAGATTGGCGGGTCGGCCTGGATTGACGACGTTGCCTTGGTGCCGCAGTCAGCGGAGAACACCAAGTAATGAAACTCATTCGGATCGGAATCTGCGCCCTCGTAGTCTTCGGCGTGCTCTCCCACGGAGCCGTCGAGGATTGGGCGCGCGCTGTCCTGGAGATCGGGGCAACCTTGCTCTTTCTCGCGTGGGCCGTGCGCGCCTATCTCACGCACGAGCAGCAACTCGTCATTTCGCCCTTACTCTTGCCTCTCGTCGCTCTCTCGCTGATCGTGCTCGGTCAATGGCTGTTTCACCGCACCGCCTCGTCCTACAGTACGCGCATGGAGTTTCAGCTTCTCCTCGCCGACATCCTCCTTCTCTTTTTAGCCTCGCAGGCATTCCGGATGCTCGAGGACTGGCGCAGCTTTGTATGGTTTGTGATGAGCTTTGGATTCTTTGTGGCCCTTTTCGGTATCCTCCAGCACCTCACCTTCAACGGAAAGCTCTATTGGTTTCGCGAGATGCACTTTGGCGGCATTCCCTTCGGCCCTTACGTCAATCGCAACCACTTTGCCGGATTCACCGAGCTCATCATTCCCTTATCTCTGGTTCCCTTGGTCCTCGGAAAGGTGCGCCGGGAGCGCTGGTTTCTGGTCAGTCTCTTTGCGGTTGTGCCCATCGGTGCTCTCGTTCTTTCCGCATCCCGAGGCGGAATCATTAGTTTCGGGGTGGAAGTCGGTGCCCTGGTACTCTGGCTCGTTCTTCGCCGTACTGCCGGAAAACACTTGCTCTCCGGCGGTGCCGTTCTGCTTCTCGCATTTCTCATGGTCTCCTGGCTCGGTGTGCAGCAGCTCGTCGAAAGGTTCTCTTCCCTGCAATCGCTCGAAGTGACCGTTGGAAAACGCGCCTCAATGCGCGCCGACACCTGGCGCATTTTCCTGGACCACCCCTGGACGGGCACGGGGCTCGGGACCCTCCAACTGGTCTTCCCCGCTTACGAGACTCTCTACGACGGAAAAATCGTCAATCACACTCACAATGATTACCTGGAGGGCCTCGCCGAAACGGGCATTCTCGGCGGCCTGTGCTGCGTTTGGTTTCTTGGCGTCCTGCTCTTCGATTCGCTTCGGCGCTTGTCTCAGCCCATTGGAGCCTTTGCTTCGACGGTTCAGCTCTCGGCTCTCATCGCTTGTCTCGGATTTCTCACCCACAGTCTCGTCGATTTCAACCTGCACATTCCGGGCAATGCTCTCTTGTTTTTCCTCATGGCGAACCTGGCCACGACCGAGATTCGCCAGCCCACCTCGCAAGTTCCCAATTCGGGAATCGCTCGTCAGAGGCACCGAATTCCCTGATGGACTTTGTCCTTCTGACTGTATAATCAATCCTGGGGGTCATCTATTCGTATGCAGCCAGCGAGACTGGGTGCGGAGACGTTGTGTCTCGTCTCCACGGCCCTGCTCGGATTACTGGTTCTGGCGCCACCCAGCCGCGCGCAGGCCGTTCTCGAGACACCACAACAGACCAACGACCGCATTCGCGAGCTTTCCGCCGTCGCCCGGATGGCGCCGCATGACTACGTCATTGGCAATGGCGATATGCTCGCTATCGAAGTCTTCGACGTGAAAGAGCTAAGCCGTGAGGTGCGTGTTAGCCAAACCGGCTCCATTGGCATTCCGCTCGTGCCCGTGCGATTGCACGTCTCCGGGCTCACGGAAACCCAGGCCGAACAGAAAATTGCAGAAGTGCTGGAAGCAAATGGCTTGGTTTCTCACCCCGAAGTCAGTGTTTCCGTCAAAGAGAGAAAGAGCAAACCTATTACGATTGTCGGCGCCGTCGGGCATCCCTTGGTTTATCAAGCTGACCGCCAAGTCACGCTTCTCGAAGTTCTTGCCGAAGCTGGCGGGCTTGCCAACGATGCGGGAGACGAAGTCATCATAACGCGCGCCGCGCCGCAGATGACTTTCGACGATTCCGAGACGCCGCAGATGAACCTTGCCGGCACGGCTCCCGTGAAGTCTCAACCCATCAAACCCGAAGCAAAAGCCGCGGCGCAACCTGCTTCTCCATCTCCACCGTCGCCGGTCGGGACCGCAGCGGAGCCCCCGGAATTGCCTGCGCCGAATAATTCGTCGGCGAAATCTACCAACGACGCGAGCACTCCTTCCGCTTCTTCCAACGCGGACATCATCACCGTTAATTTGTATCAATTGATGGAATCCGGAAATATCACGAATAATATCCTTTTGCAGGCCGGCGATGTCGTAACCGTCCCTCACGCCGGCATCGTTTACGTCTTGGGCGCGGTCGGCCGTCCCGGCGGTTTTGTTCTCACCAACGACCGCGAGCAAATGAATACCTTGAAGATTCTCGCGTTGGCCGGCGGCTTCACTCGCACTGCAAAAACGGATCACGCAGTCGTCATCCGCAAGGACGCCCAGGGACAGCAGCACGAAGTTACGCTCGATCTAAAGAAGATTCTGAATCGCAAAGCCGAAGATTTGCAGCTCCAGCCCAGCGACATTCTCTACGTTCCCGATAGCGGCGCAAAGCAGGCGCTTCTGCGATCCCTCGAGTTCGGCGTCGCCCTCGGTTCAGGCATCGCGCTTTATCGGCTCGCATATCACTAAAACATGGCTGACGACAACAAACTCGTTCCTCGTGAAAACGGCTCCAACGGTGTGGTTGAGCTGATTCCTGCTTCCACCCGCCTGCCGGCGTGGGATCTCTCTCCGCGCGAGCCGCATCTTTACGACTATCTGTTGATCCTCCGCAAGCATCAATGGTTGATCTTGTCGTTCTTGCTTGCCGTCGTCACTATCGTCACGATCGCCACGTTCCGCATGCAAGCCGTTTACGTGGCTACCGCACGCATCGAAATCGACCGCGAGAATGGCAACATTCTGCCCTTTCAAGGCATGGAGTCTTACGACTACATGATGGATCTCGAGAACTATATCGAGACGCAGTCGAAAATCCTGACGAGCGAGACCCTGGCATTGCAGACCATCCGCAGCAGCAGCCTCGGCGCGCGGCCGGAGTATGCTTCTCCGAACGGGCCCTCGGAAGCGCTGGCCATTGGCAGCCTTGAAAACCAGAAGCGCCCCCCGGAGCTCGGTGCCTTTCTTGGCAGCCTCAGCGTAAAGCGTGTTGCCAACAGCCGCCTTATGGATGTGTCCTTCGAGTCGACGGATCCCCAGTTCGCCGCGCGCATCGTCAACGAACACATCAAGAACTTTCAAGATCAGAATATTAAAAGCCGCTTCGACGAAACGACACGCGCCACCACCTGGCTCCACGACGAGTTGGACGATCTCAAAATCAAAGTTCAGGAATCCGAAGACAAGCGTATCGCCTACGAACGAAAAAATCAGATCTGGACTCTCGACGATAAGCAGAACATCACTACCCAGCGCCTCTCCGATATTAATAAGTCTTTGACCGACGCCCAGCAAGAGCGCATGAAGAAGGAATCGCTCTATCAGTTTGCCAAGGCCGGCGACATCGCTGACGTTCCCCAACTTCGCGAAAACCCCACATTGCAGGGCCTCATGCAGAAGCGCCAAAACACTTCGGCGGAGTACCTCGACGCTGTAAACCAGTACGGCCCGAATTTTCCCAAGGTGCAGCGCCTTCAAGCCCAAATGAAAGATTTGGACCAGCTCATCCAAAAGGAGCAAGTCAACACCCTCAACCGCATTGAAAATGACTACCGCGAAGCCAGGCAACGCGAAACTTTGCTCACGCAAGCCCTCGATCAGCAAAAGGTGGAAGCCAATGGGATGGCCGAGCGCATGGTCGAATACAACATCCTCAAGCGCGAAGCCGAAGCCAATAAAACCCTCTATGACGGCCTGATGACCAAGCTCAAGGAAGTCGGGATTTCCGCCGCTTTGCAGTCCTCCAATATCCGCGTCGTCGATCCGGCCATGATCCCCACCTATCCTTCGCGCCCCGCCAAAGCGAGGAACATCGCGCTGGCTTTTCTCGTCGGCCTTGTCGGAGGCATCGGTCTCGCTCTGATGCGCGAGTATCTCGACAACACCGTCAAAACACCCGACGACATCGAAACTCTCGCTCGCCTTCCTTCCTTGGCTGTCGTCCCGCAGTTTGGCGGCTCCAACGGAAACGGCAGGCGTAATCGGCTTTTGCCGGGCATCACCACGAACGGTCACGAAAAACGCATCGAGCTTGTTGCCCAACACTTGCCCAAATCCCAGATGTCCGAAGCCTTCCGCGCCTTGCGCACGTCTCTTCTGCTTTCTCAGCCTGGCCGTCCTCCGCAAGTCATCCTCGTTACCAGCGCGCTCCCTCGCGAAGGCAAGACCACTGCCGCGGCAAACTTGGCTGTCACTCTTGCCCAACTCGGCGACAGCACCGTGCTCGTCGATGCGGACTTGCGCAAGCCTGGCGTCGGCCGCCTGCTCAATCTGGCAAGCGGCAAGTACGCCGGCTTAAGCTCGTATCTGGCAGGCGTTTCCAGTCTTGATCTTGTCATCGTGCCGCACCCCGATATCCCCAATCTTGCCGCGATTCCCACGGGCCCATTGCCACCCAATCCAGCCGATCTGTTGTCGTCCCACAAATTGGCGGAGGCCATCGCCGAATTGCGCACAAAGTTCAAGTTCGTCGTGATCGATTCGCCACCCATCATGGCCGCCACCGACGCTGTAATCCTCTCTGTCCAGACCGATGGCGTCCTGCTGGTCGTGCGCAGCGGCGATACTCCCAAGGAGGCCTTCACCCGCACGCGCGACTTGCTTATGAGCGTGAAGTGTCACATTCTGGGAGTCGTTCTAAATGCTGTAGATTCCGGCGCTCCGGACTATTACTATTCGTATCGGTACTATCCTTATTCCTATGGTTATGGGCCACAGGAAGCCGCGGAATCGTCACATGAACATGACGATCTCATTGAATCCGTCTCCGAACGCTCCCCGCGCAATCGTGACGACGAACAGGTACTGTAAGGAGGCTCTTTGCGTTATTTGATTACCGGCGGCGCCGGTTTTATTGGTTCTCATTTGGCGGAACGCCTTCTCGCTCGCGGCGATCGCGTTGTTTTGCTCGACAATCTCTCCACCGGAAGCATGGATAACATCCGCCACCTCAAGTCTTCCCGCCAGATGGAGTATCACCTCGACAATATTGAAAACTTACAGCTCCTCGCGGAGCTCGTCGACGATGCCGATGTCATCGTCCATCTTGCCGCCGCTGTCGGCGTCAAGCTCATCGTCGAAAGTCCCGTGCGCACCATCGAAACCAATGTCAACGGAACGCAGCGCATCCTCGAAGCCGCCTGCAAAAAACGAAAACTCGTTCTCACCGCCTCCACGTCCGAAGTCTACGGCAAGAACACCAATGTCCCTTTCCACGAAGACGCCGACCTCGTACTCGGCCCCACTACCAAAGGCCGCTGGAGCTACGCTGCGTCCAAAGCGCTCGATGAATTCCTCGCGCTCTCTTATTGGAAAGAAAAAAAGCTACCGGTCATCGTGGTCAGATTGTTCAACACCGTGGGTCCGCGGCAGACCGGCCGCTATGGCATGGTCCTGCCCAATTTCGTCAAGCAAGCGCTCGACAACGAGCCCATCCAGGTCTACGGCAACGGCCAACAATCCCGTTGCTTCTGCGACGTTCGCGACACCGTCGAAGGCCTCATCCGCTTGATGGACACCGATCGCTCCATCGGCGAGGTCGTAAACGTCGGCAACACCGAAGAGATCACCATCGAAGGCTTGGCTCAATTGGTCAAAGCGCGCACGCACAGCTCCTCGCCCATCGAATTCGTGCCCTACGATCAAGCCTACGAACCCGGTTTCGAGGACATGATGCGCCGCGTCCCTTGCGTCGATAAACTCCAAGCCCTCACCGGCTTCCGTCCTCAAACCTCTCTCAACGAAATCATCGACCGCGTCACCGCTTTCTTCCGGCAGAAGGAAGAAGCCGCCATCCCACGCGCTGCCACAAGCACCGCCGTCTAAGCCTAAGGCTCTGTAGGGAGGGCCACGGATCGCCGTTCCCCCGCTTCTGCTAGCAGCCCGTGGTACAAGTCGTGATCTTCACGTCGCGACTCACGAGCAGGAGGAGACGGCGGTGGCGAAGCGAAAAATCATCGTTCACATCGCGACGAGCGCTGATGGTTACATCGCTCGACCGGACGGCAACGTCGACTGGCTGACGAATCGTCCGGCGCCCAAAGGTTTTTACGGTTTGCCAAAATTCATGCGCACGGTCGACGCGAAGATTCTCGGTCGAAAGACATTCGACCTGAGTGTCAAGATGGGGGCAAACTTCAGCGCAAATGACGTTCACTACGTGTTCTCGCGTCAGCCGCCCCCTCCCTCGGTCCCCGTCGGTGTCCGTTTCGTAACGCAGCCGATAAGTGCGTTCGCGAAACAGATGCGCGCTCAACCCGGAAAGAATATGTGGATGATGGGCGGCGGCGAGCTCATCGCTTCCTTCCTCGATGAAGGGGCAATCGATGAGTTCATCATCAGCATCGTCCCGACGTTCATCGGGGAAGGCATACCGTTGATAGCGCCTCGACATCGGCAGGTGCCGCTTCGCTTGCTGTCTATGCAACGATTCTCGGACGGCGTTGTCCAACTTCACTATCACGTGCGGCAAACGGCCGGATGACACCGCGCAGACCGTTGAAGCAGCGCATACTTTCAGAGAGCTACGCCTTCTCACTCTGCCCAATTTTTCGATTTTTTTTCATTGACAAATGCTTACTTCAAGCATATAAGTAACACTAGGAATTCTTGTGCTTGATTCCATATTGCGCCAGCATCTTGCTGGCGTTTTTGCTTTATGTCCTTCGCCACCAGGCCCAAGCGCTTTGTTTCCAACGCTTACGCCCCAAACCCGCATGCTGCACAATTTTGGTGCAAATCGCTGCCGATAAGCTATTTAGAATCAACACTTGCAAAAGTGCATGAAAACAAATCACTTTAAGTCCCTATAGAATGAACACTTATGCAAAACCCCCAGGGGGGCCCCCTGCGTTGCTTGGCCAAGCTCCTCAACGCATTAGCTGCCTACACCCTCCGCCGCGTGCCCATTCTCCACCCCGAGAAGCCCGGGCTCTTCGCCGTGAGGCAACCCATCGACTTAGAAATTTGCTTTCGGACAAGACGTCTTGGCCGCAGGCTCGTCTCAATCCCATGTAAATCAAGACAGTCGGCCCCACGAGCCCCTGGCCCGCTTTCCCGGGAACAATTCCCGCCGCAAAGCGTATCCACGGTTGTTCACGAATCTCTCTGGAAGGATAAAGTCCGCGAAATGAATACCATCGCCTCCCTCGACACTGCATTTCGCGATTTCAAGTACGCTCTCCGCACGCTCGCCCGCACTCCCGGCTTCACCGCCATCGCCATCTTGACCCTCGCCCTCGGCATCGGCGCCAATACCGCTATTTTCACCCTCCTCGACCAGATCCTGCTCCGCCTCCTGCCCGTCAAGAATCCCCAGGAGCTCGTTCTCCTCACCATGCGTGGCCGCCATTACGGCAGCAACTGGGGTGGCAACGCCATTTCCCATCCCATGTTCCGCGATTTCGCCGCTAACAACGACGTCTTCTCCGACATGTTTTGCCGTTTCGCCTTTGCCTCCAGCCTCTCCTTCAATGGTCAGGCCGAGCGCGCCGATCTGGAACTGGTCTCCGGAAAATACTTCTCCACCCTCGGCCTCAATCCTCATCTAGGCCGCGTCTTTACCCCCGATGACGATCGCACTCCCGACGGCCACCCGTACGCCATCTTGAATTACGCCTATTGGATGTCCCGCTTTTCCGGCGACACTTCCATTCTCGGCAAGACTCTCACCATCAACAATTATCCTTTCACCGTCGTAGGCGTTCTCCAACCGGGCTTTGACGGCGTCGAACTCGGCCGCGCTCCAAAAATCTTCGTCCCCATCATGATGGAGAAAGAGATTCTCGTTTTTGATACCGAGGACATGCTCACAGAGCGGCGCAATCGCTGGGTAAACGCCTTCGGCCGCCTCAAGCCCGGCATTACGCGTCAAAAGGCTCAGGCCGCTCTTCAGCCCTTCATGCATTCCATGCTCGAAATGGAAGTGAAAGACAAAGCCTTCGCCCACGCTTCGCCGTACGATCGCGGGCAATTCCTGAAATGCTACATTGAGGTCTTGCCCGGCTCCCAGGGACGTTCCTACACCCGCCAGACTCTCTCCACTCCCCTCTGGGTCCTAATGGCCACGACCGGCCTTGTCCTCCTTATCGCCTGTGCCAACCTCGCCAATCTTCTTCTCGTTCGCGGCGCTGGCAGAAAAAAGGAAATGGCCATTCGCTTGGCTATGGGCGCCACTCGCCCGCGCATCATCGCGCAACTTCTCATCGAGAGCCTTTCGCTCTCTTTCTTTGGCGCCATCGCCGGTCTCGCGCTCGCCTTCTGGGCGGACAAGGCCCTCATGGCTGCTTACCTGCCCTCCGACTCCGGCGGCCTGAAAATCTCCACTTCACCCGACCTGCGCATTCTTCTGTTCACGTTGTCTGTCACTATTTTGACCGGCGTCTTCTTTGGTCTCGTTCCCGCCCTGCAAACCACCAAGCCCAATGTCGCCGGCACTCTCAAGGACGAAGCCGCTGCCGTCGTTGGCGGCGGCCATTCTGGCCTCAGAAAATCTCTCGTCATCGCCCAGGTCACCCTTTCTCTCTTGCTATTAATTGGTGCGGGCCTTTTCACGCGCAGCCTCGGAAACCTGCGCAATCTCGGTCCCGGCTTCCCGGCGCAGAATCTCGTCGGCTTTGAGATGGACCCCTCTTTTAGTGGCTACAGCGTGCCGCGAATGAAAGTCTTCTACCCTCAATTGCTGGAATCTCTCTCCTCCATCCCGGGCGTTCAGTCTACCGGTCTGGCCAGCGTGCGCATCCTCGAGGACAACGAATGGGACAGCAGCATGACCGTCGAAGGCTTCAGTCCTCCCACTCCCGACGCCCATCCCGAACCCTTCATGAACCAGGTTAGTCCGAACTATTTCGCCACTCTCGGCGTTCCCATCGTCAATGGCCGCGATTTTCGTCCCACAGACAATCGCGAAATTAAGCATCGTCCCGAGGAGCCTGCCGATCGCGGATGGGAGCCCGCGGTCGTCATGATCAATGAAACCTTCGCGAAAAAATATTTTGCCGGCCGCAATCCTGTCGGTCTTCACGTCGGCTTCGGTTCCGATCCCGGCACGCCTACCGACATGGAAGTCATCGGCGTCGTCAAGGACATCAAGTACACCAGCCTCCGCGACGACATCCAGCCCCAGGTCTACGAGCCGTATCTCGGCAGCCACTACGTCGGCGGCATGGTCATCTACGCTCGCACGGTCAGCGATCCCAATCAGCTGATCTCCGCCATCCGCTCCAAAGCCCGCGACCTTGACGCCAACATCCCTATCTACGCCATGCGCACCACGGAAGTCCAAATCAACAACTCCCTCTCCAGCGAGCGCATGATCGCCAGCCTCTCCGCCGTCTTCGGTTTTCTCGCCACGCTGCTTGCCGTCATCGGACTCTATGGCGTCATGGCCTACACTGTCGCACAGCGTACCCGCGAAGTCGGCATCCGCATGGCGCTCGGCGCCGCTCAGCGCAATGTCATTTGGATGGTTATGCGTGAAGTGCTTGTACTCGTGGCTGTCGGCGTGGCCGCCGGCGTGGTCTTTTCCTTGGTGCTCACCCGCGTGGTGCAGAGTCAGCTCTTTGGCCTTACGCCGCACGATCCCGCAACACTCACTCTCGCGACTATCGCTCTGGCTTTCGTGGCCTGCGCCGCCGGCTACATCCCCGCGTGGCGCGCCAGCCGCCTCGACCCAATGAAAGCCTTGCGTTACGAATGAACTCCGAGTCGGCAAACACAATCGTGTTTGGAACACTCCCCGAGCTAACCGTCATTCGGCTTACGCGCCGATTCTGACGACTTCACCGGGTTGGATGGATTTCAGGCGAGTGACACAATCCGGCATCAGCGATACAAGATCTTCCAACAAAACGGATTTTCCGCAAAAGATGATCACCGAAACCTGTCGACGTCCGAGGTTCTGTTGGTATTCAAATCCGCGATCCACAGTCAGCAGAACGTCAAATTTGGCAGCCTCCGCCGCCGTGAGGAGCTGGCCGTTTTCAAGTCCCGTAAAGCCGGCGTAACGCGCAGTTTGACATTCGTGCCCAGGTAGGTACTTGCGCAGGCCCTCGCTCACACACTCATCGAGCAGAACCCGCATTCACGCCTTGGCGGCCAGAAGTTGTTGCGCTTCTTCAAGCGCGGCAATGGCCATCTCCCGCGAGACGGTGGGGTATCCTTCGAGAAATTCTTCCAGCGTGTGGCCTCTTTCCAGGGAGTCGAACAGCAATTGCAGCGGCACTCTCGTCCCGCGAAACACAGGCGTTCCGCCGAGAATATTCAAGTTCCTGACAACAACGCTCTCCTGGGAGTTCATCAGCTTCTCCATTCCGCGCCAGTATATCACCGCGAATTGCTAGCAGGGCAAGAGGAGCTTCTACAACTTCTTCCAATCTCGCGCTTGCTCGAAAGCGTGCGCCGCCTTGTAAATCGTTGACTCGTCCCAATGCTTCGCAATCAGCATCAGCGCCGTTGGCAGTCCGGCGATCATCCCGCACGGCACGCTCATCGCTGGATGATGCGTCACGTCAAACGGGCACGTGTTTCCGATCATCTCAATCGCTCTTTGAAAATATTCTTCTCGAGTCACATCCGCAGCAGGCAAAGGTTGTGGTTTCATCGGCAGCGTCGGCATCATCAAGAGGTCATACTGCCGCAACACTGCATCGTAAGCCGCTCGCAACCTCCGGCTCACATTGACGGCCTTCCCGTAGTAGTGCGTCCCGTGATACTTCCGAGCGTAGACGCCAAACGTCGTCCAAATCTTGGTTGTCTCGGATAGCTCGTTCGCTCGCAACGTCCAACCGTGCAGCTTGTCGATCAAACTTGTAACGTACAGGTCTTGCCGCGACAGTCCGTATCCATCGCCGAACATCATTGTCTGTGCGATGCCCTCCACGCCGATCGGCGTCCAAATTGCCGCCCCAGCCAAATGCATCGGGATGGACACGTCCTCCACGGTCGCGCCAAGCCGTCTAAAAATCTCCGCGCCTTGCCGCACTTTCTCGTCCACGGCCTTCTCCGACTCCGGCCTCGCAAATCCTTCCTTCACGAGGGCAATCTTCATCCCCTTTACACCCGCACCCAGCGCCTCTGTATACTTCGCCACCTTCGGCGCGAACTGACGCGGGTCGTACCCGTCCTCCCCCGCGATCACTTCCAGCATCAGCGCATTGTCCGCCACGGTTGCAGTCATCGGTCCCGTATGGTCCAGAAAAATCTCAATCGGCATGATCCCCGTGTACGGCACCAGTCCATGCGTCGGCTTCATCCCATAAATTCCGCACCAACACGCTGGTATGCGTATGGAGCCACCCTGATCTCCGCCCAGCGCCATGTCGGCTTCGCCTAGAGCCACAACCACTCCCGATCCAGACGACGATCCTCCCGCCGAATATCCCATCTTGTAGGGATTGTGCACCGGTCCTTTGGCGCCCGTGAAGCTGCTGCCTGCAAGACAATACGACTCGCAGTGCGTCTTGCCCACAATCTCCGCACCCGTGTCGAGCAACCGCGTCACAACAGTCGCGTCGATTTCCGGGATGTACCCCTCCAGGATCGAGTTGCCGTTCATCATCGGGACTCCCGCGACCATCGCATTGTCTTTGATCGCGACCTTCTTACCTTTGAGCGGACCCTCATTCGCCCCCACAATCGAGGTCTTCACATACCACGCGTTGTGCGTGTTTTCCTCCGGCGCAGGAAATCTTCCCGGTGTCCGTGGATACTTCACCTCCGGCAAACAGTCCGGCATCGCGTCCACCACGTTGTACGCCTCGACGCTCGCCTTCATCAGTCCGATGTAGGACTGCACGTCGGCATCGGTAAGTGAAAGCCCAACCTCGCCCGCCGCCGCACGGACTTGTTCTGGTGTAGGTAGCTGCACTGCCATATTCTTTTCCTCCAACGAGAGAGTCCAAACGGATCTTAAGCGGCGGCAAGGTAGACATAGCGCAATATGAACAGCACAGTGAGAATCCAAACGAGCGCGTTAATTTCCTTCAATTTCCCCGCCGCCAATTTCACCACGGTATAAGAAATCAGGCCGAGGCTCAGGCCGGTCGCGATACTAAACGTCAGCGGGGTCGCCAGCATGGTGATAAACGCGGGCAAGGCCTCGCTGAAATCATTCCAGTTCACCAGCGCCAGAGATTGCGACATCAAAACGCCCACGAGAATCAATACTGGAGCCGTCGCGTAAGCCGGAATCGCCGTCGCTAGCGGCGAGCAAAACATGGCCAGAAGAAAGAGTCCCGCGACGGCAATGTTGCTGAAACCGGTGCGCGCTCCGGCCGCGACACCAGCGGCGCTTTCGATATAGCTCGTGACCGTGGAGGTGCCCGTCAGCGAGCCGAAAATGGTCCCTACAGAATCTGCCAGCAAGACCCGCCCAACGCGCGGAATCTTGCCGTCCTTGATGAAGCCACCTTGCTCACACACGCCCACGAGCGTCCCAACGTTGTCGAAAAGATCGACGAACAGGAACGCAAAGAGAATCTCCAGAAACCCGAGATGCAGCGCCCCTCGAAAATCCAGTTGAAGAAAGGTCGAGGACGGGTGCGGCATCGCGAAAAATGTCGCAGGCCAGCTTGAAATGCCGCGCAGCATCCCGACTACCGTAGTTCCAATGATCCCGATCAAAATGGCACCATGGATTTTCCGCGCCATCAGCACCAGCGTCAGCGCCAGCCCAAAACACGCGGTTTGCACTTCTTTATCCGCGAAGCTACCCAAACCGACGAAAGTTGCGGAGTTGGCCACCACCAGCTTGGCATTTCGCAGTCCAACAAACGCAATGAACATGCCGATTCCGGCAGCCGTCGAGTGCTTCAGGCAATCCGGCATGCCATTCACAATCTGTTCGCGCACTCGCGTTACCGTAAGCACCAGGAACAGCACACCCGAAAAAAAGACCACCGCCAGCGCCGTCTGCCACGGAACATGCATCGCCAGACACACCGAATACGTGAAGTACGCGTTCAGCGACATCCCCGGAGCCAGTGCGATCGGATAGTTCGCATACAACCCCATCACCAGTGTGGCCACCGCCGCCGAAAGGCAAGTGGCAAACACCACGCCATCGGCAGGCATTCCCGCCTGCGCGAGAATCTGCGGATTGACCACGACGATATACGCCATGGTTACGAACGTCGTGAGGCCCCCCAGCAACTCTTGCTTCACCGAGGTCTGATTCTCAGAAAGTTTGAAGTAGCGATCGATCAATCGTCCCTCGCACTCTCACCAGGCCCGCAAATTGTTTTTGGCTTGCAGATGCTCCGCCGGCGAAACGGCCCTTACAGCCACCTCAAGAACTTGCGGACGCGTTTGTCCCCCTGCCGAGCCAAATAGTTCCCTGGGTTCAGCGAGAAACAACTCCTAGCACACGCAGAAATTTCAATACGGAATCTTGTCAGGCCGATCGGCCCACGCGCGAAACCCCGCAAGCGCCTCTTCCCGCATTATTTGTGTTGTAGGAATTTTGCGTCCTGAATAGGGCAGCTTCAGCTCGTTGTAGATGAACGAATCGTCAAAACCGGCTTTGGCCGCATCCTCCGCGGTACTCGCGAAATAGATGCGCGAAAGCCTCGCCCAATAAATCGCCCCGAGGCACATGGGACAGGGTTCGCACGAAGTGTACAGCTCGCAATCCCTCAGTTCGAACACGCCAAGTTTTTCGCAAGCCCGCCGAATCGCTACCACTTCCGCGTGCGCGGTCGGATCATTCGTCGAGGTCACCTGATTTGCGCCCTCGGCGATAATCTTTCCTTCTCGCACAATAACCGCGCCAAACGGACCACCGCGCCCCGATTGAACCGCTTCAATCGACAGCTGAATCGCCCGCGCCATAAACGGATTGCTCAAGTTTTCTCGTCACCGGTCCATTCGTTCACTGATGCTGACCCATTCTCCCAAGCCATTCCGAGATCCCACGAAAAAAGCAAACAGGACGCCCGCACCAATCGGCAAGTATATGCCCGGCAAACCGCCACCCAGCACTTTTTTCGTCTTGAATTATCGATTTTGCTGACTTGAAAACCTGCAGATATAAGTCTACGCTCGGGTCTCATTCTTTCGAGTCCTTACGAGTGTTCTTCCGGATCCGCCTTTCGCTATGAGTTTGCGCGCCTTCGTTTCCCGCCAAGTTGTAACCCCGGACGCCGTGCGCCCCGCCGCCTTGCTCGTCGAAACAGACCGCATCCTCGACGCCGTCGACCCCGCTAAAGTTCCCGCCCACGCGGAAATCCACAATTTTGGCGACGCCGCGATTCTTCCCGGCCTCGTCGATTCTCACGTCCACATCAACGATCCCGGCCGCGCGGAATGGGAAGGCTTCGAAACCGCCACCCGAGCTGCAGCCGCAGGTGGGTACACAATGCTGGTGGACATGCCGTTGAATTGTCTTCCACCCACCACCAATGTCGCCGCACTCGAGGCCAAACGTGCAGCTGCAAACGGCCGATGTCGCGTCGATTGGATGGCCTGGGGAGGAGTTGTCGCGGATAACCCGCTCGACATTCGGCCGCTGGCAAACGCAGGAGTCCCCGGCTTCAAATGTTTTCTAGTTCATCCCGGCATCGACGGTTTCACCATGGTGATAGAGCCGCAGCTGCGCGCCGCTTTGCCTCATGTCGCTCGAACAGGCCTGCCCCTTCTCGTGCACGCAGAACTGCCCGCTCCCATCGATGCAGCCACAGCACGTTTGGTGGATGCGGATTGGTCCCTCTACGAAACATATTTGCAATCGCGGCCCGAAGAAGCGGAACTCTCAGCGATTCGAATGCTGTTATCGCTCTGCCGCGAATACAAGTTCCGCTTGCACATTGTCCATCTCTCCGCCAGCAAAGCGCTTCCAGAGCTGCGCGCCGCACGTTCCAATGGTCTGCCTGTCAGCGTCGAAACCTGCCCGCACTATCTGCATCTGACCGCCGAAGCAATTCCCCACGGAGCAACGCTCTTCAAATGCGCCCCGCCGATTCGCAGCCGCGAAAATTGCGAACAATTATGGCAAGGCCTCCGCGACGGAACTATCGACCTCGTCGCAACCGATCACTCTCCCTGCCCGCCCGAAATGAAGCGCCTCGCCGAAGGAAATTTCCGCACCGCCTGGGGCGGCATCGCGAGCCTCTCAATCGCTCTGCCCTTGATGTACACCGAAGCCAGCAAACGCGGATTTTCGCTGAACGATATCGCGCGCTGGATGGCGAGCGCCCCGGCAAGACTCGCCGGCTGCCAGATGCGCAAAGGCCGCATAGCGCCAGGCTATGATGCCGACTTTGTCGTCTTCGATCCCGAAACCGAATTCATAGTGAGCGAAGACCGATTGCATTACCGTCACCCGGTTTCGCCCTACCTCGGAGAAAAGCTGCGCGGCGTAGTGAAAGCCACATATCTTCGAGGCAATCTAGTGTTCAGCGGCGGCGGCTTCCCCGGAGAGCCTGCCGGCGTCGAGTACAGCGGCTAAGAGAAAAGCAGCAAAGAGGATATACGATTGCACGGTAGTCGTTTTTTTCGTCTCAGTCGTACAGCCAACTTTTCAACTGTCTGTCATACACTAATGCAAGCAGGCAAGCCCTGCAAAAGATTGGATGATTCCGCGATTCGAATGAAAAACACTCCCATCGTCGGCACCTCGGTTCCCCGCATGGAGGGCCGCGACAAAGTCACCGGACACGCGCGCTACGTCGACGACATGGTTTTACCCGGCATGCTTTATGGCGCCACTGTTCGCAGCGGCATTCCCCGCGGCAAAATCAAAATGTTCACTTTCGCCCCGGGAATCGATTGGAACGAATTCGTAATCGTCTCACCCAGGGACATCCCCGGAAAAAACTGCATCGCCCTTATCGAAGACGATCAACCGTGCCTCGCGGACGGCATCGTCAATCATCCCGAGGAACCTCTTCTCTTACTCGCTCACGCGGACCGCCATCTTCTCCCGAAAGCCGTCGAAGCCGTATCGGTCGAATACGATCCCCTTCCCGCGATTTTCACGATGGAAGAAAGCGAAGCGCAATCACAAATCATCTGGGGTACAGACAACATCTTCAAGAGCTATCTCATAGAAAAAGGCGATGTCGATGCCGTTTGGCAAAACGCCGATCACATCGTCGAAGCCGAATACACAACCGGCGCGCAAGAACAGCTCTACATCGAAAATAACGGAATGATCGCCGCCTTCGATCCCCAGCAAGGCCTCACCGTCTGGGGCTCGCTTCAGTGTCCCTACTATGTCCACAAAGCCCTCATGAAACTTTTCGCTCTTCCCGCGGATCGCGTGCGTGTTGTGCAAATGGAAACCGGCGGCGCTTTTGGCGGCAAGGAAGAATATCCCTCGATGATCGCCGCGCACGCCGCGCTTCTCGCCATGAAGTCCGGCAAACCAGTGAAAATTATCTACGACCGCATGGAAGACATGACGGCCACCACCAAGCGTCATCCCTCGCGCACACGCCATCGCACCGCAGTCAGCAAAGACGGCAGAATTCTTGCCGGAGAAATTGACTTCACCATTGACGGCGGCGCTTACAAAACTTTGTCGCCGGTGGTCCTTTCACGCGGCGCCATTCATGCCGGTGGTTCGTACTACTGGCCCAGCATTCGAATTCGCGCCAAAGCTATCGCCACCAATACGCCCCCGCACGGCGCGTTCCGCGGTTTCGGCGCGCCGCAGTCCCTGTTCGCGCTCGAGCGCCACATGGACCGCATCGCTCAAGTCGTTGGTCTTTCGCCCGTCGAAGTCCGGCGCCGAAATTTTCTCAAGCCCGGCCAGACCACCACAACCGGCCAAACCGTGAACGAAGCGATCGATCTCGGCAAGCTGCTCGACCGCGCCCTCGAGCTCTCCGACTATCACGCGAAAAAAGAGAAATTCGCGAAGGAAAATCAGCAAGGGAGCCATAAAAAAGGCATGGGCATCGCAGCTTTTCTGCACGGCGCGGGATTCACCGGCTCCGGCGAACGATTTCTCGGGTCGGTGGTCGGTGTTGAAGCTTGCGCCGATGGCAGCCTGCGCATCCTCGTTTCAAGCACCGAATTCGGCCAAGGGACCAACACGGTGCTGTGCCAGATCGCAGCCGATGCGCTAGGTCTTCGCTACGAAGACGTCGGCATCGCCCAACCCGACACGCACGAAGTGCCGAACAGCGGCCCCACCGTCGCGTCGCGCACGGTGATGGTGGTCGGAAAGCTCGTGCAATCGGCAGCCCTCGGAATCAGAAAAACGCTCACCGCAAGCGGTATGCTCGAAGAATCTTACTCACCCGAGGAATTTCGCGCCGCCTGCCGCGCTTACGTTGCAGAACACGGCAAATTCCGCACCTTCGCGCAGTACGAACAGCCTGAAGACATTGTCTGGGATGAAGAAAAATATCGCGGCTCAGCTTACGCAGCGTTTGCCTGGGCCGTTTATGTCGCGGAAGTCACGGTCGACCTGACCACGTATAACGTAACGGTGGATGACTTCGTGGCGCTGCAGGAAATTGGAAAAGTCCTTCACCCCGTTCTTGCGAAAGGACAAATCATTGGCGGCGTAGCGCAGGGCATCGGCTTTGCGCTGTATGAAAAAGTGATTTGGGGGCAAGGCCGCATGCAAAACGGCCAGATGACCAACTACATCATGCCGACATCCGCCGACCTGCCTCCCATTCGCGTTTATTTCGAAGAGTTGGGCAACGTCCACGGCGCATTCGGCGCGAAAGGAATCGGCGAACTCCCGATGGATGGCCCAGCCCCGGCAATTGTCAACGCCATCGAAAACGCGTTAAACGTTCCGTTCCATTCGATTCCGCTGCTTCCAGAGGATATCTTCGCCGCTCTCTCCGAAAGAGCCGCGCCCGAGGCCTTAGCTCCGTCGGCACGAGGAGACCGATGAACGCATCTTCGGAACAGCGCGCAAAATGCGAAATTTCTTTCACAGTGAACGAAGAGTCGGAAACCGTGCATGCGTACCCGATGGAGCGTCTGCTAGACGTCCTGCGGCACGAACTTGGATTGACGGGCACAAAGGAAGGTTGTGGCGAAGGCGAGTGCGGTTCCTGCTCCGTCTTGGTCGACGGATTGCTTGTGAATAGCTGTCTCATTCCCGTGCTTCAAGCCAGCGGCGCAAAAATCGTCACGATCGAAGGCCTCGTCTCTGACGGTCGAATGCAATTCCTGCAGCAGTCCTTTCTCGACTGCGGCGGCGCCCAGTGCGGCATCTGCACTCCAGGAATGATCCTCGCCGCCCATCATCTATTAAGTAAAAAGCCGCAGCCCAACCTCGAGGAAATCCGCGAGGGCTTGTCCGGCAACCTTTGCCGCTGCACTGGGTACGCGCAAATTATTGAATCGGTAGAAAAAGCCGCACGCCTGGGAGTCGCAACGTGAGAGCCCATCCCGTCGAATATGAACTCGTTGCCCCCCGCACTTTACCGGCGGTCTTATCGCTTTTGGCTCAGGAGCCCGGCGCATGGCTTCCCATCGCCGGCGGTACCGATGTAATGGTCCAGTATTCCGCAGGAAAACTTCTCGCGCGCAAGCTCGTCAGTATCTGGAACCTTCCGGAATTGCGCCGAATCGAAGTTTCCGGTGACGAAATCCAAATTGGCGCGGGTTGCACGTACACGGATCTGCGCGAACATGAAATCGTCAACCGCGAGTTCGCGCTCTTGACCAGTGCGGCGAGCTGGACCGGTGGAATCGCCAACCAAAATCGCGGAACCATCGGCGGCAATATCGTAAACGCTTCGCCAGCCGCCGATTCTCTTCCCGCGTTTCTGGTATATGAGGCCGAACTCCTTCTCGTTTCCGCCCGAGGCGAGCGCCGCGTACCCTATGCGAGTTTTCACGTCGATTACCGCAAGACGCAGCTCACTCCCGATGAACTAATCCGCGCCGTCTGCCTGAAGAAACAGTTTTCGGGTTACTATGCCCATGCGCGCAAGGTTGGCGCGCGCAACGCACAGGCCATCGCGAAGGTGTGCCTGGCAGCGTTGGGGCGTATGGCGTGCGGCGCCGTCGAAGACATTCGGCTCGCAATGGGAAGCGTGGCGCCCGTTCCCATTCGTTTGACCGAGACAGAGC
>Ga0210405_10002214_pt1 | contig 20466 bp, 16 predicted proteins | sample IncBWH11MmetaG_FD_155492 | JGI IMG/M metagenome (GOLD analysis project Ga0210405, IMG submission 155492) | Forest soil microbial communities from Barre Woods Harvard Forest LTER site, Petersham, Massachusetts, United States - Inc-BW-H-11-M | ecosystem: Environmental > Terrestrial > Soil >... | reverse complement strand
CAGCTCAATGCCTGGGGTCACTGGCCCGAATATTGGCCGCTGACCTGGCACAGCACCAATCCCGCATTGCCGCCGGCCATGGTGGTCGGCGAGATGACATCCGAGTCACTGCGCGGCGGTCGTGTCGGCGCTGGTGCGAATAAATCCAACTACCGGCAATGAGGCGCAGCCCGAGCAAGGCACACCATTGGCAGTGGCTTCGACTCGAAATTAAGGCGGCCCTTTGTTGGGAACGCAATGAAAGACTTAGTTGGAAAAACTCGTCATTCGAGCGGTTTCGGGTATCGGATTGGGGATGCAGTTGGCGAGTGCCGCATCGATCCATTTTCGCACTGCCGCGGCGTTCTTGGTAACGTTCAGAGCGCTCGCAAACAGGCGCACGGCTGATGTTGCTTTCACAGTTGTCCTGCTCGGCCCAATCTGCAATGGAAGTGTCGGTTTCCTCTGTGCCGCGAATAGTCAAGCCGCTGCACTCACAAACTCTCAGTCAAACGTCACAACTGCCTACGAAAATGCAGTTGGTCGCTTTAAGTCGATACTTAACGAGCGGCGCTTACAGATAAACTCCGGCCAACGCCTGCCGCACTTGCCTGGCCAAGCATTGTACCTTGCTCGCAACGATATGATAAGCGCTTATAAGGATCTAACCGACGCTCTGCCGGAGAAAATCGGGAAACCCAACAAGTTTGGAATTCCTCCTGCCTACTTTGATTCCGAGAATGCGCCACTCTTGGATGAGTACAGAAATCTATTCAACATCATGCAGGCAGCACCCGCAGATGCGCAAGCGTCGGCCACTCCATTTAATGACGCTGTCGACTTAGGCGTCGCGATTGGACGAGCGAAAGGCCTCAACGCAGCGAATGCCGAGGTGGCAGGTCGCATCAGCCTGGGGATCTTTTTCGCCGAGACTAATGGCAAGCAAAACATCGGGAATGCGCGTTCGGATACTTACAAGGGGAGCTTGCAAACGGGTGTGCCAGAAGATCGAAATGGTCAAAGAAGATGGGCTCGTATTAAGAACGCGATCGCCGCCTTTGATCCGGTACTGGTCGCACGCGACGATAAGGAGGAGGCGCGGATAGGCACTTTGGATCACCGCTTCAACCACTGGACTGCCGTTAGAGACGGCATCATGAACGCCCATGCAGACGTGTTCCCACAGATACCGGCGATAGTGCAAGTTTTGCCACGCTCGATCGACCAAATGAAACTTTTTGAACTCATCCAAATTATTCCCAGCCCTACGAAATCAGCGTTACATTCCAGCGACTTGCTCAACTATCGAATATCGGACCACAGAATAATTGGATATTTGCGCAACAACAACATCTTCGCATTTGGGAAAAACGATCGCTCACGGAACTCCGCCACGTTCCGCGAAATTCTCGAAGCGATGTGGCTGTTCAATGGAGTATTTGAACGAGCGCTCGCCAAATTCAGCGAAGTCAGGTCTCAATGAAAGCAGCAGCGGAACTCCGTCGCCAAGTGTCAGCGGCCAATCGAAAGGCTTGGGAAACCAAGTCGTCGTCTACCTGGCGCGCAGGTCGAGGCCAGGCTCGTGCACGGTTGCGGTGCGCCGCGGCAGTCGACCTCGGCACCACCGGTGGAAGGAGCCAAGGACCGGCCCGGCATGGCCGTCATGTGACACCGTCACGCCAGGTGACGCCGTCACATGTGGCGGCCCCGATTTTTTGTCGACAAGCACACCGTCCTCGCGGCGCGGAATGATCCGCGTGTGGTCGCGTCAAGAGCTTTGCCGCCGCGCGCCGGCGGGAGGGCTCATCCTCGAAATGGATGTATGCCAGCGCGGGTCCGTCGCCGTCGCGGACGATGGATCAGGCTTCGGTCTCCGCGGCGGGCCAGGGCGCCGGGAAGCGGCGCTCGAGCAGGCTCAAGGCCTTGCCTCCGCGGTCCGGAGCGCATTTCGGTCGGACAGGTCAGCAAGCCCCGGCCACAGCGTGTGGTATCCTCAGGGGAGCTGAGCCGGGGCCGAGAGGGCGTTAAAGCCCTTTAACCGGAGCTTTAGTGTGGGATTGGGCCCAAAAGCGGATAACAAGCCGCGTGGACGCCGCTGACAGGGCCCCAACACGAGACGCACTTGCAACCCGCAGCTCCTGACACGCAGTGCGCTATTGGCCTTCCCCACAAAAAGACCGTTGCGTGAGGATGCACAGACAGTTGAACGGCGCACCCCATGTGGGCCCAGGCATTTGATCCGCCGAAATAAATAATGCCTGATAAGGCGACGGCGAAATACAACAACAACCGAGAACGGCGCATGACCTCCTCCTCCGTGTGGAAACGTTGCCCCCCATGGGCAATGTGTTGAGTTTACATGCCAGCAGGGCCGCGTCCAGGGCAATCGGCCCGGCGCGGCGTAGGGACCTGCCCATTTGCTGCGGTTTCCCCACTCTTTTTTGGTGGGTAAGGCTAAAGGGTCCGTCTCCTCGGCGGACCCGGCGCGGCGGCGTGTGAGTTGTCGTCCATAGCTCGCATCCGCCAGCAGCTTCTCCTGCGTCCGCTTGCCGTAATACGTTGTCCAATCGAAATCAGCCAGTTTTTCCACCTTTGCTTGCGCACAATGTTTCATTTTCCCGTGCGTGTCGCGCCAGCGGGACCGGACGCTTCCCCAGGAATCTGCGGCAGATCGTCGGTGATCGCAAACCAGGGAGCCTTGCTGGCGACGTGCATGTGGACCTTCGGTCGGATTCCCGGATCGTCGTCCAGCGCGCCGAGCGGCAAGCCAAGATAGTTTGGGTGAGCGTCGAACTTGCTCACGATCGGGGAGCCGCACACCCGGCAAAACCCCCTGTGATTCCCCGGCGACGATTCATAGAAAGTGACGCATCCCTCGCCTTGCACCCATTCAAAGTCGGCTGCCTTCAAGGTTGCGCGGCTGCGAAAGGCGGCCCCGTGCGCTTTGCGACACATCGAGCAATGACAATTCAGGGCGTCGAACGGAAGTCCGTTGATTCGGTATTTGACCCTGCCGCACAGGCAGCTTCCGCGTATCATGGGCGCGCCACTCAGCCGACGGGCAACCATACGCCATCGTAAGCGGCATGGGCGGCAGGCAGCCATAAAAGGTTCTACCCGGCCTTTCGCTCCCGCCCGCCGCAGCCTCCAGGGCGTCATCGGAGACTTCGTAGGTAAGCATCTCTGTGTCGGATTGCACGAGCGCTGAGTCGTTCATGACACGGCCCATCATTTTGTCGGTCTTTCGGTTCCAACTATAACACGCGCCCCGCGCGCCCGCGCCAGTCGGCGCCAAGCAACTCCAGCAGCAGGTTTCCCGGCAGTAACGTCGCAGAGGATGTCGTCGTCGCGTGAGCGCTGCGTTGACGACGATCCACTACGGACCTGAGCAAAGCGGGGGCAGGGCGCATCCGGCAAGTTGGTTGGCGCTTTGGTGTTGGGTGCAGAGGGACGTGGGTGCAATGATCCGTTCACTATGGGGAGGGCTTGCCCAATTTCGCCACAATCTGACCACTGTGCCGTTTGATATTTTCGCCGGGGATCGGGACGCATGCGGGGTCGGATCAGCGTGGCATTGAAACGGTTTGCGCCGGTCGGCGCTTGCGCCGTGCTTTGCCTCTTCCTGGCGCACTGCTCGAATTCGAGCAAGATCGACCCGCGCTACGGCGTGTCGGCGAGCCCGCGCGTCGTCGGGCCCGGCGAGCCGGTGCCGAAGGGCGGCGGCACCTACCGGGTCGGCGAGCCCTACGTGATCGGCGGCCGCGTCTATGTCCCGGACGAGAACCCGCGTTATCGGGCCGAAGGTCTGGCCTCCTGGTACGGCGACGATTTCCATGGCCGGCTGACCGCCAACGGCGAGGTTTTCGACCTCAACGGCATCACCGCGGCGCATCCGACCATGCCGCTGCCGAGCTACGCCCGCGTGACCAACCTCTCCAACGGCCGGTCGCTGATCGTGCGCGTCAACGATCGCGGGCCGTATCACAGCGACCGCATCATGGACCTCTCGGTGAGATCGGCGCAGCTCCTGGGTTTTCATGGCCGCGGCACGGCTTGGGTGCGCGTTGAATATGCCGGGCGTGCGCCGATGGAAGGCTCCGACGACCGGATTCTGGAGGCGTCGCTGCGGCACGATCACCCGGCATCGGCGAACGGCCTGGTCAGGACGGCCGCACAAATCCGGCCCGTTCCGCTGCCGCCGGTTTCGCCCCCGGCGCAGATCACGCGGACCGCGAGCATCTCCGCCGCTGAGGCGGACCCTTCTGCGGTGAGGCGGGTCGCGGTGCGAACCGGCATCGACGGGACTGCTCAGTTCCTCAACGGCCGCGGGCTCTACTGAGCCTGATCTTTCCGTCGCCCGCTGCCGGGTCGTCCTGGCGTCGACCGTCGGCGCCTCGTCGCCTTGCGGACGCCCTATTGCGCGCCAAGATTCGTCGTCGAGATTGGTCGAGATTGCATGCTTTTCCGAGCGCATGTGGGGCGCGCCTTGTCGACAGTTTTGCGGCAGAGACATCCGAACGCGGTGCCGGCGGCGTTTGCCGCCGTCGCCGCCGGCTTGCTCGCGGCCCTGATTGCCGTTGCTCACGCGGCGCCGTCGGCGACGGCGACGAAGAAGGACGAACCCTTCCACGCCAACGTTCCCGCCGCGCTCCTCCTCGATCCCGACAGCGAAAGCATCCTCTACGAAAAGAACGGCGAGGAGCTTGTCGCTCCCGCGAGCCTCGCCAAGCTGATGACGCTCGAATACGTATTCAACGAGATCAAACAGGGCCGCCTCAAGCTCGACGAGGAGGTCATCATCAGCGAGAACGCCTGGCGCAAGGGCGGGGCGCCTTCGCGCGGCTCCACCATGTATGCGGCGATCCACAGCCGGGTGAAGGTGGACGATCTCATCCACGGCATCATCGTCGACTCGGCCAATGATGCCTGCATCGCGCTCGCCGAAGCGCTCGCCGGCAATGAGAACGCCTTCGGCGCACTGCTTACCAAGCGGGCGCGGGAGCTCGGGCTGGAGAAATCGACCTTCACCAACTCGACCGGCTATTCGGACCCTAAATTGCGGGTCACCGTGCGCGAGCTGGCGGCGCTGTCGCGGCACATCATGCAGACCTATCCCGAGTTCTATCCTTATTTTGCCGAGCGCGAGTTCACCTGGAACAACATCCGGCAGCAGAACCGCAACCCGCTCCTGGCCATGGGCATCGGCGCCGACGGGCTCAAGACCGGCGAAACCAGCGAGGCGGGATTCAATCTCGTCGGATCGGCTGTGGAGGAGGGGTTCCGCCTGATCGTCGTCGTTACCGGAGCGAAGTCCGAGAAGGAACGGGCCGAGGAGGCGCGAAAGCTCCTCGACTGGGGCTTCCACGGTTTCGAGTCGAAGCTCCTCTTCGCCGAGGGGCAGACCGTCGGCGAGGCCAGGGTCTTCGGCGGCAGCACGAGCTACGTTCCGCTCGTCGGGCCCGGCACCGTGCGGGTCATGATACCGCGCAACAGCAACGAGCGGATTTCCGCCCGCATCGTCTACACGGGTCCGGTGTCCGCCCCGGTGACCAAGGGCCAGTTCATCGGCAAGCTCAAGGTCTGGCGGGGCGAGAACCTCGCCCTCGAAGTACCGCTCAAGGCCGCCGAGGATGTGGGCCCCGGCAGCATGCGCCAACGCGCCATGGATGCGGCGACCGAGCTGATGCTCGGCCTGTTCCGCGCCGGCGTGAACAAGCTATAACCGGCTTCGCCTCCCGCCCGGCGATCCTGCGCGAAGGGCCGCGGACGACTATATGGCCGCGTATCCTTCGCCCGTTCCTCGGTTGCCGTTGCGTATGAAGACACAGCCGCAACCCCCTGCGCCGCAACGCTCAACCGACATGCCCGATCCCGCTGCGAGCATCGATGCCGGAAGCACGCAGGACGTTCCCAAAGAGGATCGCACCTGGAGGGGAAAGTTCATTACCCTCGAGGGCGGCGAGGGCACGGGAAAGTCGACCCAGGCCGCGATACTGGCGCAGCACCTGCAATCGCTCGGCCTTCCGGTGTTGCTCACCCGCGAGCCGGGCGGGTCGCCGGGCGCGGAGATCATCCGCCATGTGCTGCTCTCGGGAGCGGCAGAGCCGTTCGGTCCCGAGACGGAGGCGATGTTGTTCGCGGCGGCGCGTGGGGACCATATCCGCTGCGCCATCGAGCCGGCGCTCGCGGCAGGGCGCTGGGTCGTTTGCGACCGCTTCGCCGATTCCACGCGCGTCTACCAGGGCGTCCTCGGCCAGGTCGACCAGCGCTTCCTCAATGCGCTCGAGCGCGTGTCCATCGGCGACCTCAGTCCCGACCTCACCCTGATCCTTGACACGCCGGTCAAGGTCGGCCTCGAACGGGCGGCGGCGCGCCGGGCTTCCGCCGAGCCTGACCGCTTCGAGTCGCAGGATCTCAAGTTTCACGAGAAACTGCGCGAGGCCTTTCTGACGCTTGCATTCGATGCCCCGGAACGCTGCGTCATCATCAGGGCCAACGCGGCCAAGGACGATGTCGCCAAGCGGGTGTGGCAGGCGGTGGATTCCAAGCTCAAACCTGCGCCCGCACGCGCGGCCGTCAAAAACGTGGCGTCATGAGTCCCCAGCCGCGCGAGAGCATCGAAACGCCGCATCCGCGCGCGACCCCTGCGCTGTTCGGCCATGCTGGTGCAGAGAGTGCGCTCCTCGCGGCCTACCGCAGCGGGCGCGTTCCGCACGCTTTCCTGATCGTCGGCGGCAAGGGCATCGGCAAGGCGACGCTCGCCTACCGCATGGCGCGCTTCGTGCTCGCCCATCCCGACCCGGCGGCGGCAGCGGTCAAGGCGGCGATTTCGCTGGCCGTCGACCCGCAGCATCCGGTCGCGCGCCGAATCGCGGCGCAGGCGCAGGGCGACCTGCTCGTTCTCGAACGCACGTTCAACGACAAAGGCGTGCTGCGCCAGCAGATCTCCGTCGACGACGTGCGTCGCACGGTCTCGTTCTTCGGCTCGACGGCCGGGGAGGGGGGATGGCGCATCGCCATCGTTGATGCCGTCGACGAACTCAACCGGTCGGGCGCCAATGCGCTGCTCAAGGTGCTGGAAGAGCCGCCGCAGCGGGTCTTGCTGCTGCTCGTCGCCCATTCCGCGGCGCGGGTGCTGCCGACGCTGCGCTCGCGCTGCCGCATTGTTACGTTGCGGCCGCTCCCGGCGACCGACGTTGCTGCGGCGCTGGCAGCCGCAACGGGGCGCTCCGCGACCGACGTAGAGGTCACAGCGGCCGCAGCCGCCGCGGACGGCAGCGTCGCTCGCGCCGCCGCCTTTCTCGACGCGGATGCATTGGCGCTTCGCCAGGCGGCGCGTGACGAACTCGACCGGCTGCCGGCGCTCGACACCGACGCGCTGCACGCGCTCGGCGATGCGCTCGCCGGAACCGACCCGCAGCCGCTCGCCGCCTTCGTCGACACGGTGAATGCGTGGCTGTCGCAACGCCTCGACGGCAACCCGGGCGAAATCGGCCGCATGGCGCGGCTCGCCGAGGCGTGGGAGCGGATCAATCAGGCCGCGCGCGACGCCGAGACCTACAATCTGGAAAGAAAACCTCTGGTGTTCGGCGTTTTCGGCTGGCTTGCCGAGGCCACGCGCGGTTGATACCTGTCCTCGTGGCCGGGCTCGTCCCGGCCATCCCTGTCTTTGATCGTAGATTGGCGGCGTTAGCCCATGATTTCCAAGCGCAGACAAAAGCCTAAACGGAAGAACGCGAGCGGCAAGACCGCGCGGCAGCCTCCGCGGAAGAAGAAATCCGCGCTGAAGAGCGGCAGCAAGATCGGATCGAAGGCGAAAAGCGGGACCAGAAAGGCTGGACCCAAGCGAACGGCGCGCAGCACGGTCGCGCCGACGAAGGACGCGCGCAAGAAAATCGTGCCCAAGAGGACGGTGCGCAGCAAGGCCGATGCCGGGCAGACGATCGTCGAGAAAAAGAAAAGCGAGCCGAAAGAACCGCTGCGGAAACAGCCTGCGCGCACAGAACCTCACCGACCGATCGAGCCGCAACGCGCGACGGGGGCTGAGCGCAAGCCTTATTACGTCACCACCGCCATCGCTTATCCCAACGGCGAGCCGCATATCGGCCATGCCTACGAGGCGATCGCCACCGACGCCATCGCCCGTTTCATGCGCCTCGACGGCCGCGACGTGTTCTTTCTCACCGGCACCGACGAGCACGGCATCAAGATGGTGCAGACCGCTGCCAGGGAGAACCTGACGCCGCGCGAGTTCACCGAGCGCACCGTGCCGCGCTTCCAGGCCATGGTGAAGATGCTCAACTGCTCGAACGACGAGTTCATCCGCACCACCGAGCCGCGCCACCACGCCTCTTCGGTCGCGCTTTGGGAGCGCATGCAGGCGAACGGCGACATCTACCTCGACAAATACGCCGGCTGGTATTCGGTGCGCGATGAAGCCTACTACGACGAGAGCGAGACGCGCATCGACGACAAGGGGCAGCGCGTCGGCCTCCAGGGCACGCCGGTCGAATGGGTCGAGGAGGAGAGCTATTTCTTCCGCCTGTCCGCCTATCAGGACAAGCTCCTCGCCCTCTACGCGAGCGACCCGAACTACGTGCTGCCGAAGGAGCGCCTCAACGAGGTCGCAAGCTTCGTGCGCGGCGGCCTGAAGGATCTGTCGATCTCGCGCACGACCTTCGACTGGGGCGTCAAGGTGCCGGGCGATCCCCGGCACGTGATGTACGTGTGGGTTGACGCGCTCACCAACTACATCACCGCCGTCGACTTTCCCAACACCGGCAGCGAGAAATTCCGCCGCTATTGGCCGGCCGACCTGCACGTGATCGGCAAGGACATCGTGCGCTTCCACGCGGTGTACTGGCCGGCGTTCCTCATGTCGGCCGGTGTCGCCGTGCCGCGCCGTATCTTCTCCCACGGCTTTCTGTTCAACCGCGGCGAGAAGATGTCGAAGTCGGTCGGCAACGTCATCGATCCGTTTGCGCTCGCCAAGGCCTACGGCGTCGATCCGCTGCGCTATTTCTTCCTGCGCGAGGTGCCGTTCGGGCAGGACGGCAACTACAGCCACGAGGCGATCGTCAACCGCATCAACGCCGATCTCGCCAACGATCTCGGCAATCTGGCGCAGCGCTCGCTGACCATGGTGGCGCGCAATTTCGCCGGCGTGCTGCCCGCGCCGGGGCCGCTGAGTGCGGCCGACCAGGCGATTCTTGCCGCCGCTGACGCCATGATCGGCAAGGCGCGCGAGGCGATGGCGACGCAGCAATTGCACCAGGTGCTCAATGCGGTATGGGCCGTGGTCGCCGAGACGAACCGCTATTTCGCCGGCGAGGCGCCGTGGGCGCTCGCCAAGACCGACCCGGCACGGCAGGGCACCATCCTCTATGTGACCGCGGAGGCGTTGCGGCAGATCGCGATCCTGGCGCAGCCGTTCGTGCCAGCCTCAGCGGAGAGGCTGCTCGATCTTCTGGCGGTGCCCGCCGGCGAACGCGACTTCTCCTTCCTCGGCGGCAAGCACCGCATCGCCGCCGGCCGCGAATTGCCGGCGCCGGCGCCGGTCTTTCCCCGCTATGTCGAGCCGGAAGCCGGAGCGGCGCAATAGATCGCAACCAAAATGCTGATCGACAGCCATTGCCATCTCGATTTCCCGGATTTTGCCGCGGAGCTAGATGCCGTGGTCGAGAGAGCGCGCGGCGTCGGCATCGCGCGCCTGGTCACCATCTCGACGCGTGTCGCCCGTCACGCCGCCGTGCTGGCGATCGCCGATCGCTTTGCCGACGTCTATTGCTCGGTCGGCACGCATCCGCACTACGCGCACGAGGAACCGGACGTGACCGCGGCCGACCTTGTCGCGCGCACACGGCATCCGAAGGTCGTCGCGATCGGCGAAGCCGGCCTCGACTATCACTACGACAACTCGCCGCGCGACGCGCAGGAGCGGGGATTTCGCACCCACATCGCCGCGGCGCGCGCGAGCGGGCTGCCGCTCGTGATCCACTCGCGCGACGCCGACGCCGACGCCGCGCGCATTCTCGAAGAGGAAACGGGGCAGGGCGCCTTCCCCGCTGTCCTGCATTGTTTTACCGGTGGGGCCGATCTCGCCCGCCGGGCTGTCGCGCTCGGGCACTTCATTTCCTTCACCGGCATTTTGACCTTCAAGAATTCAGACGCGCTGCGCGCCATTGCCGCGGCGCTGCCCGCCGACCGCATTCTCGTCGAGACCGACGCCCCCTATCTCGCGCCCGGCCGTTTCCGCGGCAAGCGCAACGAGCCGGCCTATGTGGTCGAGACCGCCAAGGTCTTGGCCGAGACCCGCGGCGTTGCGCTCGATGAGCTCGCGCGCCAGACCTCGGAGAATTTCTTTCGCCTGTTCGGCAAGGTGCCGCGGCCGGCCCGCGCGGATGAGTTCGATCATCCGCCAAAGCTTGATGCTCCCGCCGCATGACGCTGAAGTTCACCATCCTCGGCTGCGGGTCATCAGGCGGCGTCCCGCGGCCGGCGCTGGGCTGGGGCGTGTGCGATCCGAACAATCCGAAGAACCGCCGCCGGCGCACGTCGCTGCTCGTCGAGCGCCGCGGCAGCGACGGCGGGCTCACGCGGGTGCTGGTCGACACGTCGCCCGACCTGCGCGAGCAACTCCTCGACGCCGAGGTCGATTGGCTCGACGGCGTCCTCTACACCCACGAGCATGCCGACCATACTCACGGCGTCGACGACCTCCGCGCGCTCTTTTTGCATCGGCGCCGCAAGGTCGACGTCTACCTCGACGAGCCCACGTCGCAGGTCATGCGCATGCGCTTCGGCTATTGTTTCGCAACGCCGCCCGGGAGCCAGTATCCGCCGATGCTGGCCGAGCACCGGCTGACGCCGGGGGAAGCGGTCAGCGTCGAAGGCGCCGGGGGAGCGATCGCCGCCTTGCCGATCCGGCAGGAGCACGGCGATATCGACTCGATCGGTTTCCGCTTCGGCGGCGTCGCGTATTCGTGTGACCTCAGCGGCATCCCGCGGGAGAGCGTGGCGGCGTTCACCGGCCTCGACGTGTGGATCGTCGACGCGCTGCGCTACACGCCGCACCCGAGCCATTTCTCGCTCGCCGAAACGCTCGACTGGATCGAGCGGCTCAAGCCGCGCCGCGCCATCCTCACCAATCTGCATTCCGACCTCGACTACGAGGTGCTGCGCGCCAAGCTGCCGGCGCACGTCGAGCCGGGCTTCGACGGCCTGAGTTTTACTGCCGCGGCTTCGTAGCCGCGCAATCGGCGAAGATAGGCGGCATTTTACCTAAATTTGCGGCTGGGTCCGTCAAGTGAAACATCGCCCCTATATGTTCCATAATATCTCTTATGCGAATCACCTTAGTGACGTGGATGGGCTGGGAGCGGCAAATCCCTGCTCTGCCTCACCAAATGCCGGGTACCAGGCGCCAGCGGACGCGGCGTGCGTAGTCGGCATAGCCGGGCAATTCCGCCTGGAGCACGCGATCTTCGGTGATGGCGCGGTAAAGCAAGAACGGCAGGCTCGAAACAATCACCAGCAGCGCGGCAAGCCACGATCCGAGCGCCGAGCCGCTGGCGAGAATGATCACGATGCCCGCGAGGTAGCCCGGGTGCCGCACGTAGGCGTACGGCCCGCTCGCGACCACGTGCTGGCCGCGGTCGGACTGAATGCGCACGACCGAGGAGAAGAAGCGGTTGACGGCCATCGCCGAGAAGCACAGCACGTATCCGGCCGCGAGCGCGATCAGGTCGCTGGCCTGTATCCATGACGGAACGCCATCGCTCCAATGAAAGCGGCCGCGGTCGAGCCCCGCCACGATCCAGTGCAGAAACATGACAATGGTGAACAGGCGCAGTGCCAAGGGCGGCCGCTGTCCGCCAGGACGCATGCGCTCGCGCAGCAGGCCGGGATCGAGCGACAGAAGCGAGGCCACGACGATGGTGGCCAGGATCGCGAGGTAGAGCCAGAAGCCGAGGATCGCAAGGGTGCCGGCGGCGGCAAACAACGCCACCGCCGCCAGAATGAGGAAGATTGCCGACTGCACGTAAGCCGAAACTGGCATGGTCCTTCCCGTTGCGAACAGGTACCCGCGCCGCAAGGGCGGCGTGGAACCAAAGATGTTGCGGCGACGTTCAATGGCAAGCCGGCCCGGCTGTGGAGTTTGGGCGGCCGGACCTTCTTGTCTTCAGCCTCCAACCCAGGATGACCGCCGTGAGCAAAGTCAGAGCCCTCGATACGCACCACAAGACAGCCCCTTCCCTCGACACCCCGACCGACCTCTCGGAAGAAGCCGTGCGCGAGATTTCGGCTAAGCTCAATGCCATCCTGGCCGACGCGTTTGCGCTCTACCTGAAGACCAAGAACTTCCACTGGCACGTCAGCGGCCCGCATTTCCGCGACTATCACCTGCTGCTCGACGAGCAGGGTGAGCAGATTTTCGCGACCACCGACGACATCGCCGAGCGCGTGCGCAAGATCGGCGGCACCACGCTGCGCTCCATCAGCCAGATCAGCGAGCTGCAGAGCATCAAGGACAACAACGCCGACTTCGTTCCGGCGCAGGAGATGCTGCGCGAACTGATGAATGACAACAAGTTCGTGGCAGCTTCCATGCGCGAGGCGCACGAGGTCGCCGAGAAGCACGAGGATGCGGCAACGGCCGGCCTGCTCGAGACCTTTATCGACACGGCCGAGAGACGCACCTGGTTCCTGTTCGAGGCGAGCCGATCCGCGCCAAAGGGGTGACAGCATCCGCTGCCGAGTGAGCGTGATCGCAGCGGTCGCCGCGCCATCCGGGGTCTGGTAGAGCTTTCCCGCTCCAACGGGAAAGAGCCATGACCCCTGCGCGCGACATCACCCGGCTCATCGAGATCATGGCGGCGTACGCCTGGGACCGGCTGCCCGTGGGATCTGGCGCAGAATTTTGCGACCATCGCGCCCTATACGCTCGAAGAGGCTTATGAGGTCGCGGACGCGATCGCCCGGAACGACCTCGCCGACCTCAAGGAGGAGCTGGGCGATCTCCTGCTCCAGGTCGTCTTTCATGCCCGCATGGCCGAGGAAGCGGGCGCGTTCGATTTCGGCGCCGTGGTCGAGGCCATCACCGCGAAACTCGTGCGCCGGCATCCGCACGTGTTCGGCGATGTGCGTTCTTCGACGCCGCAGGCCGTCGAGGGACTTTGGGAACGCATCAAGGCGCAGGAGAAGGCGGAGAAGGCCGGGCATCGAAACGCGCGCAGCGAAGGCGCGCTCGCCGGCGTGCCGGTCGCGCTGCCCGCCCTCACCCGCGCGCTGAAGCTGCAGGACAAGGCGGGGCGGGTCGGCTTCGATTGGGACGATCCGCACGCGGTGCTGAAGAAGATCCGCGAGGAGGCCGACGAGATCGAGGCCGCGCTCGCGGGGGCCGAAGCAAATAAGTCCGACGCGAGCGGCGCGGCGGACGAGGTCGGCGATCTTCTGTTCGCCGCGGTGAACCTTGCCCGCCACTTGCGCGCCGATCCGGAAGCTTTGCTGCGGCAGGCCAACCGGAAATTCGAGCGCCGCTTTGCCAGCATCGAACGCGCCCTTGCCGCGCGCGGAAAAGCGCCGCAGGACGCAACGCTCGCGGAAATGGATGCGCTCTGGGAGGAGGCGAAGGCTGCTGAGCAATCCCCTCCCCCTTGTGGGGAGGGGTAGGGGTGGGGGTCGCGAGGCAGCACGTAAACGTCAACGTTCGCGCGTGGCCTCCCGACCCCCCTCCCCACCCTCCCCCACAAGGGGGGAGGGAGCCGTAAATTTCTCCCTTATCGCCTTTGCCTTGTCCGGGTCCGCGCGCACGGTCATGGCGATACGGCCGGTTTCCTCGTCGACCACCTTGCGCATCACTTCGGTGTGGCGATGGAGCCAGCTCACGCCGGCACCATCGGCAGCGTCGAGAACAAGTTCGATCACGGCGCGGCCGGCGGCGAGCCGCGCCTCGACGGCTGCGGCAAGGGCATCGATCCCCTCCCCGGTGCTCGCCGAAACGAGCACCGGCCGCTCCGTAGCCGGGCGCCGCTCGACGAGATTTTCGAGCCGCGAGCGCGCGGCGGCATCGAGCCGGTCGATCTTGTTCCACACTTCGATGAGCACGCGCCTTGCATCGGCGCCGTTCCCCGGATCGATGCCGAGCTCGCGCAAGATCTTCTCCACGTCATAAAGCTGCGCCTCGGCGTCCTCGTGCGAAACGTCGCGCACATGCAGGATCACGTCCGCCTCGATCACCTCCTCGAGGGTCGCGCGGAAGGCGGCGACCAGCATGGTTGGAAGGTCGGAAATGAAGCCGACCGTATCGGAGAGGATCACGCGCGCCCCGTGCGCAAGGTCGACGGCGCGCAGCGTCGGATCGAGCGTCGAGAACAGCATGTCGGCGGACAGCACGCTCGCCCGCGTCATGCGGTTGAACAGCGTCGATTTGCCGGCATTGGTGTAGCCGACAAGCGCGACGATCGGGTTCGGCACGCGGCGGCGGCTCTCGCGATGGAGCTCGCGGGTGCGCTTGACCTTGACGAGCTCGGTCTCGATCTTGGCCAGCCGTTCCTCGATCAGCCGCCGGTCGGCTTCCAGTTGCGTCTCGCCGGGGCCGCCGAGAAAGCCGAAGCCGCCGCGCTGGCGCTCAAGATGGGTCCACGAGCGCACCAGCCGGCTTTTCTGGTAGGTCAGATGCGCATGCTCGACCTGCAGCGCGCCTTCGCGCGTGCGCGCGCGGCGTCCGAAAATCTCGAGAATGAGCCCGGTGCGGTCGAGCACCTTGGCGTTCCAGGCCCGTTCCAGGTTCCGCTGCTGCACCGGCGAGAGCGCGCAGTCCATCACCACGATGCCGACGTCGAGCGTCTTGATGATCCCGGCGAATTCCTCGACCTTGCCTTTGCCGAGATAGGTCGCCGGCCGCATTCCGTTGAGCATCGCGATGCCGGATTGGGCAACGTCGAGGTCAATGGCGCGGGCGAGCCCGACCGCCTCGTCCAGGCGCGCGGCCGGCGTGCGCTCGGAAGCGGCGGCATGCGCCGCCGGACGCCGCAGCGCCGGCTCGATGACGAGGGCGCGGCCGGTCGTCGACGCCCCCGCCCTGCCCTCGCCGCCACGCGGCGCAGGGTCAAGAGTGCGAAGGCGGGTGTCGCGGCGGCGCGGCTCCAATCAGACCTTTTCCCCGGCCGGCGCGTCTTCGGCGCCTTCGAACAGCTGCACCGGGTGACCGGGCATGATGGTCGATATCGCGTGCTTGTAGACGAGCTGCGAATGCCCGTCGCGACGCAGCAGCACGCAGAAATTATCGAACCAGGTCACCACGCCTTGCAGCTTGACGCCGTTCACCAGGAAGATGGTGAGCGGTATCTTGTTCTTGCGGACGTAATTGAGGAATGTGTCTTGCAGATTTTGCGAGCGGTCGGCTGCCATGGCCGTTGTTCCGTTCTTGTACCGCGGGCTTCTGCCCGTGGGTCTTTTCTTGAGTTCCTTCGCAGTCCTTCGCAGCGCGGGTTGAGCCAGCAAACCCACTGAAACCGCACTGCCGCTCGATGGGTTTCGCCGCGCAACTTCCCATCCCACGGCATTTCTTCGGGCCGCCGACCCGGGCGGCTGAGCCAAGCTCATTATTAGAGGCCACGGCGGCGAGCGATGCAAGCCCCGGTTTTAAAAACATTTGAGCCGGGGAACGCCCGCCGCAACCCGTGGAACACGCGTGGAAGCGCCTGGTGGCTCGCGCGAGCGTTACAAACTTTTGCGCAGCGAAACTCATCCCGCCTCGGCGTAGCGGTGAAATTCCCGCCTCAGGGCAGTGGCGATGGGGCCGGGCTTGCCGTCGCCGATCGGTCGGCCGTCGATCGCTACCACGGGTAGCACGATCTGGCTCGCCGCGGTGACGAAGGCCTCGCGCGCCGCGTAGGCTTCCGCGAGCGTGAAGGCGCGCTCCTCGAGTGCAAGGCCTTGCGCCTCGATGGCATCGAACAGCACCATACGGGTGATGCCGCGCAGGATGGCGTGGTCGGCGGCCGCCGGGCGCGTGACCACCGTGCCGGCCTGTGTGACGATCCAGGCGTTGGTCGAGGCCCCCTCGGTGATTGCGCCTTGCTTGTCGACGAACCAGGCGTCGCGCGCGCCCTGCTCGATCGCCGCCTGCCGCGCCAGCACGTTGGGCAGGAGGCCGATGGTCTTGATGTCGACGCGGGCCCAGCGGTTGTCGGGCACGCTGACGACGGCGATCCCCTTGGCCGCGAGCGCCTCGTTCCGCGTCCTGCTGAGCGCGCGCGCCGTCACCACGAGGCTCGGGGCCACTTCGGGCGTCGGGAAAGCGTGGTCGCGCCGCGCCACGCCGCGGGTGATCTGCAGGTAGACGATGCCATAGACGATGCGGTTGCGTGCGAGCACCTCGCGCAGCACCATGCCAAGTGCCGCAAACGACATCGGCATGCGGATACGCAATTCGTCGAGCGAACGCTTGAGCCGCGCCATGTGGCGCCGCTCGTCGATGAGCCGCCCTCCCCTGACCTCGCAGACCTCGTAGACGCCGTCGGCGAATTGGTACCCGCGATCCTCGACGTGGACCTTGGCGTCGCGCATCGGCAGATAGCGGCCGTTGACGTAGGCGATGCGGCTCATCGGCGATCAGTCGACGCAGGACGGGGCGACAGAGAGCGGGTAAGGGGAACGGAGCAAAACGTCTTTTTCCGCCGTGTATCGTCCGTCTTCTTTCCTCAATCGATTCCGAGGGCTTTGAGCTTGCGGTGCAGCGCCGAGCGCTCCATCCCGACGAATTCGGCGGTGCGCGAAATGTTGCCGCCGAAGCGGTTGATCTGCGCCAGCAGGTATTCGCGCTCGAACACTTCGCGCGCCTCGCGCAGAGCGAGGCTCATCAGGTGCTCGCCGCCATTGCCGTTGGGCATGGATGGGATCATGGAGCCGACGTCCGGCGGCAGCATGGCCGCCGTGATCACCGCGTCGGGATCGCCGCCGGCGAGGATCATGACCCGCTCCACGTTGTTGCGGAGCTGGCGCACGTTGCCCGGCCAGTCGTGCGATTGCAGCACGGCCAGCGCATCGGCGCCGATCGTCCGCTTGGGCAAGCCGGTGATCTGCGAAATCTGCGACATGAAATATTCGACCAGCTCGGGAACGTCCTCGCGCCGCTCGGCGAGGCCGGGCACGCGGATCGGCACCACCGAGAGCCGGTGGTAGAGATCCTCACGGAATTTTCCGGCGGCGATGTCGGATTCGATGTTGCGGCTGGTGGAGGAGATGATGCGGACATCGACCGTGACCTTTGTGCTGCCGCCGACGCGCTGGAACGTCTGTTCGACGAGCACGCGCAGAATCTTGTTCTGCGTGTCGCGCGGCATCTCGGCGATCTCGTCGATGAACAGGGAGCCGCCGTGGGCCTCCTCGAGTGCCCCGATCTTGCGGCTTTGCGTGCCATTGCCGGCCTCGACGCCGAACAGCTCGACCTCCATGTGCTCCGGCGTGATGGCGGCGGCGTTGATCACCACGAATGGACCGCTGGCGCGCGCGGAGAGCGCGTGAATGGTGCGGGCGGCGAGCTCCTTGCCGCTGCCCGAGGGTCCGACGATGAGGACGCGGCTGTTGGTCGGGCCCACCTTCTCGATCGTCTGCCGCAGCTGGTTGGCGGCAGGCGAGCGGCCGACCACGGTGGCGGCGTTCGGCGCGAGCTGCTTGAGCTCGCGCACCTCGCGCTTGAGCCGCGAGTTCTCCAGCGCCCGCTCGGCGACGAGCAGCAGCCGGTCGGCCTTGAACGGCTTCTCGATGAAGTCGTAGGCGCCGCGTTTGATCGCCGAGACCGCGGTCTCGATGTTGCCATGCCCGGAGATCATCACGATCGGCAGCTCGGGGTGATCCTGCTTGAGCGCGTCGAGGAGCTGCAACCCGTCGAGACGGCTCCCCTGCAGCCAGATGTCGAGGAAGACGAGGTTCGGCCGGCGCGCCACCACCGCTCCGAACGCCTCGTCGCTGTCGGCGGCTGAGCGGGTGCCGTAGCCTTCGTCCTGCAGGATGCCGGCGACCAGCTCGCGGATATCCGCCTCATCGTCTACGATCAGGATGTCGGATGCCATGATCAAACCGCCATTGTCTTGCTTTCCGCGGACGCCGCCGGCGCGGTCGGCTCCGCGGGAGTCGCCGGCTCAAGTAGTTCCGCGATAAAGCGCAGTTGCATCCAGGCGCCGCGTGCGCCTGGAATCTTCTCCGCCGCGTCATGCAGCTCGATATGCCCGCCGTGCTCTTCGAGAATGCGCCCGACAATGGCGAGCCCGAGGCCGGTGCCCTTCTCCCGCGTGGTCACGTAGGGCTCGAGCAGGCGCGCTCGGTTTTCCTTCGGCAGTCCGACGCCATTGTCGATCACGTCGATCACGACCTCCTTGCCGTCGCGGCGCACGGAAACGGCAATGCGGCCGCGGCCAAGCTCGGCCGGGGGCACCGCGCCGATCGCTTCGGTCGCGTTCTTGATGATGTTGGTGAGCGCCTGCGAAATCAGCCGCCGGTCGAAGCGCACGGGCATCGACTCTACCGGCAGCTCGACCTCGAAATCGATGTCCGCATGGCCGACGCGCATGAGGAAGACGACCTGGCGCACGGTGTCGGCCAAATCCTCGGCGGCGATCACCGGCTTCGGCATGCGCGCGAAGCGGGAGAACTCGTCGACCATGCGTTTGATGTCGTCGACCTGGCGCACGATGGTCTCGGTGCACTGCTGGAACACCGCCGGGTCGTCCGTGATTGACTTGCCGTATTTACGACGTAGACGCTCGGCCGACAATTGGATCGGCGTCAGCGGGTTCTTGATCTCGTGGGCGATGCGCCGGGCGATGTCCGCCCAGGCCGAGGACCGCTGTGCCAGCACGAGCTCGGTGACGTCATCGATGGTGATGACGTAGCCGTGCTCCGATTGGACGGCCTGCTCGCTCGTGACGCGCACCGAGAAGTTTCGTTCCTGGCCGCTGCGGTTGACCGTCACCTGGCGCTGGACGAGCCGCTGATTGCCATTGCGCGCGGACTGAAAAATCTCGGCAAGCTCGGGCGCCACGTCTCCGAGCGGCCGGCCGAGGGCCTCGCTTTCGGCGCAGGCGATCAGCCGTTCGGCGGAGCGGTTGAGGATGGTGATGCGCCCGTCAGCGTTGAGACCGATGACGCCGGCGCTGGCCCCGGCGAGCACCGCCTCGGTGAATCGCCGCCGGCTGTCGATCAGGTCACGCGCGCGCACGATGTCGTCATGCTGCGAGCGCAGTTCGTGGGTCATCTTGTTGAAGGTGTCGCCAAGCTGGGCGAGATCGCCTTCTGAGCGGTGCACCGGAACCTGAATGTGGAGATTGCCGGTCGAGACCACCTTGGCGGCGCCGATCAGGCGGCGGATCGGGGCAACGAGCCGGTTGGCGAAATCGAGCCCGATCCAGGCAGAAGAAAGCAGCACGATGAGCGCGATCACCGCGAACATCAGCGCGAACGCGATCTGAATACCGAGACGGCGCGCTTCGAGATTGGCGAACTCGCCGACGCTCTCCTGGGTCGCGCGCAACTGCTCGACGACGCGCGGATCGAGCACGCGGGCGGCGTAGAGATACATGTCGTCGTAGCCATGGAGCTTGAGCGCGGAGGCGACGTGATCGCCCTCGGGAATAAGCGCGACCTGCGGCTCAGTCTCGTTGATCTTGGCGAGCAGTTCCGGCCCCGGCAGCACGATCTTCTTGTCCATCGTCACGTCGGCGCGCTCCACCGTCGAGCCGTCGGGCCGGATGATGATGGCGGCGGAGAGCCCGCGCGCGGTTGCCTGCGCGGTGAAGAATTTCTGGAACTTGTCGCGGTCCTGGTCGAACATCTGCCGGGCGCGGCTGAGATCGAAGGCCATGGCCAGAATCTCGCCGCGGATCGCCTGGGCGTGCTCGCTGACATAAGCGTCGGCCACGATCAGCGACTGCTCGATCATGGCGCGGGTGCGCGTCGAGAAGAAACGGTCGAGGCCGCGGTCAAGCGTCGTCGAGGCGACCACCGCTACGAGGACGGTTGGAACGGCGGCGATGACCGCGAACAGGCCGACGATCTGCACGTGGAGCCGCGAGCCGGCGTAGCCGCGCCGGCGCGCCTGGACCACTACCCATACTTCGCGGCCGATGATGGCAAGGAGGAGAACTCCGGTCGCGGCGTTGCCGAGCAGGAGCTTGACCACGACCTCGTGCACCGGCGCGATCGGGGTAAGGCCGGAGAGCACCAGGAAGGTCGCGGTCGCGGAAAGCAGCGCGATGCCGACTGCGAGCGCCCCGATCAGGCGCGAGGCCACGGGCATCGGAGCGGCAGCGGCCGGGTCGAGGGGGACGGCGGGCACCGCTGCGGCGGCGGCCGGGTCGAGCGGGGCGACCTGATCGACAGTCGTCATGGACGCCATGAAACGCGGGACTTTGGCGGCACCGAACGAATGGACGCCCCGACCATTCGCGCCGGATGATGCTTTTATACAACAATGTTGCCTAAAAA
>Ga0210405_10002213_pt1 | contig 20487 bp, 20 predicted proteins | sample IncBWH11MmetaG_FD_155492 | JGI IMG/M metagenome (GOLD analysis project Ga0210405, IMG submission 155492) | Forest soil microbial communities from Barre Woods Harvard Forest LTER site, Petersham, Massachusetts, United States - Inc-BW-H-11-M | ecosystem: Environmental > Terrestrial > Soil >... | reverse complement strand
TTACGAAAGAACGGATTGCGACAGTTCGACGGACCCGAGGTCGGCCGCGATGGAAAAAACAGCCTCGATGCATACGACCCCGACGGCACGCGCGTCGAAATAATGGAATTTACGCCAACTCAAAAGCCCTGTTGCCATCCCTACACAGCGGACCACCCCAAACCATGACTTCTTTCCGCTTTCCACGCCAACTCCTCAGCCTCACGCGCCTCTGCGCGCTGATTATTCTCGCAGGCACCTGTGTTTTCGTTTCATCCGCTCACGCTCAAGACCTCGACAAGCCTCTCCAAAACATCGACGATGAAGTCACTTCCTTCTCTTTCGCTCCCGACGGCCGCATCCTCTATTCCGCCCGTCGCAACATTAAAACCAAAAAATACGATCTTCAGCACGACGATATCTGGCTTCAGGAGGCAAACGGCAAGCGCCGCCGCCTTCTCCAAGGCGACAAGTACAACCGCGGCGACACCACTTTCTCTTACGCTGTCGACGCCTTCCGCTGGTCACCTAACGGTCGCATGTTCCTCGCCCAGCTTTTCACCACCAGCGTCGTCGATGAAGGCGGCCGCACCGAAGACTCCTCCACAACTCTCGCGTTCGAGGACAGCGGCAAGGAAATTCACTTTGGCAACAAGGGCGACACGCTCATCAAAGACTGCTTTAACGCCACTTGGCTGCTGGACAACGCCACCATCATCTATTTCGAAGAAGCCATCAAGCCGCACATGCTTTTCTCATTCCGCTACACCAATATCTCCACCGGCCCCGCCGGTCTCGCTTTCGAAGGCCGCACCTTCATTGACTCCGATCGCATCCCCCGATCCAATGCCGCCATCGCCGTAGAACAAGACCGCGCACAATCAGGCCCGCCGCGCCTTCAGCGCCTCGAACTTCTCGCGCAAGACGACAAGGAAGTCGCCACGCTCGAAGGCTACGCAGGAGGCCTATCCGTTTCTCCCAGCGGCAAAAGAGTGGCCTACTTCATTGACAAGGAAGTCCTGGAAGTTCGCGACCTAGCCGCCCCCGATCATTTCGTCCGCCTCCGCGTCGGCCTCGGCGTTTTCCATTGGGCTCCCGACGAAAATCGCATTCTGCTGAAGCGCGCGATCGAAAGAAAATCCGGCGACCTCGTTTGGATCACCATTCCCCAACTCACCGCGCAAAAGCCCGGTACTGCCGTACCCATCCTCCAACCCACGCCCCAACCACTCCTCCACGGCCTCTCCATCCGCGAATTCAACATCTCCCCCGACGGCCACCTCCTAGGCGTGATCCTCCCCGGCAAACGCAATCTGGCCGTCTTCCCCCTACCCATGTAACGGCGTTTGTGAGGCACTTGTAGGGTCACAACATGTTGCGCCCCATCTCGGCAACACGTCTCTCTCGCGTTCGATTTTCTGCCTAGAAATAAAAATCCCGCGCATCAAATCCGCGCGGGCCATCCGTCTTTCTTACATTCTCTTTTCACATCATCCCAATTGCTTCGCTCTCCTCCGATGCTCCACCAAAATGCATGCATCCTCCACGACGATCAACCCCGCCGCCCGTGCTCGTTCCGCGGCCGCCGCATGCTCAATCCCCAACTGCATCCAAACCACCTTGGCCCCAATGCCTATCGCGCTCTCCACAACGGCCGGCACGTTTTCCGCCTGCCGAAACACATCCACAATCTCAACCTCCTCCGGCACATCCTCCAGCCGCGCGTAACTCTTCTCTCCCAGCACTTTCGTCTCGTTCGGATTCACCGGAGTAATTCTGTAACCCGCGCTCTGCATGTACTCCGTCACACCAAAGCTCGGCCGCGCCGGATTCGAAGACAATCCCACCACGGCAATCGTTTTATATTTTTTGAGGATTTCAAGAATCGGGTCTGCCGCAGCACCAACGCCGTCCGGCCACAACACTTTCATCGCGCCGCCAACTCGCCTTTTCCCGCTCGCTTGGCCAAAACGTCCGCTATCGCCGCGAGGCACTTCCCGTTTTCTTCCGCCGTCCCCACCGATATTCGGATCGCCTCCGGAAATCCCATCCAACCGAGCGGCCGCACGATCACTCCTAGATGGAGCAACTCATCGCAAATCTCTTTCGCTTCCGGTCCCACTTCCATAAAAATAAAATTGGTTTCGCTCGGTACCGGCCGCAAGCCGAGTTGCGTTAGCCTCTCGCTCAGTCTTTGCCGCTCGCTCGCGTTTGTCGCGATGCATCGCGTGACGTGATCCCGGTCATCGATCGCCGCTAACGCCGCTGCCTGTGCCACTCCCGACGTGTTAAACGGTGTTTTCAATTTGTTCATCGCGGCGTGCAATTCCGGCCGGCCAATCGCAAATCCTATGCGCATTCCCGCCAGCCCGTACACTTTCGAAAACGTCCGCAAAATCAGCAGATTCGCGTGCCTTCGAAAAATCTCTTCCGACTTTCGCCGGTTCAAGCTCGGCGCGTAGTGCACGTACGCTTCATCCAGCACCACCAATACGCTCTCTGGGACGCGCCCAAGAAAATTCTCCAACTCCGCCAAGGTAAACGCTGTCCCCGTTGGATTATTCGGATTCGCCAGATAAATCACGCCCGTCTTCGGCGTAATTGCGTTCGCCATCGCCTCTAAATCAAACGCGAAATGTTTCTGCGGCACCAGCACCAGTTCCGCCCCACTAGCCCGAATCGCCACCGAAAACGGCGCATAACTCCCCTGCGAAGTCATCCCCTGCAATCCTGGCCGCAAAAAAACGCGCGAAGCCAAATCAATAATCTCGCTCGATCCCAGCCCCACAAAAATCTCTTCCGCCGCAAGACCCGTACGCGCCGCGAGCGTCTCGCGCAGCAAATGCGATCCTCCATCCGGATACCGGTGCGAATTTTCCAGCGCCTTCTTCGCCGCCTCTATCGCCAGCGGCGATGGCCCCAGCGGATTCTCATTCGACGCCAGCTTCACCGCGTGAATCTTCAGCTCGCGTTCCACTTCCTCAATCGGACGCCCCGGCACATACACGGGCAGCCCTCGAATATAATCCGGTATCAACTCTTCAATCGTCCGTGTCATCGAATCCTATCCGCCCGTCGCTTCCCAACTTTCAATCTTGCCCCACTCTATTCTCGCATTTTCAATGCGCTCTTCTCTGCGAACTCTGCGCTCTCCGTGCCCTCTGCGTAAAATCCTTTTCCTTCTTTTCCTTCATTCCCCGCCAGCCGCTTTCTTCAACAATTCGATTTCCTTTCCAGTCAAAGGCCGAAATCTCCCCGGCTCCAAATCCAAAACCAAAGGCCCCATCCGCACTCGCCGAATCTTCTCCACCAAATGCCCCACCTTCTCAAACATTCGCCGAATCTGCCGGTTTCGCCCTTCGATCAAAACCACTTCGTACCACGGATTTTCTCCATCCTCGAACAACCTTATTTTCGCCGGCGAAGTCTTCACCTTCCGCCTGTCCTCCAACTCAATCACAATCCCCGCCCGCAACCGCGCAATCCTCTTGTCGTTCGGCTTTCCGCTCACCTTCACCAAATACGTCTTTGGCATGTGCGACCCAGCCTTCATCATTCGCGCCGCAAGCGCACCGTCATTCGTCATCAACAGCAATCCCTCGCTCGCATAATCCAGACGCCCCACGGGATAGACCCTGCCCACGCTCTTACCCAAAATCTGCACCACCGTCGGCCGCCCTTCAGGATCGCTCACCGTCGTCACATACCCCTTCGGCTTGTTCAACATAAAATAAAGCAGCTTCTCCGGCTTCGCGATCGCCACGCCGTCCACGCAGATAGCATCCAGCTCGAGATCAGCCTTCGTCCCAAGCTCGCGTACAACTTCGCCATTCAGCGTCACTCGCCCAGCCAAAATAATTTCTTCCGCCTTGCGCCGCGACGCCACCCCACAAGCCGCCATTATTTTTTGCAATCGTTCAAGAGCCATCAGCGCGATATTTCCTGCAAGCGTAAACTAGTTTCTCGGTGGGACCGGTCTTCCGCCCGGCGACTTTCTGTCTCGTCCTGTTCTCTGCGGCTTCTGACTTCTATGCGACCTCTCACTCTTCTGCGGTCCATGACTTCTCCGGGGCCCCTCCGCTTTCTGCGACCCATGACTTCTCCGCGGCCATTCCGTTTTCGGCGGCATCCCGCTTCTTTGCGGCCTCTCCGTTTTGTGAGGTGTATGACTTCTCTCCGGCCTCTCCGTTCTCTCTGGTCTTTCCGTTCGCTGCGGCCACTGAGTCCTCTGCTGCCTCTGTGTGAAAACTCTCTTGTCTTCCTCAAATCGCAAATCGTCTTTATTCCCCGGCTTAGCGCTCCTCCGCAACTCTTCCACTTCCTTCTCTTTCAACAACCGGTACCGCCCACGCGGCAATCCCTCAACGGTCAGCGCTCCCAACCCAATTCGCATCAACTTCTCCATCGGATGCATTTCCTTCATCAAAAGCCGCCGAAGCTCATCTTTCTTCGAATCTCGCATCCGTACTTCATACCAAAAATTCGCCGCCCGCCCCCGCGTAGCATCCGGCTGCCGCACCGTCTTCATCCTCACGCCAACTTCTTTTCCAATACGGTCCAAATCCGCCAAAGTCAGCATCCCCTTCACTTTGACGTGATACACCTGCTCGATATGCGCCCAGTTCTTCAACATCTCCGCCGCCAAATCACCATCATTCGTCAAGAACACCAACCCGGACGCCGCATACTCCAAACTCCCCACCGGAAACACGCGCTCCGGCAATCCGCGCAAACAATTCCGCAGAGTCTTCCGCCCCTCGGGATCGGCCATCGTCGAAACCACTTCCGGCGGTTTATGCAAAGCCAAATATATATTCCTCTGCGGCGCCGTTCCGACTCCTACTGTCCGACCAGCCGCCTCAATCTTGTCGGTAGCAATATCCGCCTTAGTCCCCAACTCGCGCACGACAACGCCGTTCACGCGTACCTGTCCGCTCAAAATAAGTTGCTCCGCATGCCTCCGCGAAGCAATCCCCGCCCGCCCAATAATCTTCTGCAATCGTTCCAGCATTTCGTCTTTTCTTGTAGGGGCACGATTCATCGTGCCCTACCGTAGGTTGGCAAAATCAAACCGTTCGTAGTGCCAGTTCCGTCGCGGCGCCTTCTTCTCTCTTCTCTCTTCTCTGCGAACTCCGCGCGCTCTGCGATCTCTGTGTAAATTCCTTTTCTTCTATTCTCCTGCAGCCGTGGACTTAACTGCCGGCGGCTCTTCATCCAACTGCCCCGCGGGCATTCCCTCTGAGGTCGCGGCAACTTCCTCTTCGCGAAGTTCCTCAGCTTCCGCGAGTTTCTCTTCAACATGGGCAATCGCATCAGCCGCACTCTCATGCGTATGCTCGTCGGATGTCGCACCCTCGTGTGAAACGCTCTCGCGCGCGTCTCCTCCCTGATAATCTTCAGACGAAGTTGGCGCTACACCCTCATCGCTTCCCAGCGCCTCGCGCGCCAAAGCCTCAAACTCCTTCAAACTCGGCAACTCCTCCAAATCGCTCAACCCAAACCGCATCAAAAATTCCTTCGAAGTCTTATAGAGAATTGGCCGCCCAATCACTTCCTTGCGCCCCGCGGTAGTAATCAACCGCTTATCCAAAAGCGTGCTGATCACTCCCGAAGTATTCACTCCGCGAATCTCCGAAATCTCCGGCGAGGTAACCGGCTGCTTATAAGCAATCACCGCCAAAGTCTCGAGCGCCGGCATCGTCAACCGCAAAGGCGGCCGCAAACTCTTGATAAATCTCCGCACCACATCATGCTGCTGCGGCTTCGTATAAAGCTTGTACCCGCCAGCCACAGCCCGAATCTCGATCCCCCGCTCTTCCGAGCCATAGCTCGCCACCAACTCGTCGAGCGAAGCCTGCACCACAAGCTTCTCCTCGCCCAGCGCCTTCGCCAGCTGCTCAATCGTCGCCGGCTCATCCGCCGCATAAATAATCGCTTCCAGTGCCGCTTTTCTCTCTTCATTCGTCATGCTGAACTCTCTCTTCCCTGCGAATCCTGAATCTCGTCTTCTTTTTTACTCTTCTCTGTGAACTCTGTGTTGAGCTCTCTTTTTCTTTCTACCCACTATTCACTACCTACTAGTCGCTATCTATATTCCTCATCAATCTGCTTTATCCCGCCCGCCTCGTCAAAAATCACATCAAACGACTTCCCCTTCTTCACCACAATCTCCCCAAACTGTTTCTCCTGCGCCAACCCCACCGCCTGCAATTTCACCATTTCCAAAACCGCCAGAAACGCCACAATCATCGCGTGCCGCGAAGGGCAAGCCTCAAAAAACTGAATCAAGTTCACCATGTTGTCCGCGCTAGCCAAAATCTGCGCCCGCAAAGCCGCAATCATCTGCGCCACAGTAAATTGCTCGTGATGCAGTTCAATCCGGGTGATTTCCTTCCGCCGCTCCAAAACCTGCTGAAACACCTTCACCAAATCCACAAGCGAGACAACCAGCTCGCCCTCAGTCCCCTCGTCGTTATAAAGCGACTTGTCGGGCACTGACCACACGTTTTCTTCCACCTGCTGCTTCTGATACAAAAGCTGCGCCGCATTCTTGAATTTCTCGTGCTCCACCAGCCTCTGCACCAACTCCGCCCGCGGATCGCCCTCCGGCCCCTCTTCGGCACCCAAAGGATCAGGCGGCAAAAGCATCTTCGACTTGATGTAGATCAGCGTCGCCGCCATATAAATAAAATCCGCCGACACGTCCACATTCAACTCTTCGAGCTTGTGCAAATATTCCAGATATTGCGCCGTGATCAGCGAAATCTGAATGTCATGAATATTCATCTCCTGCTTCTTAATCAAATCCAGCAAGAGATCCAGCGGCCCCTCATACAAAGGTATGTTCACCTTGTAAGCCGCATCCCGCGTCAGTTTATTCCCCGGCGTCGCCATTCTTTCCTTTTCTTGTAGGGGCACGATTCATCGTGCCCTCTTCTCTTCCTCTACGCTAACTCCGCGTCCTCTGCGTTATCCTTTCTCTTTCTTTCGCTTCTTCTCTCCAATCATACACTGCTTCCCGCGCCCTACCTTCACTCCCAAAATTCATCTCTTCTTCAGCTCTGCATCCCAATTCTCCACCAGGCTGATCGCCGCATTAGGCTGCCCTGGTTCGTACACGATCAGAAACCGCTGCCCATCCGCGCTGACGTCGTACGCGCCAACAAGGGCCCGGTACACCTGCGTCTCAAACAAGGGTTTCACGTCTCCGATCGAAAAGCTTGCGCCCACGGTCTTGACCTCCGCAGCCATAATTTTGTTGTCCATCGACAAATAGAACAGCTCCTTGCCATCGCGCCTCCAGCGAGGGCTGTCCCCGCCGCCGGCGGACACCTGCCACTTTCCTCCCGGCCCGGGAAAAGGTACGACATACACCCTCAACTCTCCGGCTTCGCTCGAACAATACGCCAGCCACTTGCCGTCTGGTGAAAAGGCGGCGCGTAGCATTGTGAACACCGGATCCTGTTGTACCGCAAACGGCTTTCGCTCACCGCTCAGCGGTACTGCGAAAATCCCCGCGGCTCCATGCTGGTAATCTTGGTATACGAGGAACTTTCCGTCAGGCGACCAGTCGTCCACATACTTCACGTGCGCGCTGCTTTCAAGAACCAACTCTTCGCTCCCTGAACCATCCACGGGTTTTTGAACAAATCCAAACTTCCCGCTTCGCACGGTCGTGTAACTCATCCGCTGCCCGTCCGGCGACCACACTGGATACAAGTTCCCTATTCCGGAAGCGCCACCAAACGTCAGTCGCGTTTTCACGCCGCGCGCAATGTCGTATCTCCAGATATCAAATCCGGCGGAGCTGAGCGTGTACAGCACGCTTTTTCCGTCCGGCGAAATCCGCGGAGAGACGTAAGCGCCCGCTCCCGGAATCGCTCCGACGTTCTTCCCGCTGCGATCAAGCCAGACCAATTCGTGGACTGCGGTATCGCTACCTTCCAAATAGGCCAGCTGCCCGTTTTGCGACGCCGAGAAAGCAGTGTGCAACGTAAGTTCATCCTGCTGCACCGGGTCTGCAATCGGAAATGCTTCTCCCGTCAATTCCAACCGCTTCGTATCCAGCGCTTGCGCCATGAGCGTGTTTTGCCGCAAAAAAAGAATATGGCCGGAAGCGTATAGGACATCTCCGTGGGTCTGCATCAAGAGCTTCTCTTCCGTCGAATCCAGCGAACCAATCAGAATCCTGTTCGTCGGGTCGCCCTTGAAACCAAAGGAAGACCCCGCCAGATAGATGTAGTGCCGTCCATCCGGCAAAAACTGCGGCCAACGGTGTGTCACCTCGCCCTTTTCGCCGTCGACCGGGCTCAACGGCGTCACCGTTCCGCCGGAGGCGGAAACTCGTAAAAGTGCCGCGTTGATATTCGGCGCGAAAATAATCACGCCGTCTTTATTCCACGTGCCGCCTCGCGCGTTTGGGGCCTCGCAAAGAGTCAGCGATTGCCCTCCCGAAGCCTCAATTTTCTTTAGCTTTCCTCCGGCAAAAAATCCGATCGTTCGGCTGTCAGGGGACCAGAACGGATACCCGGCATCCTCGGTGCCCGCCAGCAGTTGCGCTTGCAGCGAATCGATCGGCCGCACCCACAACAAGGGCCTGCCATTGCTATTCCGCGCCACATACGCCAACTGCAACCCATCCGGCGAAAGCGCGAAACCGGACGTCTGGCCCGCCGAGATAAGCGATGTACCGAGCATCGGTTTGACATACGCGCGAACCACACGCGGTTTCTCTGGCGCGCGCCCCCAGTGCAAAGCGGCCAGCGTCAACGCTGCCAGCGCGCAAACCAGCGCCACAACCCATGCAGCCCATTCAGTAGGTTTCTTCCCGCTCATCGACGAAGCAGCCGCGCCGCTCAGTGGTCCCATCTCTGCGATCGATTTCAATTCCAGCGCCAGGTCCCGCGCCGATTGCCAACGCTCTTCCGGATCTTTTGCGAGGCAGCGCCGCAGCGCGCGATCCAGCGGCACTGGCGTCATCGGCTTGACGATGCTGATCGGAGCCGGCTCTTTTTCCAAAATCGCAGATGCCACGCTCAACTGGCTCTTTCCATCGAACGCACGCGTCCCCGTCACCATTTCGTACAAAACGGCGCCCAGCGAAAAAATATCGCTCCGCCCATCCACTTCTTTCCCTTCAACTTGCTCCGGCGACATGTATTGAAAAGTTCCAACGATCATTCCCGCTTCCGTCACCGGCGATTGCGCAGCCGTTGCCGTCAACGTCATTCCACTCGTCAAGGTCACCACCGGCTTCGCCAATCCAAAATCCAACAGCTTCGCTCCCGTCGGAGTCAGCATGATGTTCGCCGGTTTCAAATCCCGGTGTACCACACCGCTGCGATGCGCCCTGTCCAGCCCGTCCGCGATCTGCGCTCCATACTTCAGCGCCTGCTCGACCGGCAAAGGCCCCTTCTCCAAACGCTTCGCCAGCGTCTCACCTTCGACGCACTCCATCACCAAGTAGTCCACGCCATCCTGACTACCTACGTCATGCAGCACACAAATGTTTGGGTGATTTAATCCAGAAATGGTCTTTGCTTCGCGTTCAAATCGCTGCTTCCGCCCGGGATCGGCGGAAAGCTGTACCGGCAAAATCTTAATCGCCACAGTACGCTCGAGCCGCGTGTCTCGCGCTCGATACACCTCTCCCATGCCGCCCGCTCCCAGCGGCCCCGTTATCTCGTAAGGTCCAAGTCTTGACCCAGCAGCAAGGCCCATAGTTGCCGCGGATTATAGTCGATTTCTTAGCTACCGTCGTCGTTCCAAAAACGACCGCTCTCCACTTTCGTTCTTCTGCCTCGCCGTCCGTTCCTCTCTTGTAGGGGGACGATTCATCGTGCCTTCTTTTCCTCTGCTCGGAGTCTACGGCCGCCACCTGATTTGTCATTCCGAGTGTAGCGAGGAATCTGCTTTTTCTTCTCTGTGTTCTCGGTGTGCTCTGTGTAGACTCCGAATCCGTTTCTTCGCCCTCATCCTCACGCACTCGCACTCCGCCTCATCTTCGTCTTCTCGAATCTCTTCCTTCCCGCCCAATACAGACTAATTTCATGCCCATCCGGATCATTCAGATACGCGTGTCGCCAGCCCCACGGCATCATCGCGGGCAATTTTGTAAACTGCACTCCCTCACCCTGCAGCTTCTCGCAGAAACCATCCAAATCCTTGACTTCCAAATATAGCCGAACCCCGTCGCTCGATACGCCTTGCTCCGCAACGGCGACATGCAGCGCGATGGACACTTTGCCTTTGGGAGACATCAGTCGTGCATATGCCCCTGGATACTCATCGACCATCTTGAATCCCAATTGCCCGCCGTAGAACCTCAGCGCCGCCGCAAGGTCGCGCACGTACACCATCGCGTGATTGAGCTCCAGCCCGTTGCCGCCCTTTTTCGGCCGTGATTTCTTTCGTTTCGCCATCTTTTTACCTCCTGGCGCTTCGCTCAATTGTGCGCGTCGTGCACCTCGGTAAAGCTCGCCCGAATCTCCGCTTTCTTTTTGTCCCATCCGAAAACCGCTTCCCTTACCCGCTCCATCGTCTTCTTAGCCTCAACTCGCGCGTTCTTCGATCCCTCGTCAATCATTTCCAAAACCTGCGCCGGACGCTTCTCGTATTGGACCCGCCGCTCCCGCACCGGCGCAATCCACTTGATCAAATTCTCCGCCATCGCGCTCTTGCACTCAATGCATCCAATCCCCGCGGTCGTGCACCCTTGCCGCACCCACTCCAGCCGCCCCGGCTCCCCCGCCGAAAACAACTTGTGCCAGTCGTACACTGGACATACGTCCGGATTTCCCGGATCCGTCCGCCTCTTCCGCGCCGTGTCCGTCACCATCACCTTCGTCTTCTTGCGTATCTCCTCATCCGTCTCGCTCAAAGTAATCGCATTCCCATAACTCTTCGACATCTTCCGCCCATCCAGCCCAGGAATCCGCGGCGTCTTCGTCAGCATCGCGTCTGGCGGGATCAAAAGGTCGGGTGAAGGAAAGTACTCCGGGTGTTCGCGCAATATGCTAAGAAATTTCTCGAGTCCCAATTCACTGCGGGCTTTAGACAGTAAGATGACGGGCTGTGTGTTCGTCGAACCTTCATAATGTCCAGGTGGCAAATTTGCTGCGACCAGGTCCATCGCTTTCTTAAACTGCGACTCCGTAAGGCCATCTCGAAACCTGTTCGCAAAGTAGAAGTCAAACCGCCGCACAATTTCCCGGCTCAATTCAACATGCGAGACTTGATCTTCCCCCACCGGCACAAACAACCCCACGATATCGGGTGAGCTGTAAATCACAATGTCCGCGGTCTGCAAACACGGATACCCCAAAAACCCATAATTGTGCAGGTCCTTATCCTTCACCTGCTCCAACGCCTCCTTATACGTCGGCACCCTTTCGAGCCAACTCAGCGGCGTCAAATGCAACTCCGCATGTTCCGGCACCAAAGACTGCTGAAATATCACGGACTTAGCGGGATCGAGCCCCGCCGCCAAATAATCCGTCATAATCTCAATCGTGTTCTGCGCCACCTCCGATGTATCCGCATAGTCGCTAGTCAAAGCGTGCCAATCCGCAATAAAGTAAAAACACACGACCGTTGGGTCGTTTTGCAACCGCACCCAATTCTCCAGCGCCCCAAAGTAATGCCCAATGTGCAGCCGACCAGTGGGCCGCATCCCGCTAACCACCCGACACCTCTTCTTCCCCTCAGCCCCTGTTGTCAAGCTGCTCTCCTCTTCTCCGTGAACTCTGCGCTCTTCGCGTCCTTTATGTAAAAGTTTTGTCTTTTCCGCGCCAAAACCCCATTATTCCTTGACAAGTAGTTAACTTCTACGATATCATTGCTCCTGAATTCTTCCGCGCAAACTTCGATTTTCCCATTTTGGAATTATCCCAACTTTCATGCACCCAGCGAGCAAACTTGCTCTCTCACAGAGCAAACCGAGAGCATTTTTGCCCCTCTGTTTTCTTACACTTACAAACGTCTATTCCGACAAGTCTCATGAAATCATAGCTTTACAAAATAAGGGGGGGGGGTGTTTTCTTACCTAGCCCCTTTCCCCGAACTCCCAAGGAGCCCTCGGGCAATGATCGTCCTCTGGATCTCGCTAGTCCCCTCATAAATCGTGATCACGCGCGCGTCGCGGTACATGCGCTCCACATCCGACTCGCGCGAATACCCGGAGCTCCCATGAATTTGCACCGCCTTAGCCACCACCCGGTTCACCATCTCGCTCGCATACAACTTCGCCTTCGACGACGCCGCCCCCAGCTTCCCCGGGTGCGTATCCTTAAGCCACGCCGCATGATAGACCAGCCCGCGCGCCGCCTCGATCTCCGTCTGCATGTCCGCCAGCATCCATTGGATCGCCTGAAACTCGCCGATGGACTTGCCAAACGCCCGCCGCGCCTTGGCATGCTTCACCGACTCGTCCAGCGCCCCTTGCGCCAACCCAAGCGCCTGCGCCGCAATCCCGATCCGCCCGCCGTCGAGCGCGCTAAGCGCAATCTTCAACCCCTGCCCTTCTTCGCCCAGCCGGTTCTCGCGCGGCACTTCGCAGTCGTTCAGCAAAATCTCGACGGCAGGCGTGCTCCGCTGGCCCATCTTGTCCTCATGCCGCCCAACCTTGAACCCCGGAAACCCCGGCTCGACCAGAAACGCTGTGATGCCCTTGCCGCCCGCTTCGGGATCAGTCTTCGCAAATACGATGAACAGGCCAGCAACGTGGCCGTTCGACACCCAAGTCTTCGTCCCGTTCAAACGATAAACATCCCCGCCAGGAGTGCCCAGCGGCGCTCCGCTCCAGCCCGCGTCAGCTGCGGGCGCGAACGCGGGTACCGGCGAAGTCCTCGCACCAAGTCCGGCACCGACGCGCTGCATCGCCACCGCGCGCGCCTGAATGCCCGCCGCGTCCGAACCGGCCGCCGGCTCCGTCAGGCAAAACGAGCCAAGAATTTCTCCTGTGGCGAGACGGCGCAAATATTTTTTCTTCTGTTCTTCGGTTCCAAATTTCACCAGCGGCACTTGCACCGCCGAATTCGTGACGCTGAGCGAAGTAGCCATCGCTGCGTCCACGCGCGCCACTTCTTCGAGCATCAGCACATACGAAAGCGTGTCGAGCCCCGGGCCACCCCACTCCTCGGGAATCATCATCCCACAGCAGCCCAGCTCGGCCAGTTTTTTGATTTCTTCGGCAGGAAAACGCTCTTCACGGTCGCGCTGCTTCACCGAAGGCCGCACCTCCGCCTCCATGAATTGGCGAACCGTATCCCGAATCAGTTTTTGGTGGTCGTTAAGCGAAAAATCCATCGTGTCCGTAAGTAGCACAGCCACTCCTGGCTGTGCTCTTTGGTTTCGTACACGTTGCAACTCGGTGGACTCAGCGCAAGAAGTGTACGCAGAATGCTAACACAAACATGAGAGCCGAAGGTTATGCGTAATGGTATCCCTGGATCCAAGTTGGGTGACCGCTGCACGTCCACATACCTTCCGCCAACGAAACCAGGACTCCCACCAGCACTACTAACCAAATAACGATTCGGCCTGCTGGGCTGGTAATTTCGCGTGCAGCTGACGGAACCAAGGTCAATGCGCCGAGGGCAAGACCTGGCGAAAGCAGCGTCAATGCAAGGGTGAAAAGTTCAACTATTAGGAAGAAACGATGTGGTCTGAGCAAGGGATTCAAAGACTTGTCAGTCAAAAGTATCCCGAGTATTTCCATCCCAAAGCCCAGATACACAAAGCCGCATAAGAGATAGACGGCAGTGGTCCGCCTAAATGTTCGAGACGATGGCGTGCTGTCGACTGTCTCCATCTAGAGCTTGAACAATTCGCGGAGGCGCTTGGCTTGGACGCGGCTTACAGGCACTTCGGTGGATTTTTTGTCGTTCATTTTTAGGATGAAGGTGGAGTTGAACCACGGCACGACTTCCTTGATGTGCTGCGTGTTCACGAGAAACGAGCGGTGCGGGCGCCAGAACGATTCTGAGTCGAGCGTTTCGTTCAGCTCTTCGAGCGTGCGGTAGTTCGACGAGCCTTCCACATCTCGCGTCACAACGGAAATCGAGCCGCCGACAAACGTCGCGAAAATTACGTCTTCCGCGTTCACCAGCAATAGGCGCTGTTGCGACTGGACCAGCACTTTCACTTTTTGCGGAGCGCTTTTCGCTGCGCCGAGCTGGTTGACGAGTTGTTCGAGGCGCTCTGTCGTCGACGTCTGCGTGTCCAGCATTTTTTTCGCGCGCTGAATGGCTTTGGAGATGCGCGCCTTGTCGAACGGCTTCAGCACGTAGTCCACGGCGTTTACATCGAACGCTTGTACGGCGTATTGATCGAACGCCGTCGCAAAGACGACGTGCGGCATTTTCATTTTGCGTTCGACTAATTTTTTGAGGACGCCGAAGCCATCAAGACCTGGCATTTGCACGTCTAGAAAAACGAGGTCAGGCGAATGCTCTTTGATCAGCGCTACGGCTTCCACGCCGTTCTTGCCTTGGCCGATGACGTTGATTTCTGGAAACGCGCGCAGCAGGAACGCCAGCTCGTCTCGCGCTGGCTTTTCGTCGTCTACGATGATGGTGTTGATCGGCATAGACCGCAAACCCAGGATGCCGGGCTGAAGCCCGGCCTCTACAGTGTATGATATCGCTGGAGAAAACGTACGCACTATGCCGCCTAAAGCAGCCAGCCGCACTACGGCAAAAATCCTTCGCAGCAAAATGATTTATCAGGGACGGGTTTTCGGCGTCCGCCGGGACGAAATCATCGAGCCGAGCGGCTTGCGCGTCACGCGCGAAGTCATCACGCATCCCGGCTCCGTCGTCGTTCTCCCCGCGCTGCCCGATGGACGCATCGTGATGATTCGCCAGTATCGCCACGCTACGCGGCAATTCCTCTGGGAACTCGTCGCTGGCCGCATCGACAAAGGCGAAAATCCCCGCCGCGCCGCTGCCCGTGAACTGATCGAAGAAACCGGTTACCGCGCCAAGCGTTTTCACGTTTTCCTCGACATTTTTCCCACGCCCGGTTTTCTCGAAGAGCGGATGTACATTCTGCTTGCCGAAGATCTGACTCTTGGCGAGGCCGAGCCCGAAGAAGACGAAAAAATCACCGTGAAGGCCTTCACGCACGGCGAAATCGAACAAATGATTCGCCGCAACAAAATTCGCGACGCCAAATCCGTCGCCGGCATCCTGTACTATCTGCGCTTCCTGGTTCGTTCCTGATTCTCCCAGGAGCATGCGAACCACGATGCCGAAGGCGCACCGCCTGCTGTTCGCCACTGCAATTTTTCTCGGAGCCTTTCTTCTTTTCCTGATCGAACCGCTCATCGCCAAATTAATTCTTCCGTGGTTCGGCGGAACGGCGGCTGTTTGGGCGACGTGTCTCGTTTTTTTCCAAACCGCGCTTCTTCTCGGCTACCTCTACGCCGACTCAACCATTCGCCGCCTCTCGCCAAGGCGCCAAACCGTCTTTCACTTGAGTCTTCTTGTCGTTAGTCTCTTGTGGCTACCGATCGCGCCACAAATATTTTGGCGTTCGCATGCAACAGTTGACCCAGCCTGGCGCATCCTGGGATTGCTTACGTTTTCTATCGGGCTGCCATTCCTCTTGCTCAGTTCCACCAGCCCGCTGCTGCAAACGTGGTATGCGCGCCGCGCCTCGGGCCGCTCGCCATATCACCTCTTCGCACTTTCCAATCTCGCCTCCCTGCTTGCGCTTTTGAGTTTTCCATTTCTGATCGAGCCGCGACTTTCTTCGCGCCATCAAGCCGCGCTGTGGTCCATCGGCTATGGAATGTTCGTGCTGTGCTGCGCGCTCTGTGCTTGGATCAGCCGCGGCTACAGTCCGATTGCGTCGTCAGCGCCGGATACATCGCAAGAAGAGGTTCCGCCCATGCTCAGCGACAAGCTTCTCTGGCTGAGTCTCGCCGCTTGCGGTTCGATGATGCTGCTCGCGGTGACGAATCATCTTTCAGAGAATGTCGCGCCGGTGCCGCTCTTGTGGGTCGTTCCGCTCGCGCTCTATCTGCTTTCTTTCGCGATTGTATTTACCAAGCGCAGGCTGTACTCGCGCTGGCTAACAGCGCGGTTCACGGCAGTTGCGCTGGGTGCGGCGGGATATGCGATTTACGACTCTTCGATTTCACACGCCATTCAGATCAGCGTGCCGCTTTTCTGTACCGCGCTTTTTGTCGTCTGTCTTTTTTGTCACGGCGAACTCGTTCAGCGAAAACCTGCCGTGCGTTACCTCACATCGTTTTACCTGACCCTTGCTCTAGGGGGCTCTATTGGCGCGATCTGCGTGGGCTTGCTTGCGCCGCACGTTCTTTCTGGAATCTTCGAACTGCCGATCGTGCTGTTGCTCGCTGCGCTACTCGCGACTGTTGTGCTGTGGCGCGAAGGCTGGTCAGCGCGGCTTTTTTGGGCCTGCGTGACCGCTTGCATGTGCGCCGTGCTGGTCGTTAATGTTCGGACGATGCGAGACGGCACGGTTGCAATGATGCGCAATTTTTACGGCGCGCTTCGCATTCAGGAATTCAAAGCCGGTCTCCAACTGCCGTACCGCAGTTTGGTTAACGGAACGATTGAGCACGGCGCGCAGTATCTCGCGTTTCCGGAGAATCGTAACCCCACGACTTACTACGGAAGAAGATCGGGCGTCGGCTTAGCGTTGCGATTTTGCTGCGATGGGCCGAAGCGAGTAGGAGTGATTGGCCTCGGCGCGGGAACGCTCGCGGCGTATGGAAAAACAGGTGACTCGTTCCGGTTTTACGAGATCAATCCGCAAGTCATCGCGGTTGCCAATGGCTGGTTCACGTTTCTCAAGCAGAGCCCGGCAAAAACCGAAATCATCCTGGGAGACGCGAGACTGTCGCTCGAGAGCGAGCCGTCGCAACAATTTGATGTCTTGGCTGTTGATGCCTTTTCGGGCGATGCGATCCCTGTGCACTTGCTGACTAAAGAGGCGTTCGCTGTTTACTTCCGTCATTTGAAACCGGGAGGCATTCTAGCGATACACACGTCGAATACCTATTTGAAACTGGCACCGGTCGTGAGGCTTCTAGCGGAAGACGCCGATTACGCGACGCGACTCATCGCAAGCGACGAAGATGTGACGATGATGGTTTCTCCCGCTGACTGGGTGCTGGTTACGCGGAATGAGGAATTCTTGAACAAACCGGAAACGTTCGCCGGGAGCGAAAACATCGCCGTGCCGCCGCATTTGCGTCTTTGGACCGACGACTACAACAATCTTTACGAAATCCTTAGGCCCTTGAGCTACGTAACGCACCCATCCGGTGGGACATAAATTTATTTTGTTCGCAGAGTTAGCTCCGAGAAACAAATGATTCTCGCTGTGAAACAAAAGTAGACAAACCCTGTGTTCGCTTGGAGTTGCGAGAGGCGCAGCCAATTCGTTTCACGATCGAAAAGAGACAAATCGAGACTGAATCGATTTTATAATCGAATAATCGTTGTTTTTTTAGAAGCATGAACCGCGAATGCTCTATTGACTGAATGCCTCATTCTGGTACACTCCGCGCAATTTATTACAGGTGGCTGCAACTTTTGTTGCTAAAGGGCCGCCCGGAGAAACATCCAGGTCTCCATCAGGAGGAGCACATCAGTGCAAGGAACCGTAAAATGGTTTAATAATTCAAAAGGGTATGGCTTCATAGGGCGAGACGATGGTCCAGACGTCTTTGTTCATTATTCCGCAATCTTGGGAGATGGCTACCGCAGTTTGCAGGAAGGGGATACGGTAGAGTTCGAAATTGTCCAGGGACCGAAAGGCCCCCAGGCAGCGAACGTGCAAAAGCCAGCGTAAAAAAATAACGCATCATTCGACCGGTAGAGTTCGCCCCTCTGCCGGTTTTTTTTATTTGGAAAAAGTGAGTAGTGGGTGGTGAGTAGTGGGTAGCGAAGAGTTGATAGTCTGCCGCTCCGCAGTTCGATTGCCGCTTTTCATCTCTGGACCCTCGGCAAACTCCGCGCTCTCTGTATGAAATCCTTTTCCTGCCAGTCAACGCTATCCCCTGATCCTCCGCTGTTTCCCTACTTACTACCCATTACTCACTATTCAATTCTACGGCGCTACTAGGCGGCCGATTTGGAGACGGAAGAAGGCGTCGGCATCGGAGTGCATGCAGACTTGGACGTTTGGAGGGCCGGATTCTTTGCGAGTGAAGCCTTTGTCGTCCACGCGGATGTGCATGGGTTCGACGGGGCAGATTTTCGGATTGAGGATGTAGGCTACCGTTACGGGATCGAAGAGCGTTGGAGTTTGCTGGCCCCACTCATGATAAAGCAGCGTCAACGCATCGGTGAGCGGAGTTCCCTGCTTGAATAGAAAGGCGCGCTTGGTTTCGTCCAACTTTAATTGTGTGGAATCGAGCGGCATGACGTAGAGCGGGACGCCGGACAGAAAGAGTTTTTTGGCGGAAGGAATGTCGTTGATGATGTTCCACTCCGCGTCTGGCCCGCGTTCCGGACAGAACCAGAGTTCTCCGTATCCGCATTCGATAGATCATCCCATAATCACAACGCGCTTAAGCTTAAGGAACGTTTGCGGGTCTTTGTCTATGAGTGCACCGACATTCATCAGTGGACCGATGGCGATTAAGGTGATCTGACCGGGATAGCGGCGAATCTGATCGAGAATAAAGTCCACGGCGTTGGGATGCACGGCTTTACCGAAATGGCCGCCTTCTCCGTAGCGCTTCTGATTCATCACATTGGTAGTTTTTGTTGAAGTGCCGGCGAGAACGGGAATGTCAGCTCGCCCCGCTTCACCAAGCATGCGGTCCACTATTTTGGCGCGGGCTTCGGTGTCTCCAAAGGTTGTGGAGATGCCGAGAATTTCAAGCTCGGGGCTCTTGAGTGCCAGCGCAATCGCAAAAGCATCATCGATATCGTCGCCGATGTCGGTGTCGATGATGACCTTTTCTGGCGCGGCCTGCGTTTGAGTAGGCTTCGGAGTTTGCGCAAAAGAAATGGGGACAATCCACAGCGACAAGAGAACTGCCGCGATCGAAAAACGCACTCTACCCTCCAGGAGTGATTCTGAGTAACGCAAACTCCGATGCGAGCCATATGTGCACCGATTCCTGAAGGAGAGTCTATCGCACAGCGTCCATTGGGGAACTTCGATTCTGAGATCCCTCTTCTAGCTAAGGCATCGGAGGGGTTACTCCGCGCGCGCAGAGTCGAAATAGTTGGAATCCGGCGGCGTGAAGAGAAAATACGCGACGGCGATTAACAAAAGAAGGTGCGGCACGGACGCGAAGAGCGAGTTCAACGCGCTGGCAATGACGTGAAACGCGATCCAAAGCAGCAACAGCCAGCGAGCCCAGTTGCAGCCCTTGAGCAAAAAGACTCCGGCCACGATCGCGACGATTTCCACAAAAGCGATCAGCAAGATCCAATAATCGAGCGAACCCCTCACAAGGTGAAAGACGAGAGCTGCTATTCCGACGAGAATGAACAAGTAACCGAGGAATATCACGGAGAATGGGCGCTTCATGGCATTGAGTGCCTCATAGGCCTCTCGGAGGCAGTGTAATGAAAATCTTGGCAAAAGGTTACTCCGCGTAAAGACAGCAGTCGAACGCTGCTAAGGATGTTAGTGGGAAAGGTGCTGGACGTGTTTTTCACGTGGAACTGGCTTTATAATCCCTCCCATGGACAACAAACAGATCGCCCGCATCCTCCGCGAAACCGCGCAGCTTCTGGAAATTGATGGCGCCATTATCGGCCGCTACCGCAGCTATGAAAAGGCGGCTGAACTGATCGATGGATTGCCGGACTCGATCGAGCAGCTGGTGAAGACGCCGGAAAAGCTGGAAGAGTTGCCGGGGATCGGCGAGCGCATGGTAGAGCATTTGCAGGAAATCGTTAAGACCGGCGAGTATGCGCTTCGAAAGAAACTGTTGAAGAAGTATCCGGCGACGATTCTAGAGTTATTGCAGCTGCAATCGCTCGGGCCGAAGAAAGTGGCGTTTCTGTGGTCCAACTTCAAGGCGGGGACTGTTGCTGATGTGGAGAAAATCGCAAAAGAAGGCAAACTGCGCGACCTTCCTGGGTTCGGCGAAAAGACGGAACAAAACATTTTGAAGGCGGTTGAGGTCTTTAAAAAATCTACCGGTAGATTTCACATCGACACGGCGGAAGCTGCGGCCGCGGAAATCATCACGCACATCAAGAAAGCTGGAAAGGCTGTGGAGGAGGTCACTCCGGCAGGGTCGTTGCGGCGCGGCAAGGAAACGGTGGGCGATCTCGATCTACTGCTGACGCTTGGTGCTGGCCACACCTCGCAAAAGCAAGTGGACGCTTTGGCGAAGCATATTCTGGAATTCCCCGGGATTGACCAGACTTTGGCGCACGGCGAGAACAAGGTTAGCTTCACGCTGCAAAATGGCTTGCAGGTGGATGTGCGGCTGCTGGAAAAGGAAAGCTTTGGAGCGGCGCTGCTTTATTTTACAGGATCGAAGGAGCACAACGTTTCTCTGCG
>Ga0210405_10002211_pt1 | contig 20497 bp, 17 predicted proteins | sample IncBWH11MmetaG_FD_155492 | JGI IMG/M metagenome (GOLD analysis project Ga0210405, IMG submission 155492) | Forest soil microbial communities from Barre Woods Harvard Forest LTER site, Petersham, Massachusetts, United States - Inc-BW-H-11-M | ecosystem: Environmental > Terrestrial > Soil >... | reverse complement strand
TTCCTTACCGAAGTCGAGGCCATCCTGCTTGACGGCCACTTTGTCTTGGAGCACTCCGGCCGGGCTCGCAGCGGTGTGTTCTTCAACTTCAACGGGACCGCCGGAGTGTGGCGGCGGCGGGCGATTGAAGAAGCCGGGGGCTGGCAGCACGACACCTTGACCGAAGACACCGATCTCTCCTACCGGGCCCAACTCAAAGGTTGGAAGTTTATTTATCTGCAGGACGTCGAGTGCCCGGCTGAACTGCCGGTCGAGATGACCGCCTTCAAAACACAACAAGCGCGGTGGGCCAAGGGATTGATCCAGACCAGCAAGAAAATATTGCCTCAGGTACTGAAGAGCGATCAGCGTTTTCACGTCAAACTGGAAGCCTGGTATCACTTGACTGCGAACCTCAGCTATCCACTGATGGTGGTTCTGTCGGTACTGCTGATGCCGGCCATGATCATTCGTTTCTATCAGGGCTGGTTCCAGATGATGTACATTGACCTGCCTCTGTTTCTGGCCTCGACGTTTTCGATTTCCAGCTTTTACCTGGTCTCACAGCGCGAGCTGTTCCCGGGAAAATGGTTTCGCGCCCTGCTGTATCTTCCCTTCCTGATGGCGCTGGGGATCGGTCTGACAGTGACCAATACGCGGGCGGTGCTGGAGGCGCTGGTAGGAAAACAAACGGCATTTGCGCGCACGCCGAAGTATCACGTCGAGACCCGGAAAGACAAAGTGCGCGCCAACCCCTATCGCCGACGCCTGGGGTGGGTCCCGTGGGTGGAATTGCTGATCGGCTGTTATTTCGCCTTCACGGTTTATTACGCGATCGACAATGAAAATTACATCACCGTTCCCTTTCTCATTCTGTTTGTTGTGGGCTATTGGTACACGGGCTTGATGTCGCTGTTGCAAGGGCGTCTCTCCGGGCTGTCCATAAGCGCAGAGACACATACCAAGCCCTTTCCGGTTGGAGTTTAAACTCTCGCAGTCAAGGATGAAAAGCAATGCGCAGACTCTTGCTTGTAGTTTTGCTGATAGCGCAAACCGGTTGGGCTCTGGATCGCCAACCCAACGCCGACTACCGCGCCCGGCGAGTGGCGCTGGCCGGCAAGGCCCAGGGCAGTTTAGTGATCTTATTTTCGCCTCCCGAAAGCGAAGGGCCCAACGATGTGTTCACCTACCGGCAGGAGAATAATTTTTTCTATCTGTCGGGATGGGCCGAGCCGGGAGCGGCACTCTTGATCGCACCGGCGATCGAGGCGAAAGACGCCACGCCGGCTCGTGCTTACACCGAGATATTGTTTCTTCCCGCCCGCAATCCCGTGCAAGAGAAGTGGACCGGACCGAAGCTCGGCGCGGAGAATCCCGACGCCGCACGCCTCGCCGGGTTTGATCAGGTGAAAGCACTCGAAGACATGCGGGGCGTGATCTACGGGCTACTCTCCGAACATCGCGGCGCCGTTTATACCGACGTTCCAGCTGCTGGGGAGATTTCCAATTCGGAGACGTCCTTGCAATGGCTGGAGAGGGCCAATGCGTTTCCCCGAGGCGGCCATTATCAGGATGTCAGGCCGTTGGTGGAATCGCTACGCACCGTAAAGGATGCAGGGGAAGTCGAGCGAATTCGCAAAGCCACCGAAGCTTCGGTGGCGGCACACCTCGTCGCTATGCGCGCGGTGAAACCTGGCGTAAACGAAAGCGAGATTTCCGCTCTGATGCAGTATGAGTGGGGCAAGCGGGGTTGCAGCCGGCCGGCGTATTCGCCGATTGTGGGATCGGGACTGAATTCCACAGTGCTGCACTATTCGGACGATTCGGCGACTATGCAAGCCGGAGGCGTAGTGGTGATTGACGCTGCGGGAGAGTATTCGATGTACGCGTCTGACATCACTCGTACGCTGCCGATTTCGGGGAAGTTCACCCCACGTCAGCGTGAGATTTACGACATTGTTCTGGGCGCGCAACAGGCGGCGATGGATGCCTTTCAGTCTGGAAAATCGACGCTGAAGGCCGGGCCAAATACGTTACAGAAAGTCGCCTACGACTACATCAACACTCATGGCAAGGACTCTCACGGAGATCCCTTGGGCAAGTATTTCATTCATGGGTTAGGCCACTACGTTGGACTGTATGTCCACGATGCAAATGATTATGATGTGCCGCTGGCTCCTGGATCGGTGTTCACCATCGAACCAGGTATCTACATCCCGGAGGAGAAGCTGGGAGTCCGGATCGAAGACATGTACTATGTCGATACCGGCGGCAAGCTGGTCAAGCTGAGCGCAGGGCTGCCATCGCAGGCAACCGATGTAGAGCGCATAATGGCCGGGAAGTAAGCCCGACAGTTTGGTATCCTAGGGCATCGTGCGCATGATGTGGTGGTTTCTGATTTTTGCCTGTGGTGCCGGAGCGGCGCTGTGGGCGGGCATCGCAGCCTATCTTCGTGTGCGACGCCACATCCGGGCCTCGACGTCTCAGGAAACGCACGCAGAAGAGCGGCGGTGAGTGGGAAACAGAAATACAAATAATAAGGTGATATTTAGCCCGGCCCAGTGAGGAAATCTAATGTTTAAGTCGGCCACGTCCGTCGCGCAGAACCCGATTCTGGACAAGCAGTCACGCGTCGTCAACGGAACCAAGCAGGTCGCGCTTGTAGTGGGCGCCAGCCTTTTCGTCGCTTTATGCGCCCGCGTCACCCTTCCCCTGCCCTTTACCCCGGTTCCGCTGACGCTACAGAACTTCGGCGTTCTGCTGGTCGGGTTAACCCTGGGAAGCCGTCGAGGATTTGCTGCGCTGGCGCTGTATCTTGCGGAAGGCATGGCAGGGTTGCCGGTGTTCAGTCCAACCGGGCCGGGCAGCCTTGCCCAACTGGTGGGCCCTACCGGAGGTTTTCTCTTGGCTTATCCATTCGTTGCCGGCATCGCGGGATGGATCGTGGAAACGGGGCGCCGGACCTTTGCTCGCGCCGCTGTCGCCAGCATGTTGGCTGAAATCGCCTTGTTTGCTGGAGGCCTTTCGTGGCTGGCCATCCTCACTCATTCCATTTCTCAAGCGCTGCGTTGGGGGCTTTACTGGTTTGTTTTTGCTGAGGTGATCAAGATCATGATGGCGTCCGCCCTGGCCGAAACCTGGAACCGCATCCGTGGAGTCCGGTCGTGAGCCCGATCGACATCACTTCCGAGAAAGCCGCTGGGCAAGGGAATGGTCAGCCTTCGCTGATCCGCACTATCACGGTCGCGCACAGTCCTGACTCCGACGATGCTTTTATGTTTTACGGGCTGGCGACGAACAAAGTGCGCGTGCCGGGACTGCATTTTGCCCATACTCTGTGTGACATTGAAACCCTGAACCGGAAGGCAATGGAAGGCGTGTACGACGTGACCGCAATTTCGTTTCACGCTTATCCGTACATTCAGGAACACTACGCTTTGCTTCCGAGCGGCGGCAGCGTTGGAGATGGCTACGGCCCGATGATCGTGGCTCAGCGGGCGTTTTCGGCGCAGGACATTAAAGGAAAACGCATCGCAGTTCCCGGAACCATGACCACGGCCTATCTGGTTCTCAAGCTTTTCGCCCCTGGTATTGAAACCGAAGTCGTGCCTTTTGACCAGATCATCCCGCAGGTGCTGGAGGGCAAACACGAGGCCGGACTGATCATCCATGAAGGACAGCTCACCTACGACAAGTCGGGGCTACACCGCATTGTTGACCTCGGTAGGTGGTGGCAGAAGGTGACCGGTCTGCCGTTGCCTCTGGGAGGGAATGCGATTCGCCGCAGCCTGGGACCGGAATTGATGTCGAGAGTGGCGGCAGCATTGCGGGAAAGCATTCAGTACGCGCTAGACCATCGCGAAGAAGCGTTGGCCTATGCCATGCAGTTTGCCCGCGATCTGGATCCTCAGATGGCGGACAAGTTCGTCGGCATGTACGTGAATGAGCGCACCCTCGATTACGGACCCGACGGGCGTGAGGCCGTCCGCCGCCTGCTGGATATGGGACACACCGCCGGGATCATTCCACAGGCAGCGAAGGTAGAGTTCGCGGCGTAGAGCTGATAGCTCATAGCTTTCTACTTCACTTTTTCCTTGAACGAGAAGACTGGATCAATATCTACCGGGACGCTCGCGGCAGCTTTCAGCGTGCCCCTCAGTTCGACCGGCATTACGTCGTACTTCTTGAACCAGTTCTCGGCGCCCTCGCGGTCCCCGGTCGCTTCCATCGTCAGAAGTTCCTTCGCCAGATCGCTCAAGCTCCCCGGCATTTGCGCGTAGTCAATGGCGTAGCGTCCTGACGATTGCCGTTTGATCGCGCCATGCTCGACTAGGTAGTTGAACTCCATCATCTCTGCCTTCGAGTGGGCCTCGGCGATGCCGAAGCGAACCGTTCGAAATAGTCCCCCAACGTAGGACGCATAACACTCTTCCATCCCGCTCTTGGGCAAGAAGCCGTGTTCCACCATCCAATTCAGGCCGAAAAGGCCCACGACATCGGCTTTGGCCTCTTCCAGGCCACTAAATGCGGGCCCGATAGCCTCGCGGATATCTACCTTGCCGGTTTGCGTGCGCGCGTATGCGGGCCCGAGTCCATGCGCAATCTCATGCATGATGACGCCCAGGACATAGCCCTCGCTAGTCACTTTCGCAGCCTGTGCGGGCAGCATCACATGACGAGCCACCGGGATGATGACGTAGTTCACCCGCGCATCCATGAAGTTCTTGAAGAAGATCTTCTTGCTACCCTTCAGTTCGTGGATGCGAGGATCGTTGGGTAAGTTATCGGCCACGGCCTGGTAGCCGTGGGTCAAGTCGCCGGCCCGGTAGGGCGCGTCCATGACTTCCATCGGAGTTTGCAAGCCGTGCTTCGATGGTCGGTCCTCGGCTGGCAGGGGAAGCGCGTCCTGAATATCCGCGACGTACTTCTGGAACATTTCGAGCTTGCGGCTTTCCGCAGCATTGCGCACCAACACCGCGACCCCATAGGTCGCCTTGACGCCCAACAGCCCGTCGTCGTAGGTCTCGTAGGGAGCGAAAATCACGTCCACTTTCGGGCGGTCCAGATCCATCCAAGCCAGGTCGCTCTTGTAGTAGTCATCGGTGAGCAAGGCCTCGGCGCGGAGTTGCAGGAACTTGGTGAAGGCGGGGTTATCGCTGAGTGCAGCCGCCTCGCGTAGACGCAGCGCAGCCGGCTCCAGGAACGCCCGGAAGACGATGCGATAGGGCAAACCTACCAACTCACTGTCATGCCAGCGCACCATGGTGGTGGAACTGTAGATCGCTTCCTTCTTTTCGGGATTGGCCCTCACGTACTGCTCAATCTTGTCTCGGGTCAGATCGGCCGGGTAGAAACCGCGTCCGGGGGGCATGGGAGTAGTTCCGACGAAGGGCTTGTTTTCGTCTAGCAGATCAAAGCGCGAGGCGTTGATGCGAAGATAGCGCCGTAGCTCTTCATCGCGCGGATTCCTGCTCCCGGCCAGCGACTGGTAAAGCGTGAGGCCATCGGGATCCATTTGGCGCCAGTAGATTTCTTCGAGGTACCGCGAGGCATCCACCAACTTCCCGACCAGTTTCACTTCGCGAGGCGTCAGGCCGGCGGTATGAAATGGCATCTCGACTCGGGCGAACTTCGCCACCCGGAGATCAAGATCAGGAACAACATGCAGACCCGCGGATTCAGCGCCTTTGGCAGCGGAACCGGTCATTGGTTTATTTTGTTTCTGATTTCCGATCGAAAACAGCGTAGCAGCAAGAAGCAGGAAAACCCAGGAGCCCGGTGTCATTTCGTTGGTGATTCTAGCAGAAGCAGCTGCGCAAGAATCTCCCCTCGTATCGCGAACCAACAATAACAACGCTATGATGTTACAGAATGAGCGCCGCGAACGATTCGTATGAATCACAAACCCTGCTGATTGATGCGGACGACACACTCTGGGAAAACAACATCTACTTTGAGCGGGCGATTGCGAACTTCATCTCATTTCTTAACCACCACGAGTACTCTTCCGAGCAGGTGCGGGAGGTCTTGAACGACGTGGAGCGGGAGTGCATCGTCAGTCATGGGTATGGGCTGCACAGCTTCGTCCACGCCCTGGTGCAAACCTTCGAGCGGCTCGCGGTGGAACCGCTGACTCCGGCGCTGCACGAAACTATCAGCGGATTTGCTCACGCCATTGCCGAGCATCCGGTGGAAATTCTCCATGGCGTCCCAGAGACTTTGCAGTATCTGTCGGCGCGGCATCACGTCATCATGATGACCAAGGGCGCCGTGGTGGAACAATCGGGAAAGGTTGAGCGATCAGGACTGAAAGAGTATTTCGCTTCGGTGGAGGTGGTGGCAGAAAAGGATGTGCCAACCTATCGCGCGGTCATTTCGAAGTACAGACTCGTGCCCGCTTCAACCTGGATGGTGGGCAACAGCCCGAAGTCAGATATCAATCCGGCGTTGGCGGCGGGACTCAACGCGGTGTTCGTGCCGCACGGTAATACCTGGATCCTCGAACATGATGAAGTCGCTGAGGCTCAACCGCCGTCTCGTCTGCTGGTAGTCGAGACCTTCTCTGAACTGGCCAGACACTTCTAAGCTCGTGTTTGCCTGCGCACTCTTCTCACCGCGTTGCGGGAACGGACTCTCCACAAAACTTGTCAAAAGCCTGCTTGAGTTCGGAAGCGATGTCAGCTGCGTCGCGATGTTCAATGTCACTGCGCTGCAGCATGTGGACCAATTTGCCGTCGCGCAAAACAGCGATGGACGGGGAGGATGGCGGATATCCCGTGAAGTAGCCGCGGGCGCGCTCAGTGGCGCCCATGTCCTGGCCGGCGAACACGCTAAACAGCCGCTGCGGACGAGTGGAATGTTGCAGCGCCATACGCACTGCTGGCCGCATTCGTCCGGCAGCGCATCCGCAAATTGAGTTGACCACCACCATCGCGGTTCCCGGTTGATTGGCGATAGCGCGATCGACCTCTTCTGGCGTGCGCAGCTCTTTTACCCCCACGCGAGTCAACTCTTCGCGCATGGGAATTACCATAACGTCTGGATACATGTTGGGGCTCCTCGGCTAATTCCTTGCTCTTACATCCTAACCCAGGAAGCGGGTAGCAGTGGAAGCGCTCGTATATATTGTTTTGATCCCATGAACGTCCAGGAAAATGTTCCTCTGGCGCCGTTGACCACATTTAGAGTTGGCGGCCCTGCGCGCTACTTGCTTGAGGCGGCGACCAACGCCGAGGTCGCGGAGGCGGTGCAGTTCGCGCGTACGCGGACATTGCCGCTGTTCGTGCTCGGCGGAGGCAGCAATCTGGTGATCTCCGACGCAGGATGGCCCGGCGTGGTGCTGAAGGTTGCGATCCCCGGTATTGACGAACGATCGGAAAACGGTAAAACGCTGTTTGAAGTGGGCGCGGGTGTGGAGTGGGACAAATTCGTGGCGCGAGCGGTGGCGCGCAATTGCGCCGGGATCGAATGCCTTAGCGGCATTCCCGGAAGTGTAGGCGGGACTCCGGTGCAGAACGTGGGTGCGTACGGACAGGAAGTGGCGGAGACCATTGAGTCAGTGCTGGCGCTGGATATGAAGGACGGCCAGATTCGCGAGCTCTGCAATGAAGCCTGCGGCTTCAGCTATCGCACCAGCATCTTCAACACCAGCGAACGCGGACGCTACATCATTTTGCGGGTGACCTATGCACTCGAGCCGGGAGGCGCGCCACGAGTGCACTATGCCGATCTCAAGAAGTATTTTGCGGGACGAAGCGAAGCCCCGACCTTGGCTGAGACTCGCGATGCGGTTCGCAGGATTCGCGCCGGCAAAGGCATGCTGATCACCCCTGGAGATGAGGATTGCCGCAGCGCGGGATCGTTTTTCAAGAACCCTGTGCTTGGCCCAGACCAGTTTGAGGATTTGGCAGCACGAGCGAAGGCGAAGAATCTGCAGATTCCCAGCTATCCGGCGCTGGATGCGCAGAAGAAAGTTTCTGCCGCCTGGCTGGTGGAACACTCCGGTTTCAGCCGGGGACACGGGCACGGGCCGGTGGGCATATCCCGCAAACATGCGCTGGCGATTGTGAATCGCGGCGCGGCTACTGCGGCGGACATCGTAGCCTTCAAGGACGAGATCCAAGAGCGGGTGGAAGATCTGTGGGGAATCGGACTGGAGCCGGAACCGGTGTTCGTGGGCTTCTGATGACGTTGGGAGGCAGCCACCAGCCCCAGACGGCGACCCGCTTTGAGAATTCCCCATGTGTGAGGGAGGGTGAGCCAGTCCGGCTCCGGCGGCGGCCGCCTCCCCTTATGCATCGGCAAGGCGGGCCGCGTCTTTAAAGATGCCGAGAAACATCGCCCGAGTCAGTTTCCCAGTTTGAGTGTTCTGGTTCGAGGGATGGTAGGAAGCCAGTAACGTCTTTCCGTCCGCCATCTTGTAGCGCGCCCCGTGTTGGAACAGATAATCCCGCTTGCGGGTGAGCAGGCCGCGGCGCTGCAAGTAATTAAGGTAAGCATCGAAGCCGATCTTGCCTAGAGCCACGACGACTTTCACTCGTTTCAGACCTTCTAGTTCGCGATCCAGATAAGGCGCACAGTTGGCGAGTTCCTGGGGCAGAGGTTTATTGTCTGGAGGAGCACACCGAACCGCAGCGGTGATGTATAGATCTTTGAGTTGGAGGCCGTCATTGCGATCGGTCGCCGTCGGCTGATTGGCGAAGCCGGTGTCATACAAGACCGGATACATGAATTTGCCGGAAGCATCGCCGGTGAAAGGGCGTCCAGTGCGGTTGGAACCGTGCGCGCCGGGGGCGAGACCGAGAATCAGCACGCGAGCGCTGGGGTCGCCGAAGCCGGGGACAGGCTTGCCCCAGTATTCGTGGTCGCGGTAGGCACGGCGCTTCTCGCGGGCGATCATCTGGCGATACTTCACCAGACGCGGACAAAGGGTGCAGGAGATGACTTCGGCGTTGAGGATGGTGAGCCAAGTGTGACGGTCGTTGGCCGTTCCTCGTTGGTGGTTGGCCGGATTAGCGGTCGCTTGCTTCAAAGTCGCTTCTTCCAGTATCCCGGTTTGCGGCTAGTGTGAGCCACGGATGCGCGTTCTCGGTAAACCAAGATGAACGGAAATTGTCTTAGCAGAAATCGGCGGGTACCGTACGATCCAACCGCCCAACGACTTGGCGCCTGAATGATGTGTGTAAGGGCTCGATCCACTTCGGCATCGAACCTAAGGGCCGCATCTGGGCTACGCGCGAGATACCAGTCAAATGCTGCGTCGTATTCGGCGCCGGCTTCCTGATGGAAGTCTGCGGCGTTAGTGAGCATGGGGCAGCTTAGTCAGATTGCGCTTGCGGACTTCCTCCCACGATGTCGTTTTCACAGCACCGGAATCAAGCTCAGCAACTCGCTTCCCGATCTCAGCTTCCCAAGCCGCTTGCACACCCTCGTCCACGTGGCCGCCGAGATTGGAAATCAGAGAATCCGCCAATGCCTCCTGCTCTTCCACCGAGAGCGCCAGCGCTTGTTCCAAAAGCTTGGAAACTTCCGGAGTCATTTGTGCCATGGACACCTCGCTTGGTTCATTTTAACGCAGGGTGCAAGAGGGATAGTGAAAGAGGGGCGATGCCCTTCTGCCCGCAAGTTTACGCCGATGCCATCGCCTTATTTATAAATGAATGGCTACCCTGCTAGTATGCCTGCCGGTAGGGCGTTCCGAAGAAGGAAACAACCGAAAGTGGTCGGCGCGTTAACGGCTGCCGCAGGAGTAAAGCTACCGTTCTTGGCCTACATGGCAATGTCAAAAGCAATATCGGTGGCCTCGGTCCCTTAGGGTGGGTGGGACTTGGAGTCGGCATTCTGCATTCGTTGACAAAACCGAACTATAACCAACTCGCGACCGCCATTGCGTGTGTCAGCATCGTTCGGCAACGGCTCAATCCCGTTTGGGAGTGGCGAGGCTACTCCAAGACAGAAATCATAAGAATGAGGCTGAAAGTCTTGGCTCTCCTTACGGCGATCATTTTGGTCATCCGCGCGTGCTGATTTCGCCCCCCGGTTACTAAAGTCCCAAAATGAACCTCAAAATCTGCCCCCGGCGTTTGACGCTGCTCTCCATATCTCTTTACACTCATCATTGTGAGCCCCACGGAAACCTCCACGAATACCAAGCGAGAAATTCAGGTGGAAGTGCCTGCCGCCGACGTCGCGCGCGAAACTGACACCTTGATTCAGAAGTATCAGAAGCTGGCGCGAATTCCCGGCTTCCGGCGTGGGCATGTGCCGGCCTCGGTCATCAAGCAGCGCTTTTCCGAGGACATCAAGAGCGAAGTTGTCGACGCGCTGGTGCCACGCTTCTTCAGCCGCGAAGCGGAGAAACAGGGGCTGATTCCGGTATCGCAACCGCGGGTTTCCGATCTGCATATTCACGACGGCGAACCCCTGCGTTTCAAAGCCACATTCGAGGTCATGCCGGAGATCAAGGTCGAAGGCTACAAGGAATTGCGCGCCGACAAGCCGACCGTTGCCGTCACCGACGAGGAAGTCGAGGAATCGCTGAAGGGCATACAAGAACAGCGCGCGACTTTTACTGCGATCGAAGGCCGCGCCTTGGCCGATGGCGATTTCGCGCAGGTCTCTCTCGACGGCAAACCCAAAGATGGCGAGGGCAAGCCCGTCCACATGGACGACATCCTGGTGGAAATCGCGGGCAAGACTACCATGCCAGAGTTTACCGAGAATCTGCGTGGCGCTTCTGCGGGAGACGAGCGTACTTTCGACGTTCTCTATCCGCAGGACTTCTCTGATCAGCGGCTTGCTGGCAAGACGCTCACCTACACCGTGAAAGTGCAGGGAGTCAAGCAAAAGAGTCTACCGGAAATGAACGACGCGTTCGCCAAGGAACTGGGAGAGTTCGCCAATCTGGATGAAGTCCGGGCAAAGATCCGCGAAGGCATGGAGGCCGAGCGCAAGCAAGCTGCGGAGCGGGAATCCAAAGACAAACTAGTCACGGAACTGATCAAGCGTAATGATCTTGAAATGCCCGAAGCGCTGGTGGAGCGGCAGATTGACTTGCGTCTGGAGCGCGGACTGCGGGCGCTGGCGGCCCAAGGCATGAAGTCGGAAGACATGAAGAAAATGGACATGAACCGGCTGCGCGCCGGTCAACGTGATCAGGCGGTGCAGGAACTGAAAGCAGCGATGCTGTTGGAAAAGATAGCCGACCAGGAAAAAATCGAGGTCGGAGACGAGGAGATCAATCGCGAGGTCGAAGCGCTGGCGGAGCAGTCGAAACAGCCGGTGGAAAGCATCCGCGCCCGTTTGACACAAGAAGGGGTGCTGGATAGAATCCGGAACAGAATCCGCAACGAAAAGACCCTCGATTATTTGTACCATCAGTCCGCGTGAGTAGCCGCTTTTGACCCCACAGAAGCCACCCTTTCATTGGGGCAGGAGTGTGAAGACGAGTTCAAAGGAGCAGATGATGCTGGTACCGATGGTCATAGAGCAAACCGGACGCGGTGAGCGGGCGTACGACATTTATTCCCGGCTGTTGCGCGACAACATCATTTTCATTGGCACGCCGATCGACGACAACATCGCCAATCTGGTGATCGCGCAAATGCTGTTTCTGGCGCAGGAAGATCCCGAGAAGGACATTCAGCTCTACGTCAATTCGCCGGGCGGCTCGATTACCGCAGGCATGGCGATCTACGACACCATGCAATACGTCAAGAATGACGTCATGACCCTGTGCGTAGGTCAAGCGGCTTCCATGGCCGCGTTGTTACTTTCGGCTGGGGAGCCAAAGAAACGTTTGGCCCTACCTAATTCCCGGATTCTGATCCACCAACCCTCGATGGGCGGGCTTTCCGGGCAGGCCACCGATATCGACATTCATGCCCGGGAAATCCTCCGGATGCGGGAAATCACCAACCAGTTACTAGCGAAACATAGCGGACAGAAGCTGGATAAGGTAGAAAAGGACGTAGAGCGGGACTTCATCATGAACGCGCAGCAGGCTAAGGAATACGGAATCATAGACGATATCATCTATAAGACCGCAAAAGCCGCAGCCGTATGACCAAGCATTTGCCGGTCCGAGGGTGAACACTAAGGAGCAGGCTGAGTGAAAAGCAGAAGTGGCACTGAAGAAATCCTACGCTGTTCGTTCTGCCATAAATCGCAGGACGCGGTCGCCAAGCTGATTTCATCCCCCAGCGATTACCCCCGCGCGTACATTTGCGACGAGTGTGTGGCGGTCTGTAATTCCATTCTGGAAGACGACCGGGCCTCCACTCCTCCCGCCAGTACTCCAAACCAGCTTCCCAAGCCGCAAGAGGTGAAGACCTTCCTGGACGAGTACGTCATTGGCCAGGAGCAGACCAAGAAGAAGCTGGCCGTGGCGGTCTACAACCACTACAAGCGCATCTACATGAACCGGCAGAAAACCAGCGACGGCATTGAACTGGCGAAATCTAACATCATGCTGATCGGGCCGACCGGCACCGGCAAGACTCTGATGGCCCAAACCCTGGCGCGCATGTTGGATGTGCCTTTCGCTATCGTCGATGCCACCACGCTGACGGAGGCGGGGTACGTCGGCGAAGATGTGGAAAATATTATCCTCAAGCTGCTGCAGGCGGCAGATGGCGACGTCGCCCGTGCGCAGACCGGGATCATCTACATCGACGAAGTGGACAAGATCGGGCGGAAGGATGAGAACCCATCGATTACCCGGGACGTGTCGGGCGAAGGCGTGCAGCAGGCGTTGCTGAAGATTCTGGAAGGGACCATCGCCAATGTTCCTCCCCAGGGTGGGCGAAAGCATCCGCACCAGGAATTTACTCCGGTGGACACCACGAATATTCTGTTCATCTGTGGCGGGGCTTTCGTTGGACTAGAGAAGATCATCGGCCGGCGCGTAGGAAAGAAGTCTCTAGGCTTCCGGGCTACGGAAGAAGCGGAAACCGAAGATACATCGACGGCAGCCCGTAAGCGGAATTTCGAGCTGCTGAGTGAAGTTCAACCTGTAGACATGATCAAATTCGGACTGATTCCAGAGTTTGTTGGCCGTTTGCCGGTAGTAGGCGTACTGGAAGATCTGGACGAGTCCGCGTTGATCGAAATCCTGACCCGACCGAAGAACGCTATCGTGAAGCAATATCAGAGGTTGTTCGAGTTTGAGAACGTGCGCTTGAAATTCAGCGACGAAGCTCTCAAGGCGGTGTCGCGCCAAGCCATGGCACGCAAAGTCGGCGCCCGCGGACTGCGCATGATCCTGGAAGAATTGATGCTCGAATTGATGTACCATCTACCTAGCCAGAAAAAGGTAAAGGAATTCGAAGTGACACGAGAAATGGTGGAGAAGCGCAATGTTTCTCTCGCCATGATGGAAAAAGCAGGATAAGCTGCTACTGCTGGCTGCTGGCCAGGAGCGAAGACGAATCGGACCGGCGTCAACCAGGAGCCGGCCAGGAGTTCTGTTGGGAGACCCAGTGACCGCATCCAAAGAGAAGTTCGAAACCAAGAAGTTGCCCATGATGCCTATCCGGGATGTGGTCATCTTCCCCTACATGATGACACCGTTCGTGGTGGGCCGGGAATCAAGCGTGCGTGCGCTGGAAGAGGCACTGGCGGCCGACAAGAAAATCTTCCTAGCCACACAGCACGATGCCGGGGTGGACGAACCCAAGCCTAACGAGATTTATCAGGTCGGTACTGTCGTCAATATCGTACAGAGTCTGAAGCTGCCCGACGGCAACATCAAGGTCCTGGTGGAAGGTATCGAGCGCGGCAAGGTACTGCAGGTCACCGAGACTGAGGGTTTCATGCAGGCTTCAGTAAGGCTGGCGCGGTACGCAGTGGAGACCAACCCGCAGATCGAAGCTGGCATGCAGCGGGTAACTACGCTTTTTGAGCAGTATGTAAAGCTCTGCCAATCGCTCAATTATGAAACCATGATCGCGGCGGTGCGCATGGAAGATCCAGCCAAGCTCACGGACACTATCGCCGCCAACCTGCAACTTTCCATAGAAGAAAAGCAGGAACTGCTGGAGATTTTCGACCCTGCCGAGCGCCTGAGCCGGATTGGAGATGTGCTCGACATCGAGATTGAAAAGTTGAATATGGACCGCACCATCCAGTCGCGGGTAAAGCGGCAGATGGAGCGGGCGCAAAAAGAGTATTACCTCAACGAGAAGATCAAGGCCATCCAGAAGGAACTGGGCCGCGGCGAGAAGAGCGAGTTCGACGAACTGAAGAAGAAGATCGAAGCTTCGGGCATGCCCAAGGAAGTCCGCGACAAAGCCATCCAGGAACTGAAGAAGTTGGAAGCCATGCCGCCGATGTCAGCGGAGTCCACCGTATCCCGCAATTATCTGGATTGGCTGCTGGCGGTGCCGTGGAAGAAGCGATCGAAAGAAATCCGCAACATCAGCCGCGCCGAAAAGGTTTTGAACGAAGATCACTACGGGCTGGAGAAGATCAAGGAACGCATTCTGGAGTTTCTCGCGGTCCGGCAACTGGTGAAGAATCCGAAAGGCTCGATTCTGTGCTTCGTCGGGCCGCCGGGAGTGGGCAAGACTTCGCTGGGAATGTCAATTGCCAAGGCCACGGGCCGCAAGTTTGTGCGCATGTCGCTGGGCGGAGTGCGGGATGAAGCCGAGGTTCGCGGCCACCGCCGCACCTACATCGGTGCATTGCCGGGCCAGATCATTCAGATGATGAAAAAGGCGGGAACTAAGAATCCCGTCTTCATGTTGGATGAAGTGGACAAGATGTCGATGGACTTCCGCGGAGATCCTTCGGCAGCGTTGCTCGAGGTGCTCGATCCGGAACAGAATTTCATGTTCGTGGACCACTACCTAGACGTGGAGTACGACCTTTCGCAGGTGTTTTTCATCGCCACCGCCAATGTGATGCACACCATCCCCCCTGCTCTGCAGGACCGCATGGAAGTGTTGCGCCTGCATGGCTACACCGAGCCGGAGAAGGTCGAGATCGCGAAGCAGTTCCTGGTGAAAAAGCAAATGACCCAGGCGGGGCTGACGGATAAGAACGTCAAATTCTCCGACGACGCCATCCGGTCCCTGATTCGTTCCTACACGCGGGAAGCTGGGGTGCGTAATCTGGAGCGGGAAATCGGCAACGTGTGCCGCAAGGTAGCTCGAAAAGTGGTGAAGGAAGGCGAGGACTACAACGTCTCGATCACCAATGAAAACGTAAACGATTTCCTGGGAGTAATAAAGTTCCGTGACAGCCTGGCGCATGAACGTAGCGAAGTCGGTCTGGTTACGGGTCTGGCATGGACGGAAGTAGGCGGGTCGATTCTTAGCACGGAAGCTACTGTCGTCGATGGCAAAGGCAAGCTGACGCTGACCGGCAAGCTGGGTGATGTGATGCAGGAGTCGGCGCAGGCCGCTATGTCTTACGTGCGCTCGCGCGCGCAGCGATTGGGGCTGCCACGCGACTTCTATCGCAGCCTCGACATCCACGTACACGTACCAGAAGGTGCGATCCCAAAAGATGGGCCTTCGGCAGGAATAACCATCGCTACCGCCATTGCCAGCGCCTTGAGCAAGATTCCGGTGCGCCGCGATCTGGCCATGACCGGAGAAATCACGTTGCGCGGCAAGGTGTTGCCTATCGGCGGATTGAAGGAAAAATTGCTGGCTGCGCATCGGGCGGGGTTGTTCGAGGTCGTTCTGCCGCTTGAGAACGAAAAAGACGTGGCGGAAGTTCCGGAAAATCTGCGCAACGAGATGAAGCTGCACTTCGTGGACACCATGGACCAGGTGCTTGCGGTCGCGCTGGAAAGGCCCTTGCCCGAGTTCAACGACGAAACCGCCCAGCCGATTACGCCGCTTCCGCCGCCGGTTGAAGGGCCCACGGCGCATCAGTAGTGGTGTTGGGACTATGGGGCTGCCGGCGCCGTCCTGATTTGTAACCAGTTGTCAGACTCAGTTCCGAGTTCTCAGCTTGGCTTTAGGCTGCTTGACACTGCCCCGTCCGCGCCCTTAGATTGAAATCACTTTCCAGCCAAGCGAATCCGCCGAGCAGGCCCATTTTCTGAAGGACCGGGAGTTTCTGAAATCATGTCCAGTTCCGAGTTGAGAAAGGGCGATGTCGGCTTATTTCCCGAGCCAGCCGACCACCTGCCTGAAAACCGAAAAGACGGAATTCTTCCCTATCAGACCATCAAGGAGTTGATCGATACCGGTCGGGTGGTTGGAAGTCCGGCCATTCCTGACGAAAACATTCAGCCGGCGAGCTTGGACCTGCGTCTCGGAGACATTGCCCATCGCGTGCGCGCGAGTTTTCTGCCTGGGCCGAACGGCACGGTCGAAGACAAGATCAAAGAACTGCGGATGGCACGCGTCGACCTTACCGGCGCAGCGGTCTTTGAAAAAGACTGCGTCTACATTGTGCCGTTGATCGAGGAGGTCTACCTGCCCGACCACATTTCGGGAAAGGCGAATCCCAAGAGCACGACAGGTCGGCTCGACATTTTTACCCGTTTGATTACCGATCACGGAGTCGAATTCGACCGCGTACCGGCGGGTTACAAGGGCAGACTCTATGCGGAAATTGTTTCCCGCACCTTCACGGTCGCGATTCGAGCAGGAATGCGGCTGAGCCAGCTTCGCTTCGTGCGCGGCAATCCGGACGACTCTCATGACCGGGAGATTAAGAAGCTCGATCAAAAGCAGACGCTGGTTTACATGGACGAGGACAATCCGGTGAAAGCTCGACTCGACCGAGGCCTGAGAGTTACCGTCAACCTGGAGGCCAGCGAAAAAGGCGAGGTCATCGCCTACAAGGCGCGGCGGAATGCCCCAGTGATCGAACTGAACCGGATCAATTATTATTCGCCCGAGGAATTCTGGGAAGTACGCCATGAGAGCGCCAGCAAGTCGCTGATTCTTGAACCGGGAGATTTCTACATTCTGGCTTCGCGGGAGCGGGTGCGGGTTCCGGCCGAGTTTGCGGCGGAGATGGTTCCTTTTGACCCTTCTGACGGCGAATTTCGCATTCACTACGCAGGCTTCTTCGATCCCGGCTTCGGGTACGGATCGAGTGACATCAAGGGCACGCGCGCGGTACTGGAAGTTCGCGCCCACGAGGTTCCGTTCCTGATGGAGCATGGACAAATGGTGGGCCGCTTGAACTACATGCCGCTGTTGGCGAAGCCGGACAAGATATACGGCCTCGGAATCGGGTCTTCCTATCAGCAGCAGGCGCTGACTTTGAGCAAGCAGTTCCGTCGTTAGTATTGATTTTCTTTGGCGCTGGTTGCATTATTGCTAAGTCCTTCCAGATCAATGGAGCGTGCAGGCAGCAAAACATCGATCAAACTCCGGGGTTTATACCGGTGCGTCTGCTTTTAGACGGTGCGTAACGTCCTCGCAACCCGCAGCATCAAAGCGTGACCGGGAGAAGCGAAGGGTCGTTCCGGCAAGGGAAAAAACTTATGCGAATTATTCGTTCCGTTCGGTGGGCGGTACTTGGGCTGATGTTAGTGGTGTCAGTTTCTTCATTCGCCGGGGTGTTCATTTCGGTCGGCTTCGGGCCACCCGCGCTCCCGGTCTACGTTCAACCTCCCTGCCCGCAAGTGGGCTTTATCTGGACGCCCGGATATTGGGGCAATGGCCCTGACGGCTATTTCTGGGTTCCCGGCACTTGGGTGGCAGCGCCCCAGCCCGGCTTACTTTGGACACCCGGATATTGGGGTTGGGGAGGCGGAGTCTATGCCTGGAACGCCGGCTACTGGGGGCCGACGATTGGCTTCTATGGAGGCGTCAACTATGGCTTCGGCTACGGCGGCGTCGGGTACGAGGGAGGCTACTGGAGAGGCGGAGCGTTCTATTACAACCGTAGCGTGAACAATGTGACCTCGATCCACGTGACCAACGTCTACAACAAAACGGTGATCGTCAACAACAACCATGTCGCTTTCAATGGCGGCCAGGGTGGAATCCAGGCCCATGCTACGCCGGCCGAAGAGGCGGCGGCGCATGAGCGCCATATCGAAGCGACGCCGGAACAAACCAAGCACGAAACTGCGGCGGCCAGCAACCGGCAGTTGTTGGCGTCGGTGAATCACGGAAAGCCGGCAATTGCTGCGACTGCAAGGCCCGGCGTGTTTAGCGGTCACGGCGTAGTAGCCGCGAAGGCCGTCGGAGCGCCTTATAAACCACCTGCCGCGCACGCGGCAGAGGCGAAGGCTGCCAGTGCTCCGAAGCCAGCAAACAACGCCCATCCCGCTGCGGCGACGACGCACAACAACAATGTGCCTCGTCCGCCGAGTGCTACCAACAAAGAGGCTGCAGCGAGGCCAAACGCAGCTCGGCCGACCACTGCGGAGCACACCGCGACGCCAGCCCACAACAACGTCCCACGTCCGCCGAGTAACACGAATAAAGAGGCTGCAGCGCGACCGGCAAGTACGCCGCGGCCAACCCCGGCGGAACACACCGCAGCGCCGACTCACAATCAAGCAGCGGCTCGACCGGCGCCTGCCCCTAAACCTGCTGCGCCGCATCCAAGCGCAGCTCCTCACCAGAACGCGGCACCGACGCATGAAGCGGCGGCTCGACCGGCACCAAAACCTGCGGCGCCGCATCCGAGCCCGGCTCCTCATCAGAGCGCGCCACCTCATCCGGCGGCAGCGCCGCACGCGGCGCCTCCACATCCGGCCGAGAAACCTCGGGAGGAAGCTCACCCCAAGGGGCGGTAGCGCAAGTTAACAAGTCGGCAAGATCGAACTCAGCGGCTGGTAGCTACGCGACCAGCCGCTGTTGTTTTGGAGTCGCTAGGACAACAACCGGGGTAAAATTGTTTCCCGGAGTTTGGCATGGCACCAGCTTCTTCCAGGATTTCCCTTAAGGGCCCGGTCGCCGCAGTGGTTGCGATCAGTGTGGTCGCAGTCCTGCTGATTGCACTCCCTGCATATCGATGGTTTTTCTTGATCAGCGTGGCCATCGGGTTGGTGGTCGCAGGAATTCTCTTTCTGTGGCATAGGCTCAGGCCCATCCAGGAAAAAGACCTGGGGAACAAGAGACCCTTGGGGCTGGAGTGAACTTCGGCAGGATCACAACCCGATTTGCAACTTTGTACTCAAACACTGCAAACTGATTCATGCGGGTTCTGGCACGGTTCATGATGGCGGTCACCGATGCGGCTCACTTTCCTGCTCCGTCGTTCCCCGAAATCGCGTTTCTCGGGCGGTCGAATGTGGGGAAGTCGAGCGTGATCAATTCACTGGTGGGCGCGAAGCTGGCCAAGACCAGCTCCACTCCAGGACGCACACGTAGCATCAACTTCTACGAGCTGCGCTGGCCGGGGAAACCGCAGCCGGAAATGATCTTCACCGATCTGCCGGGTTATGGCTATGCCAAAATATCGCGGGAAATCTCCAGCCAGTGGCCGAGTTTCATCGATCCGTACTTGAAAGAACGGCCCTGCCTGGCTTTGTGCCTGGTGTTGATCGACGTGAATGTGCCGCCCCAGGAAAGCGACCGCCAGTTGTTGGAATTTCTGGGCGAGAGCGGACGTCCCTTCGTGGTCGTCGGCACCAAGAGTGACAAGCTCTCGGGCAATCAGCTGAACAACTCCCTGCGAATGCTGGCAGCAACCTTGCCGGAAGCCAGAATTGTTCCCTATTCCGCCCGCACCGGCAGCGGACAGAGCGAACTCTGGCACGAGATTCGGGAAGCGGTACGCGCCTGACAATTGGTCAAGCGCGGCTTATCCGCTATCATTAGGAATCCATGTCCTCATACCTGATCACAGGAATTGCCGGCTTTATCGGATCAACATTGGCACGCGGGGTGCTGGCGCAAGGCAACCATGTACGGGGAATTGACAACCTCTCCACTGGCAGGCGCGGAAACCTCGCCGAGATTCGGGATCGGATTGACCTGCGTGAAGCTGACCTGTTGGATCTCAAGAGTGCACAGGAAGCCTGCCGTGGCGTGGATTACGTTTTTCATGAAGCCGCAATCCCCTCGGTTCCACGGTCGGTGCTGGATCCCCTAGAGAGCAATCGCGCGAACATCGATGCCACCGCCAACCTGCTGGTGGCGGCCCGTGACGCCAAGGTGAAACGGGTGGTCTATGCGGCTTCATCTTCCGCCTACGGCGATACGCCGACGCTGCCCAAACGCGAGGATATGTTTCCCAGCCCGATCTCGCCGTATGCAGTTGCCAAATTGACCGGCGAGTATTACATGACGTCGTTCTGGCGTTGTTACGGACTGGAGACGGTCTCTCTGCGCTATTTCAATATCTTTGGCCCACGGCAGGACCCGACTTCTCCATACTCCGGCGTGCTGGCCAAGTTCATCACGCAAATGCTCAAGAAAGAGCAGCCGGTGATTTTCGGCGATGGCCAGCAGAGCCGCGATTTCACCTATGTGGAAAACGTGGTGAATGCCAATCTGCTAGCCTGTCAGGCGCCGGCGAGCGAAGTCGCAGGCCGGGTGTTCAACGTCGCCACCGGGACACGGATCGACTTGAACGAGACCTTCCGCGTGCT
>Ga0210405_10002209_pt1 | contig 20513 bp, 14 predicted proteins | sample IncBWH11MmetaG_FD_155492 | JGI IMG/M metagenome (GOLD analysis project Ga0210405, IMG submission 155492) | Forest soil microbial communities from Barre Woods Harvard Forest LTER site, Petersham, Massachusetts, United States - Inc-BW-H-11-M | ecosystem: Environmental > Terrestrial > Soil >... | reverse complement strand
AGGGCTGCGAGCTTCGTAACAAGTCGGTGGTTCGAATCTTTGGCCAGCGGTTGTGTGGTCGTGGGAAGGCGCCCTCCCGGGCAAATGTCGGAAGAATTGTTTAGCTGGAAAAATGCCCTAATAGAACTTTCTGACGATCCAGAGGAATCTGCAGCAATGATCGCTGTGCTTGCAAGCGACGCCAAGTTTCTTGAGGCAACACGAGTGCAAAACGTGATCGAAATGTGCCATCTTCACGATTGGAGATATCGAATTCGCGACATATATCAGCATTTCAGTTTGAAGGAGCCGTTGTCTTTGAAGGATAGCCTCGTTTCATTGGATCGCTTGATCGAGAAAATGAAGATGGATGCTGGTACGGTCTTGACGAAAATTGCGGTTCCGGGGAATGCTGCCACTTGAGGAAAGTCCCGAATAGGTCGTCGCTTCACCATTCAATATAGTTTATACAGTGATCTTCGTGTCGATCACGAGTCTCCATTTTTCGAGAAATATTATGGGTGAGGAGGCGTGACCTGATATCATGAAAATGTTTGATGTAGCCTACAAAGTCGCACGAGAGACGGCCATCAAGACAGGACTATATTCGGCTCCGCAATGGCGCTTTGGCGGTAAGCGCAGCGACATTCCTGCAGAAGAAATGTCACTCACCCCGATGCACCGCGCCTTTTACGAGCACGATGGCGCCACTATCAACAAGTGGCGAAGCTATTTGTCGATCTACGATAAACACCTTCGGCAATTCAGAGAAACCGACGCCAAGATTTTGGAGATTGGCGTCTGGCGAGGCGGATCGCTGTCAATGTGGCGCAAATACCTCGGACCGGACGCCACCATTTTCGGCGTGGATATCAATCCGGAGTGCGCTGGACTCGCTAAGGGAGAAGCAGAAGTCCGCATTGGATCACAGGATGACGACAAATTCCTTAGATCCGTGATTGACGAAATGGGTGGCGTGGACATTGTGATAGATGATGGCAGTCATATCGCCAGACATCAGAATGCAAGCTTTAGAATTCTGCTGCCTCTCGTCAATCCAAGGGGCGTCTATATTTGCGAGGATACATGCACGGCATATTGGCGCGGAGCCTATGAAGGAGGATTCCGCCGCAAAACTAATTTTATAGAAACCGCCAAGCGGCTGATTGACGATATCCATCGCGATTTCCACCGAGGGCCGGTAGAGTTTGTCGACGCAGCCAGAATCATCTCGGGTATCCATTTTTACACGGGGATGGTGGTTATCGAAAAATCACCACAAAACAAACCGATGAATTTGATGCTACCGGACGGCTCTTGAAATCTCGGCGGGCGGTTCGCTAACTCGCATCTGAAGATCAAACGTATCGGGGTTTACTGGCCGCGGCGTTCCGAAGACGTTTGTATCACCATGGCGTAAACTATATCTCTGTTGCCAGTATGTGTTTTGAGGATGGTGGATCGCCGTATCGTGCCTGTTTGCGTCGAGCGACAACGGTTATGCCCTTCATTGTTCCATTAAAGGCGGCTTGACCGGGAGGTGGGCGGCGGTAGGGTAGGTGTCCCTTAAAATTCCGGTGCTATTCCAATGGATGGCGTTACGCTGGTTGTCGTTTCTCCGCTTCGGGGTTTTAAGACACCGGGCGGGAAAATTGTATTAACGCAGAAGTTCGTCGACGGAATGTATCTTTATCGTGAGCTTTGGAAGGGGCCGATCCTTCATCTGTGTGAGCCGGCGCCTGGCCCAAGCGATAACCTAGACAATATCGAGGTTGACCAAATCGACCCAGCCTTCCGGACTTACTGCGGCGATCTTTCGGAAGACAATCTTCGAAAGATTCTTCCTAGAGAATCGCTGGTACTCTCCAGTGTCGGAGAGCAGTTCAACTCGATCAGTTCAATCTGCCGCAGTCTCAGCATTTCCTGTGTTTACGTCACCGAATACAGCGTAGAGACGCGAAAGCAAATCGCTAGAGAATATCAGAGAAATGTGCTCCAGGGCAAATGGGCAAAATTCAGACAAGTGCAGCAAGAAAAGGCGCAAAGAGCCGCTATTTCGTTAGCCGATGGGGTACAATGCAACGGGCTTCCGACATTCAACGCCTACCAAACTTTGGGGCGCAATCCTCTTCTTTTCTTCGATAATCGAATTGAAGAATCGATGCTTGCGACAAACGAAAACATTGAGCGCAGAGCTGCTAAGCGAGCCAAAAGTAAAAAACTTCACCTAATGTTTTCGGGTCGGCTTAACTTAATGAAGGGGGTAAACGATCTCCCTGTCGTCGCCGAACATCTTGTGCAACTTGGCGTCCCGTTTGAGATGACAATATGTGGCGATGGCGATTATCTGCCTCAACTCAGAAAAGATATCGCAAAGAAGGGACTTGACGACCATATAAACTTGCGCGGAAATCTCGATTTCAAAACTGCATTGGTTCCTTTTGTCGCCAATGAGGTGGATGTTTTCGTCTGCTGTCACCGTCAAGGCGATCCTTCATGCACATATATAGAAACGATGGCCTGCGGCGTTCCTATTGTTGGCTATGGGAACGAAGCCTTTAAGGCGCTTGCTGACTTTTCAGAAGCAGGATGGGTTACGCCTCTGGCTAGGCCAAGGGCTTTGGCAGAACGCTTAGCGGTGCTGTACAGTAATCCCAAAGAGATCGAGTTAGCCGCGAAGACTTCTCTGAGATTTGCAGAAAAGCATACATTCTACAAAACATTCACGCGGAGAATTGAACACCTCGACAAGATCGCTCGCTCGCATCGATAACATCGCGAGCTCGCGTTGTGTAGACGTCGAACGCATTCGTCGCAAGCGGAGGCGTTATGAGGAGCGGCCCGTACACGCCGCCAGTGGTCGGCTAAATTTCCCGTCAAGCAATACTGGCAGTAGGATGTCAAAAGAGTGCCATCAGTTGAGGCTATAATTATAAACATGAGCTTCTCAATTCAGCAGGGCGTCCCGAGAAGCACTATCGATTGGATCGCAAATCTTGGTTGACATCGCCTTACCCCGTAGCGCGCCCGTAAGCCGGGGGCTCTGGCCCGATTTACCTTGACCGGAAGGTGGGTGGGGATAGGGTCCTCGTTGAGGATATCCAATATGGAAAGAACGGAAAGGCTCGCGGCCTTAGACGGGCTTCGCGCGATCGCTATCCTGTTGGTGATTGGTTATCACTATTTCTATGCATTGGCCGCGCCGGGTAATTTGACGACCATCTATCCATACGGCGATGCATTCGCCGGTTTTCCGATATTCAAGTTCGGGTATTTGGGCGTTGAACTCTTCTTTACGATCTCTGGGTTCGTAATTGCACTAACTCTGAAGGCCTGTGCGACGCCTCAGGAATTTATTGCAAGGCGTTTTGCCAGGATATGGCCGCCGCTTCTAGCCTGGTCGATCTTAACGTTCTTTATCGTGAGGCTCTCGAACTCCCCGTTCTCTTTGAATTCGAACCAGGAGTGGCCCAACTTTCTGCCGTCGTTGACGATGACTCCTCCAGAACTATGGAAATGGGTTTCACCGAAGGTTCGCGCGATTGATTTTGCGTATTGGTCGTTGGTGGTTGAGTTCAGGTTCTATTTTATCGCGGCGCTGCTTTTCTGGGCCTTTGGAGGTGATCACATCGGGCGAAACCTTGTGATTCTTGCCTGCGTGAACATCTTGATCAAAACCGGAATAAAGTTCGCATCGGTGGATGCGAGCGATCTGTACTTTAAACTTTTCATCCCTTCGTTTTTGCCGTGGTTCGCTGCAGGAGCAGTATTTTATGATCTTTATGAGAGGCGCTTACGGCCGCGGACAGCTATTGTTCTGCTGGTGCCCATGTTTGCGATTATCGCCCGATACAGCTTTCTGGATAGAGAACCCTCGCCCCTCGTTGTATGCGCAGCAACGCTCTCGATATTTGTCACTTTTTGGTTGATTGCCACGCGAAGTGTTACAGCGCGATTTCTCGCTGGCGGAACGCTGGCTTGGATTGGAGCGTGCAGTTACTCTATTTACCTAATCCATTTCGAGATAGGAGCGGTGCTAATTTCTTTTATTCCAAAGAGCATACCTATGGTGGCGCAAATTGCCGCGGTGCTAGCTTTCACTATCACAATCATTCTTGTTGGCTACCTCTCCTACCTAACTTTCGAGCGATACGGCAAAACCTGGATGATTGCACTATTACGCCGCAGATCTGTCTAATCATTTGCTTGACCGGGCGCTGGCAGGAATACTTCAATCCCAGATTGCCTTTTGCACGACATAGGGTCCCAAAAGCTCTACAGAAGCCGATCGAGTCTAAAATCATGCTGGACACCGCGGTACCCACAGCGCGCACGTAAGCCAGGGCTCCGGAGCGATTCCCCTTGACCGGGAGGCGGGCGGCGGTAGGCTTTGGCAATGCTCAGAGCCGCCCGCGACAAGCTTAAGCGTACGCCGATCATTGGTCCGTACCTGCACGACCTTTATTTGAAAGCCATCAAGAATGAAGGAGAAATACTTACAATCAGAAGCGGAATTTTGGCTGGCGGAAAGTGGGTACGTTTCATGCGAACCCACAATGATCAATACATTAACGGCACGTATGAACCAAAGCTCCAATCTGCTATCGCGGAATATCTTCAGCCTGGCATGGTATTTTACGATGTTGGAGCGAATGCTGGATTTTTTTCGATATTGGCGTCGGAATTAGTTGGTCAGACGGGTCGCGTTATTGCATTTGAGCCTCATCCGAAAACTGTCAAACAGCTGAATGCTCAAATAGCTATAAATAACGCCAAAAATATTGATATCGTAAGGTCCGCGGTCTGTAATAAAATTGGCTACGCAGAATTCAGTGATGATACTACTTCTGTGGGGGCCTCTCTTGGGGAGAGTTCAGCGAGAACTATAACTGTGAAGACGACAACACTAGATCAGGAAGCAGAAAGGCGACCACCCCCATCGCTCATCAAGATTGATGTTGAGGGTGCTGAAATCGATGTCATTTGCGGTGCCAGACGTTTGATTTCAAACAAAAAACCTGTTCTTCTGGTAGAACTTCATTCATATGACATCGCGATCAAGTACGGCTCTATAATGGCTGATTTCGGCTATTCGACGTTTGATCTCAATGGCAAGCCGTTTTCGGTAAACGCTACCGAAGAGCGATCGTTTGTATTGTCGAAAACCAAATAGGATCGAAGCGTCAGTTCGCATTATAGACATCAAAGGCATTCGTCTTGGCAAGCGAAGGCGTCCCGAAGATATTCGGGTAAACCATGGCATACATGCCGCCCGTGCTCGGGTTTGTATCTGTCATGCAATACTGGCTGGGAAAGTTTTGGCCGATGGCTTTGGCGGCATTCAGAAAATTAAGATAGGTGGTCGCCCACTGTGATGACGTCTGATAGGCGACATCCACGTTGGACAAATCTTGAAGGTTGATCGGATTTCCTGAATAGCTGGTATAAACGCTTGCGAAGCCGGGAAGATCGGCAAAGCCGCCCTCGTAGCAGCATACTTCGGCAACGCTATAGGTTGACGCAAGTCCAGTAAAAAATGGAATAAAGGTATATAGCAGTTGGTCGATCGAAGCCCCGGCGGCGTAGAAAAAACTTGAAGATTTTAGTTGTGCTGGTCCCGCGAGCTGGTACGTCCCTCTTTTATTGGGCGTCCCGCCCGGCTCTGTGCTGGTCAATTGCGAGAGAACGTAAGTCCCAACCGCAGGCGCGCTCCCGCCAAAATCAGCGATGACGGTATAGGGTCCAATTCTCGGATTGGTGGGCACAGGTGGTCCGGCAGTCGAGATCGCTGTGACAGTGAGAATGTTTCCAGCAGAACCAGACCCGTTGTCGATCGTCGCGGTGATGGGCGAGAATAGCGGCCCGCAGCTAAAGGCTTGGAACGCCTGGTCCATTCCATTGAGAGCCGACGTGATCAGCGACGAGTTGCCCGTCAGAATGCCTTGCTGATAGTTGTAGATATCTACGGCCGCAGGAAGTGTCTGATTTCCCCTTTGCAGCCCTATATAATCGGCGTAGCAAAGGCTGTCGGCTAGTCGTAGCGGATTAGAGGAAACGCCTGTAGCCGGGGCAGTTGCCCGTTGAGTTGCGGATGGAGCACCATCAACGCGAAAGCCGAAAATTCGTTGAACCTGACTATTGCCTGTGTACACAGCATTGACCTGCTGCATCATGTTCCAGAAGCGCCAACCGTACCACTGATCGACTTGGCTGCCGTCGTTGATAGACGGCCACTTGTTCAGCGCTACTGCAAGGGCATATGGCGTTTGATAAAATCCGGCCGCCGAATTCCAGACTTCATTGCTTAGTTCAAAACACCATCTTAAGGGAGAATTGAGATTAGCTTTCATGTAGGTTGCGAGCGACGAGACAAAACTGTCGGTCGCAAGTGCCGGAGCACACATCCAAATATCAGGCCCGTTGATCTCGTTAGCGATCTGGATTGCAGCCTCGGGCGATATTCCCCCTCTAAAGAATTGAGAGTAGCCGCTTATCAAAACATCTAAAGCGGCATCGTAGACGACAGTAATATAGTTTGGCGTGTTTGCATCGATCATCTGGAATTGATCGTAACCACCTGCAACACCATAATTACCGATTCCTATGCCGGTGATCAGCTTAGACGGTAAAAGACCTGTCTTGAATTGCGGGGCCAAAATGACGGTGCCGCCGCTAGTATAAGTTCCCCAAGTAGTTGAATCGATCCCATTTAGCGAGAAGTGGTTGCTGTCCACCACGGTAATTCTATAGCTTGAACTATTATTTGTTCCGTTACTCCCACCGGGCTGGTTGAAATTGTTGAAGATAGAGCCGCCGTTGATCTGATCCGGGAATACGACGATATCTCCGTTGGAGAACCCATGATTGGCACAGGTGACAACTGCGGGATTGGCATTCGAGAATCCCGTTATAGGCGCATAGGCCAGCATCGTCGTTGATGAAACAAGCTGAGCAGAGCCGTCAACCGTCCACGACGTTCCGCTGCCTGCGGTGATCGTGCACATTTGAGGATTGTTATTATTGCTGGACTTTCTAACCTGTAATCCGATCCGCAAGCTGCCGGAGATGACAGACGAGACTGTCAACGTATTGCCCGCACCTCGTGATCCGTTGTCGATGGTCCCCACGAAATTCACGGTGGCTGGACAATTAGAGACGGAAAACTGCGCCGTCATCTTATCCGTCCACGATGACGGATTGCCCGGAAGGGCCTTAAGCCCGACGTAGTGGTTATTCGCGTTGGCTGGGCATTTACCCGCGTACTTCGTCGGCAGAACGTTTGTAAGTCCGCGCCAGTTGAAGTGAGTAAGAGGAGTGCGATCCTCCCAATTCGCTAGCATGGAACCGTTCGTGGTCTGCCAATTCATAAACCGGAGACGGCCGTATTGCTTATAGAAATTGATCAGGTGAGGGGCGGAAAGCTGCCCTGTATTTATCAAGTTCTCCTGATCCTGACGATAAATCCTGATGTTGCTCGGCGTCGTTGTAACCGCACCAATCTGGACCGAAAAATTTATTATATCTCCCTCGACAAAGGGCGATCCGATAGCAGCGACGTTCACCAGGTTATAGGAAAGTACGCCCCCTCCACTAGTGCCATTGGTGATGAGATTGATATTCCAGACACCGCCGCCCTGATTGGGGCCCAACGTGGTATATGGCGGAATGCCGATGCCGGTAATTCTCATGCCCTGAAATGGGGTACCGACAATGTTGGATAGCGTTGCGTTCTGACTACCGGCCGTCAGATTAATTGTGAATGTTGCCTCTGCTCTCGGGGTATTGGCGGACGCGTTAAGTTCGAAACGATTAGACCCAACCGCGACCGTCGCGCTCGGAAACGCAAGCCCGTTTTGGCTAGCGCTGGCAGAGACCGAAGCGTTGCCCACCCAATCGATCACCCAGGGAATGAAACCCTGCATCGATATCGCGCCGGTAGAAGATGACGATTGGCTGAGCGTATAAGTTCCAGCGCCTCCAGAACCGGTACCAAAAGCCGTGATGCGCGACTGCGCAGTGAGCGCCGTGCCACCAGAAGTTCGCGTGATGGTCTGGCCAATGAAAAGCGGAGCGCCAGTTACCGTTCCTGTAACCGTCAAAGTAGTTCCGGTGACCGACCCTCTGAAGAACGATTCTTTGTCAATGTAATAAACACTGGTGTCTGCTCGCCAAGCTGAAGTTCCAGGGCAAATGGCGGTCGGGTAACCATCTGAGTTCAACAATGCCCACGGATCGGCTGTTGGCGTTCCTCCAACCGGAGTAAAGCCTATCGATCCCTTCGCCAAGTTGAGAAAGGGCCAGTCGATCTGTGGGAAATCGAAATTGAGATTGACTTGGCCCTGGCGCCCTAGTGCATCAAAAGCCGACGACTTCGCCCTCGCTGGGCCAATCGGGAGGCCGAATGCAAGAACGGAAGCAGCCGCCTCCAAGAAAAATTCGCGTCGGTTCAAGTGATTTGCCACCAGTCGGCCTGTGTATTGAAGAGCGTGCACAGGTTAACTTTCAGTAGGGCCGTCCGATTGGCGGGCCGATGTTACGTTCAAGTCCGAAAAAGGGCTCCGTTCATCCCAATTCAGACGAGATTAGTCTAGGTCAAGGAGCAAGCAATTTCTACATTGCAACCCTTTTTCGGATCTAATTGCTTGATCGGGGGCGAGGCGGTAGGTTGAGCTGTTTTGAAAGGACTGCCTATGGCTTGTTTCCGGATTATCCGTCATTGAAGCAGCGTTTGATCGTCAACTGGGGCGCTTGATGAGAAAGCTCAGGAAGTTGAAATGCTTGTCAAAGAGCTGCTCAAACCTGAGGACAGAGCGGTAAGGAAGGCTCAACGAACATGGAATTCCAAAAGATCGATTGCATACCGCCAAGAAAACCACGGGTCGCAGTCTTGCGACCGCTGAATGCTAATGTCTATCGCTAGATCGCTTGATTAGTCGTCTCAAGCACCTAAGCAAACTCGCGACCGATGCCGGTTATCGCGAGTTTCATCGCCTATTGACCCTTCCGAGGAAGCGGCCCGGCACGACCCACTTGTTGGGTCCGCCATTGTCATTCGTCGATGGTCGTTCGTGTGCGCTTCAGCACCTCGTCATCTTCCAACATGGTCTCTATGCAATGTCGAGCGCCGTTGAGAGCCCGAGAATATTGGATGTGGGTGCAAACATCGGAATGGCCACTCTCTATTTCAAACAGAGTTTTCCAAAGGCGCGGATTTCGGCCTTTGAACCCGACCCCTCAATTTCTGAAGTCTTGCAGAAAAACCTCATCGCATTTGGGCATCGTGACGTGGATGTTTACCGTGTTGCAGTCTCTGATCATGCAGGAACGAAGAACTTTTCCCCTGACAACTCGGACGGAGGACGCTTTGCGGCGGATGGCGAAAACGTGGTGTCCGTTGTTCGGATGCGCGATTGGTTAGACGAACCAGTTGATCTTCTTAAAATCGACATTGAGGGAGCGGAGTTTGACGTCATCATAGATTGTCGAGACCGTCTCAAGAATGTGACTAGGCTATTTGTTGAGTATCATTCTTTCACGTCGAAGCCGCAACGTTTACCAGAGCTGCTGACAATAGTGCGCGATGCAGGTTTCAGATTATACGTTCAGACCGACTTTTGCGCGCCCAGTCCCATGAAGGATGCGTTTAGCGATAACGAAATGGATCTTCGCTTGAACATTTTTGCGGTAAGGCCAGATTCCGACTAACTCGCCTTTTTTTTGGAAATTTCCACAATGGGAAGTGGGATATCGCTATTCCTGCGAAGCCGCCCAAGCGAGCTTTGATACTGATATTGTTCGACGCCGTAGATTGCGGCTAGAGGAACATTCACGGTATCGCGTTTATCACCGAGCGAGGCGTAATCTCCGGAGTGCGCGCGAGACGCAACTGCTTTGAAATACCCCCGGGCTCGGGAATCGCTCGGGCCCGGCCCAACGGTAGTTCGCACTAACTGTTTGTGAAGGTCGTTCCTAGCGACGCTTCGACGGCCACCTCACGGACAAACTCTTGAAGCGCAGCCTCCAGCAGTTCGGTCGCATCATCCCAAGTATATCCGGACGCTGTCATCAACGCGGCATCCGACATTCGTCGCCAGGCAGATTGATCGAGTTGCAGGATGTGCATAACGCGGTCCGCAAGGGCGTCTGAATCTCCCACTTCTACAAGAAATCCGTTCCAGTCATTTTTTATAATATCCATCGGTCCGCCGACGCGGGTTGAGACTACTGGACACCTGCAAGCCATCGCTTCGAGTGGAGGAAGATGAAATCCTTCACTGCTGCTCCCACACAGCCATACGTCGCAACGACCATATAGCAAACGAATTCTGTCTTGTGGTGGGAGATGGTGAAATTCAATCCATGAAGGCAGCGGCATTTCGGCAGAAACGTGCTCAGAACCAAATGCGACGCCGCGTACTTCTCCTAACCGATCCTTAACAATGTTGAGCGCGGTAAGTGACACATGCAAGCTCTTAAAGCTAACGGTCGAATACAGAAAACCAACGGTAGGTAACGCTTGTTTACCGCGAGCTGGAGCAAAAAATTGACCAGAGTCGACGCTGTTCGGAATGAGTACCGCTGAATGGTCATCGTACTCGGTACTCATTAGCTGTTTAAGCCAGGATGAGATCACAATTTTTTTTAAAGGAAGTCGATACGTCCTTTGGCTGCGCTCTCGAGAAACGAAGGGAAATATTTCGTGATGTTGGATGAAGTATACTTTTGCACCTTTGCTCGAATCTAGCTCATGTACCCATTCGGCCGTTTCCCACCATGTTGCTATGACAATATCGGCATCAGGTACATCCTCATTGGTTACCGGACGCTGACGGTCGAGAACTCGATGATCAATCCCGCTACCGTCCAAATGAGAGGCTGCTGCCGCAGTTGAGGGCCATCCATTTCCGCTCAACCAACTATTAAGCTTCCGAGGAATTGAAGGGACTGCAGCAGGAGGTGACACTACACAAACTACGTGTCCTCGACGCACTAACCTTTGCGCGTAAGTGACGACCACCTTGAGGCCGCCAGACATATCGACTGCTGGTGCAACAAACGTTATTCGCATCTGTCTTTCTTTTATCGCCGAAGGTCTTTCAAAACTACTCAATGCAGTATACTGGAAGCCGTGCTGGGTGAAATCTCAACTCGAAGAGTTTCACCTTATTGGTGGATCCATGTCTGAAGCAATGCAAATATCCCTCAGGCACCGCGTTTTGAGAGCCGGCTGGTGGACACTCACTAGCTATGTTGTGAATTTAGCCATTCGATTTGGCAGCAACATACTAATCGCGCGTCTTTTGGCGCCGGAAATGTTCGGCGTAATGACGATTGCGATAACGGTATCGATCGGCTTGGCGATGTTTTCAGACCTGGGTCTGAAACAAAACATCATCCATAGTACGCGTGGGCATGAAGCAAGGTTTCTAAACACAGCGTGGACCATACAGATTCTTCGCGGGATATTACTTTGGTTTATCGCAATCTGCGTAGCCGCTTTTATTGTTCTTGCAAACTGGTTCGGACAACTATCACCCAATAGCGTATACGCCGCGGCTAGTCTTCCAAAGGTTATTGTAGCCTCGTCGCTAAGCGCAGTCATTGCTGGCTTCGAATCGACTAAGTTATTCGAGGCTAGCAGGGGGCTTCTCCTTGGGCGCGTGACCGTAATTGAAATCCTCGCTCAGATTGCAAGCGTTCTATGCATGATTGGCTGGGCAATATTTGATCGTTCGATTTGGGTTTTGGTGTCTGGTGGGTTGGCGTCCTCTTTTGCAAGAATGGTATTGAGTCACACCATTGTGCCTGGCGTTGCAAATCGCCTGCAGTGGGACAAAAAAGCGGCACACGAGCTTGTCCACTATGGCAAATGGATCTTTTTATCATCCATTCTTGGGTTTCTTGTGAGCAGCGGTGATCGATTGCTTCTGGCGGGACTCGTCAGTGCGACGGTCCTCGGGTTGTATTCAATCGCGGCTCTCATACCGGTTTCTATCGACGTGATTTTAAATAAGGTCATGGCGGATGTTTCGTTTCCTGCATTTAGCGAGATCGTGCGCCAACGCCGCCATGATCTCAAACAAACGTATTATCGCTTTTTCGGGATCATCGCTCCGGCATCGTACTTCCTCTCAGGCTTTCTTTTGACCTCTGGAAAATCGATAGTTCACATATTGTATGATGCCAGGTACCTCCAAGCCGGTTGGATGCTCGAAATACAGTCCGTCGTTCTGATGACCGTTCCTTCGCGGTTAGCGGTCCAATGCTATTTAGCGCTTGGTCTACCCAAATTAACGTCACACATAATTCTCGGCCGTCTGGTCGTGCTTTATGCGGCCACTCCGGTCGGATCCTATTTTTTCGGTCTAGAAGGCGCAATTTCGGCAATTGTGTTTAGTCAATTTATATCCACACCGATCATATATTTTTACAACCTCAAGCATCAGTTATTTGATCTGCGCAAAGAAATGCAAATGCTTATCTTCATATTTGCGGGGTTGTTCGCTGGGAAACTTTTTGAGTGGGCGGCTCAATTGGTGTTTGGCCCAGCCTAGAATTTGCAAGCGCGATGGAGTTCATGTGAACACGTCCCGACAGTTTGTAAGTTCATTATCCTTCGCAGGATCAGGCGCCAAGCGAGCTCGAATGCGGCTTTGCGCGCTCTTTGAGGCTCAAAGCGTCGATACCATACTCAAGCCGCGCCAAAACGACTCCGGGCTGGTAAATCGAATTCACCTGAATTAACGTAAGCACGCTGCGGCGTAAGCGGACAATGCGACGGCACTAATCTCCGGAAATGGAGTAAGGCAACAAAATATGGGCTTTGGGGTGCTGACGCTAGCGACACACAGCGACTATCATAAAGCCGTAGGCTTGGCACTATCGATTAGAGTTTCTAATCCTGGCGTGTCCGTCGCTGTCGCCTGTTCGAAGGAAGCGCGCGAGTTGGTCGAGCCACACTTCGATCATGTGATCGATCAAGATAGATCGCTTCGTCGGTTTGAGCATAAGTTGCATCTTGATAGATATTCGCCGTTCGATGAAACGTTTTACTTTGATTCTGATGTACTCGTTTTTCGTCCTTTGTCTGAGGTGATTGATGATTGGAGACGTCAGCCTTATACAGCTTGTGGCAACTATGCGACTGAGGGAATAAGTGCGTTTGGGCTCGACACTGAGGCGGTCTTAAGGATCATTGGTCACAATAAATTGGTTAAGATCGATGGGGCGGGCCACGCATACTTTCGGAAACCTGATTGTATTCCTGTTTTTGAGTTAGCTCGGGAAATCGCGTCGAACTATCGCTTGTATGCTGGTGACATAAGCCTCGCGGACGAGGATGTCATGAACATCGTTATGACTAAAATGGGCCTCTCACCAATCCCACATGTGAAGTTCTGGTCATTGCACTGTACTGCAAAGCCCGGCACCTTAAAAATGAATGCTGCAGAAGGCAAATGCAGTCTAGATCGCGTGTTCGATGAGCAAACTCAGCGCCCATACATGATGCATTTTGCGGCAAGGGAAGCGCCGTTCGTTCACGCGAAGCAACTTCGGCTACTCTTTAACAAGTTCGGCGTTCCGGGCAGGGGACTTATGTGGCGTGCGATTCACGATTTTTATATCAGAGAAATCAAATGGCCCGCAAAGGGTGCTGCTCGCTCTTTTCTAGATAAGGTATCGTTCCGTCCGTCTAACAACGTTTATGGTTGAGTGTTATCAATTTGAGAAGCGGGTCTAGCTAGATTAGATAGCTGAAGACCAACTATTTGATGATAACTGTGGAGGGGCCGTTTCTGACTCTCGCAGGTTTGAGAAAGTTGTCCCTCGACTTTGCACGAAGCGCTTCGGATTGTCCGAGAAGCGAACCCGCTAGTAACCATGTCCACGAGCTCAATGATGCATTGGGGAGTTGATCGATGGCGCTGACCGCTAGAATTAGAGCAATTGCGGCCAGAAAGATCTTTTCATGCGGATACTGAACGAATTTAAAAGCAGGAAATGCTCGAAAGATTGGAAGTACAAGAAGTCCAAACTGGGCCAAAAACCCAATAATTCCGAATTGTCCCATGGTGATAATCCAGAGACCATCGGTAACACTGTCGTCCTTTCCTGACTCTTCAGTGATGATCCGATTACGTCCATACCTTCCCCAGCCAAAATAAAAGCGTTCTGACGCGTGGGCCAAAAGCGCTGCTTCCTGATCAAATCGAAGCTCTAAGGACTGAGCGCGGTCTGGATCAATTGAACGAGCCAAGTCAACCATAACTTTGGTGGGAATAATGTCGGTGGCTCGTAAAAGGGGGTATGACAATGCAAGACATCCGAGCAACAGTGCCACTCGAATCTGTGTCTCCGGTCTTGCAAATCGAACCAGCATTCCCAACACAGCACCATAGATGATAGCCGCTGCCGTCTTACAAAAAACTAAAATGATACTGAGATAGATCGTAACAGCTGAAGGCGCGGCGAACCGTACTGCGCGCTTCCGAACTCGTAAGTGTGCCATAGAAGCAACTACGCACGTCATCATAAAAAAAGCGACGATAAGACCGTTTCCCATAAATACAACTGGCCGAAATCCGCCATATCGCATTTCGGCTACGAACGACGTTGTAGGGAGATATCCATAAAGCCAAGACGATAGCTGCGGGCTCATGCGGACTTCGAAAAGCATCGGCAATGAGTACGCAAGTCCGGCGACTGTCAACGCTCGCAGTATCACCGCATTGTCTTTTGGATCTTGCAGGTATCTTCTTCCGACAATGAAAGAAAGGCTAAGAATTAGTTGGCTGATGACGGCAGATATACCGTCATACGTGCCTACGCCTGGAAAAAATGATCCGCCAATATAGATTGGATCATTATTGAGAAGAGAAGTGACGAGTGGACTCACGATTAATGAAATAAGCAATATCTCACATAGCCCAAACCGAAACCGGCTCTGCTTTATCGGACTGGCGGCAAACATGCACCCAGCGAAAGTACAAATGTTTGGAACGGAGTTTTTGTCGATAGCCGGTATCATCTCAAATTTGATGGACGCGCCGGCAGGAAGAACGAGAAGGGCGCCAAGCAGGGTCCAGACGGTGGCTTCCGTGATTGTTCGATGACTATAGAGGTATGCGGCCACAATTGGCCACGCCGCGAATACCAGGATGCCAAGCCAATTTGGCGTCATGTTACCTGTGCTGATGCTTGAGCATGGATTTACTCATCCGCGTTCGGAGACCGATGCTTTGATCGAACCCTCGAATAACCGCCAGATCTTCTTCGCTTCATTTTCGACGTTGTGAAAGCAAAGAGCGCTCTTGCGCGCGGAATGTCCCATCTCTCTGAGTGCCTCATCGGGGTAATCCAAGCACACTTGCATCGCTTGTACCAGCGCCTCAACGTCTCCAGCTGGCACCAACCATCCGTGCGCACCGTTTGAAACGAGTTCCGGGATGCCTCCCACATAGGTGCTGATGATCGGTGTTCGAAGCGCCATTGCTTCCATGATCACCACAGGTAACCCCTCCGCAAGGCTCGGAAGCACAAGAGCGGTCGCGTCCAAAATCTCTTTGCGCACTTGAGAGCCATCAATCCAGCCGGTAATTCGCACTGTAGAGCCAAGTCTTTCGTTCAGGATAAATTCTTCCACGTCTTTCCGCATCTCGCCGTCGCCAGCAAGTACGAGTTCGAAGTTTGCGCCATTCGATTTGAGACGGGCGGCCGCCTTGAGAAGAAGCAGCTGACCTTTCTGCTCACACAGCCGTCCAACGCAAATAAACCTTGGAATGCTTGGTTTGGTCTTCGAAGGAGTCTCAAAAAATGCCCTCTCTAGCCCACACCGCACGACCTGTATTTTGGACCAATATCTTGGCTCGACGAGCCGAAAGAGCTGGCTACGACCGTAGGAACTGATTGCAACGACAAAAGAGCTTCGTCGGACTTTCTCGGCAAGACCGATAAAACGGGGTTTGTCAAACTCCTCTGGACCGTGAACGGTAAAGCTCCATGAAGGCCCGCCTAGCACATGCACGAGCATCGCAACCTCAGCAGAATTCGTCCCAAAGTGTGCGTGCAGATGCTGAATTTTCTGAAGCTCGAGCCATTCCTGAATGAGGCAAGCCTCAAGAAGATAAATGATATGGACGGGAAGGGGGCGTTCAGCGCGCCAGCCCATGCGCAAAGCCAATAATAGCCCTCGAACAAAGTGAACAGGACGGGTGAAGATCTTTCTTAACGCGCTAAAGATTAGGGTAGGAGATCCGGCTTTCAGGACATACCTGGTTTTTTTTCGCTCTATGACGTCGTCGTCATCAACGAGCTCTCCGTCCCATCCGCGCAGCGAGATGCGCATCACTTCGACCCCCGCGCGCTCCAGCGCTTGAATTTCCCGCCGGATGAAGGTGTGGCTGGTCTTAGGATATTGATTTACCAGGTAGGCCACGCGCATGAACGTCTCACTTGTATTCGATCAGACGGCCCTGTCGTACCAAGACCCGATCGCGGAGGAAGGACAACGCGCCAAAGCTTTCCGGAAAGCGTGTTAAAAGTTCAAAAAACGTCAGCTGACACTGCATTAGGAGCGGGCCGGGATGTTTCGGTAATCGCCGGAGGAACTGAAGAGGATAGATCAACAAAAGTAGAAGACCCCACGGTCCAAGGAAAGCGAACGCGAGGAGACTGACGATTGGCACTGCCATTCCCCAAAGCAAAGCACGAGCCGTTTCCCAAACCCAATGCCGCTCGGCCGTGCGCCCATGAAGGTAGGCGCCTTGCGCAAAAGCGTATCCGCTTCGAACATGACGTCGCCACCACTGGCTAAAGTGCAGCATCGCCGCATCATGCCGAGTCATTTCGGCATCTAAGCGCCAGATTTCCCAGCCCGCTGCGCGTAGACGAAGGCACAGTTCTGGTTCTTCTCCGGCAATCAGATCTTCGCGGTAGCCCCCAACCTGTTCGAACGCGTTAACGCGGATCAAGGCATCGCCCCCACACGCTTTGGCTTGTCCAATTGGCGTGTCCCACTCCAGATCGCAAAGCTTGTTGTAAATTGATTGAGAGGGAAACCTCTCGCGGCGCCGCCCGCAAACCACCGCGACGTCTTGGTTGAGATCCAGAAAAGCGCTCGCGGTTGCAATCCAATTGGCGTCAATCTCGCAATCACCGTCGACAAACTGAATATACGAAAGCCCAGGGGCCAATTGACGCAAACATTGGTACCCGTGGTTGCGAGCCCGTGCTGCTGTAAATGGCAGACTCATGTCCAGGCTCACAACCTCCGCACCGGCACCTTGCGCCAGCACCACTGAGTCATCCGTAGATCCCGAGTCTACGTAGACGACGATCGCCGCGCGTGCGACCACGGATCGGATGCATGTTTCGATCCGCACGCCTTCATTGCGACCAATGGCAACGACGCCGACTTGCAGCAATGGATCTGACTTTCGGGGCTTCCTCATTTCAGCCGAATCATGCCGAGCAACCGGTGGGGCCTCGCTCATCGCTGCGGTATCGCCACTGCAGCAAAAACCAGCCCGCCCCAATGGGCCGTTCGGGCATGCCAGCCTTGTGGGCTGCCCGATTTATGGGTCAGCCCATACCGACCGGCTTCAGATTTCTCAGTCTCGATGACAAGAGGCTCCAGTGGACAGCGCGCAGCCTTAGCCGTGGCTTCCTTGACGCACCATCGACGCATGGCCTCACCTTGTCGTTCGTTGGCCGGAAGTTTGGAAATCTCGCTGAGCTCTTTTGCGGTGAGAACCGTAGGCCAGTCCAGAGGATCCAGACCGACTGCATATTCGGCATCAATGCCTAGTGCGAGAAACTCTTCCGAGCGCGCGACGGCCGCTGCACAATAGCCCTCCGAATGTTTTCGGGTGTGGGTAATGCTACCGATGAAGCCCGCGGGCCAAACAGGCAAGCGATCGCTGCCTATTGGCAAATCGACAACATGCAGGTCGAACATCGCCAGGGCATGCTTTGCCTGTGTTCTGCCGTTTTGCAGCTCGTGTTTACGATCTGCGCTGATTGCGCCCACCGATGCAAGCTCGCGAGAGGTCAGTGGCAGAACATCGGTTGAGAATTCTCCGGCGCACACTTCAATACCTGGCGGCAATAGGGACTTCCAGGTTTCGAGAGAGGATGACACGATCATGGCACCCTCAGTGACTTACGATTTCGGGGCCATAGGACGCTATAGCGTACCATATCGCTCAAATAATGCGGCACCCCACCACTTCGTTGTCTTAAGCAGAACCTCTTGATAGCGCCCAAGCTTCTTGCGATCGCGGCGCAAATATCGGTCAAAATGGCGTAGGGCAGGCCATACGAGGTCACAAAAAATCGGCGTCGAGACTCGAACCAGTAGGTTGGTAGACGGCTAGCCTTAGCGTCGCGTTCAGTAATCTTCGTGCTTTGACCGGCGATGTGCATTACGCGGCTTTCGGGGACGTACCAGGTCTCAAATCCTTGGCGCTTGGCGCGAAAGCAAAAGTCGGTTTCCTCGAAATAAAGAAAATAACGATCGTCCAAGCCTCCGATTGCGTCAAAAACAGTACGTCGGATCATCATCGAAGCGCCAGGCACCCAATCGACGCGTTCAGGCAGCTTACCCATCGTTCGTGCGACGACCCATGGCGTCAGCAACTTGGAGGCCAAGCCAAACTGTAGCCCTTCTTCAAGTTCGCTGACGATCGTTGGAAAGCGAAACGCAAAGGGCCAATCGCTGCCATCGAGATTCTCGAAGCTGCTTCCGGCAATGCCAATATCCTGGTGGGCTTCTAGAAATCTGACAAGTGAGGCAATGGCTCCCGGGCGAACCACCGTATCCGGATTGAGCAGGTGAATATAATCGGGAGTCTCAGCGGTGCTGGCTAAGCTGACGCCAAAGTTATTGCCATAAGCGAAGCCGCCATTTTTGGGGGGGCTCGCCACTCGGACCCAATCCGACCAGCCAAAGTTATCAACCGCGCAGTTTATCGGCTCGTAATCCTCGGCGGAATTATCAACGACCGTGGCGCTGATCACCAGGCCCGGGTCATTTCGTTCAGTGGCGATCGAGTGGAGACAATCAATCGCGAGCTGCGCCGTCTTGTACGTGACAATAATCACCGCTACGTGCTTTGGACTCATGCGGGTTCGTTAACCGGCAGGTTTATCTGGCTTTTCAGCGATCCGGACGTTAACAGTCCTGCGATCGTTTGCCCGAGCTGCTCAACATAGGGCTCTTGAAGCATGCTGTAGTGACCGCCATCGACATCGGCGATCCGAAGGTCAGCACCCACCGCACCCCAACCAAGTGTGTTATCGGCATAGAGATCGACGTATGGAGTGTCGCCTGAATGGCCGGTCGTCGCGCGGGCTAGAACAACCGTGGGTCCGAGAAACCTCCTAGGAAGGTAGGTTGCTTCTGCACACTCGTAGATCTGTCGGGCCGTAAGCCCAGGCACGCTGTGTGGCCAAGGTTTCCTCCGCGCGAGCAAAGCCTGAAGCAGGCGAAATCGAACCCTTACTGACCGCTTCTCAATCCTGCTCGTCACTTCCCAGCGGAGTAAATTCCAGGCTTTCTTAGAGGCATTGCCTATCAACCGGCGCGCACGTTCAGCAGGTCTCGTGTCCGCACTATTTCCGCCTTTTATCACCTGGGAGAAGCGCTCAAGACGGTGCTTTGCTGCGATGTGGCGGCGACGCAAGGCTTGCGGGGTGGCGGCGTCCAACAGCAGCACAAATTCCACGCGCTCGCCTTTTTCAACCAACTGATGGGCCATTTCGTACGCGATAACTCCGCCGGCGCACATGCCGCCGAGCATATAGGGGCCTTGAGGTTGCGTTTTTCGAATTCTCGCGATGTAGGTCGACGCCATGTCTTCAACACGCGTGTGCGCGAGTGGAACGTTCGGTAGCGCCATGGGATTGACACCATACACGGCGACCTCGTCCGGCAAGCAGCGCGCAAGATTTGCGTAAAGAAGTGTTTCACCTTCGCCGTCATGCACCAAAAATAGATTGCGCGATGAACCAGGTTTAAGGTGTACGAGCGGCTCGACCGCGTGCGAATGTTTTGCCCTGATAAGCTCCGCGATCGCGCGGATCGTTGGCGATGACAGAATGGTGGTGAGCGGAAGCTGCAGGTCAAATTGCCGCGCTATCCCGGCAAAGAGGCTAACGGCCTTAAGTGAACTGCCGCCGATGGCGAAATAATCGTCATCAATGCCAAGGCCGGAAATCTCCAGGGTCTCTTCCCATAGATCCAACAAGCGACGTTCAAGGTCGTTGGTTGGCGGTGCTGCGTCACCGACCAACGAGCGGGGTCGGGCTGACTTCGAGTTGGTCGCAATTCGGACGGCGTGTCCGCCCACCAGTTCGACCGCAAGCCGCTCATACCTGTCCGAACGAGCGGCAGAAGCAATTCCGGTAGACACCTTGCTGTCAGTTTGTCGACGGGCCTCAATAACCGCGTCGGGATCAAATCCGGGCCGATGAGTGATCCTGGCGGCGTCCTCCGAAGGGATCAGATAGAGCGTGTTCTCACCTTCTGGCTGACC
>Ga0210405_10002207_pt1 | contig 20554 bp, 21 predicted proteins | sample IncBWH11MmetaG_FD_155492 | JGI IMG/M metagenome (GOLD analysis project Ga0210405, IMG submission 155492) | Forest soil microbial communities from Barre Woods Harvard Forest LTER site, Petersham, Massachusetts, United States - Inc-BW-H-11-M | ecosystem: Environmental > Terrestrial > Soil >... | reverse complement strand
TCTCTTTCACAAGAAGATCACCCAGCCGTTGAGACATACCTCGATCTCCTATCTGAGCGGCAGAGGGATGACGTCGACTTCGCTTTGCTCACGCGACTTCGCTGCTTTTAGGGGAGAAGATGCAGCCTATCGCGTTGACACAAATTGTCACAGCAGAAGCGTTACTTCACCAGTAACTTTGGTAGTAGAACCTGTTGCGTGGTTTCTGTAAGTTAATGAAGGCGCATTCCGCAGAAGTCTCGGAAGTCGCGCATTTCGCAGGGGTGATGTACAAAAAGGTGTACAGCGGAGTACCACTAGCGCGATTACTTTGGTGTCGGTCCTGAGGCTTTTTCTTTACGTGCTCACGCCTCTCCTGCTTATTCCTGCGGCGGATGGCCAGGGCCTTTTTCAAGCTGACGCGCCTGATGGCTCTGCTCCTGGCCACGCTGCGGCACAGTATGAGATCACGATTGCCTAATGGTCAGCTGCTGACGTTGGGGTCCACGGTCAGGTTTCTTTGAGTTGCCGCTGATGCCCTCGCCCGCGAAACTCCGTACGATTATTCCTTAGCATCATAGACAAACTATCGCCGCCTCGAGGTCTCCCTCCTTCTTCATCAGGTGAATTCCTTACTCCGCGTCCAACAGGTACGACTTTTGCTGTATCGCAGATTTTCTCGGTTCTCGCCAAGAACTCCCAGTCCATCGGTGCAATGTCGCCCTAATCTCTCCCGACCTCGCCTTGTATAAGGCTGCGGTGTGGCCATCCGATCCTCGATCTCTCTTCGGAGATCGGAAGTTGATCTTCTGGGTTGCCGGATGGGTCCTTGGCGAAACTCTCCAAGATGGTCGCTGACTGTTCGCATTTGTCCGGCGCGGAACACACACGAACAAGAATACGGTGTTTGCCTCTCGTTAGGCGGACGGTTTCAGTTTCCCGGGCATCCGCTCGAAATAGATTCCAATGCTTCTTGACCTGACCGCGCAAGGGACGATCGAAGCCAACCTGTCGTCGATCCACAACGAAAGATCTGCTGGCGAGGAACGATGTTCGTTGCGTATGTCCAATGTGGAGTCTGCAACGGTTTCATCTCTGGTAAGTGAGTGGACCTCAAACTGCGCAACTAGCTCAACAAAATGAGCGGAAGGGGCTTGTCAAGGATACTGAGGTGGAAGCCTAATCCGGACGACGACTTGCGACGTGGGTGTCGCTTTTCCTTAGATACTGGTAGCGGAACTAAGACAGAGGCGTAACTCAAGCTCCCGATTACCGCATGGCTAGCTTTCTCTCCTCTGGGCTCATTTGGTTCCAAAGAACTCTCATGTCTTGCTCAACAATTCGGTTGCCGGGGTTTTGGCGTAGGGCACGCGCGAACCAGCGATACGCGAGTGGCAAGTCTCGGGTCGCGCAGTGACCAGTTGCGTACATAGTTCCCACAGCGCTTTGGGCCTTTGCACTGGAATGCTCAGCAGCAGCGAGAAGATCTTGCTGGGCGCGAACACAATTAGCCGGCACACCATCTCCATAGAGATACTTTTCACCTTCGGACTCGGAATTATTACCACGTGTGCTCGCGGAGACCGGCTGAACCTGGGCCTTCGACGACGCGAGTGCGGCAACTCCTTCCTGCGACGGGTCGTCAGTAGGAGCTTCTTCAATGGCACTTTGAGCGTGCTCATAAGCTAATTCTGACGGTTCAGGACTCTGCGGCGTCAGCACTTCTATAGATAAAACCGAAGCGTGTGTCGCCGTAGAATTAGTCGCCCTGAACTGGCTAGTCGCCGGGCTCTTCCAAAAGCTACTCGCCAATGTGCGCAGCTCGCGCCACTGCCAGCCGGCCAATGCAACGGTGAAACTGAAGAGGACGAGAACGAGATACCGCCCCGTATGAGATGCACTTACTTCACCTTGAAAAGGGTAACTCCCACTATTCGTGATTCCAGCAGTCGGACGCACACTCGAAGATCTGCTAACACGTGGATGTGTAGGGTGTTCCGGTAGTTTTTGCTCCTCGGTCAAGGGTTCGGCGGATTCGAGAAGTGCTCCGCATCTTAGGCAAAGGAGATTCGCCGAATTGTTATTGGCCTCGCACAGTTTGCAGCATATCGCCATCGAAACTTGGCCAGCATTCTTTGTACCTCTTGCACAGAAACGGCTATATGCCTGCCTTTGCTGCACTTAATTGAGTTTCTGCAAGTACTCAAAGCCAAGATCCAGCGGATTTGATAGCGCAAAATGTCCCTTGCGTCGGCAGAATTTTCCTGATGCACAAGCTGAGAACTTTCCGCTGACGTCGACTACAGTGCTTGCTGTATTGCTTGCGTCCGGAGTGTGCGCTACGTTCAATTGTGTCTTGCTGTGATCCGTGGCGGTCACGAGTTAGCGTCGGCGTCATTCGTATCCCGACTTCACAACTGGAGGAGAGGGCAACTTCACACGCGCCATCTCGTTGGTTCCTCTTGGATTCGATCGATCTAGCCGTTCTGCAACGGGAGAACTATATGAGAATACTGATGGTCGTTTCATTCGCCCTGGCTATGCTGATGTCCTCAGTCGTTGTGGCTCAATACGGTGCGCCGCAACCGGACAACGCGAAATCTGGCATGTCAGTGAAAACCGCTAATATTACGGGCAAAATTAGCGATGATGGCAAGATGTTCGTGAACGACAAGGACGGTAAGAGTTGGACTATAAGCAACCCAGACGTGGTAAAAGGTCATGAAGGACACCACGTTACCCTGCAAGCACACCTGGATGCGGACACGAACGAGATCAAAGTCCTGTCGCTAAAGATGGCGAAGGATAACATGCAGAAGTGAATCACCCGTCACTTTTGTCTTGGGCCAGCGGTCATGCTGGCCCTTCTTATTTGGTTAGCATGATTTTCGAGGAACGTGACCTGATCGCTCCCCTTTTCATTCCGCACGCGAAGGTTACACGTTCGTCACCGACTCGGACGATCCCCGGATTTGTTTACGCGCCATGTTATTTCCCGCTCGAACGAGTCGCTAGTTGACTTCGTCAGGATGGAACGCTATGCGGCGGTGTTGAAGCGCTCGAATTCACGGCGCAATTCATCAATGCGTTTCCGCCTCTCTTCATTTTCCCGACGTTCCACGTCCGTCGCCCCGCCGAAGGTTTCCTTTTCTATGTTGTCGATCTGTTTCTGAATGAGTTCGGTGAGTTCTCGTCGGACATTTTGCGGCCCGCGGTCCATGATGCACGCCCCAAGGGAGAAGTCTGTCGTTGACTAACTTTCGATTCCGGAATGCGCTGAAGGTTTGCCCTTTTTCGATTCGCTCTACAGTAAACCCTGTAGAGCATCGAATTCTGGTTTAATGTTAGGCTCCTTCGGAAACTGTTCCCCTGCGTATCGCCACGACGGAGGGCGAAATGAGCGCCACAGAAAAAGTTAACATCCTAATGGTGGATGACCAGCCTGGCAAATTGCTCAGCTATGAGGTCATTCTGAGTGAGTTGGGCGAGAATTTGATTAAGGCTGCCTCCGGACCCGAAGCTCTCGAACTACTGCTGAAGAACGACGTCGCGGTAGTGTTGTTAGATGTCAACATGCCCGGACAGGACGGCTTCGAACTGGCGAGCATGATTCGCCAGCATCCCCGGTTTGAGAGAACGGCGATTATCTTCATCTCCGCTGTGCGAGTATCCGACATCGACCGGCTCACCGGGTTCGAGCAGGGAGCGGTGGACTATATTTCCATTCCGGTTGTACCGCGACTCTTACGAGCCAGGGTCAGAGTATTCGTGGAGTTGTATCGGAAGACACGCGAACTGGAACGGCTGAATGGCGAGTTGCGGAACATTTCAAGCAGCTTGCTAAAGATGCAAGATGAAGAGCATCGGCGCATCGCACGAGAATTGCACGACGGTTTAGGGCAGGAACTTGCAGCACTCAACATGATCTTAACGCAGATTCCTCAGCACGACTCCCTTAGCTCGAAAGATCAGGCGGCGGATGAGGCTAGCGAGATTGTGACTCGCGCGATCCAGCAAGTGCGCAGCATGTCTCATCTCTTGCACCCACCATTGCTCGACGAAATAGGTCTTTTGTCAGCAGTGCGGTGGTATCTGGACGGATTGACGAAGCGGGGTGGGATTGCTACATCGCTGGAGGTGCAGCCTGCTGAGTTTCCTCGGCTCCCCCGCGATTTAGAAACTGCAGTCTTCCGGGTCGTTCAAGAGGCCCTTACCAACATCTTCCGACACTCAGGAGCAAGTAAGGCATGGGTTACGCTAAGTCAGCAAGAAGATCAACTGATGGTAATGGTGGGGGACGATGGCAAGGGAGTCCGTCCAGAGATTGCGGAGATGCGCCCTGGCAGTTTGGGCATTGGTCTGGCAGGGATGAGGCAACGCGCGAAAGAGCTTGGTGGGAAATTGCGACTGACCAATGCAAACCCCGGTACAGTCGTCGAGATCGTCATTCCTGCCCAGTGCTTGATCCGCCAAAAAGAGCATGCCACCGCGTGACGATAAAAATCGAGGAGAAACTTGTGCACATTGTTCGCGATTGGCTGACACCCTCTGTCGCGGCTTTCTTGGCCTGGCTCCACTTGGGGCAATAAGTCTAGCCGTATTTTAGGACTCAAGCATCACCACTTCCCATCGCAGCAAGAAACAGGCGTGGAATCCAGACTACGAACTGGCTCCCAATGCTACGACTTTGCTCGACGAGGTAGTGGCAGCAACCGGCAGCTGCGCCACGATGAGGGTACCCTCGCCGTCTGAATGGATGTCGAGGGTGCCGCCCAGTTGCCGAAGTCTCTCCCGCATGCCGCGGATTCCCACCCCAGGGATGCCTGTTGAAGCCATCTCCGATTGCTTTTCTGGCGATATCCCCTTGCCGTGATCCTCGACCTCTACTTGAACTTGATTGTCAGAGGCAGCAATGCGAATTGTGGCGATCGAACTCCCGGAATGACGATGGATATTGGTAAGACATTCCTGCACGGTCCGGAAAATCGCAGTCTCTGATTCTCGCGGAAGTCGCCCAAAATCCGCAGGGAATTTCAAATCGACTTTAATCTTACTGCGCTGAGCGAATCCGTCGACATACCAACGAAGGGCGGAAGCAAGTCCTGCTTCATCCAAAAGAGGCGGATGAAGCAGATGAGAGATCGTGCGAACTTCTTTACTGAGATCCTGCACAAGGGCTGCACTGTCGTTCACTATCTTGCCAACCTTGATGAAGCGTTCGATGTCGGCTCCCACCACAGCAAGGTTCATTCCCAGGGCCGCCAGCATCTGCCCCACGCTGTCGTGCAATTCGCGGGCGATGCGCCGTCGCTCATCATCCTGCAATTGGAGCAGGCGCGCCGAGAGCTCGCGCAGATTTTGATTGGTCCTATCGAGCTCGACCGTGCGCTGCTGTACTGCTTCTTCCAGTTCTGCTTGTTCTGACCACAGCAGATTCTCACGACGACGACGCGATTCTCCCATCGCAATCAGAACACCGGAAGCTAACAAGAACGCCAGCATACCAACCGCCTGCGGCGTGCCGAGGATCCGAAGAGAATGTGCCGGTAGCATGACCCAATACCGCGCTGCAAGGAGCGCAAGAATCCCACTCAGGATGGATGGGCCGACGCCGCAGTACCACGCACAGAAAGCGACCGCCGGAAAAAGCGTGATGTAAGGGACGTAGTCACCCAGAAAGCGATTCAGTACCAGACGGACCAGTAAAGCCGCTGCTGTCGCCAAGAGCGCGACCGCGTACCGTACCATGGTTTTCTTTGAGATTAAGGTGGAGAGCGAAGCTCTAGTCGTCACAGTCTTACCCTCGCTTCGGGAAGTTAAAGCGACTCCAGTAAAGGCCAGGCGCGCTATGACGAAGTAACGTCAATGTTATAACAAGAATGTATTTAGCAGAGCAACTTTTTGCCGGATCCCAATGTCACCCGCAAGTGCCGTATAAGTGGATGAACACTCCTCTTGCCTTGTGGTTGCGCGGCAGTTTCGAAACGACACCATATTTTGTTTGAAAGGTCTGACCGCCAAGGTGGCGATCGCGCGGCAAAACGGAACTATCTCCCTTCTCCTGCTGCATCGCTATCCGCTCCTCCTTACTATCGCGTGTCCGTAGGATCAGCGATTTCGGCTAAATGCAGCTGGCAGGCCAACTGATGGCGGATATAAACTTGCTTTCAGGTCGCGGATGCGCTCCTGCCTCCTGTAGTATTCGCGGAGTTCAGGGTCCGTCAAGCCGACATAGGTTTCCAGTTCCAATGCCTCGACTTGCTTTTGGAGCAGCGTGACTAATTCCGCCCGGAGTTGCTTAACACTATCGTCTCTCATTTGGCAGCCCCGGCGCAGCCGCGGTCGGGGGTCGTGGGCGAAGGAGCGCAAACTCAAATATGAAGTTTAGCGAAGGGCTCACACTTGTCCGATGGAGCGCATACCCTATTTCTCCGGAATTAACCCAGTAGTCGGCGGGAATCAGGCTTCCGTTCATTGAGCCTGGCACTTTGTTTATGTCACATCGAGGATGCAATCTCGCTAGAATGTGCCTCCTGTACCCCGCATCGCATCTCGCGGATACAATAGTGCCCCATGCATTCCCATATACAAAAGGGCCACTTACTCTGGCCCTATTTTGTTTTCAGGTATCGCATCTGACTGGAGACTGCCTATTGAACATGGATCATCTTGCCGTTGGAATCCAGGGTGCCATGCACCCGAACTTTCTTGCCTTCGTACTGCTTGACTTCGTCCTGGTGATCGATATCGTAAGTGGTGTTGCTCGAGGAATCTTGCAACACATATTTGTCACCTGATTTCACGATCGTACCTGTGAAGACCTGAACTCCGGGGGACTGCGACTGAGCCTGGGAATCCGGCGCCTGTCCTGATTGATTCGGTGCCTGCCTAGGTTGCTGCTGTTGTGCTGGCTCCTGACCGCGCTGCTGGGTTGGATACTGCTGTGGCGCGGATGGCGCGGCATGCTGCCCGAAGAGCTGAGCGCTCATAAGCATCATCCCAAACACCAGAAGCACGGCAAAGAGCCACGTAGAGTCTGTCTGTCTTTTCCCTTTCATGAGACCTCCGAAACGGGTTAGTCGATTCGGTAGTGTGCAGCAAACTGCTTGCCAAATATCGCTCCTGTACTGCGATTTGTCGAGAGTGGAAGTGCGGGGCATTCGATTTACAAGGTTTAGGCCGGATCGGAGCTGTCCACGAAGAATTTTAAGACTACACAACCGACATTTCGTTGTGACGAACTACAGGGAAAACTGTATGCGATCCGTTGCTCGACGTGATCCGCGAAAGCAAAGAGAGCAAAATTTGCTCGGTTGTTTAGCATATTCGCGCTTCTGCCATAGCTCTCCCACCACGTGGAATCCAGGTTCAGTTCGGCTATTCGTTGTAAGAACACACAGTAACTCATTGAACGGATTCGTGAGGGGGCGTGCAGCAAAACAAACATGCAAGGCGCTTTCATCTGCAGCGTTCCCATATAAGCGCAAGAGCTATGGAAATTGTCACTGGTGATGACAAAGTTTTACAAAAATGTCGGGTTATCGGCTTGACTTGTACTGCGGTTTCTTCTAAAGGTGAAATTTCAGTACCCAACTAGGGACGAGAGGAAAAAAATGCCAATGCAAACTCAAGAGCAAACCACTCTCAACGTAAAACTCGTCCACTTTACCAAACAAAATTCGTCCGATGAGCCGGTGCAGGTTGCCTTCGCGGTTACTGATGATCAAGGGAAGGAAGAGATCATCACGGGCGAGGTCCCTACAGCTATGACCTTTTCCACCTCTTTCAGGAGAACGGCTGGCTGAACATCCGACGAGGGGTTGCCTCGATCCGCGAGAGCCGGACGCCGCGTCGAGCCATGTCAGCGTAGACAGTATGCTGACTCAGCGCGCTGGGCCCCCCGGAGATAAGGGGTTCCAGCCTCTCTTGCTTGCGATTCGTCGCTTGTGAGAGCTCCTTGGTAGTTAAATTTCCAAACAAACCGGAGATTCAATGATGATGAGTGACGTTCAACTTTCGATTGGTGATATCTGCGGAGATCCAACGGGCTTACGAGTCAGAGTAGAAGACGTTGACATCTACGATTACGTTCACTTCTCGGTCATGGAAAACGGTGACCAAGAACAAGAAGAAGAGGATGAGGGAGGGTCGGGAGAGATGTCCCATGTGGCTTTCGTTCATCGCTTCACCAAGCTGGGCAATACGTTTGCCAACAGAACGGCCGCCTAGCTAACAACCCTGAATAACGTCCTTGGAGGTTACATGAAGCTGAATACGAACATGTTGTGGTTGTTTCTGGTTTCGGCAACTCTGGCGGTAGGCCAGAACACGGCTCCGTGTCCAGCCGGATCAGGCTCGGGCAGCGCGGGATCTGCTGGACAAAGCTCGTCGTCGGGGTCGCCCGCCGCCCCGGTGTCCACGAATACGACACCGCATGCTGCGACACCGACCTCTGCGCCTGCGGCACCTGCGCCCGGTCTCGCGGCATCAACTCCTGCCCCAGCGGCAACAGCGCCCGGATCCGCAATTCCGCAAGGCGGAACCGCGACGTCTCAAGCCCAAAACACCACGCCTAGGCCGCGAAGCGTAGGTTTGCAACGTGGCTTACCCTCGGCACGGACACCGAACCATGCATCCAGCGGAGCCGCCACAACGGCATCGTTGAACAGCACGTCGTCTCCGTGTTCGCCATCGAGCAATGCCGCGGGAGCGGTTCCTCCCGCAACAGGACCGCAGAACTAGACGAGTAAGGCACAGGGCTGGTCCACTTTCGTCCTTTGGACGAAATCTGGACCAAAGCGGCCCCACTCTTCGCAAAACGCTTCCACTACGAAGGGTGGGGCTACTTACCATTACAGGCGTCGTGGGCACTGACGTTTTCGCCCTAGGGGCCTTTTCGTTATACTGTCGCGCAGAAACTGCCACTCTACGCGGCACGTCATCGAAACGAGGACCGAAGTGCAAAACAGCAACTGGCAGACGCTTTACAACGATGCAGTCGTCGAGTTGGACCCATCAAACTGCTAGACAAGATTGAAGCAGCACAGAAAGCCATCGGTGACCGATTGAAAGATGCTTCACACGGGCCGGAATCCGATTAACGGCAATGAGCGAGAATTGATCGAAGACGCCCGGCGCAATCTCTACTTTCTCAAAAAAACACCCAGCGGCGTAACGGAGTCCGTTGAGGTGCGTTGCATTGCCGTATCTCCACTCTCTGCTGTAAGCGACATAACAATCACAAAGCGGGCGGCTGGGATTGGATAGGAATGCACGAGAGGCAGGTCGACAAGTTTGTTTACGTCGATTAAGCCGCTGCGGATAGGGAAACGCGCTCTTCAGCGCAAAGGGCAGCCTCAGATCTGCCAAAGCCGAATGACTGTTCCGGCTCAATCGCCCCTCCCAGTATTCTGCTGAGAGGAAGCAAGGACTGACTTCCACAGCCAGCGCAATGACCGTTTGGCCCCTCGCTAATCAGCTCGCAGTTGGCACACAAGACTGCTTTTTGAAGACGAACCAGATTGGTATTGAGCCAAACTTGAGCAACCATAGTTTGTCCCTCCTCCGTATCGAGTTAATGGAACCGACCTACAGAGACAATTGACGCAGTTCCGTTGCCAAAGCAGAAGTGATGGAACTGGTTCATTCGCCGTGGAGTGGTCATAAAATCCTCAATTGAGAGCGATACTACGCGGAAAAAACCTTGCGCACGGCGTTTACGGGGCATGAACCCTCACCATGCGGACAATAAATAATTAATAGTCCTCGCGACAACAGCACGAAACATGCCAGCGGGGGTTGGGTTTTGACACCCTGCGTCTCCGGAGCTATCATTCGCGTTACAACCCAGATGATACAGCACTGGGAATATCCGCTCAGCGTCGGCGAAACATGGAGCACAATTTAGAGGGCCCGCCTCGGCGACTTCGGGTGGTCGAGTGGATTTCAATCGTTCCCGCGATAGCAGTCTGCACGGACTGCGCTGAGCGATTTACGGTTCCTGTGGCGTATCGGCACCTTACCGCAGGAACTTCCAGAAATTACGCTAACGGAAGAGGTGCATCATGTCCGATTCCAACATGAGGCCCGACCGAATTTGGAATGACATCGGAGCAGAAATATCAGCTGAACGGACCCACAAAGAATGATGCAGCTGGCTACGGAGTTGGACTCCGCACTGGGACGCGACGAAGCAACCCGCTCCCAATCTGACAACCATTCAGCCGTGATTGAGCCCTCCGATACGGCATTTACCCGATTGCTCTCCGGCGGCAGCGTTAACTAACGTCGTCTGATACCAACGCGAAGCCGAGGGACGGACAGTTTTTCCTCTTTTGCCGTTCGTCCCTTTTCTGCCCAAAAGAAGGACTAGAAACCCTGTCGCTACTTGCTGCATCTGAAATCGCGTGACAACGCCTGGAGTCAGCTATGTTTGGGCGAGAACGCTACGGAAGCCGCGACCTCACCAAGAACGAGCGAATAGTTATCGAGCTTGTTGCCCAAGGGCTAAAGAACAGTGAAGTCGCAGAAACCATGGGCATGACTGAGAATGTCGTAAAGAATTATCTTCGCGCCATCTACGATAAGCTTGGGCTCTGGAATCGCGTTGAACTTGCGCTTTGGTATGAAGCTCGCAAACATCGCGAGGAAACGATGAATTGAAAATTTGGCGGCGGCCTCAACGGCGTTGCGATTACGCGGCGAACCGGGGCAGCGGCCCAAATTTCTCAAGCTCCGCTTGTTTGTCGGCTTTTTTCGCGGCCAACTCTGAGTATTGGACGATCAATACAGGGGTAAGGGCAACGTCCGCATTGAAACTCGCTTGGTCGATGGCCAGGACCTCGGGCGGGTCAATCATGTCCGTCCCAAGCCGCTTGAAGCTTTCGCCAATCCGCTTCAGCTCGGCGGTACAGGCCGCCAGCTTGGTAAGAATTTCTTGATACTCCTGGATCTGCCGCCCGTAGATTTCGTCTTGCTTTTCCTCTGTCATATAACACTCCCGGACGGGAGAATACCACGATTGTCTTGTTGTTCCTGACATTAAACTAATTCATGAGGAATTATAGCTAATAATATGTGATCGCTGGTCTAACGCTTGTTGTATAATTTCGCGCCCTTATTGGTGGAGGGGACGATGGACGGGGAAAAAACTACTTGGACCCTGTGCCGCATCTGTAATAAGCCGGGAGGGCTCACGTTCGATACCGCTGTGGATGAGGACGGGCGAGCCGTCCATGAGCTGTGTTACGTAACACAGGTCACGACCCACCAGGATTTATCCGGACGCCATAAGCGATAAGAGCTAGCCTCGCCCGTTGCCATTTCCTTAATGGCCTCCCGTCGATGCACTTTTCTGTATGGACTTGAGGCCATTCTGGTTTCAGGCTCTGTAAATAACCTGTTTCAGGCATCACACCTTCCGAGCTGTAAGAAGTGCGAGCTGGATTGACGATGGATAGATCCGGCAACCTCTACGGGGCGGCGTCGCAAGGAAGATCGGGATGCCCTGCCGGTGGCGTGATAGTCCAATCCGACACCTACCTCACGGCGACGGTTCCCCAAGGTGCCAACACAGGGTATGTCACCGTTAAAACGCCGGGCGGCACACTGCAGAGCAGTGTGTATTCCGGGTAACGAAGTGACATGAATCGTGCCCGGTTCCCTGATTCTCCCCCGAGGGTTCCCTGTCCGGGAACCCCAAGTCCGTTAAGCGCACTCTTCAACCATTCTCACTTCGTCACTGTGGGTGGCGGGAAGTTGATTCCCCAGAAGTTCTTTTCCACAGCGTCTGCTTCGAGAAACTCGACCCCATACGTATAGACACCCTGACGTTGTGCGCTCACCTGTGTGACTACTCGGGCCGAAAGTTGAGCGTGGCGAGTGTTTTGTAACTTGATGATTGAACCAATCGACAACTCACGATTCAGTTGAATGGCAGCCCCATGTCGGTTCAGCTTGGTTGCTTTCGCGGGCAGAGTGAAGGCGCACTTCGTACAGTCGTCGCCTGACATCGTTATACGAGCTTTGAGCGCCATGCGACTGCTTCGGCGCTTTAGTACCTGCATCCCATTAGCAGATCCAGTTTTCACGGTCCCTCCTTTGCTGACGTACAAGTAGGTGCAAGGTTGTCCAGAGGTGGCTTCTTGGAGATATTAGACTAGGCCCGTACGCGGCGGTATGTACCGAGGTCAACCATTCGAAGGTGACCTTGAAAAATGCCAGGAACAGAAAGAGATCATGGACCTCAGTGACCTTGCGATTAGCCTTCGCCGAAGGAGCCTAACCCGGTAGCGATTTGCTTGGGTAGAAAAGGCAAACTAGCAAGAGCCCGAACCACGAGCGCCTCATCCAACTCCCATAGCGCTCAAAACCCAAGCTTCATGCTGCGTCAACGATCCCTCCTCGTTCACAAACGCTCTCGACCTGCTCCTACAGCATTCCCTGTAGCGCAGATTTACTCGGTTCTCTAGCCAATTTTGCGCGCAATGCTTTCCTCCGGAAGTCTAATTGACAGAAACACAGCTTTCCTTTTTTGGCACTCAATTTGCCTCTCTGCTCACCGGAGGTGGCAGCATGCTAAAGGTGAACATGGATAGTGTTGGTGAAGCAGCCATCGTAGAGTGCGAGGGCAGCATTAGCGGTGGTGATGAGGCCCTTCAGCTATACGATGCAGTCACGGGGCGGGCAGCGGATCGTGTGATCGTAATAGACCTCTCAAGAGTAAGCGTCACCGTGGGCAAAGGTTTGAGTATGTTGTTGTTCCTGGAGCGCTGGACACGCCATCGTGGCATTGAACTGAAATTGTTTAATCCATGTCCTGCTGTAAGGCATGAGCTGGAGGATGCCGGTTCTCTCTTCGGCTTCAAGTTCGCCTCTCTGAGTGAAGTCATGGCGATTGTGATTGCTGCAGGAAACCGTCAGCCGATAGCTGCCTGATCCGAATCACGAGCATTTTAACGGACCTTCGATTTGAGCCGTCCGCTTATAATGAGCCAGACAAGCCGGCAAGCTTCATCGATCAAAGTCGCCGGCTGTCAGCGGACGTGGCTGCTTCCAATCCAATTCGACCGGACCGCAAACCTTCCAGCCGGAAGAAGGTCATTATCCCGCTGGCAGTGGGGATCGTGCTGCTCTTTGGCGTGCTGCTTTCGCTGACCTCATTTGACCTGCCTCTCAATCCAAATACCAACCAGCAACTGCTGTTTTTTGCTTCTCTTTCGGCACTGATCTTTCTCCTGTTCATGGCCCTGACGTTTGTCCTGGCCCGAAACCTCCTCAAGCTCTTTGCGGAGAGAAGGCTGGGTGTCCTTGGATCGAAATTCCGCACCCGTCTGGTAGTGGGGAGTCTTCTGCTTTCCTTTCTGCCCGTGATCGGCATGTTCTTCTTTGCCTACGTGCTGATGAACCGCTCGATTGATAAATGGTTCTCCAGCCCGGTCGAGGAAGTGCGGCGGGATACAGCGACCATGGCGTCACTGCTCTCCAACTACGCGGCACAAAACACGAGGGCTGAAGCCGAAACCATAGCAGCTACGCCAGAGACGCAATCTGCTTTTGCGAGTGGAAACTTTTCCGCGGTGACCAGATCGTTTCAGCGTCAGGCGCCCACACTGCAAGGCGGGTTCGCGCTGGCGATTGTCGACGACGAGGCGGAGACCAGCTTCGGCTTACCCGCTCCCTGGCCTCAACTGAAGGCCAAACTTCCTCTCGAGCATGTGAAATCGACGACTCCGACTCCTTTTACTTGGGAACAAACCGAGTACATTCTGGGCGCTGCGCCGGTCGGCGATCATGGTTTGATTCTGGTGGGCATTCCACTGCCCAAACAGTTTTCTGAAACCGTCAAACAGGTAGAAAGCAGCCAGCAGCGATATCTCGACCTGGCCCGCGAACGCAGGCTGGTTCGACGAACCTACATGGAAGTATTGCTTCTCCTCACCGTAATGGTGCTCTTCGCTACGACTTGGTTCGCATTATTTCTCTCCAAACTGGTTACGCGTCCGGTGGTCGCACTGGCGGAAGCGACGCAGGAGATTTCTCGTGGACGGCTTGATTACCGCGTCGAAGTCCGTGCCGCCGACGAAATCGGCGATCTGGTGCACTCGTTCAACCGTATGGCTGAAGAATTGGAATCCAGCCGTCAACAGATTGAGGCTTCGAGCCGTGATCTTGGCGCCGCAAACATCGCCCTGGAGCAGCGGCGCCGGCATATTGAGACCATCCTGGAAAGCATCCCGAATGGCGTGCTGTCGCTGAACGCGGACAGACTCGTAACCCACGCGAATCATGGATTGCTTCGCTTATTTCATCCTTCCGGTGCGGAATCTGGGATGCCTAGCGTTCTAATCGGCGCCCCCTTGCGCGAGGTGTTTGCTCCCGAAGTCCTCGAAGATCTTGAACCCTTATTGCGCCGTGCCGACCGCATGGGCACCACCACCACGCAAATGGAAATGGTTGTACAGCGCGCCACCCTGAACGTTGCAGTGACCGTGGCTACGCTGAAGCATGACGGACAGGGGTTGGGATACGTTCTCGTGTTCGAAGACCTCTCTGAATTGCTCAAGGCGCAGAAGCAGGCTGCCTGGCGTGAAGTGGCCAGACGCGTTGCTCACGAAATCAAGAATCCTCTGACCCCGATTGCGCTTTCTGCAGAACGAATCCGCCGGCACCTTGAGCGCGGCACGCCTCGCGATCCAGCTTCGCTGCAAGTGCTCCATAGCTGTGCTGAAACCATAGCCGGAGCCGTGGAGACCGTTCGCGCGCTGGTCGATGAGTTTTCAACTCTGGCGCGCTTCCCTACGGCGCGGCCACAATCGGCCAATATCAACTCCATCGTGGAAAGCACTCTGGCTATGTTCAACGACCGCCTGGACAACATCCGGGTGCGTACCTCTTTGGCACCGGAGTTACCGAACGTGATGGCCGACGCCGAAGCCATCAAACGAGCCTTGGCCAATCTGCTGGACAACGCGGCTGAAGCGATGCAGGATGCGCTCTTTCGCGAGATTCAGATTTCGACCGCGCTGGTGGCGAACCGTGATGTAGTGGAGATTACCGTCGCCGACACTGGCCACGGCGTTACGCGTGAGTTGAAGGAACGGCTGTTCCTGCCGTACTTCTCCACCAAGAAGCGCGGAACCGGTCTTGGGCTTGCCATCGTGAATCGTATTGTTGAAGATCACCACGGGTCCATTCGCGTGGAAGAGAATCAGCCAGTCGGCGCCCGGTTTGTGGTCGAACTGCCAATCATAGCGGACGCTGTCGCTGAGCCCTCCGTCAACCAACATGCATAACATCCTCATCGTTGACGATGAACCCACGATCCGCCAGTCGCTCAAGGGCGTGCTGGAAGATGAAGGCTTCAAAGCGACGACAGCCGAAAGCGGCGAGGCAAGCCTCGAGATCATCAGCAAGCACGCATTCGATGTAGTTCTGCTGGACGTCTGGCTGCCGGGAATCGACGGCTTGGAAACCCTGGAAAAGATTCGCGAAAAGGAAAACGCGCCCGAGGTCATCATGATTTCAGGGCATGGCACCATCGAGACTGCAGTTCGCGCCACCAAACTGGGTGCTTACGACTTTCTGGAAAAGCCGCTCTCGATTGATAAGACGCTGATCCTCATCAAGAACGCGATTGATGCCAAGCGATTGCGCGAGGAGAACCGCGAACTCAAGAAGCAGCTCATTCCGAAAAGCGTGATCGTTGGCGATAGCATCCCCATGAAGGCGCTGCGCCAGCAAATCCAGATTATGGCTCCCACCAACGGCCGCGTTCTCATTTATGGAGAGTCGGGAACCGGCAAAGAATTAGTGGCCCATGCCATTCATGCCCAGGGTCTGCGCAAGGACGAAATGTTCGTCGAAGTGAACTGCGCCGCGATTCCCGAAGATCTGATCGAGAGCGAGCTCTTTGGTCACCGTAAAGGATCCTTCCCGGGCGCCACCGGAGACAAGGAAGGAACCTTTCAGAAAGCTCATGGCGGGACGCTCTTTCTCGACGAGATCGGCGACATGAGCCTGAAGACGCAATCGAAGGTTTTGCGTACGCTCGATGAGCAGCGGTTTGTCCCTGTCGGCAGCGATGAGCCGATCACGGTGGACGCCCGCGTGATTGCTTCGACGAACAAGGACTTGGAAGAGGAAATTTCCCGAGGAAATTTTCGCGAGGATTTATTTTACCGACTCAACGTCATCCCTTTTTCGGTGCCACCACTACGGGAGCGCAAGGAAGACGTCCCACTGCTGGCGCGCCACTTTCTAAAGGAGTTTTCCGCCACGTATGGCCGCCGCCTTCGCGAGATTACCGATGATGCGATCGATACGCTCATGCGCTATTCCTGGCCCGGCAATGTGCGGGAACTGCGCAACGTAATCGAACGCATCGTGATCATGAATCCAACGACCATCCGATTCGAACGCAAACACCTGCCGCCGCTGGTTCATCGCGATGGCACGCGGCGCGCTGCGGGCAGCGAATTCTCTACCCTGCACCAGGCACGCGCCGCTTACGAGCGCGACTATATCCTGAAAAAAATGGACGAGAATCACGGCAACGTTACCCGCACAGCGGAAGTGCTTGGCTTGGAACGCAGCCATCTTTACCGCAAGATGAAAACGCTGGGTATTGCCGCGAAGGAGTAGCGTTCTGTAAGCTCTTACCGCTTGATCATGTGGATCTCGGTGCCGTTTTTCAGGAACTTCACTTCGTCCATAAGCTGAGTAATCAGATAAACCCCGCGACCATGGCCGGAAAAGAGGTTCTCCCCGACCACCGGGCTCGGGATTGTCGCAGGATCGAAACCATCTCCCGGATCGCGTACCACGATTAGCAGGCTGCGGTTGGCATCGCAAGCCACATCGCATTCGACGATTTTCGAAGCATCAGACTTGGCTCCATGCACGACGGCATTGGCGAGGGCTTCTGAAAGGGCCAATTCGATTGCCGATTCTCTTCCGCCAGCACAATCCTTCTCGCGAATGGAATCCATGATTCGCTGCACCACGGCATCCACCGCGGCTTGATCGGCAGCGAGCGTGACCTGGAGCTTGAAAAGTAACTTGTCAGCCAGGAAGTCAAAGGTTGGTTCGGAGTTGGTGGGCATTTAATGAAGTCGGTCTAATGGCCAATAGCGGCCTTTGCTATTGCGATTCTACAGGCCAACTGCCAGTCCGGCAACGTCAAAAACACCGCAAACAACCGGGTGTAGGCCTATTTCAAGCCTTTTCGGCATGGGTTAGCAGCTCCAATTGCCGGCGCCAGTCCAGTTCCTCGATAAACGAGTGCGACTCGCGCCAGTCCGGGCTTACTTTTACGAAAAGCTCCAGAAATACACGAGTACCGACCATCTTTTCGATCTGCAAGCGCGCGGCCGTACCAATTTTCTTTAGCATCTGAGCCTGCTTGCCGATCAGTATCCGCTTCTGACCCTCCCGCTCACAGTAGATGGCCGCGGCAATTCGCGTTAGTTTCGCGCCTTCCTCGAACTGTTCGACCAGCACCGTGGTTGCATAGGGAACCTCTTCACTGGTCTCCGTTAAAACCTGCTCACGGATGATCTCGGCGGCCATGAAGCGCGCCGGTTGGTCGGTCACTTGATCTTCGGGGAAGTAGCGTGGGCCCTCTGGCAACACATCGATCACCTTCTTCAGCAGCAGGTCTAACCCTTCGGGCTTGCGAGCAGAAAGCGGAATAATTTCCTTGAAAGCGTAAAGCTTGCTGTATTCATCGATGATGGGCAGCAACTTATCTTTCTGATTCCGTAACAAATCGATCTTGTTCAATAGCAGAAAAACCGGGGTTCCAGATTTCTTCGCCATTTCGAGCACGGACTCATCAGCATGACTAAACTTGCGGGTTACATCGACAATCAGCAGGAGCAAGTCGCACCCTTCCAACGCTTCCCGCACCTCAGACATCATCTTGCGGCCAAGTGAACTGTCTGGCTTGTGTACGCCGGGGGTGTCGATGAGCACAATCTGCCCGCCCGCCTTTTTCTTTTGCTTGGGAATCTGCACAATCCCCAGGATGCGGTTGCGCGTGGTCTGCGGCTTGGGACTGACAATGGCCAGCCTTTCGCCCACGAGCGCGTTCAGCAAGGTGGACTTGCCGGCGTTGGGACGGCCAAGAATGCAAACGAATCCGGAATGAAAGGCCATAAGAATTGAGAAATTTAGTAAGTAGGTAATTGAATAATTGGGAAATTAGCGATTCGCCACAGTTGCCCAATTCACAAATTACCCAATTACTCAATTCCTAGATCAGCCGCATCTGTTTGGGCTCGACTGCCGAGATTCGAACTCGTTCCACTCGCCGCTCAGTTGACTCTAGCACTTCAAAGCGCAGGCCGTCGTCTTCTATCACCTCGCCCTTCTGCGGAATGCGCCCCGCCAACTCACTGACCAATCCCGCCACCGTGGCCGACTCCTTGCCCTCCGGACGTGTTCCCAGCAACTCATCCAACCGGTCGACATCCATGTTTCCGGGCACGATATAGGAGTTATCGCTCTCGCGCACGACTTCGGCCTTCTCGTGCTCGTCGTCAATCTCGCCAACAATTTCTTCGACCAGGTCCTCAATTGTGACCAGTCCTGCTACACCGCCGTACTCGTCAACGACGATGGCCATGCGGATATTGTGCTTTCGCATCTCGCGCAGAAGCTCGCTTCCGAGCTTGCTTTCGGGCACGAAATACACATCTTTGCGCATCAGCGTGTCGACCGTCCGGGTGTGAGCTTCGGTGTCTGGCACCTGCAATACGTCTTGCGCGTAAACGATTCCTTTGATGTTGTGTATGGTTCCTTCGAAGACCGGCACTCGCGAGAACGGCTTCGTCCTCAGCAACTCGATGAACTGCTCGACCGTGGTGTTGGTCGGAACGGCGACGATTTCCGGCCGCGGCTTCATCGCCTCCCGTACCGTCTTCTCGCCGAACTCAACGACCGACTGAATCATGTCGCGGTTGCTTTCATCGAGGATGCCTTCTTCCTGGCCTGCTTCGATCAGCGCGTCCACGGCTTCTGCCTGGGTTTCCGGCTGTTCATCCGAATGCCCTTTGGTAAGAGCAGCGACCGATTGCAGGAACCCCAGCACCAGGGTTACTGGCAAAACCAGGTAGATAAGGACTCGCAAGAAAGGCGTCCACGGGATCAACCACTGCCCTTTTGTACGGGAGAAAAAAACGAAGGGCAGAAACTGGTTGCAAACGATCACGATCAGAATCAGGGTCAGTGTGGCCTGCAGAATTTCGTAGATGCTCCAGGCCCGGTCACGGAATACAGTGAAGCCCACCAGCATGGCAATCGCTGCCGTGGTCATTTGGGTGAGCACAGCCATCGACAGTGCCGCGCGAGCCCGGCTCACATGCAGCCTAGGCTCCACGTCGTGTTCGAAAGCGTCGATATTGTCCTGGAACTCGCGGGAAAGGAATTTCCCAATCTCGGTGTAAAGGCGTTCTACGTAGGAGACGAGAGTCAGCAGCCCGAGCAGCATCAGCAACACGATAGCGATGACGAAGTTCATCGGGATGCCCGTGTGGCGCGAGAGCCTGACCCGGTGCGTTTGGCCGGTCTACGAGACCGCGCTCCGTCAGGCGGGCCCTCCCTCTTTCCCATCAAGACTTTCCCGCGGTCTGGCCGTTCTCTTCTCTCAATCAATCCCACTGGCAATCCGAGCGACTTCCGCAAATGCGCTTCCTTGCGTGCCATTTCGCCGTTGTCCTGTTCGTGATCGTATCCGGCGAGATGAAGCACCGCGTGCAACGTGAGAATTTCGATTTCCTCAGCTGCTGTGTGACCGAGCCGGCGGGCGTTACGGGCTGCGATTTCCGCGGAAATGGCGACATCCCCCGCGAATCCGCGCATCAGTCCCGGTATCGCGGGGAACGATAGCACATCCGTCGGCTTATTCTTTCCGCGGAAACGCCGATTCAATCCCTTCAACTCCCGGCTGCTGGTCACCAGAACACTAACAGCTCCTCGAAGCCCGATGGCCCGCCGCGCACGCGTCACAAACTTCGTCAGAGCTGCCTCAGTCAACCCTGCCACTCTTTCTTGAATGATTACCAAACTTTACTCCGTGGGGAATTCGTCCAAATAAACAGGAGGGCCAAAACCGCAGCCCTCCCAGCCAGTCATTCTCGTTTTATTCTTTTGCGTCTGCTTCCGAAGGCATTGCAATATTCTTCGGTAGTGGCACAGAATCGGCCCCGTTGGTCTTGCCGTTCGTGCCCCTGGGTTCGAGCAGCGACAACTGCTGTTCCGCCAGTTTTGTCTTGTGCTCGTCGTAAGCCCGGATGATGCGCTGCACCAGGTGATGCCGTACAACGTCGCCTTCATCGAAGTAAACGAAAGTCAATCCTTCGACCCGCTTCAGGATATCCACCGCTTCCAGCAGTCCGCTGCGGCGGGCGTTGGGCAGGTCGATCTGTGTGACGTCGCCGGTGATCACCGCCTTCGAGTTGAACCCCAGACGGGTGACGAACATCTTCATCTGCTCCGAGGTCGTGTTCTGCGCTTCATCCAGAATCACGAATGAATCGTTCAGCGTGCGTCCCCGCATGAATGCAATCGGCGCAAT
>Ga0210405_10002206_pt1 | contig 20557 bp, 17 predicted proteins | sample IncBWH11MmetaG_FD_155492 | JGI IMG/M metagenome (GOLD analysis project Ga0210405, IMG submission 155492) | Forest soil microbial communities from Barre Woods Harvard Forest LTER site, Petersham, Massachusetts, United States - Inc-BW-H-11-M | ecosystem: Environmental > Terrestrial > Soil >... | reverse complement strand
GGTCGTCGCTTCGGGTGGTGAGATCTTCTTGCGCACGCACGAGAGCCTCTGGTGTATCGCGTAGCATTGTCTCAAGAAAGAATTGTCTAAAGGGACTTTCCGAGTATACGCTTCAAGTTCCGCTTTCCATGAAGAACGCGGACAATTTCCAGGGGACGTTGGACTCGGTAGACAATCATATACGAGTACACCGTGAAGAACAGAACCGGGTGAGATGTCAGGTCGCTTCTCTGATGGCCTTGTCCCGGAGTTCGAGCCAGATCGGAGAAAGCCCCATACAACTCGGCTTCAACTCGGTTGGCAGTGTCGAGGTTCGCCTTGGTATAGAGGAACCTCCAGATCCGGTAGATATCGTCGTCGGCCTCAGGGGCAACAATGTAGTCCGTCACGAGCGCGGCTGCTGTTGAGACAGCCAGGCGGCCTTCTTATCCTGGAGCCTGGCCCGAGACTGGTCGCCAGGAATTCCTTCGCCACGATCCAACTGTGCGAGGCCCAATCCGATTTGCTCGTGGATCTCCCCAAGGCTCTCCGGAAGTAAGAACTGCTCTTCAAACCAGTCCGCGAGTTCCCGCCGGTCCGGCTCGGGGAGTTGGTGGATGGCTTCTTTGATCGCGTCGACGGTCATACCCCTAACGTAGCTCCTTTGCCGGTCTACGGCAACATCCTTTCACCGCTCCGGGTCGAAGGTCTGATCGATATACATCCACACCACGCGGGAGAGGCGAGCGGCCATGGGTACCAAAGGCAGATACGCGACAAACGCGCCCAGCAGCGCGAGCTCATAGCGCCAGTGCGCCAATAGCCAAAACGCCGTCACCAGCAGCAGGAACGGAGGTATCGCCAGCGCGTAGCTCACGTACATGGCTCCCAGAAAATATCCAGGCTCCCGCTCGAACTTCAGATTGCATACCGGGCAGCGCTCGTTCATGGCCAGCCAGCCGCGCCACAACGGGCAGCGGAAGATCGCGCCCTCCCGGCAACGCGGGCAGCGCTCATGCAGGATCCCTTGTAGCCGGGACATCCGCTTCATCCTACGAGCTGCCAATCAGCACACCCGTGCCGAAAACCAGAATACCGCCCAGCCCAACCTGCAGTGCCGCCGACACCAGCGACGTTTCCATGTAACGGTGGCGAATCCACGAGATAAGACCGAGCTCCACCATGACGACAACCATCGCGGCGGTCATGGCGGCATGGAATTCCGGAATCAGGAACGGCAGTGTGTGGCCGACGCCGCCCAGCGCCGTCATCGCCCCACAGATCGCTCCACGCAAAAGCGGGCGGCCTCGCCCCGTCATGCTTCCGTCGTCGGAAAGAGCTTCGGCGAAGCCCATGCTGATTCCCGCGCCGAGTGAAGCCGCCAGCCCTACCTTAAAGGCGTCGAAGCTGTTCTGGGTCGCAAACGCCGCGGCGAAAACCGGCGCCAGTGTGGAGACCGACCCATCCATCAGGCCCGCCAGTCCCGGTTGCACGATCTGGAGTACAAACAGGCGCCGGTTGGCCTCGTCCTCCTGCTTCTTCACACCGGGTCGCAGTTTATCCTTCTCGAGTTCTTCGGCCTTGTCCTCATGCGACCGCTCTTCTTGCGCCAGGTCGTCGAGGAGCTGCCGTACACCAGTGTCCTGCGCCCGGCTGGCCGCCTTCTCGTAAAACCGGCGGCTTTCCACTTCCAGCACGATCGCCTGATTGCGAACCGCATCGAGCCCCAGTGGCCGTACCAGCCAAATGGGCTTGCGCTTCACGAACCCTTTCACATCCTGCCGCCGGATCAGCGGAATGTGCTCACCGAAGCGCTTTTGATAAAGCTCGATCAGCCTGCGCCGGTGGCTGGATTCCTCCACGGCCATGCTATCGAAGACGGCCGCCGAAGCCGGGAAATCCTGCCGCAAGCCTTCGGCGTAATCGGCATAGACGCGCTCGTCCTCTTCTTCCAGGGAAATGGCGAGCGCCAGAATTTCCCGCTCGGACAGGCTATCGAAGTTCCGCATAATTTCATTGTTTCAGAACCCAGTGTCGCCAGCGTGGAGCGGCCTTTCAAGGCGGCTATGCCCGCTTTCGAGCGGGCATTCCGGAAAATGCCCGCAAGATCAACGCCAGAACGCGAACGTGACCGCCGCGGCCAGCAAAAGGAAGGACACAAAATAATTCCACCGGAGTGTCTCGCCGAGATAAGCGTACGCGAAGACGACAAACACAACCAGCGTGATAGCTTCCTGGATGATTTTCAGTTGGTAGCCGCTGAACCGTCCATAGCCCAGCCGGTTTGCCGGAACCTGGAAGCAGTATTCACCCAGCGCAATCAACCAGCTCACCAGGATGACCGAGACCAACGAAGCATTTCGGTGCTTCAAATGTCCATACCAGGCGAAAGTCATAAAGGTGTTCGAAACGATGAGAAGAAGAACGGTCGACATACGGTCGATAGTATCAGTACCCGGGCTCCCTCAAGCCCATGCGCTAAACTCAATAGGGATGGCAGCAAATCTGGCGCCCGGCGTCGTTCCGGTCATCGGCGCCCTGGCGCAATCGAGTGGCGTCCGCGAGGCGCTGCAGTGGTTCACGCGCGAAAAGCAGTGGATCAACGAGCAGCATCTCGAGTTGTGCCGCATCCCCTCGCCAACTTTTCTCGAGCACCAGCGCGCGGAGTGGATCGCGGCCCAGTTCCGCGGCTATGGCTGCGACGTGCAGATCGACCGCGCCGGCAACGTGCACGCTTTCCTCGAGGCCGCCGGTAAAGCCCCACTAGTGGCCCTCACCGCGCATCTCGATACGGTCATCGCGCCCAAGAGCCGCGAGGAGATTTCGATCGATTCCGACGGCCGTTTCCGAGGCCCTGGCGTGTCCGATAACGGCGCGGGCCTGGCCGCCCTGCTGGCCGTGGCGCGCGCGCTGAAATCCGCGCCGCCCCTCGAGGACCGGCGCGCCGATCTGGTCTTCATCGCCAACGTGGGCGAGGAGGGCGAAGGCAACCTCAGCGGGATGCGCTACATCTGCAAGCAGTCGCCTTTGGCCCGCCGCCTCGCCGCGTTTCTAGTTCTCGACGGCGCAGGCGTCGAGCACATCACCAGCCAGGCGCTCGGCAGCCGCCGCTTCGAGCTCACCTTTTCCGGACCCGGCGGCCACAGTTGGAGCGACTACGGCACCGGCAATCCAGTCCACGCCTTGAGCCGCGCCGTGTCTCTTTTTTCCGATACCAGGCTCAACGGACCACCGCGCCCCGCGTTCAATATCGGGGTCATCGAAGGCGGCGCCAGCATCAACTCCATCCCCACGCTGGCCAAAGCCAAGATCGACATCCGCTCCGAGAGTAACGGCAAGATGGACGATCTGGTCGAGATCCTCACCGCGTCGGTCGAGCGGGCGCAGAGCGTGGAGAACGAGCGCGCCACCGGCGGCAAGGTGGCAGCCAAGCTTAAGGAGATTGGTTCGCGGCCCGCCGGTAAGCTGGCCGAAGGCGCATCCATTCTCACCTTTCTGAGGGCAGTCGACGCCCACCTGGGAATTCGCTCTCACCTCGATTGCGCTTCCACCGACGCCAATATTCCGCTGTCTCTCGAGATCCCTGCGGTTTCAATTGGCGCGGGAGGCCAGGGTGGTAAAGCCCACACGCCGAACGAATGGTTCCTGCCGGAGGGCCGCGACCTCGCGTTGAAGCGCATCCTGCTCACGTTGGGCCTATTGCTCCGTGACCCGGCCAGGGGGGCATTTTAATCGGTACTCGCAATGGCGACCATCGTATTGGGCATAGTCGGAATCGCGACTTGTGATCGACGCGCGCCGCCGGGATACTGGTTGAAGAGGTTTCGATGACCAGCGAGTACATCGAGGAGCGGAACGGCGGCTACTACGTAGCAGGTACCCGCATCTCCCTCGACTCTGTAGTGTACTCCTTCGAGCGGGGCAACTCGCCGGAGGCGATTCAGAAGGAGTACCCGCTTCTCAGACTGCCGCAGATCTACGGCGCCATCGCGTTTTACCTGGATCACCAGCAGGACATCCTCAGCTATCTCGAAGCCAAGGAACAAGACATTGAAGCGTCGTCGACGCCGCTTGCGGAAGCGAATCTTGAACTCTGGGCCAGATTGCAGCATGCTCGGCAGTCGATGAGTAAACCCGGGCCATGATTACGATCTGGACGGACAAGTCCAGGCATCTTTCTCGCCCGTCAACGTGCCTCCGTTGGGGCAGATCATTGAGGCGCTCCTATTGGTTTGGTCCGCCTCCTCGCCCGAAGTGGGCCAGCCAGAATTACTATTTACCATCGCTCGCTCGGCACGGCTTCCGCCGTTGAGTGAATCGGATAGTGCTGACGTTAGGCCTGCTGCTTCGCGACTCGGCGTGAAACGTGAACCCACCTCACCTCGGTGACGCAGATATGTTTCAAATTGACTGGCTATTCGAATCCGGTACTAAATCAAGTGGCGCCGGCGTAGTCCAGCGCCGATCGCCAGCGCGACACTGATCAGCAGGAGAGTAGAGGGCTCCGGAGCAGCCGTCACCGAGATGTCCGTCACACCTTGAAGACCGCCGATCGCGTCTTCGCGGCCGAAAAACTCAAGCTGTGTAACGGTGGACGTGGCCAGCAAGTTGGAGGCTGAGTATTGGAAGTAGGTGTCGTCGGGTACTGCTGGATTCACGATGTCCAGCGCCGTACTTGGGCCCCATGTCACTTTAATTTCGTCGATTTGTCCTGGCGTGCCTACCTCGAAAAATGCCGAGAAATTCAGGTTGTATAAAGCGCCGATGACGGTCGGCACATTTTGAAAAAAAAACGCGCCTTTGACCGGGTCTAGACAATTAGACCCAGCACAGATGCTCTCAATGTCGTTGTTTCCGCTATTGCCAAAAGTGTCAGGAAACCAAGCAGGACTGAGGTTATTGTTAACCGTCCAGAACGCCAAGCCCGAGTCAAAGCGTGGATTGAGGACTATATTTCCCGCCCTTAACGAGGGCGGGCTAAGCGTTATAGCGAACAGGGCCAAGCTTAATAGTCTTACGTTCATAGCGCCTCCGTGCCGATTTTAATTGCGTCGCAGATTCTGACTAGGCCCCGTCCCGATGGAAGCGAAATATAGCTAGTATCGCGTCCAAATGTCAAGATATCCTTGAGCGTAGTAATGCTGTAAAAGGGGGATCGGTAGAAATCCCCCAGAACTTTAACCCCAAGGCCGCTATGCCGCTTTGTAGTCATTCTCTGTTTGATCCAATAGGTACAGACGGTAATAAGAATAGATTAGGTACATCACTGGCAACATTAACAGCGACGGCTTCCAGCCGGCCGTGCGGCTCGAGAACGTGATGGCGGCCGCGACCACCGATCCTGCCAGATAATACGGGAAACTCCATAAATAGCACTGCCTCCACATCTTTATGAATGGCTGCTCTTCGGTAAGCGACAACACCAGCGAAATCATTCCCGTGTTCATCACGAAGTAAGTGCACACAGCAACGGCCAGCAGCGCCAGCAGGTTCTCTCCTTGCACCAGCGAATGCGAGACCAGAAAGCAACCGCCGATGCTCGTCGCCAAGACCGACATGTTGAATAACACCTGAACCACGCTCGGCCGCTTCCGCGCCTTCCACAGGCATTGAATCAGCGCCGCAACGCACCCCAGAGTGACAGTCTCTGCCGCCGTCAACTCCGCAACTCCGAGCAGAACGAAAAGAAAACTAATCGACATCGTACCCCGTATCTTAGGCAGCTTTAACTTCAAAGTTGACCCGAGGCACGCTAGGAATAGGTAGCCGAAATACCGTGGCGGATCCGGAAAGTCCCAGTCATAAACGAGACAGCCGGCCAGCACGCTGATGCCTGCGATGATCGCCGAACTAATATATACTTTAGCTCTCGTGCGCATGAGAAAGCACCTTCAATACTCTAATACTCTCAAGCGTTCGCGATTTACCGATCCCCATCGTCTGCCGAAAGAGCCGACAGAGAAGAGGTACCGTTCACAGTATCCCCCCACAGTACGCTGTCGTCCTGCCCCCAGATAACAGTGTCGCCCCAGAGAACGGAATCATCCAGGCCTAGAACACTGCTAAACATGGCGGTGTGCGTGAACACGATATTGCCGAAGACAACCGAATCGCCCCAAAGTATGGAATCGCCCCAGGTGCCATTGCCGCGAACTATCACGGTCTGGTTGGTCAGCGGATTATGCGAAGCCGTGGGAGAAAGAGCCGGCAAGGTCGCCAGATCGTTGTTTGCTAATGCCGCGGCAATATCCAGATAACCGGCGCCGACAGTGAAAATGTCGGCCTGGTCGGTGAAGCTTTGAAGCGTGGTCGCATCAATGCCCGTGCTATACAAGGTGATGTTTTTCGCTGCTGTCTTCATCAGCCGGGCTTTCACCTGATCGGGCGTCAGAGACGGATGCTGTTGGATCAGGAGAGCGGCGGCGCCGGCGACTACCGGTGTAGCCATACTGGTTCCACTCAGACGGAAATAATCGCCGGATTTCCCGGGAAGGCCTAACGTCTCATAGGTAGCGTTCAAAATCAAAGTCTTGGGAAAGCTTAGAGCCAAGGTACTGTTCGGCGCCAGCAGCGAAATAACATTGTTTCCAGGAGCCACCAGATCCGGCTTCACGATGTGGTCGGCCAGCGTCGGACCTTTTGAGCTGAAACTGGCAATCGTGTCATCGCTGGTCGAGGCCGTGCCATTCGTATTCATTGCGCCCACGGTGATCGCGTATGGATCGTTTCCGGGCGATGAAATGGTTCCATAACCCAGCGTGCCCAGGGTGTTGTCGCGTCCATAGTTACCGGCCGCCACCACTACCACGATGCCCGCTTGCCAAGCCGCTTCCACTGCCTGGCACAGCGGATCGAGTGTATAACTCTCGAATACCGGGCGTCCCAGCGACAGGTTGATCACGCGAATGTTGTAAGTGCTCTGCAGATTGATGGCTTGCTGAATCGCGGCGATTACGTCGGCCTCCAGCCCGCCGCCGTTTGCGTCGAGCACGCGCAGATTCACCAGGTTCACGTTCGGAGCAATACCCTTGAACGTCCGTTTGAAACCCACACCGGTGGAACTGCTCCCATTCGAGCCGATGATACCCGCGACGTGCGTCCCATGGCCGTAACCGTCGGAAGCATCCGTCTGACCGGTGGCGAAGTTCTCGCTGTACACGATCCGCGATGTTACTCCGTTCGCCGCTGTCAAATCTTGTTTCTGCACGATGCCGCTGTCGATCACGGCAACTCCCACACCTGTTCCATCAAAACCATACTGCCATGCGACGTTTGCATTCACCGCCGCCGCCGTCAGATCCAGAAAGGCCCGGTGGTTCCGGTTCGGCGATACATACTTGACGTTCGGATCGGCTTTCAGCGCCGCCAGAACACTGGCCGACACAGTGACGTTCACCGCCTTGATCGAGTTGAAGGTCTTTTTCACCTGACCGTACGGCCCGAACAGCTTTAGCTCGTCTTTGGTGGGTAGCGTCTTGAACTGCACGATCACATCCACCAGCGTATTCGAGGTCGTCGGTGGTAGATCTTTGGACAACTGGCCCGCAAAAGCCAGGGAAGCGAAACTCATTACAAATCCGAGCTGAATCGACTTTTTCATATCTTTTCTCCTGTCACCAAATCCGTTTAGTTTCCCCAGGTGGCTGTCATGTGCTGCGTTGGCCAATTGGTGAGATACGGAGTCTCCATTAGCCCGGCCACGCTACCGCAGTCTGCTGCGGCGTCCTCCAGGCGTTCCAAACGATCTATCAGAGTAGCTGTGCGCTTTGTGTCTACGTTGGCGTTGTGTGTCATCATTCTCTCCCCGTTAAACTTGATCTGCGCCTCTCCCAAAAGCAGTACAAGGACCAAAGCGCAAGCCACTGATTTTAAAAGGAATAGTAACGCCAGATCGGCCGCCGAAGCGACACTCTGTCTCCTCCGCCAAGCCCGGACGCGCCAGAATGTCCAGTGTTCCGACACGCTGAATGCGTGTCCCGCTTGCTCTGTAAACGACTGATCATTCGTGGTGGGACAGGCGGTTTCGCCTGTCGTTCGGGATTCCAGCAACTTCTACCACAGGACAAACCCGATGCGGATGCGCCTCTCGTTGCGGTCCATCCTGGCCTCTTATTCTGGCAGCCAGTTCTGGACTCCCAGCGGTCGAGCACCACTGTGCAACGCTCTACAGCGCTCGTACCAGCGATGAAATCGCCTCGCCAGTCTGTAGTTAAAGACTGATGCTTTCTAGTTCTTGAGTTCGGAGTCGCTCGGCCAGGCAAGACCGAGCGCGAACTCTCTGCGTCTCAGCGCCTCTGCAGTTAGGGAGCCTGCAAGAGTTTACTCTTCCAGCCCCAGAATGCGCCGATGATCGCTTCTGTGATCTCGTTCATGGCCATCCTCGGATTGTAGGGCGGAATTCACCGCGGAGGCGCGGAGGCGCAGAGGTCTCAGCGGGGCAGCCAATCTTGGCTTGCAGCCGCTTTTCAAGCGGCTCTTTTCCGTTGTCTAATGTCTAGTTATTTCGTGGACACTACACGAGCCTGTAGCCAACCCCCCTGCATCTTCGCGGGGTAAGCGGCTGCATCCATCGCGGCGTATAGAATCCGACCCATCAGGGGCTTGCACACGTCCTCCAGGAGTGATATAAGTGAACCCGTTTAATTCAAAAAGCAGGCCGAAGAGGGGCTTCGGTCAGCAGAGGGATACTCATCACATGCAGCGCCAATTCGGATCTTAGGGGGGTCCGTCCCATGGCATTGACCAGAATCGCAGTTCCTCTCATGTTTCTGTTGCTGGCCTCGTCGCCGGCAGCCAACGCCCAAACCGTAACCGGTTCCGTTTCGGGCACAGTGGAAGATTCCGCCGGCGCGGTCGTCGCAGGGGCCAGGGTCCAACTCATCAACGATATTTCGAAGCAGACCCGCGAGTTCCAAACCAACGCCGCCGGTGAATTTGAGTTCAGCAGTATCATTCCGGGCGCCTATCTGGTGAAGATCTTGCATTCTGGCTTCAGGCCCTCCGAACAGAGCGTGACGATCAGTGCGCAGGAACGCGTCGACCTGCACACCATCAAGCTCGCCGTCGGAGACGTGACAACCACCATCAGCGTGCTGGCCGAAGCCGCGCACGTTGCCACCGACAGCTCCGATCGCTCGCAGAACGTCAACCTCGCGCAGATCGCCGACACGCCGATTCGCGGGCGCGACTTCAAGGCCATTGTGAAGACTCTTCCCGGTGTTCAGGATCTGGACCCACACGACTCGCACGGCTGGGGCACCGCGGTCCCGACCATTAACGGTGGCCAGATGGGTCAGGTCGTGGTTACCCTGGACGGAATCGTCAGCGAGGATTCGGGAAACTATACGATGAACAGCACCCTATCGCCCAGCCCCGATGCCATCGCCGAAGTCAAGCTGCTGGTCTCCAACTATACGGCCGAGTATGGCGCCCGCAACGGCGGCCAGGTCAATGTCACCATCAAGAGTGGCACGGCACAGTTCCACGGTACCGCCTACTACATCTTTCGGCACGAAGAATTTAACGCCAACGAGTTCTTCAACAACAAGACCGGCGTCGTCAAGCCGCGCTACCGCTACCAGAACCCTGGCGGAACCATCGGCGGCCCGCTCCTCATCCCCGGCGTCCGCTTCAACAAGGATCGCAACCGCCTGTTCTTCTTCTTCTCCTACGACAAGCTGAACAATCAGGGCACAGCCGGTCCCAACCGCTATACCATGCCGACGGCCCTCGAACGAGCCGGTGACTTCTCGCAGTCTATCAACCAGAACGGCACGCCGATCCTGATCCGCGACCCGAGCACCGGAGCGGCCTGCACCACGACGGACGGAGCCGGCTGCTTCCCCGGCAACAAGATTCCCGCCAGCCGTATCAGCCCGATCGGTCTGGCCATGCCGAACCGCTTCCCGCTGCCGAACTTCCCCGATCCCACCGGCGCGCGCGCTTACAACTCGCAGTTCCAGTTCACCAACACGCAGCCGCGCTCAGACAAAATCCTGCGCGTGGACTACAACGCGACCTCGCAGGATACCCTCTTCGTGCGCCTGATCCAGGACGGTTTCGAGAATGCCGGCTACGGCGCCATCCTCGGAGCCATCGGCGACGGCTGGGGCCAGTTCCCGCACAGTTACCACAACCCCTCGGCAGGCGCGGCCATGACCTACGTCCACACCTTCCGTCCGAACCTGATCAACGAGCTGACCATGGGCATCAACCGCAACCACCAGGGCAACTCGCCCACCGACAACACCTTGTTCGCGGCCAGCCAGTTGCCCCTGAAGGATGCGAGCGGCAATGTACTGAAGCTGCCGAACCTGTTTGGCGCGAACTACCTGAACCTTCTGCCGCAGATCAACTTCGGCCTGCCCTCGGGCTTCTCAGCCCAGTCCGCGCCCGCCAGCATCCCCAATCTGCCGGGCTTCGGCTTCGACAGCCGCTGGCCGTTCGATGGCACCGATGAAAGCCAGAACCTCACCGACAACCTCACGTGGATCAAAGGCGCTCACACCATCAAGGGTGGCATCTACGTCGAAAAGGAAGCCCGCAACGTCAGCGTGTACTCGGTCTACAACACCGCCGGCACCTACTACTTCGGCTCCGACCTCGGCAATCCCGTCGACACCGGCAATCCCTTCTCCAACGCTCTCACCGGCAACCTTTACGGCTACGGCGAGGACAACAAGAAGCAGATCAACCACGCCCGCTACACGCAGGTCGAATGGTTTCTGCAGGACACCTGGAGGTTCAACAAGCGCCTGACCATCGACGCCGGCCTGCGCTTCCAGTTCATCGGCACGCTCCGTTCGCAAGGCGCTACACTCGGCGTCTTCGACGGCGCTGCCTATAATCCTGCGGCCAGCGGCCAGTTGCTGTATCCCACCTGCACCGTGCCGGTGGGTGGCAGCGTGAGCTGCCCGACCGCCAACAAGGCCTCCATCAACCCGGTCACCGGGAAAATCTATCCGTACGCTCAGCAGGGCACCTTCGACCCCGCCTCGTACCCGGCCAACGGTCTGCCGTTCTCCGGAATCAAGACGGCCAACACGAATCTCTTCGACAACCCGCCCGTCCAGGTATCGCCCCGCCTCGGGCTGGCTTACGATGTCTTTGGAAATGGTAAAACCGCCCTTCGCACCGGCTTCGGCATCTTCTACGGCCGCTCTTTTACGGTCGACACCATCGGCGCTACCGGCGCCGGCTTGGGTCCCATCGCCGCTCCGCCGAACTTCGTGGCGCCGCTCATCCTGAATACTTCCATCAACAGCCTCGTCGGCTCGCCTACTGTTTACACCCCACAGGCGGCCACCGGCGGTTCTCTCCACCTGAAGCCCCCCGCCACTTACAACTGGAGCTTCGGTATCCAGCAGGATCTCGGCAAGGGCTTCGTCATGGACGTCTCTTACATCGGCAACGTGGCGCACAACCAGTTCAACCAGGGCCGCATCGACTTTAACCCTGTGGCGCCCTACACGGACTGGACGCCAACTGCTAATAACGGATCTCCGGGTCCGGTGCCGAAGTATCTCGATCCGACCAGCGCCAACGGCGGTACCGCCGGCTTCTTCTCGCCCAATCTGATCCGCGCTCTCTCCGGCGGCTACAACTGGGGCGTCATCCAGGGCTATACGATGGACGGCGAATCGAACTACAACGCTCTCCAATTGTCCATCAACCGCCGCTTCAGCCAGCGCTTCCAGTTGGGCGGTAACTACACCTGGTCGAAGACCCTCGTCTACAACCGCCAGCAGTTCGTCAGCGATTACCTGCTAAAGAACGTGGCTTCGGGATCCTCTACGGCCAACCGGCCGCAGGCAGTCAACGTGAACTGGGGATATGATATCCCCGGTATCACCAAGTACTGGAACAACCGCGTCAGCAAAACCGTTTTCGAGGGCTGGCATCTGGCGGGCGTCGCGATCTTCTACTATGGTCAGGCCCTCTCCATCGGCTGCAGCGCCAACGGGGCGCCCATCGGCTACTGGACGGGCACGCCGACCGCCGGTTTCCCGTTCCGCTGTCAGCAGACCGGCAGCCTATGGCTGCCTTCGGGCGCAACGCCTTCTTCGGTGTGGACGGGCGCGAATTCTTCGCTCGCTATTGCCGATCCGAAGCTCTGGTATAACTTCAACCCGGCTGCCTTCACGCTGCCTTCCGCTACGTCGTTCGGCATCGGCAACGAACAGCCGACCGTCACCTATGGGCCCGGCATCGTGAACTTCGATATCGCTCTGCAAAAGGATGTCAAGCTCGGGAGCGAGGACCATCCCAGGACGCTCAGCTTCAGGTTCGAAGCCTTCAACGCCTTCAACCACTTCAATCCCGGTAACCCGAACACCTCGCTTGCCATCAACTGCAACGCGGTCAATGGCTCCTGCACGGCTCCGGCTTTGAAGGACTACACCAACACTACGTTCGGCACCATTACGACCGCGGCGATTCAGGCGCGGCACGCCGCCGCCACCATTCGCTTCAGCTTCTGACTGATCGCATCCTTTCAGCAGGCAGACGCGGTTCCGCGACCGTCGAGGCGATCGTTTCCGCGCGCAAGAAAGTCCTTGCATAAGAACCACGAGTATAGTAGATTAACAAACGTGAGTAGTCCAATCCTATGCCACATCCAAAATTGACTAAGCTGGAGCTTCAGATAATGGAAGCCTTGTGGAGCCGTGGACCGTGCTCTATCCGTGAGATTCAGGAATCGTTTCCGGCAAAGAAGAGGCCCGCCTACACCACGGTGCAGACGACAGTCTACCGCATGGAGGTCAAGAAAGCATTGCGGCGAGTCAAGAAAATCGCCACGGCATTCATTTTCGAGGCGGCAGTGTCCCGTGATGCCGCGGAACGCAGGCTGATTGACGAACTGTTGGGCCTGTTCGGCGGTCGAAGCCGGCCCATCATGGCCCACCTGATTGAATCGGGTACGCTCACGCTGGATGACGTGCGCGAGGCGGAGAAAACTCTACTGGAACTCGCCGGAGAGGAGAAAACAAAATGAGCCCATCATACTTTTTGCCGATCGCCAATCACCTGTGGCAATCGACTTTGTTCGCCGGAGTCGCGGGATTGCTGACACTGGCGCTGCGCACGAATCACGCAAGACTGCGCCATGGGCTGTGGCTGGCGGCGTCGTGTAAATTCCTCATACCGCTCTCGGTGCTCATCGCGCTGGGCGGTCATATCGGTCGACGGACGGCTCCGGAGACAGCTCAGTCCCACCTATCCGTTGTCATGAATCAGGTAACTCAGCCATTTACGGCTCCGGTGGTTTCATGGCCGCTGTTAGCGACGGCGCCCCCCGCAGCCAGCCCACTTCCGGCGCTTCTATCGAGTTTATGGGTTTGCGGATGCATCGGTATAACCTTTTCGTGGTGTGTTCGCTGGCGGCGCATCAGGGCTGCCGTTCGAGCTGGATCGCCCCTTCATCTTGAGATATCTATCCGGGCAAGGTCTTCTCCCACTCTCCTAGAGCCCGGCGTATTCGGTGTCTTCCGACCGGTCCTGTTCCTGCCCGAGGGCATCTTCGGCCGCTTGACTCAAGCACAATTGAAGGCCGTCATTACGCATGAACTTTTGTCACATCCAGCACCGGGATAATCTCGTCGCTGCGATTCATATGTTCGTCGAAACTGTCTTCTGGTTCCATCCCCTGGTGTGGTGGATTGGGAAGCGAATGGTCGAAGAGCGGGAGCGCGCCTGCGACGAAGAAGTACTACGATCCGGCAGCGAGCCGGGCGTCTACGCCGCAAGCATTTTGCAAGTCGCAAAGTTTTATCTTGAATCGCCGCTAGTATGCGCGTCGGGAGTTACGGGATCGGATCTGAAGAAACGCATCGAAGCAATCATGAGCGGGCGGTGGGGAAGCAGCCTGACTTCAGCGCGCAAGCTGATGCTCGTGATCGTGGGCGTCGCGTCAATTGCCGCTCCAGTGGGCATCGGCGTGTTCAACGCCCCGCAAGTTCGAGCGCAGTCGCAGGGCGCTACGGCGCCGCCCGCGTTTGAAGTGGCGGATGTCAAAGTGAATAAATCTGCCGACCCCGAAATGTTCGGCGATGTTGTTCCCACATGGCTCAACCCCGGCGGCCGGGTCACCATACGCGGCGCCACGATGAAATGGCTCATTACAGAGGCATACCACCTCGGAAGGGACGGTATTTCGGGTGGGCCGAACTGGCTTGATCTCGACTGCTTCGATGTGATCGCGAAAGCTACGCCCACAGCGTCGAGACACGATGTGCGACTTATGTTGCAAAAGCTTCTCGCCGAGAGGTTTGGGCTCCGAGTTCATCAGGATCAGAGAGTCATGCCGGTCTACGCGTTGCTGGCGGGCAAGCGCGGGCCGAAATTGATGAAGTCGAACGATGATCAAAAAGCCAAAGATGCGTTCAAGGTGGCCGCTCCGGCTGGCTGTCAGCCAGGGTCCGGTGTTCCGGGCCAGGTCCATCTAGAGTGCCACAACCTTACGATGGCGGATCTAGCGGACTCACTTCCGCAAATGGCGCCGGTCTATTTCGATCTGCCTGTGGTGGATCTCACCGATATTAAGGGCGCTTACGACTTCAACCTGAATTGGTCGCCAATGCGCGGCGGGAGGGGCGGGCCGGGCCGAGGCGCCGATGCCCCTCCCGCTGTCGACTCCGCGCTGACTATATTCGGCGCGGTCGAGGCACTCGGGCTCAAGCTCGAACAACGCAAGCACTCCGTGGGTATCATCGTCATCGATCATGTAGAACGAGTCCCTACCGAAAATTGATCGTGATTCCGCGTAGCGCTCGGATGTCAAGCTCGGGAGCGACGAGCATCCCACGACACTCAGCTTCCGGTTCGAAGCCTTCAACGCCTTCAACCACTTCAATCCCGGTAACCCGAACACCTCGCTTGCCATCAACTGCAACGCGGTCAACGGTTCCTGCACGGCCCCCGCTCTGAAGGACTACACCAACACGACGTTCGGCGCCATTACGACCTCGGCGATTCAGGCGCGGCACGCCGCAACGACCATTCGCTTCAGCTTCTGAGCGGCTTTAGTCCGCTGCTCTAACGAACGTCGCCCGTCCCGTCGAGAACTCGGGGTCGAGTGCCTAACGCGCCTCCTTGACGACATCGTTGCGCGGGTAGCAACGCGTCACGGTTTCAGTTTTGCCTGACGATCACGGACCAGCCCCCAACTTGCCTCTCTTGTACGAACGTCAGAGTCCATTCGAATAGTTAGCCCGAACAGCACTGTGATCCCGGCGAGTTCAGCGCTGAATTGTGGTTGCCCCTCGTTGCAGATTTCGAAGCACCAATTTTGTGTGGCTCCCCCAGTCTGGACACGTTTCGAACTTTTACCATCCAATTGGCAGTGTGATCGAACCCATGGACGATTTTTGTTTTCATCACCAATGGCGCGGAGGCCGAGCGGTATCCATGCCGGGCGCCCAGTCTGCTCGAACTCGCCAACGGAACCCAGGATCAATTCCGGATGCGCCGTCACTCGTGACTTGGGAGTGCATTATCGAATAAACTTAGCTGTGACTATGCTTACGATCTTCATGAGTTGTAAATGGAGGCGGTTGGCGATTGTAGCCGCAGCGGGCCTGACTAGATTTGGTCTGCACGCCGCCGACACCGATTTCCCCACCGCGGTTCTAGCCACACGTCCGGTTGCTTATTACCGGCTGGCAACGAACCAAGGACACAGCGAACTTGGCCCAACCACGTTTAAGTCGGTGGGCGGCGTGACGAGTTCTTCGCCGGGGGCGCCGGTTGGCCCCAACAGCTCTTACGCGGACCTCAATGGGCAGGACGGTTACATCTTGACCACACAGTCCGGCGGTGTGGGGGCGAGGGCGAGTATTATGGCGTGGGTCAACTTGGCGACCTTACCTTCGCAGGCCGGCCGATTCTTTTATGTGGCAGGGGAATCGCAGAACGGCAACGATCTGGATCTACAGTTCGAAAACGACAACGCGCTGAGATTCTACACGGCTGCCGGCGGCCATTTGACTTATACCCCTGCTCCAGCCACGCTGGTGAATCACTGGCACATGATCGTGGCCACGATGGACACCGCTTCGCAGACCCGGGTGATCTATTGGGACGGCAAGCCCGTCGCGAACGATAAAGGCGGGGGCAAAACGGGGAAGACCGGTGTTTTTTCGATCGGCGCCAGTACGGTTTTCGGTCGACGATGGTTTCAGGGCGGAATGGAGGAAGCTGCGCTCTGGGACCGCGCGCTGACGGCAGCCGAGGTGGCCTCGATTTACAGCGCAGCGCCGGCCGGTGTGAGTCGTTCCACCGCACCAGGCAGCGGGGCATTTCCAACGATGGCCAAAGTCGAGGTGGGAGAGAACAATGGGAACACGATTCCGCTGAAGCGGGAAGAGCAGGTCGCCGTCCTGTTCCTGAGCGCGATTCAGGCTATCGAAACCGAGTGCATGAGTGGCAGCGCTCCACACGCCTGCTCAATGGATCAGATCATGACTTCCGACGCTAGCCATCCCCAGCACCTGAAATTCGACCCGAAAACCGACCCGAATTACTCCTACACTCTGGCGGTGAACGGGACGGCGTGGGAAGCACACGCTACGGCGAAAAAACCAGGCTTGCTGGGTTTCTACTTTATGCAGCGGAGCTGGCCGGGCTCGCCGCTGGTAACTTACAATCGCTCCGGCACTGCTGCGGTCATCGACACGGAAATCGGGAATCGCTCGATTGATGGCGATTCGTTCGCGACGCGCTGATGCGCAGCACTCGTCCTGACCGAAGGAATCTGGTTCGAGTCCATGCTGGGGTGGCAGATCTACCGGCAAAAATTCGAAGGAAGCCTTCAAAGACACGCAACGAACTCAATCGGATAGCGCGAGCTTCGGGAATTGAAGTTTGGCTCCCCAGGTAGGACTCAAACAGCAGCGCCTCCCTGCCGCCAAAAACCTTTCTTCCATACTTTGAAAGGTGCCCCGCGAGGGCTCCCGCAGCATCCCACAGTTCTACCCGAGGCCGGTCACGGCTTATGAAAATTTATTGCCTCTTTATTTTCAATAATTTAACCTAATTTGACCCTTGCCACTCCCAATTCGCCTGCTACGCTTGGGTTAGAAGGTAGTCCAGCGCTTTCGGATTACCTGATGAATATTTGGTGGGCCCACCAATCATCGTCCGGTGGAGTAGATTGCTTGCTCCCCTGACCTGAGGCGCACTGCCTCCTGAAGCCCTTTAACACGGGCGGACAGGAGCAGCAAAGAACCGGTTCTTGGCAGAGTATCTCGGGAGGGACCGTCACTCCTTCTCTTGACTACAGGCGCCCCTCGCGATTCTCCCCAGTTGGGGGGGAATCGCGAGGTGACGGTGCAACCCTGCATCAAATCTCGTACAGCCGAACTATGTCTACACGAATCGAAGAAAATTGGCTTTGTTTGGCATGTGGAATATGCTTTAGCTTGTTCGTGGAGCGCGCGCAGCGCCGCTTTCATCGGCGCTTATTATTAGAGGCGCGAAAGTGTTCGATTATGGGAATGGGACTGTTTTCGCAAGAATGGATTTGAGCCGGTATTCGGGCCGGCGGATCGCAAGGTGAAACCACGTCTACACGAATAGAAAAAAATTGGCTTTGTTTGGTATTACACAGTAACGGAGGTCGATGAGGTGACGAGGAACAGTGAGCCAAAGTTCGCAACGCGAAGCCGCACCCAACACGAATAGAAAAAATTTGGCTTTGTTCGTCGGTATCTACTCAGTAACCGGATCGGCGAGGGTGACTTTCTTATCTGTGTCCATCCGTGTCCATCCGTGGCTAATTATCTTTTCTCGCAAGTGTTCGATTATGGAAATGGGACTGTTTGGCAAAAATGGATTTTCAGTATGGATCTAACTGAAGAGAAGATGACACAACCAACATCCAACATCCAACATCCAACATCCAACACATCCAACACCCGCTCCGTCCTCCGCGCCGATCTCGCCCTCGCCTTCAACACCCTCATCTGGGGTTCGACCTTCGTGCTCGTCAAGCGCGCCCTTGACGACGCCTCCGCCCTCCTATTCGTCGCCATCCGATTCACCATCGCGGCCCTGATCATGGCGTGGATCTTCCGCAAGCAACTAACCGCGCATGCCGGACCACCCCCAGGCGGCATTCTGGCCGGCGTCTGCCTGTTCGGCGGATACGCCTTTCAGACCGTCGGCCTGAAGCTGACCACCCCTTCTAAAGCCGCCTTTCTCACCGGCCTCACCGTGGTGATGGTACCTTTATTGGCTTCGTTCGTCTATCGAGTGTATCCTCACGTTTCCGAGGCGATCGGCGTAGCCGTCGCAACCCTCGGTATGGCGCTCATGACATTGCAGGGAAATGTAGTCGGCGTGGCCCGCGGGGATGCGCTCGAGATTCTGTGCGCGCTGGCTTTCGCCGCGCATATCGTGGTTGTGGGACACTATTCAAGGATGGCGTCATTTGAGCCTCTGGCCGTCTGGCAGCTTGGAACCACCGCCGTGCTGGCGCTGGCCGGTTTCTGGTGGATCGAGAAGCCTTTCTTTCACCCCAGTCCTATCCTGTGGCTGGCCATCCTGGTCTCTTCGCTGCTCTCCACCGCGCTGGCGTTCACCGTGCAGGCCTGGGCGCAGCAGGTGACTACCGCTACCCGCGCCGCTCTCATTTTTGCGCTGGAACCCGTTGTGGCCTGGGTGTTCGCATTCACCATCATCGGCGAACGGCTGCCCGCCAAGGCTGTATTCGGCGCTATCCTAATTCTGGCCGGGATACTTGTAGCGGAATTGAAACCAATCGGACTTGCGCGACATCCATCGACCTAGCGCACAAGGTTATAATCTTAGAAGTGGACACTGCGGAGATATAAGGTTACGTTATGAATTTCTTGAACACGATTCGCTCGCGGAAGCTGCTGTCTTCCACCCTCATTTTGTTTACCCTGTCGATCGGAATCATGATCGGCACTCTGATTAACACCGGCGTGAAGGCCGCCAAGGATCAGGCCGCTCCCGGAGCCACCCCTCTGGTGATTCCCAATCCGGTCCAATTGTCGACGGCTTTTTCGCAGATAGCCAAGCAGCTCGAGCCCTCTGTGGTGAACATCTCCACGACCTATGAGCCGAAAGCGGTAGTCGCCCGTCCGCGCACCAATCGCCGCCGCGCGACTCCCAATGACGAGGAAGAGGGCGGCGATGACAGCTCCATGCAGGAGTTTTTCAAGAAATTCTTCGGCAGTCCCGGCAGCCCGTTCGGCGGGTCGCCCGACGGCCAGCAAGGTCACCGTAGCCAAGCCCTGGGCTCCGGCGTGATCGTCGATCCGAATGGATACATTCTCACCAACAATCACGTCGTCGAGAAGGCCGACCGCATCCAGGTTAGTTTGGCCGGTACCACCACCAAGTATGACGCCAAGCTGATCGGATCGGACCTCGAAACCGATCTCGCCGTAATCAGGATCGACGCCCACAAGCCGTTGGTCGCCGCCAAAATCGGCAACTCCGATTCCGTCCAAGTGGGCGATTGGGCCGTGGCGATCGGTTCCCCGTTCGGACTTCAAGCCACGGTAACGGCCGGGATCATCAGCGCCAAGGAGCGGGACCTGGGCGGCAACGAGCGTCAGTTCCAGAAATTCCTCCAGACCGACGCGGCCATCAATCGCGGCAATAGCGGCGGCCCGCTGCTGGCTATCAATGGCGATGTAATCGGCATCAATACGGCCATTCTCAGCGAATCCGGCGGATCTCAAGGAGTCGGCTTCGCGCTGCCGATCAATACCGCAGCCAAGGTCTACAACCAGATCATCAAGAATGGCAAAGTGACGCGCGGCGCGATCGGCGTTTCTTTCCTCGAGGCGAAGCCCGAGCTGTTGGCTGTTTACGGAGCTAAGGAAGGCGTCTTCGTGCAGAGTGTGTCCCCCGATATGCCCGCCGCTAAGGCCGGTATCCATGCCGAAGACGTCATCATCGATATCAATGGCAAGCCGGTGAAGGATGGCCAGGATCTGGTCAATCGCATCTCGGATATGCCCATCGGCTCTCAAGCCAAGATCACCGCTCTTCGTGACAAGAAGAAGCTTGATTTCGTGGTCACGATCGGCGATCGCAAAGAGATCGTGAACGCCAGCCTGGGAGTGGGCGGTGAGCGGCCCGACGAATCCGCGCCGGGTAAGCGGGAAGTGACTCCGTCGAAGCTGGGCATCTCCATTGAGAACCTGACTCCCGCGCGCAAGCAAGCCATGGGCTTTCCGGAAAATGAGAAAGGTGGCGTCATGGTAGTCGAGGTAATACCCGGCTCCTTCGCCGAAGACCTCGGGTTAGAGGCCAGAGAGGGCGTTTCCCTGGTCATACTCTCGATCAATCGTCAGCCGGTAATGAATGCCGAGGACGTGACCCGCATCTGGAGTTCGCTGAAGCCCGGCGAGCCGGTAGTTTTCCATATCATGCAAGCGGCCACGGGCGATGCACGAGGCCAATCCGGAGCAACTTCTCCAAAATGGGTTAGTTCGTTCTTAGCCGGCACGATGCCGAACACGCAATAAACATCCATCAGAGCCGCTGTGGGGCAGGTCCCCGACCTGCCCTTCGGAGAATCTATTGAAGAAAAGAGTGTGGATCG
>Ga0210405_10002205_pt1 | contig 20565 bp, 16 predicted proteins | sample IncBWH11MmetaG_FD_155492 | JGI IMG/M metagenome (GOLD analysis project Ga0210405, IMG submission 155492) | Forest soil microbial communities from Barre Woods Harvard Forest LTER site, Petersham, Massachusetts, United States - Inc-BW-H-11-M | ecosystem: Environmental > Terrestrial > Soil >... | reverse complement strand
CAGAAAGCCGAGCCGGATGACGCCCGGCTTCTGATTGACGTTTCTTTGCCGCCATTGTCGGAAGATCAGGAAGAAGTCCCTGAGGCTCCCGAAGAGCCGCCATCGGATCTCTATCCAGTCGCCACCTTGCGCGAGCGGCGCCGCGCCGCGCTGATTGATGCGGCTTGCCTCGCGTTTGCTTATGGCGGCTTCCTCGCTCTGTTTGGCTCCCTGGGCGGGGAATTCACGCTCAGTAAGCTGAGCGCAGTTGTCTGTTTTTCTACCTTCGCCTTCGTTTACATTCAATACTTCGGCCTCTTCACCATCTTTGGCGGAACCACACCGGGAATGATGGTTCGCGGACTGCAAGTCGCGAGTTTCACCGGTGAGGCCCCCACGGCGCAACAGCTCTTCCTGCGCACCGCGGGTTACATGATCTCCGCGGGCACATTTTTCCTTGGATTTTTCTGGGCCCTCTGGGACGAGGACGCCATGACCTGGCACGACCGGCTCTCGCGCACCTATCTTGCCGTGCCGGAAACCTTCGCCGACGCGGAGATTTCCCATGCGTCGCCGGCTCGTTGAGCGGGCAAGCCTATCCGTAATTCGGTGAAAATCCTGGGGGATTAGAAAACTTCGCGGAAGGTCTACTTCTTGACAACTTTCTCGTCCGAAGCGATTTTTCCGTCGCGGATAAAAATCACCCGATGCGCGTGCTGCGCGATATCCATTTCATGAGTCACCAGAATAATGGTGTTGCCCTGCCCGTGCAGGTTTTCAAATAGATTCATGATCTCTTCGCCGGTCTTCGAATCCAGGTTGCCCGTTGGCTCGTCGGCAAGCACGATCGAAGGATTGTTCACCAGCGCCCGCGCAATCGCCACGCGCTGCCGCTGGCCGCCCGAAAGTTCGTTCGGTTTGTGATGCATGCGCGGCACCAGGTCCACGCGCTCCAGCGCCTTTTTCGCCCGCTCGATGCGCTCTTCCGACGGCGTGCCGTTGTAGATGAGCGGCAGCTCCACATTGTGCAGCGCGGTCGCGCGCGGCAGCAGGTTGAACGTCTGGAACACGAACCCGATTTCCTTATTCCTGATATAAGCCAGCTCGTCGTCATCCAGTTCGCTCACCAGCCGCCCCGCCAGCCAGTAGCGGCCGGAGCTCGGCGAATCCAGGCACCCGATCAGGTTCATCAGCGTGGACTTGCCGGAGCCCGATGGCCCCATGATGGCCACGTATTCGCCCTTGCGGATTTCCACGTCAATCCCGCGCAACGCGTGCACTTCTTCCGCGCCCATCTGATACATCTTCGCCAGCGCTTCCGTTCGAATGACGATACCAGCGTCCACCAGGTCTTGCCGGTACGATTCCGATGCTGTGATCTCTGCAGGCATCCGCTTCTCCCCGTCCTCAGGCGAACTCACTCTTTTTCTTCTATCTTCTTCGGCGCCGTATTGTCCACTTTGATCGCCGCCTCCGGCTTCAACGTGCGCAGCGCCTTGTAGCTTCCGACCACGATTTCGTCGCCCGGCTGCAAGCCCTTCGTAATTTCAATGTCGGTCACGCCGGAAATTCCCGTTTCCACCGGACGGAAGATGGCCTTCTTCCCGGTGACCACAAAGATGCCTTGAATCTCATCCTTTTTCGGGTCGCCCGTCGCAACCGGCGCCGGCGCGGCCAGCGTTACGTTGCTGTCCTTCTTCCCGTTCTTCGCCGCCTCGTCCAGATCCTTGCGCGAGCGCATCGCCAGCGCCTGGATCGGAATTGCAATCACACCCTTTTTCTCTGCCGTCCTGATTTTTGCCGTCGTCGAAAGTCCGGGCCGCAGATTTTCCGGCGGAGTTTCCAGCGTTACCACTACCTTAAAGTCCTTCGCTTCCTGGTTGCTCGTCGTGGTCTGTGTCGTCGCCAGGCCGGAGCTCCGCAATACCGCCTGCGAGCCGATCTCCGTCACTTTGCCCTTAAACACTTTGCCCGGGATCGCGTCGATCGTCACGTCCGCATCCTGGCCAATCTTTACGTTCACGATGTCGGTCTCGTCCACTTTCACTTCCGAAGTCACGATGGACATATCCGAAAGCGTCATCAAAAAACTTCCCGTCGCGTTCTGAATTCCCGGCACCACGTATTCGCCCAGCCGGACCGGCAGGTAACTCACAATCCCATTGATCGGCGAAAAGTAAGTGGTCTTCTGCAGCACATCTTTCGTGCGCACCAGCACCGCCTTGCTCTGGTCGAGAGTCGAACGCACCTGTTCCAGTTGCGACTTCTGCATCTGCATGCGCGCCCTGGATGCATCAACAGCGGCCACCGTAGCGTCATACGCGGTCTTCCGCTGGTCGAAATCCTGCTTGGGAATCAGTCCGTCTTTGTAAAGTCCCTGCCCGCGATCGTAATCCAGCTTGGCTCTCTCCAGGTTCGCTTCCTGCTGGATCAAATCCGCTTTTGCCGCCGTGTAGCTGGACTCGGCCACCTGCACGCCGGACTGATTGGAATTGATTGCCGCCGACTGTGCTTGCACATCCGCGTTCGCCTGCACATTCTCTTGCAGTAGCAGCCGATCGCCCTTCTTGATATGGTCGCCTTCTTTCACCAAAATTTCGGTGATCCGCCCAAACCCTTGCGCAGTAATATTGGTGTAAGTCGTCGGCTTCACTTCGCCCGACGCAGTCACCTGCGAAACAAGCGAGTCCACTTTCGCCACTTTCGCGGTCTGCACCGTCACGACGCCTTTATTCGCCTGGTTGATGCTGAACAACACGATCCCGCCCAGCACGGCCACACCGCCGAGTCCTATCCCCACCTTTTGCCACGTCTTCATGATGCTTTGCCTCACACGATCCCGCTGCGAACCACCCGCGCGGATGGACACTGCCAACCCACAAATTTCTCGCTTGCCTACCACTAATACGGCCTAAGAAGGCGAAATGTTTCGTGGTCAGGCGGCAGTCTATATTGCGCTTCAGGCGGGGTAGCTCAACACCTTGCTGTTCGCTTCAACTCCATCCAACCAAAGTCCTTCGCGCCCCATTGTATTTCGAACTTTAGCAAAAGAAAAGACTTGAGTCCGCTCTTCCACTTGTGCGCCGGACCGACCCCAACCTTCCTGGTTAGACGCCGTATCCCGCCGTTTGGTCTTTCCATGCCGGCGCAAAATCCAACTTTGCCCGTCTTCCTCCTCGGCCGTCCTTTCCTTTGCCGACAAATCTTAGAACAAGTGGCCCCTTGATTCTGTGTGATTTAGGTGGCGTTTTGAGGTTTTGAGTTCTTTCCCAAATCTCTCCCAAGATTATTGCTGTCGGCACACGATGTCCGGTAACGGAAGGGGCAGGTCTGCAACTGTCCTGCGAGTGACACTTTGGTGAGGGAGACGCTACCCCTCAGTACGGTAGACAGGAACACGCCACATATCTAATGTTGGCGCTGGAGGACATGCCCCAGGCACCGGGTGCAAATCCGGGTTGCCCTGCGCGCTCACCAGAATTGCCGTTGAGGGCGACAGAGCAAAAACCTCCCTGAGAAGTTCAAGAATTAAAGACACGGCAAGAACGGCTTCGGGTGGGCTCGCGTGGAGGTGCCTTTCCGCGCAGGAGGGGAAGCCGCGTGGAGCGGGAAGAACATGAATCGTCTGATGAAGATTGCGGCTTGCAGCGCAGCGGCGTGGGGATTGTTCCTGGCGGTGCCGCAGGGAGTCGCGCAAGGTCCGCTGGTAACGGCCACGGGCACGGAAATCATAGCTCATGGCGGATCGAGTATATCGGGCAGCAGGTGGCGTCGGGCTCGCGTGCGCCGATGTACGGAGCGAATTCCGGGCTGACTGTGGGATTTTGGAGAAAATTCGGCGTGCGGTTTGATCTAGGATATGCGCGGGCAAACAATCTGTTTGGCACGGGACATGACAGCGACATTCTGAGTTACATGGTTGGACCGACATTTTATCCGGTGAGAACCGAGCGGTTATCGCCGTATGTGGAGCTGCTGGCCGGAGGCGCACGGGTGACTAGCGTAACGCTAAACGGACCGGATAGCTATATTCGCGGATACGCGAATGAATTTGCGTGGGCTGGCGGAGGGGGATTGGAATTTCGGGCGTCGCCGGAATTTGCCGTACGTGTGGGTGCGGATTATATGTATACGAGATACTTCGGCCCTTCGACTGCCTTGACTGGACAGGGGAACATCCGTGCGGTGATGAGTTTTACTTACCACCTAGGCGTAAGAAGACGGTAAGCTAAGAACCGAAAGAGAAGAGAAAGCCAGACGCGGAGACATCAGCAACCATCCCAAAATCAATCTTCGTCTGTTTTACTCCTACAGCGTGTACGACAATCTTCATCAGATTCAGCAGTGGGCCCACAACATCGATCTCCTACCCATTGGCGAGACGCGCGCTTGGAGTTGGTTCCACCCTTTGCTCAACTCGCGCAGCGTTTTGCTCATTGCCGTCCGCAAAAAGCAGGCTTTCGCGGCCTAGCGCTCGCCCTGCCTCAATACCGCCTCGCGCGTCGCATTCATCGTAAATTCCAGCGTCTCTTTGGGGATGCTGGTCACGAATGGTCCGATCAGCCAACCCAAGCCCGCCGGAATATCCCGCGTCAGCGAGACCGCCTCATTCTGCACGTAAACGCCGCCGTCGCGTTCTTCCATACGCCACCACGTCTCCATCTGCCGCAAAAATCCATTTTCCTCTTCCGGCGATTTTTCTCTCTCCTCTTTTGTCCCCGGGTTCGCCACTTCGCGGATGCGGACCGCTGAACTCCGGCTGAGCTCGCGCGTCGCGGAATCGCGGAAGTACCATACATCCTGTTCAGTATTCAAAACCACGGTCACGATCTTTTTTCGCCGGAACCTCATGTACACCCGGAAGTGATCTCCGTCGCGCGATTCGATTTTCGCGCTTTCCACATCGGGTGCATAGTACTGCGAATGTTTGTTGTAGTCCTGCAAAACGCCCAGAACCTGGTCGAGCTTTGTGCCGGGAATGAAGATCACGCTCTCCCAATCGTGAATCATCCCTCCGGAAACTTTTGCGGCGCCGTCCGCTTCATCCTTGCCAACGCGCTTCATCATCACGCCGCCCTGCTTCAATTTTTCGTAAGCTCGCGTTCTCTCCGGCTCGGGCAGATCATCAATCCACAAAAATGTTCCCCGGCTCAGCCCCTCCTGGTTGCGCGCCTCAACTTTGGACACATAGTCGTGATACCCGTGCAGCGTCCCCTCTCGAGGTACAGGCGGGCCGGCTGATGCATCGCTCGTTGGGCCTCCAGTGCTCAGCAGAGTCACCAGGAGCCATGCAAGCGGGTACCTCCGCCTGCCAGCAGGAACCTGCAACTGTCCGCTTTTCCCTGTAGCCACGCATTCCCCTCGATGGAATACCCGCTCCTTTCCTAGACTTGGGCGGGTCGCACTAAGATGGATGCACCATCATCGCCGAACGGCTCAGTTATCAGAGAAATAAGTAAGATTTACAAGTGGGAAGTAGTGGTGGGTTGGGTAGCTCGCACACGGCCCCTTGCGGAACCGCTGTCCCCGCGCGGCCCCCAACCCATCGTTTGAACAGCTTAGAGGCGCACCCAAATTCCAACAATGGCCCGATGGCTCCACTTTGCGGGGTACCCGGGTCTTAGTACTAGTGATGTACCAGCGCAAACCCCCATATTCATTGTAAATAACGCACTATAAAGGAGTTATGGGAATATTGGTCGCTCCAACGGACCCCGGGCTGTCTCTGGTACTTACAGCAGACTTTTCTCTTGTTCAAACCGCTATACTGGCCCGTGCCTTTCAGCCGTTGAGGTGCCTCTGAAGGGAATTTATGGCAGCGCGAACGATTCCAACGGAGACTGGAGTTCCTCCTGGGTTGCCCTCTCCCATTTCTCTCGGCTGGATGCCGCGCAAGCTCACCCCAGCGGCCTCGGATTCCCTCGATCTGATCCGTGCGGTCGCGGCATTCGCGGTAATGTTTGGCCACTTGCGAACTTTTTTTCGCGGACTTCCAGCATCTCTCCCACAAATCCTAGCTTCTGGAAGCCCTCTGTTTTTTCGCCGGGTTCGGCCACCAGGCGGTCATCGTGTTCTTCGTCCTGAGCGGTTCGGAATCGTAATGTCCTTCCCGTGCATAAAGAGAAAAAGAGGAGCAGCCGGAAAATACACAATCGTGGTTGCAACAATCGCACCCGTCATTGCTCCGGTGTGGCCGCCTCCCTTTGCTTCTTTGACTGCCCGCCAGGGGGCTTTCTCCCCGTCCGCGAGCCGCACATCATCCTCGGACCGAAGGGGCGATAGGAAATGCGTATGTCAGCATCGGTGCGAGCGCAACTGTTTTGGAGTCCACATTTCACCTAGTAACTGTGAACGACTAAATCCCAGGACGTGAATTCCCGTGTTGCAGTTTGAAGACCAATTCTAAGAAAACGATAAGATTTCTTAAGTTCTTAAAATTCGGAACCCTGAAATAGCAACGCTGACCGCCCTGATCGGGGACCGATGCCTCGCCGTTCCATTTTGCAACTTGAAATCGGGAAAGCGTCCCATTTCGGAACGCACACGCTTAGGCTGCCACCCTCTTTGTTGGGTACTAAGCGGTCGCATTTTACTACATATTTTATTTTACGCTCTAGTTAACATTTTACTTGACATGCTTTCCGGTTATACGTATATCAACTGCAAGGATAAAGTAACCCTAGAGTAATATATAAAATAAGTACTATGATGACCGGAACTCAACCCACGGCCATGCCAACAGCGCAAGACCTCAGTGTTAATTCCAACCCGCCTTTGCTTTCACCGGAGATCGTCACAGCCGTCGAACACATACGGCGAATGCGTGGCGGATCACAAGCACACCTGATGAGGTGCTCCGATGGACACTTCTACGTAGTCAAGTTCAAAAATAACCCCCAGTCTCCGAGAGTTCTCGTGAACGAGTATATTGCGGGAAGGCTCGCTAGGCTGTTGAAGCTGCCGTGCCCGAATTTTTGTCTTGTCGAGGTAAGAGAAGACCTTATTCAATTCACTCCTGACCTTTCAGTCGAGGAGCCTCGGAGCCGTATGCCGGTGGCAACGGGCCTTGCCTTCGGGTCGCAGCACCCAACTTGGCAGTGCGGCAAGAGAAGGATATTGCTTCCTATCTTGGATCTTCGTGTGGCGCTCAGGGTGGGCCCAGTAGAAAATCTGTCAGAATTGTCAGGCATCTTGGTCTTCGATAAATGGACGGGTAACACCGATGGCAGACAGATATCATGTCTGGAGCTACCGAATGAAAACAGCAAGGCTTTTCGAATGTTTATGTACGACAACGGGTTTTGTTTCGGTGCTGGTGACTGGAAATTTAAACATTGGCCCCGGCAGGGCCTCTATGACGAAAAGGCTGTTTATTCGAAAATCAATCAGGATGTACATCCCTGGCTAGAGCGGTTAGAGGCAAACATAACTATGGAAGAGCTTCATATGATCGCCGACGAATTACCGGAAAGCTGGATCAACGATGACCGCGACGAGCTTCTAAAAATGCTCAATTGTCTATACGAACGCAAGAGTATTGTTCCCTCGTTAATTCGCTTGACCCTGGATTGGTTGAGAGAGCGAAACTACCCAGGGTTCGCGAGGGCAGCCACGGCTGGTGACTGATTCAGCGATATTTTCCGAACGTGTAAACGAGACTTGTGATGACGCGAACATTCGCCTGATCTCGAATGACCCCTGCTGGAGTGAAATAGTTTCCATGCAGATAATCTGCGCCGACCCTAAGAGAGGTCGATCTTGAAAGTCTAGTGTCTAACCCAGGGCCAATTGACCATGCGAACTTGTTTGTTTCGCCCAACAGGAAGGTACCGCTGCTTTCCGGGATTACACCCGTGATTCGCGCTGCCCCAAAGAGCGCCTGAGCATAAATTGCGAATCGCTTGTGGCGTACTGGATAGATGACTGGTCCTCCGAGGTAGGCCAGCACATCGCTATGACGATCAATTCCGAAAGCTCCGCAAGTTCTGGTGTAGCTCACCTCCAGTTTGATTCCCATTCGGCGAGTGAAATCGGTTGTTACGTCGGACGCAATGCCATTTTGACTAATTCTCCCAGCGGATGGAACTTCGCTATTGAGATAGGCGTAACCAATGCTGACGCTCACGGCAGGAGCGATACCGGCGATTCGGGGCTCCTGTGCAGCACAAGAAAGGCTATTGGATACAATCTGTGATGCCAAGACAAACAAGATGCCAGACCTCAGCATGGTTGAGGAACTCATCTGGCAGATCCCAGCAGTTGATCTGCCACTTGTTGGGAAATTGATTCAAAAGACCGAAAATCTGAAGAATATAACAGGGACGACTGAAGTCATCCCGCTCAAGTCAGCAAAGTGACAACGTTTCAAGATGGAATCCCTGACCGACTTACTGATCGAAATACCGGCGCTCTACACAATACTGCCAGTAATTACGGTGCGCGTTGGATTCTTATGCTCTTGTTCCCGCTCCACTTGAACCGCAGCCTTGGAATCGGATTTTGGCGAGCTTCTTTCCGTACTCTTTCGACTTCCTCGGGACTGACCTGCACACCTTCTTTGTAGGCTTGCTCCTCTATCCTTGCCCACAAATATGCAAACCTCGTCAATGCTACATGGCCCTTTATGGAACTATCCTTAAATTGCTCTTAGATACATCAGTTGCTCAGCTTCGCTTTTATTCGCGGCGAGTTCCAATACAGGACCAACTAATCCAAGTGAATCAACAATCTGCTTGCATAAAGTGGACAGCTCGAACCAGGTATCGCAGTCAGTCGTCAGATTGGGCAGATTGGGGTTCCCCTTTTCCTCGTAGAACAACTTGTAAAGCGGGACATTGAGCGCCCCAGCCCACTTTTCAAGCATTTTGACACCAGGCAAGCGGTGGCCACATTCGAGGTATGACCAATAGGTTTGGCTGACACCCGTTCGCCTTTCGAGTTCCTTCAAAGACACGCTTTTTGATTGACGGATACTCCGGAGTCGATCGCCAAGTTGCATGCGCACCCTCCATTCAGAATATTTGATTGGACTGATGACAACCGCAGTCCGATACGGGCGTTTCTTTTTACTCTCTGCCCGCAAACATTTTGGCTCCGTTCATCGGAACATGGACCACAGCAATCCCACGAAAAGGAAGCCGCCAAGCATCAGCATTCCAAACGTCACTTCAGGAAGGTGTGGAATCGATCGCATCTGGGGCGGGTGCATGCGTTCTCCAAATCGGTAGGAACAATATGACCATGAGGGTTACTTGTCAAGAACAATATATATATTGAAGTATGTTTATGGAGAGTTATAGATCTAACAACGGGCAACATATGCCGCACAAACTCCTATAGGGGACGCGAGCATCGGCCCACAACTCGCGGTTCAAATCGGGACTATCTTCCCGCAATGGGTGTCAAAACTTCAATCAGAACGGAATAAGTCCTTTGTGCTAACTAGCAATTCAATGGAGGAGAGCATGCAGAACATCAGCACCGACTCGTGGGAAGTCTGGGGAATGTCTGATGATCTTGCGCAGATTTGCTTTGACCTTGATTGTAAGTTCGTGCCTTTCTGTCTCTGGCCGCCCCCAAGAGGCGTTTCCTAGTCCCCCGACAATTCCACCTTCTTCGGAACACACTCAGGATTTTAGCAAGGTCGTTGTTCCTATTACCTCGGTAAAATTCACTCCCTCGGCAAAACTTGGTATTACCGGTAGGCTCGGCCCTGGTCTCGACATCGATACTAAGTTTGGTACTGGCTTTTGCCTGGACCCCGCGTGCCGTTTCATCGTAACCAACTATCACGTAGCTGCGATCACGCCTGTTAGTAAAATAAAAGATGACAGGATTTTCCAGCGGTATCTTGCCACAGGACCGCACGATGAAGGCGCAACTGCGAACAAGCTTTGGAATGGAGAGTTGCTTCCATATGCAGTGAAACGAGACCTTGCGATCTTCGAGTTGCGGCATCCCCTGTCCCATCATCATGGACTTACTCTCAGTCTCGATGAGATCGAAATTGGCCAGGAAGTAAACATCTATGGATATCCCAAGGGAATTATCAATCCGGTTCGCAAACTGACCCGATTCCCAGCTGCGTTCAAAGGCCCAACCACTTCAGGCCTTCTCGCCTTTGAGTACCAGTTGCCTGCCGATAAACCAATTCGGATAGGCGGAGCAAGCGGGGGCATCGTCGTCGACAGGAAAACTGAAAAGATATTAGGGGTTCTGTGCGAGACCACTGGAACGATGGCGCTGGCTGTGCCTGTTCAAACCCTGTTTGACTTCGTCAGCAAAGTACAACCATTCCTAGCACAGCGAATTTTTGCGACCGCTTATGATATATCACCAGTTTCAGCAGACCTTTATCCAAAATTCGCGCCACTGTCCGACCACAATCCAAAATTCGTACCAGTCGGTTCTGATGGGCTACAGCACCGACCGGAGGAATCTGCGGAAATCAAACTCCTACGAGAAAAGGCTCAACTTCTGACAGAAAGCATGCGCAATTTTATCGCGGTGCAGACCTTTGAGTGGGGTTCAGAAAACAAGGAACCGGCTGCACTGGCAGAGTATGAAGTCCGGGTTATCGACGGCAATCAACGATTCCGCGAGTATCCCGACGGCACGAAGGAGTTAGAGGAAGTACCTTTTCCCCCTGTGAATGGTTGGATGCTCGCGGCTGACGAGTGGTCAAAGCTGCCTACGATGGTGGGAACGGAATTTCGATTAAAAGTTCGTCAAGCCGCCGACGTAGTTGTGAACGAGCGACGAATAAAGGTCTTTCAGTATTATGCTAGCGTCGAGGATAACTTGTGTCCGTTTGCGCCCGTCGTGGATTTTGGCTTCTTCAGAATCAGCAAGGTTGTCGCCGTCGCATGTTACGGAGAAGTTTGGACGGACGAGAATACGAACATAATCAGAATGTCGCAGAATCTGGAGCTTTCGGACAAATTAAAGGCCTATCGAGGATGGGAGGAGTGTCAAATAGTCCTTACCTACGGTTGGCTCAAGGTAGTGGATGATTCTCCGGCGCTTGTTCCTCTAACCATTTTTGCGGAAGCTCGCTACAAGAAGAAGCGAGTCTTCTGGTGTCGCGGACAGTTCATCAACTACCAGGCGTTCACCAGTCGGGCGAAGATGATCGCAATAAAGTAATTCCGTCTTGGATCTTCAGGGGTGCCCCAAGGATTTTTTCTGCCGACATTGTCCTGCGATGGGATTCAGTTGCAAGATTCCCACGGTGGCGAACGGCTCCCGCAGTCTGGGATCTTAGTCTGACGGAAATCATTTTCGTCCGGGGCGACAAATGCTTCGGCTACCTACTTCTTGCCTTGATAGAAATGCACCTTCCCATCCGCAAGCATCCAATATCAGGCTTCGAGTTCACGCACATACATCTTGAATGTTCGCATCTTGGCCTTGGGATAGTCTGCCAATCCAATCTGCATGGACCGAATTACCCTGACTTTTTTGGGCAACAGAGTGAAGCTTCAAGTAGTTCTCCCAAGGAACTAGTCATCAACAGATTAGCCCGCTCGCAAAGTTTCTGAAATTTATTTGCGACGTTTCAGACGGACTATATCGTCACAGCTAAGGCGGTTAGGTAGATGAGGGAATGAAGGGGACTGTCCATCCTCATGGAATAATTGTTCGAGCGGAGTGCCAAGTGCTTCGGCCAAAACCTCGAGTTCCCTGCCGGCAGGAACCCTACAGCCGTTTTCACTGAATGCTAAAGTGCCCTTGGAAACCCCTGATTTCGTTTCCGGAGCCTCCTGTGAAACATCCTGCTTTGGGCGGATTAAACGCAATCGGTTTTCAGGTGACACGGTGACCTTCCTCCCAGTGTGTGCGAGCCATCCAGATAGGTTTGAGGGGAAGGGTAGGAACCCATTACGTGTACAGCTGATTAAAACTCTGAATGTCGCACATTTTGAACGTTGGGGCGCCTCATGTGCCAGCGTTTCAAGTCGATGCTGACTGTCGACACGCTGTATGTCAATACAACAATACAGGCATATATCACTATTACGACTATTCCCTGGTCCGGTTCCGCCAGAGAGGAATCGCTTAGTTGCTGGCACATGCCTGGACGCAGGGCACGCCGCCAATCGGTGAGTTATGACAGCGGCATCAGGACATAGAGGCCTTCCCCATGAACCGATCACTTCCGTATTATTCCTACTTTGGTGAGAAGTCTGGGAAGTGGTAGGTCAAGCGAATTGGCAACCCGAATGAGTGTCTCAATGTCAGGAACAGACAGATTGGATTCAAGCCGAGAAAGAGTGGAGCGAGAAATGCCAGAACGTCGTGCCATTGCATCCTGAGTCAGTCTTTTTTCTTCGCGTAATGTCCGCAGGGAGTGGGATCCCCTTCTTAGCGATGTTGAACTCGGGTTGTCTTACGCTCTTCTGTTCGCATTGCTCCAGTATCAAGCCGCCGAGGATTCGTCGCCATACTCAGCCGTTGCACATTGCCTGGCCGGGTTTTCCTACAGTCTCTACGTTCTGCACTTTCCCTTTCTGCTTTTCTTCCGATCGCTGGCAGCCAACCCCGCTGCACCTTTTCTCTGCCGCATGCGTAGGCGCGGCATGTCTGCTTTATGCCTGGCTGGTCTCACGCGTCACGGAAGCAAAAACCGGCCTCGCAAGAAAGCGCGTGAATCGCCTCCTGGCTTAGCCCGCGCCGCTTATGCCTTTATAGGGGCGGAGCTTGCTCCGCCCTCTTGGGTTCCTCTTGCTATCGGACTGGGAATAGGATGGCGCGGTCTCTTCGTACGGTCTGCTAGTGTTTCTTGCTCGCCGGGACTGCCGAAGTCACGGTATTTCCGTTCAGCAATTGCAGCGTAACGTTCTTCGTCTGGCTCTTGCCCAGCGGTAGGTTCCGCTCCCAATCGGAGTACGCTCCGTTCCGCGAGGCCCTCAGGTCGTAGCTCTCTTGCTTCAATCCGGTGATGAAAAACTTTCCCTTCGAGTCCGTGTGCACCGCCCGCGGCTTCATCCCGCTGGACGTCTCGCACGTCACGCTGGCCTTGGCCACGGGCTTCCCGTCGGCGTCCAGAACGGTTCCCGTGATCGTGGCTCCCGTTTTCTTAGGGGTCTGCGCTTGAATATCCAGCGCGAAAAGAATCGCCATGCCGAGTATCAGTGAAAGAATCAACTTGGGTTTCATCAGCTACACTCTCCTGCGCGTAATTTCAGTGTAGTGCTTTTCCCCAGTCCGGTTTCGCGTACTTATTCTAGTGTGACGCAGTTCTCAACTGGCTGGACGTACAGTCGCGGCAGGTTTTACCTTGGATTGTTGGAGCACCACGGGCTTCAGCGAAGTTTCAAATCGATGGCGTACACATCCACGTCCCCGTGGTCCACGGTGACGTATACGGATCCGTCCGGGCTCAATCCCGTGAAAATGCACCGCGCCGCGCCGGAACTCAGCAAGTCTCCGAACCGCGTAACCCGCTCCGCCTCGCGCGTCGCCATCGGCACCCGGAACACCGACTCTTCCACCTCGTCCGTATCCTGGAAATACAGCGCATCTCCGCCGGGCGACCAGCGCAACGTGGACGGAAAGTTCGCCTCGGCCAGCACCGTCCACTTCAGCAATTTGCAGTCATACAGGAAAATCTGTTTTTTCTTCGGATTCAGCGCGGCGATATATCTTCCATCCGCCGACCAGCGCGGCTCGATCAATCCTTCCGACCCGGCAATCGTGGACACTCTTCCCGATTCCAGGTCCAGAATCCGGATCGTGGATTCGCCCCCGGTAGCCGTGTCTTGCACGTCCAGCACGATTTGCCGGCCATCCGTCCGCCAGTCTCCCGACACCGACGCCCACCGGTTGTCCATCGGCAACACGGTCTTCGGCGAGCCGCCCTGCGCCGACACCACGTAAAGCCGAGGCTGCTTATCCAGCAGAAATCCCGTGAACAGAATCTGCTTCTGGTCCGGCGACCAGTGCGGCGCAAACGCGCCAGTGGCTCCGGCCATCAACTGCATGCGATTGCTTCCGTCAATCCGGCTCTTCCACAGTGTTCCGTTTTCCCGTGCCGCGTACACCACCCACTGTCCGTCCAGCGAAAAATCCATATCCGTCGCGCCGGATTCCGCCAGCATCGCGGTTTTCGTCAATGTTTTGGGGTCGATCCGCAAAAGCTGATACTCATTGTGCGAGCCAATCGCAAATACGCGCGACCCGCCTGCCGTGGCCGTCGGATGATCAAATGCGATCGGCCCCTTCGTCAACTGAATCGGATCTCCGCTGCGCGAACCGAACCATCCGCGCTTTTCTTCCATCAACCACAGGTTGGCTTGCGTATCCACAGCCAGATTCGCTCGCAAATCCTGGCCCGTCGAAAACGCAAAGTAGTTGCCTCCTGCCAGCCAGGTCCCGCTCCCTTCGTGCGGTCCGCCTTCCTCGCCGGGCAATACGCGCCGCAGCGATTTCCCGTCAATCCCGATCTCCCACATCGAGTCGGTCCCTTCCACCAGATTGCTCTGTGTGAACCGGAGTCTCTTCCCATCGGGTGACCATAGCAACGAATGCGGCGCCAGTTTGAACCGCGCCACTTCGCGCGCCTCGCTCCCCTGCGTGTCGGTGATCAGAATTGTCTCGTCGCGCACGAACGCGATCATGTCCCCCTTTGGCGACCACACCGCTTCCTTCGCCATCACGTCGCCAACGCGCCGCGGCGCTCCGCCCTGCACCGGCCAGAACCACAAAGCCGTCTCTTCGCCCTGATGGGTCAACTGGCCAATCAGGAATTGCGCGTGGTCGGGCGACAAATCGAAAATTCGTGTGTTGTCGAAGGGTGTGGGCGTTCGCTGGATGTTTCCGCCTTCCACCGAAGTCTGCATCAGGTTCCAGCCGGTCACGTCGCGCACCACGAAATAAATCCGGCTGCCATCCGTTACCAGCTTCCCCCATGGATCCACTTGCCCGGTATGCGTAAGCTGGCTCACCGATAGCACTTTCGGTTCGGGTCGTGGCCAAAGCGCAAAAAGCAGCACGGCAACAATTCCCGTCGCCACTACAACAACCTGCCACCAGGCCGGGCCGTTCTTAAGAGCGCTCGACTCGATCGCTTTTGGCTGGATTTCTACTGCTGACCCATCCCCGTCCAGCGGCAATTCCACTGCTTCGCGGTCGTCTTCGCTCTCGATCCGGATCGCCGTCATCAGCGGCGATGGCTCCAGTTCCACGATTTCTACAGGCGCTATAAACCGGTAGCCGCGTCGAGGCACCGTCTCGATGAACACCGGGTTCTCGGCGTTGTCATTCAATGCCGCGCGCAGTTTCATCAGCGCCGTGTTCAGGCTGCCGTCAAATTCGACAAACGTGCCTTCCGGCCAGATGCTCTTCCGCAAATCTTCACGCGAAAGAACCTCGCCCGGCGCTTCCAGCAGCAGTGCCAGGATTCGAAAGGGCTGCTCCTGCAGCTTGACTGGAGTCCCTTGCCGGCTCAGCGTCCCCTGTTCCAGGTCCGCCTCAAACAATCCAAAGCGATAAAGTCGGCGATCTTGTTGAGCAGTTGTGTCCACCGGGTGCCCTGATGCCTCCGTTGCAAGGGATAATACACCCAAACAATAGTTGATACAAAGCCATATCTTTATCGAAAACCTAGAGTTAATGGTTCATAAATGAACCACCCGAAGTTCGTTTGACGTACGGCACTTATTTTCCCATCCTTGCGCCTAGCACCATCCGCCTGCTCTCGGTCCCACATACCGGGCCGGGCGGTCCCACAGAGGAGGGTCGCTCCACCATAGCGAACTAACCCTCAATCTCTGAACCAAGGGAATGTCCGCGTCCTGTGTCCTCCGTCAAGAAGTCTTGGACACAGACGCGGCTATCCCAAACTCAGACCGTCGAGCATTGAACTCAGCACCGCACGAAAACTAACTGTATCCGTCCTCAAAGACCCCCGAATGAACTATTTGCGTACCGGTACCTAGTTAGCGAATTTTCAAATTCTCCTCTATCTCGTTTCTTTTCTTGTTTTCCCACTCCGGAAAAGGCCCAGTCCCTTTGGCACCCTTCGTGCCCCCATGCTCTTACCCAGTCGAAATCCATGATCTTGGAGGTGTCTTCCATCATGCGTTTTCGCACTGCTGTTTCGATCGCCACTTTCTTCCTGTTCTGTTTCGCGATCTCCTTGTGGTCTGTTCCGGTTCCTGTGGAATTCGGACCTTTGCCCAACTCTCCGGAGCCCACTTCCGTTTCCGGGACGATCGCCAACGTCAATACCTCTCAATTCACGCTTTCACTCAATCGCAACCAGAGTCCCAACAAGCTCGAGTTCGTCATCGACTCCAACACCAAAATCGAAGGCAGACTCGCCGTCGGGTCACAGGCCACTGTCGATTACCGCGCCGAAGGCCAGCAACTCGTCGCCACCCACGTTGTCGTTTTGCCTGCTTCCGGCATTCAGCTGGACTAGCCTTAGCTCGCAACATCAGCATGAAGGCTTTGCTTTTTGAACGCGCGCCTTCACAATGGAGCACCCAGCCGGCTCCGCATTATCCCAGCGTCTTCGCCAGAGCCATTCGAGTACCGCCGGCCGCAGCCTGGCTCCCGCTATGCAATTCGTACTTCGCGGGAATCTTTCCTCAGGCTCAGGAGGAACGGAATTGCGAAGGACTCTCAATCTCGTCCTGCCGTTGGCCATCAGCGTCGCGTGCGTGTCTCTCTGCTATACCTTTCTCCAGATCCGCACCGAGCGCCGCAATCTGCGAAACGAACAGACCCGCCGCTCCGCCATCGTCGCGGAAAACATCGCCGAAACCATCGAATCCTCACGTGACAAAGTGACCTCGAAAAACCTGAGCCATCTCCTCTATCGCTACGTGCCCCGCGAAAGCCTCAGCGGGATCGCCGTCTACGATCCTTCCGGCGCCGTTCGCGCCATCACTCCCGGACTCCCTGTGCGATTCGATCAACCGCCTCCCGAAGCTCTGCGCGCCGCACAAATCGGCGCGCCAGCCAGCGATTTTGTCGGAGTCGAGGATTCCACCCTGAACATCTATTCGCTGCCCGTCCTCCAGAACGGAGAACTTCTCGGCATCGTCGTGGTTATCTCCGATGCCAGCTACATTCAGGCCCGTTTGATGCGCACGCTGCGCGCTTCCTCTTTCACCGCGCTGGTCCAGACCATTTTCATCACCACTCTCGCCTTCATTCTCGTGCGCTGGAATTTCATCTCTCCCCTGGCCAACACCGCGCACTGGCTTCGGACGCTTCGTTCCGGCGTGCCAGACAGTTCCCGCGTCCTTCCTAAAGACGAGATGTTCGCGGAGATTCACACCGAAGCGCGCCACCTCGCCCAGGATCTGAATTTTGCCCGCGCCGCCGCCCAAGAGGAGGCTCAGTTGCGCGAATCGCAGTCCGCGCTCTGGACCCCCGACCGCCTCCGCGTCAGCCTCCAGAGCAAATTGCACGACAACTCACTTTATGTCGTTTCCAATCGGGAACCCTACATGCACGTCTTCAACGAACGCGACCATTCCATTCAAATGCTCATTCCCGCCAGCGGGGTCGTCACCGCGCTTGAACCCGTTCTCGACGCTTGCCGCGGCACCTGGATTGCCAACGGTTCCGGCAACGCCGACCGCGAAGTCGTTGACTCCCGCGATCACCTGCGAGTTCCGCCGTCACGTCCCACCTACACACTGCGCCGCGTCTGGCTCACTCCCGAAGAAGATCGCGGTTACTACGAAGGCTTCTCCAACGAAGGCCTCTGGCCGCTCTGCCACATTGCCCACACGCGCCCCATCTTTCGTCCCGAAGACTGGAGCGAATACCAGCGCATCAACCAACGCTTTGCCGACGCCGTCGTGGAGGAAATGAAAGGCGTCGTCTCGCCCGTCGTCCTCGCCCAGGACTACCACTTCGCTCTTCTTCCGCGAATGATTAAGGAAGCTCGCCCTGATGCGCGTGTTGCGATCTTCTGGCACATCCCCTGGCCCAATGCCGAAGTTTTCGGCATCTGTCCCTGGCAGGCCGAACTGCTCGATGGTCTGCTCGGCGCCGATCTCATCGGTTTTCATATCCGCACTCACTGCAGCAACTTTCTCGCCACCGTGGATCACGCCCTCGAAGCGCTCACCGATTGGGATCGCTTCGAAATTTATCGCCAGGGCCGCGTCACCCGCGTTCGGCCTTATCCCATCAGCGTTGCGGCTCCTTTAAACGGGGAAACGCCGCATCCCCCGCGTTCTTCGGGTGAAGAGCGCGCCGCTCTCTGCGAAGAACTCGGCATCGAAGCCTCTCTCCTCGGCGTCGGCGTGGATCGCGTGGATTACACCAAAGGAATTCTCGAGCGCTTCCGCGGCATCGAGCGCTTCCTCGAAAATTATCCCGCCTATCTCCAGCGCTTCAGTTTTGTCCAGATCGGCGCTCCCAGCCGCACCGACATCCCGCGCTACCGCCAATTTCTGGAGGAAGTGGGCGTCGAAGCGAACCGCATCAACACGCGTTTTCAAACCGGGCGTTGGAAACCCATCGTCCTCCTCCAACGGCACCATTCGCACGAGGAAATCACCCGGTTTTATCGCGCCGCCTCCGTCTGTCTCGTCACCTCTCTTCACGACGGCATGAACCTCGTAGCCAAGGAATTCGTCGCCGCGCGAGAAGACAATCGCGGCGTTCTTCTCTTGAGCAGTTTCACCGGCGCGGCCCAGGAGCTTCGCGACGCGCTGCTCGTCAATCCCTACGACGTGGACCAGCTCGCCCGCTCCATCCACCAGGCCCTGGAAATGAACGAAGAGCTGCAGGGCGAAATGATGTCCCGCATGCGCAAAATTGTTCTGGAAAACAACGTCTACCGCTGGGCCGCGAACCTCATTTCCGACCTCAGCGAAATCCGCGTCCAGAGTCCGGAGCGTCAGGAGGCCGCGCACGCCCGATGATTCTCCCCAGATGCCGCACCTTTCCCCTTTATCCGGCCGAAATTTCTCAGCCTCAAAATCAATTCCAGGAGGAATTGCCGTGAACGTCGCCGAAACCCCGTTCGAATTCTTCACCGTCGCGTATCTCACCCGCATCGGCAATCAATCCGCCGGAAATCTCGAAGAACTCCTCGCCGGCCTCGAGCAGTGCAGCGACGCCTCCATCTTCCACCACACCTTCCAGACCCTCAGCTCCCACCACTTCCTCACCGAAGGTTTCTCCAACGACTTTGCCCAGTGGGCCCTCGCCGAAGCCAATCGCGACGCCCTCGCCGAACAGTTCGCCGCCCTCGATATCCGCGATTACACCTCCATCGCCGCCCTCCGCGCCGATCTCTGCCGCGTCCTCCGCGATTTCATTGCCGCGTTTCCCCAATTCAGCCGCCAGGAAGCTCTCGACCGTTTCTATTTCTGCGAAAGCCTGGAAGTAACCATGCCTTTTTCCCTGAACGCCGCCACGCTCGACGAATTTCGCAACGGCGTCGCATCCATCAGCCACGCCAGTTTCCATTTCCACTTCGTCACCTCCCGCCTCCGCCTGCAACTCCGCACCAACGATTTCTCGCACTGGCTGGCCGGCAGCCTCGGGCTCACCTCCCTTGCGGAGACCATCGACCACATCGATATGTATACCAACACGCTCGACACCGCGCGAGCCAAGTTGCTTCGCCTGGTAGACCGTGAAAGGAGAAAGAATGAGCACGATTCAAATCCCAGCTAGGATCCCGCTCGATGATTACTCCTCTGTCATCGGCGCCGGCGAGGTAGCCGAACTCCGCACCCTCGCCAAACCTCTCGCCGGCCGCTCCGTAGTCATGATCAATTCCACGGCCGTCGGCGGAGGTGTCGCCGAAATCCTGAATCGCCTCGTGCCGCTTGCGGAAGAACTCGGCATCAACATTCGCTGGGAAGTCATGACCGGCGGCGAGGATTTTTTCGAAGTAACCAAGTCTTTCCACAACGCTCTACATGGCGCTCCCTACCATCCGGAGCCGCGCCACTTTGAAATCTTCCGCGCCTACAACGAGAAAAACGCCAAGCGCCTGCCGTTAGACGCCGAATTCATGGTCATCCACGACCCTCAGCCCGCCGGCCTGATCTCCTTTCGCGAAAAAAACGCCAACCACTGGGTCTGGCGCTGCCACATCGATCTCTCCCATCCACATCCCGCCGTCTGGAATTTCCTGGAAAACTATGTCCCGCATTACGACGCGGCCATTTTTTCCTCGCCGGAATTCGCCAAGCAGCTTCCCATTCCCCAATATCTTTTCCACCCGGCCATCGACCCGCTCTCCGAAAAAAATCGCGAACTTCCTCCGGAATTCATCCTCGACGTTTTGGCCCGCTACGGTATTGACCATCTTCGCCCCATCCTCACGCAAATCTCCCGCTTCGACCGCCTCAAAGATCCCGTCGGCGTCATTCGCGCCTACCGCATCGTTCGCCGCTATTTCGATTGTCAGTTGGTTCTTGCGGGCGGCGGCGCCTCCGACGATCCGGAAGGCGCCACCGTTTTGAAGGAAGCGCAACACGCCGCCGAAGGCGATCCCGACATCAAGCTTCTCGAACTTCCCGCCTGGGCGCCGCTCGAAGTGAACGCCCTGCAGCGTGCCTCCACCATCGTCATCCAAAAAAGCCTGCGCGAAGGCTTCGGCCT
>Ga0210405_10002204_pt1 | contig 20570 bp, 18 predicted proteins | sample IncBWH11MmetaG_FD_155492 | JGI IMG/M metagenome (GOLD analysis project Ga0210405, IMG submission 155492) | Forest soil microbial communities from Barre Woods Harvard Forest LTER site, Petersham, Massachusetts, United States - Inc-BW-H-11-M | ecosystem: Environmental > Terrestrial > Soil >... | reverse complement strand
GGTTCTTTCAATTCGGCAAAGATCAACGCGTCGATGTCGGCCGCCGTCACCGAGGCGGGCAATACTACGTCCTTCCAGCGTAGCGTACTGCATACGCGGTCTTCGCCTTCGTCGAAGTCCGGCGTGTTCATCAGACCCTCTTCGCCGTCTCCCGCAGCTTGAATTTCTGGATCTTTCCCGTGCTCGTCTTCGGCACGGTTTCGAACACGATGTAGCGCGGGCACTTGTAGGCGGCGAGGTGCTTTCGGCACCAGGCGATCAGTTCTTCGGCGGTCGCGGTGGCGTCGGGTTTGAGCTCGACGAAGGCGCACGGCGTCTCGCCCCATTTGTCGTCGGGCTTGGCGACCACGGCGACCACCTGCACCGCCGGGTGCTTGTAGAGCGCGTCCTCGACTTCGATCGAGGAAATGTTCTCGCCGCCGGAGATGATGATGTCCTTGGAGCGATCCTTGATCTGGATGTAGCCGTCGGGATGGATAACGCCGAGGTCGCCGGAGTGAAACCAGCCGCCGGCGAAGGCCGCCGCGGTCGATGTTTTGTTTTTCAGATAGCCCTTCATCACCACGTTGCCGCGGAACATCACCTCGCCCAGCGTCTCGCCGTCGCGCGGCACAGCTTGCATGGTGTCCGGATCGCGCACGTCGAGCGCATCGAGCACCGGGTAGCTGACGCCCTGGCGCGCTTTTCTCGCCGCCTGCTCGGAGGCCGGCAGCGCGTCCCACTCGCGATGCCAGTCGTTGACGCTCGCCGGGCCGTAAGTTTCGGTCAGGCCATAGACGTGGGTGACGTTGAAGCCGGCCGCCTTCATTGCCGCCAGCACGGATTCCGGCGGCGGGGCGGCTGCGGTGACAAACTCGACGACGTGGGGCAGGGGTTTTCGCTCCTCGTCCGGCGCGCCGAGCAAGGTCGACATCACGATCGGCGCGCCGCACAGATGGGTGACCTTGTGGGTGGCGATGGCGTCAAAAATCGGCGCCGCGCGAACTGCCCTTAAGCAAACGTGAGTACCCGCCACCACCGACAAGGTCCATGGGAAGCACCAGCCGTTGCAGTGGAACATCGGCAAGGTCCACAGATAGACCGGATGCTTCCCCATGGCGCAGGTGATGACGTTCGCCATCGCCAACAAATAGGCGCCGCGATGATGGTAGACGACGCCTTTGGGATCGCCCGTGGTGCCGGACGTGTAGTTCAGCGAAATCGCGTCCCATTCGTCGTTCGGCATCAGCCAGGCGAAGTCGACGTCGCCTTGGCTTAAAAAATCCTCGTATTCGAGATTGCCGAGCCGTTCGCCGGGACCGGCGAATTCCGGATCGTCGTAATCGATCACCAGGGGTTTTGCCTTGCAGGTCGCGAGCGCGTCCTTGACCACCTTGGAGAATTCGCGGTCGGTGATCAACACCTTGGCCTCGCCATGATCGAGCGTAAACCCGATGATGGCGGCGTCGAGCCGGGTGTTGATGGTGTTGAGCACCGCGCCGGCCATGGCGACGCCGTAGTGCGCTTCCAGCATCGCCTGCGTATTGGCCAGCACGGCCGCCACCGTATCGCCGCGCTTGATGCCGCGCTTGGCGAGCGCCGAGGCAAGTTGTTTGGCGCGCGCGAAAAACTCGGCATAGGTCCACGCGCGCTTGCCGTGGATGATTGCGGTCTGGTCCGGATAGACTGCGGCGGCGCGCGCCAAAAACGACAGCGGCGTCAGCGGGTGGAAATTCGCCGCGTTACGGTCAAGGTCGGTGTCGTAGGGTGTCGGCATGGCTTTCCCCGCTTGCCCGGCGCCTGGCCGGTTTTTTCTTTTGATTTCTTATAGCGTAGCCAAGGCGGACGGTTTTGATCAATGTCATGGCGGCGGCGCGATGTCGCTTGCAAAGATCGGTATGGCGCTGAAAATACGCCGAGAAATCCACCTCTCCGGGCAGGCGGGGAGGGCGAGGAGACAGCCATGGACGCCCGTTCGAGCCGCTATCACGAGGTCTACGCGCGCTGGCAGCGCGACCCGCAAGGTTTTTGGGGCGAGGCGGCGGCGGCCATCGACTGGATCGAAAAGCCCAAAACCGTGTTTGATCCGAACGCCGGCGTCTACGGTCGATGGTTCGCCGGCGGCGTCTGCAACACTTGCTTCAACGCGGTCGACCGCCACGTCGATGCCGGGCGCGGCGAGCAGGCAGCGATCATCTACGACTCGCCGCTCGCCGGGCAAAAACGCACCATCACCTATCATCGTCTGTTGACCGAGACCCAGGTGCTCGGCGGCATGTTGCGCGATCTCGGCGTGCAAAAGGGCGACAGGGTCATTCTCTATATGCCGATGGTGCCGGAGGCGGTGTTCGCCATGCTGGCCTGCGCGCGCATCGGCGCCATTCACTCCGTCGTGTTCGGCGGGTTCGCCGCGCGTGAACTGGCGACGCGGATCGACGACGCCAAGCCCAAGGTCATCCTCTCGGCAAGTTGCGGCATCGAGCCCGGCCGCATCGTCGCTTACAAACCGCTGCTCGACGAGGCGATCAACCTGGCGGCGCACAAGCCGGACGCTTGTCTCATTCTGCAGCGGCCGCAGGCCGAAGGGAAGCTGGTCGAAGGCCGCGACCGCGATTGGGCAGCGATGCGCGATCATGCGCTCATTCACGCCCGCTCGGCCTGGGACTGCGTGCCGATGCAGGCGACGGATCCGCTCTACATTCTCTATACGTCGGGCACCACCGGCCGGCCCAAGGGCGTGATGCGCGACAATGGCGGCCACATGGTCGCGCTGCAGTGGTCGATGCAGAATCTCTACGGCATCGCGCCGGGCGAAGTGTGGTGGACGGCGTCGGATATCGGCTGGGTGGTCGGCCATTCCTATATCGTCTATGCGCCGCTGTTCCACGGCTGCACCACGATCCTCTATGAGGGCAAGCCGGTCGGCACGCCCGACGCCGGCGCATTCTGGCGTGTCATCGCCGAGCACGGCGCGGTCGCCATGTTCACGGCGCCGACCGCGTTCCGCGCCATCAAGAAGGAAGATCCGCAAGGCAAACTATTCGCGCAGCACGACCTGACAAAATTCCGCACGCTGTTTCTCGCCGGCGAGCGTGCCGATCCGCCGACGCTGGAATGGGCGGAAGCGCTTCTGAAAATCCCGGTGATCGATCATTGGTGGCAGACCGAGACCGGCTGGTGCATCGCTGGCAACCCGGTCGGCCTCGGCATGTTGCCGATCAAACACGGCTCGCCCACGGTGGCGATGCCCGGTTACGACATCCGGGTCGTCGACGAGGGCTGTCACGAAGTCGCCGCCAACACGATGGGCTCGATCGTGGTCAAATTGCCGCTGCCGCCGGCCTGCCTGCCGACCTTGTGGCAGGCCGACGCGCGCATGCGCGAAAGCTATCTCGACGAATTTCCCGGCTACTACAAAACCGCCGATGCCGGCTTCAAGGACGACGACGGCTACATCTTCGTCATGGGCCGCACCGACGACATCATCAACGTCGCCGGCCATCGGCTCTCGACCGGCGGCATGGAAGAAGTGCTGGCCTCGCATCCCGACGTCGCCGAATGCGCCGTGCTCGGCATCAAGGACGAGCTCAAGGGCGAAGTGCCGTGCGGCTTCATCGTGCTCAAATCCGGAGTCAACCGGCCGCCGACGGAGATCGAGAAGGAATGCGTGGCGCTGATCCGCGACAAGATCGGGCCGGTGGCGGCGTTCAAGCTCGCGATTACTGTGGCGCGGCTGCCGAAGACGCGCTCGGGCAAGATTTTGCGCGGGACGATCAAGAAGATTGCCGATGGCGATGCGTGGCAGATGCCGGCGACGATCGATGATCCGGTGGTTTTGGATGAGATCGGGGCAGCGATGAAGGGGAAGGGCGTGGGCGGTTAGTAGCCCGGCTTGCGCGAAGCGAAAGCCGGGCTATTGCGGCGAGATTGTCCCCGGATTTCGCTGCGCTCAATTCGGGCTACGCTTTTCAAGGCTTTTTGGTCAGCTTTTCGAATCGACGTGGTTCGATGTGAGCCAAAACCGATCCAGCAAGTTCGCGGACCTGTTTTGTGGAGAGTTGACTAGGTCGTTTCAATCCTTCGCCGGCAAGATGCTTTACTCTCGGTGAAGTGATCGGAGACGGTGGTCTCTGAGGTTTATTTGCCATGAGGCCTACCTTCCCTTAATTGCGTTTTGAATGGCGTCGCGGTGACCTCTTTGGTGAAAGATTGTGGCAAATCGATGTTCGCTATTAGCGAACTTTTTTGTTGCTAGGCGAACGCGAATCGGATTGAATACTCCCGTCGAAGTGAAAGGAGATGCTTGCCACCCAAGGAAGCGCCCACCTTCTTAGGCGCTTCGCGGAAGGCGGAATGCCTTCTACCCACTCAGCCAGCACGCGTGATGCGGCGCTGGCGGGCGCGCCCGAGCGAGACGGTCGCGCCCGCGACATACGGGGTCAAATTCGCTTTCGCTCCTGTCTCTCTTTGCGCGGCGAGAAATCACGGCATGGTGCCTTGATTGCGAAGAGGGAGTAGGCCGATGACAACATCGGATCGCTTTGACAGGAAGCGGAGGCGGCCGAAACCGAGGAACTGCCGGCAGCGGAGATCGTTTCTCCGTAAGCCTTGGTTCCTGAAGTTCTTGATGGTCCAGTTTGCGCCCGCGGCGGTGAAAATCGTCGAAGTCGCAATCGAAGTCATCCAGCTCTTCCGGAAGTAGACCGCCACCCCGTATTTGTAATTCTCGGAAAAGGAAATGATATCGGAGGCTCTCAGACTAATTCGTGTATATCACGATCTAAAGCAAAATGAGTTGGCAGATAGGCTGAAGATATCAAAGTCTTATCTGTCAGAAATTGAATCAGGCGTAAAAGCGCCGACGTTGGCGTTGGTGGATACCTATGCGAAAGAATTTCATATTCCTCCATCTGCAATATTCTTCTTTGCGGAAAGCATTGATGATCCTTCCGCAGCAGGGCGCGCGCGTGAGTTCGTGTCAAAGAAAATTCTAACCCTATTGCAGTTCATTGAGGCACGATCGGATAAAAAAGATGCAAAGAAAAGGCTATCCACTTAATCAGTCACCTTTATTCAAACTAACAACTAAGCGCAATCTTGCGAATTTGTTGGGGATGTCAACGGGGAAACTACGCAGCCTACGACATTCGGATAAACTCTATAGCGAGCGCGACATTCCAAAAAAGAATGGAGGTTTTAGACGCATTGAAAATCCAATGCGAGAGTTGAAACTCGTTCAAGCAAAGGTGGCGCGTTTGCTGAGCCGAATTATCCCTCCCGATTATCTGTTTTGCCCTGTCAAGGGGCGTTGCTATGTCACAAATGCTGCCCGACACAGTGGAAACAGAATTGTTCGCACGCTGGATATAAAAAAATACTTTCCAAATACGCCCCAGCGGCGAGTCTTTTGGTTTTTCAGAACAATAATGAAATGCAATTCCGATGTCGCAGACATATTATCGGCGATCGCTAGTTACAAAGGGCACTTGCCGACCGGCAGTCCTCTTAGCCCTATAATGGCGTTTTACGCCTATTATGACGTCTGGGAAGAAGTTGATCGATTAGTCAAAGAAAACGGCGTAACGAATAGTCTTTATATTGACGATTTAACAATTTCTGGTGCACGCGTGTCTGACCGTTTGATGTGGGATATTAAAAGGGTTATCCATCGCTCTGGCCTTCGCTATCACAAGGAAAAAACGTTTCGCGATCATCCGCCGGAAATTACAGGCGTTATTCTTGCAAAGGGCAAAGCTGTCCCACCGAATCGCCAGCTACTTAAGCGGCACCGTGCAAGTCGCGCGCTACTTGGGGCAAACAGCAGGGAAGAAAAGCTTAGAATTGCGCAACAACTAAAGGGACTGATCGGTCAGATATCACAGATTGAATCGGTGAACGCCAGATTGTTGGGTCCCGGGGAAGAATTCGAACAAGGTAGCTAACAAGCGAAGGGTAGGTGCGCTCCGCTTTGGCCGCCCTACGATTGTCTGGGCCGCGGCTTCGGCAGTTCGGTGGTGAGCCAGTCAACCTCCTCCATCGCGTCGTCGGCGTCGCGGCCTGAGGGCAGGGGCTTCTTCGCCGCCGCCTTCCAGTTGGTCTTGATCTTGCCGCGCTTCGCCATGCGCCGCAATTCAGCTCCGCTACGCTTTACGGTGCTTGCAGATTTTCTATTCATGATCCTGAGTATAGCGGCGCCCGGCTCAATTTCATACGTTGTCTTGCATGGTACACCTCGCTGGACGAGTACTTATATGTGTCTTGGTGGTTCTAACTGAGCCAGCGAACGCGCAGTCGCCCACAGATCCGCCGACTGACCAGCCGCCCGCGGCGCAAAGCCAGCCCGCCGCGCCAAACAACCCGCCGACCGTCGACGACATCTGCCGCGCCGTCGAGGAGGACGCCGCGGCGAACGGGCTTCCGGTCGAATTCTTCGCGCGCGTGATCTGGCAGGAGAGCCGTTTTAACGCGCAGGCCGTGAGCCCCAAGGGCGCGCAGGGTATTGCGCAGTTCATGCCGCAGACGGCGGATTGGCGCGGCTTGGCCAACCCGTTCGATCCGATCGAGGCGTTGAAAAATTCGGCGAGCTATCTGCGCGAGCTGCAAACCAAATTCGGCAATCTCGGCCTGGCGGCGGCTGGCTACAATGCCGGTCCGGGGCGAGTGAGTGCGTGGCTTGCCGGACGCCGCGCGCTGCCGAGCGAGACGCGCAATTATGTCGCGATCATCACCGGCTGGACCGTCGACGAATGGGCCTCGCCGGCGCCGCCGCAGACCGCGGAGACCACGATCCCGCAGGGCGTGCCGTGCACGCGGCTGGCGAATCTGATCCTGGCGCCGAAGGAGCAAGCGCAGCGCATCGCGGCTTACGTGCCGCGCTGGGGCATGCAGCTCACCGCCAACTGGTCGGAGAGCAAGGCCTGGGCGGTCTATCGCATGATCGCCAAACAATACGCCGCGCTGATCGGCGACCGCGAGCCGATCGTTATCCGCAGCCGCGGCATCGGGCTCGGCAGCGCCATGCGCTACAACATCCGCATCGCCGACGACAACCGCGCCTATCTGGAGAAATTTTGCAACAAGCTCATCGCCGCCGGCGGGGCGTGTGTGGTGTTGCGGAACGATCGGGGGTGAATTCTTTTCCGCCCCCGCGAAGCGGGGGAGGGGGACCACGCGAAGCGTGGTGGAGGGGGCTGGCTTGCTCTGAGCAAGCCGTCACTTGCCCCTACCGGCTCGCTTCGCTCGCCACCTCCCCCGCAAGCGGGGGAGGAAAGAAATGTTACTCGCTCTTCCCACCAAGCTGCTTGAGCTTGGCGAACACGGCGCTGACATCGAGCTCGTCGGACTTCTTCGCGGGAGGCGGCGCGGCGGGCTCCGGCTCTTCCTTCGGCGCGGTCGTGACCGAGGCGGGCAACAGTGTCGCGCCCTGCGCCTCGATCGGCACCGGCTTCTCCTTCGCCGCCTTCTGCACTTCGATGTCGAGATCGATCTGCGAGCACAGGCCGAGCGTCACCGGATCGAGCGGCGTCAGGTTGGTCGAGTTCCAGTGGGTGCGGTCGCGGATCGCCGAAATGGTCGACTTGGTGGTGCCGACCAGCCGCATGATGGCGCTGTCCTTGAGCTCGGGATGATTGCGCACCAGCCACAGGATGGCATTCGGCCGGTCCTGGCGGCGGGACACCGGCGTGTAGCGCGGGCCCTTCTTCGGCTTCGCTTCCGGCAGGCGCACCTTCGGGTCGGCGATGTGCAGCTTATGGTTCGGGTCGGCTTCGGCGGCGGAGATTTCCTCGCGGGTCAATTGCCCGGTGAGGATCGGATCGAGCCCCTTGATGCCTTGGGCCGCGTCGCCGTCGGCGATCGCCTTCACTTCCAGCGGATGCAGGTTGCAGAGCTGCGCGATCTGGTCGAACGACAACGAGGTATTCTCGACCAGCCACACGGCGGTTGCCTTCGGCATCAGGGGCGCGGTCGCCATAGGTAAATCTCCTCTGCGCTCCGCCCGCCTTTTGGGCGAAGCACTCAACGTCATCAAGGATGACTGGAAAGGTGACTGGAATATAGGCGGCGTAGCGCCCCGGTGCAACCGCCCCGAGTTCCTTGGTTTCTTGGCGCCTCGGGCATGGTCGGCGGGCAAGCGACCGGCTATTTGTTGGAGTTGTGGCGGCCGATGGCCCGAAACAAAAGGAAAAAAGGCATGGCCATTGGCGAGCGATTTTGGCCGACCGCCGCATTGGCTTTCGCGCTTGTTGGCGCCGGGGCAGCGGGCCACGCGCAAGCGCAGGATTTTCCGGCGCGGCCGGTGCATGTCATCGTGCCCTTCGCTCCGGGCGGCGGCGTCGATATCGTGGCCCGGCTGATCGCGCCGAAACTCAGCGAAGCCTGGGGCCAGCCGGTCGTCATCGAAAACAAGCCGGGTGCGGTCGGCGCCGTGGCCAGCGAATATGTCATGCATCAGCCGGCTGACGGCCACACCGTGCTGATCGGCGTCGCCGGCAGTCACGCCATCGCGCAATATCTCAATCCCAATCTCGGCTACGACCCGGTGCGCGATTTTGCCGGCGTCACGGTGCTGTCGTACTCGCCGCTGATTTGTCTGGTGGCGCCGTCGTCACCGTTTCACAGCATGAAAGAGCTGGTCGAATACGCCAAGGCGACAACCGTGCCGTTCGGCAGTCCCGGCGTCGGTTCGCAAATGCATTTGATCGGCGAAATGTTCAATCTCAACTACGGCACCAAATTCCAGCACGTCGCCTATCGCGGCGTGGCGCCGGCAATGCAGGATCTGCTCGGTGGCCATATTCCGATGGTCATGGGCGAAATGGGCTCGGCGAAACCGCTGGTCACGTCGGGCCAGTTGCGGGCGCTGGCGGTGACCGGCACCAAACGAAACGCGAGCGTTCCAGACGTGCCGACGTTTACGCAAGCCGGTTTTCCCAACTTCGAGGTCAACAGTTGGTTCGCTTTGTTCGCGCCCGTCGCCACGCCAAAACCAATTGTCGACAAGATTGCCGCGGATGTGACCAGGATCGTCCGCTCGCCCGAAATCAGCGCGCGGTTCGCCGACGACGGCTGGGAGGCGGGCGGCGGCACGCCTGCGGAATTCACCACCATGTGGCTGAAGACATCGAAAGAGCTCGGCGCCGTCATCCAGCAACGCCACATCACAGTCGAATGAGGGACGATCATGGCCGGAACGCTTGATGGAAAAGTCGCGATCGTCACCGGCGCCGGGCGCGGCCTCGGCCAGGTGATGACGCTCGGATTGCTCGACGCCGGCGCGCGCGTCGCCGCGGTCGAGATCGATGCGCCGGCGCTCGAGGAAACCGAAAGCGCCGCCGATCAGCGCGGCTCAGGCGAGCGCATCCAGGGCGTCGTTGCCGACATCACGCGCGACGACAGCGCGCCGAAAATCGTGCGCGCCACCATGGAGCATTTCGGCCGGCTCGATATCCTCATCAACAATGCCGGCATCAATACCAGCTTGCTGCGCCCGGAAGGCCAGCCGGTCGGCAAATTCTGGGAGGTGACGCCCACGGAATTCCGCCGCGTCATCGACGTCAACGTGGTTGCCGTGTTCCTGATGACGCGCGCGGCGCTGCCGATCATGCTCAAGCAAGGTTGGGGCCGCATCATCAACGTGACGACGAGTCTCGACACCATGTATCGCGCCAAGATGCAGCCCTATGGCGGCTCCAAGGCGGCGAACGAGGCGCATCTTCTCGCCATGGCGCAGGAGCTCGAGGGCACAGGCGTCAGCGCCAACGTGCTGGTGCCGGGCGGCGCTGCCAATACGCGCATGGTTTCTCGCGTGCAAACGCCTGATCGCGCAAAACTCATTCCGCCCGAAGTGATGGTGGCGCCGCTGATCTGGCTGTGCTCGAACGCCTCCGACGGCGTCAATGGCCAACGCTTCATCGGCATGCGCTGGGACAAAAACCTGCCGCCCGAGGAAGCCGCCAAAAACGCCGGCGCGCCGATGGCCTGGCAGCAACTCGGCCGCCAGGCGATCACGCCGGGAGGCATGCAGTAGCCCGGATTGAGCGGAAGCGAAATCCGGGAACGGCGTTGCGGTGAGGTCGCCCCGGATTGCGCAACCGCAATCCGGGCTACGGGCCAGGAACGCGGCCCTTCACGGCGTTGGCGAAGGATTCGTAGGCGATGCGGCCATCGGCTGCGATGGGTAGTTGCTTGCGCAGCTGTGCCTTGAGTTGTTCCAACTCGCCGGGCGATAGGGCGCTGATCAACTGTCCCGACGGCCCGATCGGCACGATGTTCGATTCGCAGAAATCGTCAAAGCTCGCATAAGCGACCGGGATACGGATTTCGCGCGTCTCGATCGATTGCAGCCCTGCCGCCTGCCAAAAGCCTTGCATGGCGTCGCGTCCCGAGGCGGCGGCACTGGCGCGCGTCGGCGGCGGCTTGCCGATGGCTTTCAGCGCAGCTTCGATCGGCGCCAGCGGCACGCCGCCGTTGAGCGTGTCCCACATGTAGGTCGCGACGAGACCGCCGGGCCGCACCACCCGCGCCAACTCCGCGACCGCTTTGGCCGGATCGGGGATGAAGGTGATGACCAGTGCCATCACGGCGGCGTCAAAACTGCGGTCGGGAAACGCCAGCGCCTGCGCGTCACCGAGGCCGAACTGCGCCAGCTTCGCCGCGGGCCGGGTCCGCGCAAAATCGAGCTGGCCCGGCGACGGGTCGACCGCCGACACCGCGCGTGGCGCGCAGCGGGCAATCAGCTCCTCGGTGAAAGCGCCATTGCCGCAGCCGACTTCGATCCAGTTCAGATCCTTCGGCGGATCGAGCCAGTCGAGAAAAATCCGACCCGCAAGCTTACTCCAGCGGCCCATCATCCGTTCATAGGTCTTGCCGTCGGAGAACATTTGGCCGGGTTCGGTCATCGGAAATTCCTTCGGTTCGCCGATTTTTACGGGGTGCGGTGTTGCCTCGATCACGGGATTGTATTTTGCTGCCCACGTTCTTGTCACTGGGATGCAAAATCATGGATTTCGGCTTCACCGAGGAACAGCGGCTGTTGCGCGACAGCGTGCGCAAGCTTCTGCAAAAGCACGCGCCGCCCGAATATGTGCGCCAGCACGACCGCGAGCGCACGTATCCTGAGGAGCTGTTCCAGGCCTGCGCCGAGGCGGGCCTGTTGGCGCTGCCGTTTCCCGAAGAGTACGGCGGCGCCGGCGGCAGCATTCTCGACATGGTGATCGTCGCCGAGGAGATCGCGCGCGTCTCCGCCGATCTGGTGATGGCCTATACGGGCGGCATCTTTTGCGGCCTCAACCTCGTGCGCATGGCGTCGGAGGAGCAGAAGCGGCACTGGCTGCCGAAATTTCTCGCCGGCAAAATCAAATTCTCGATCTCGATGTCGGAGGCCGACGCTGGATCCGACATCGGCGCCATGCGGACCACTGCGGTGCGTGACGGCAACGAATGGGTGATCGACGGCCGCAAAATCTGGGCGTCCACGGCCGGCGCCAAGAACAACGTCATCAATCTCTATGTGAAGACCGATGCCAAGGCGCATTACCGCCAGGGCATGTCTTTGTTTCTCGTCGACAACGACACGCCGGGGCTGACGCTGCGCAAGCTCGACATGCTCGGCCGCCGCGCCACCGGCACCTATGAGCTGACCTTCGACAAGGTTCGCGTGCCGCCGGATCGTCTCGTTGGCGGCGAGAACAAGGGCTGGGACTGCGTGATGTCCGGCCTGCAGGTCGAGCGCGCCACGTCGTCGGCTGGCAATGTCGGCGCCGCACAAGCCGTGGTCGATCTCGCCGTGCAATACGCCAAGGACAGAAAGCAATTCGGCCGCCCGATCGGCACCAATCAGGCGATCGCCCATATGCTGGCCGACATGCAGACCGAGGTCGAAGCCGCGCGCACGCTGATGTGGCGCGCTGCCTGGATGGTGTCGAACGGCCAGGACGCGCTGCGCGAAATCACCATGGCGAAGCTCTTCACCTCGGAAACCTACGTGAAGATCGCGAGCCAAGGCATGCAGGTGCTCGGCGGCTTCGGCTACTCGGCCGAGTTCGACATGGAGCGCCACTTCCGCGATTCCCGCGCCGCGACGATTGCGGCGGGGACTTCGCAGATCCAGCGCAATTTGATTGCCAATTTGATGGGCTTGAAGGTGCAGTAGATGTAGCCCGGATTGAGCGTAGCGAAATCCGGGAGCGGCGATGTGGCGTGTAAGTTTCCCCGGATTGCGCTCTGCGCAATCCGGGCTACGTGCGGTGCGCGTTGATCGCCGCCCACACCCGGCTCGGCGTGGCCGGCATATCGATATGCTCGATGCCGAGTGGTTTTAATGCATCGAGAATGGCGCCGATCACCGCGGGCGGCGCGCCCGTCGCGCCGGCTTCGCCGGCGCCTTTGACGCCGAGCGGGTTGGTTTTCGCAGGCACCTCGGTCAGCTCCGAGACAAGGTCGGGGAAATCCTCGGCGCGCGGCATGGCGTAGTCCTGGAAGCTGCCGGTGACGAGCTGGCCCTCGGCGTCGAACACGATCGCTTCCATCAGCGCCTGGCCGACGCCCTGCGCCACGCCGCCGTGGATTTGGCCTTCGCACAGCAGGTGATTCATGATCTTGCCGACGTCGTCGACCGCGGCATAGCGGGCGAGCGTGACGAAGCCGGTTTCCGGATCGACCTCGACCTCGCAGATGTGGCAGCCGTTGGGGTAATTCGGCGGCTCGGCGGCGAAGGTGCCCGACGCTTCGAGGCCGACGTCGAATTGCGGCGGCAGCATCGCCGGGCGATAGAACGCCTTCGCCACGTCAGTGAGCTTCATGGCGCGGTCGGTGCCGACGATGCGGAAGGAACCGTCCTTGAATTCGATGTCGCCGGCGGCCGCCTCCATCATCATCGCCGCCATCGGCTTGGCTTTCTCGATGATGTTGTCGGCGGCCTTTTTCAGCGCGTTGCCGCCGACATGCATGCTGCGCGAGCCGTAGCTGCCGCGGCCGATCGGCACTGCGTCAGTGTCGCCCTGGACGAAGCGGACGTTCTCGAACGGCACGCCAAGCCACTCGGTCACCATCTGCGCATAGACGGTCTGATGGCCCTGGCCGTGCGAATGGGTGCCGGCCAGGATGGTGAGCATGCCGCTCGGATCGAAGCGCAGCACCATGCGGTCGTTGAACACGGCGGCCTCTTCGAGGAAATAGCCGATGCCGCGGCCGCGCAGCTTGCCGTTCTTCTTCGATTCGGCCGAGCGCTTGGCGAAACCGTTCCAGTCGGCGACTTTCAGGCACTCGTCCATCACATGGACGAAATCGCCAGAGTCATAGGTGATGCCGGTCTGGATCTTGTGCGGCATGGCGGACGACGGAATGAAATTGCGCCGCCTGATCTCGATCGGGTCGATGCCGATGACGTTGGCGGCGCGGTCGAGCAATTGCTCGATCAGATAAGTCGCTTCCGGCCGTCCGGCGCCACGATAGGGCGCCAGCGGAATGGTGTTGGTGAACACTGCTTTGCCGACGCAATGCACCGCCGGAATCTGATAAACGCCGGGCGCGAGCCGCATGGCGAACAGCGGCACCACCATCGAGGCGCCGAACACATGCGAGCCCATGGCGTGCAGCGCATTGACGCGCATCGCCATTACCTTGCCGTGCTCGTCGAGCGCCAGTTCGCCGGTGACGACCTGGTCGCGGCCTTGCGAGTCGCCGAGCAGCGCCTCCGAGCGCGTCGATACCCATTTCACCGGCCGGCCGCCGACATGGCGCGATGCCCACACCACCAGCGCATCCTCCGGATAGCCGCCGTGCTTCATGCCAAAACCGCCGCCGACGTCGGGCGAGATCACGCGCAGCTTGGTCTCGGGAATTTTTAGCACCTGGCCGGCGACCGACGAGCGGGTGCCGTGCGGGTTCTGCGACGTCGAATAGAGCGTGTAATTGTCGCCGTCGGGATGATATTGCCCGATCGCGGCGCGCGGCTCGATCGAATTGGCGGTGATGCGGGTGTTGTTGAGCTTCAGCGTGACGACGTGCTTGGCGCCGGCAAACGCCGCGTCGGTTGCATCCTTGTTGCCCATCATCAAGGTGAAGGCGACATTGTTCGGCGCCTCGTCCCAGATCACCGGCGCGCCCGACTTCACCGCGTCTTCGACCGTGATCGCCGCTGGCAGCGGCTCATAATCGATCTCGAGCAACTCGGCGGCACTGCGCGCCTGCTCGACCGTTTCGGCAACCACGAAGGCGACGCGCTCGCCGACCGCGCGCACCTTGTCGGCGATCAGGATCGGCCGCAGCGAGCGAAAGCCCTTCGGGCCACCCATGTCTTCGGGCATCGGCGGGGCGAGACTGCCGAGCTTGTCGGCCACGACATCGGCGCCGGTGAGCACGGTGAGCACGCCGTCGGCGGCTAAAGCCTTGGCGGTGTCGACGCGCTTGATGCGGGCGTGCGCATGCGGCGACATCACCACCACGCCGTAGCATTGGTGCGGAAGCTCGATGTCGTCGACATAGCGGCCGCGGCCGGTGATGAAGCGCGGGTCCTCGACCCGGGGGACAGGCTGACCGATGCCGAACTTGTTCACGCATTCCTCCAATTTGTTTTCCGTCATCCTGAGGTGGCCGCGCAGCGGCCCTCGAAGGATACGGCCGAGGCACCCGGGCCGTCGCCCTTCGAGGCTCGCTCCGCTCGCACCTCAGGGTGACGGGAGAAGAAGCATCATACCGGCGAATGGCGGCTATGAGAATGGCGGGCAATCGCCTTCGGCGGTTGCACTTTTGACCCGGCCAGTCGATGCTTGCGGGTATTTTGCGGGGATCAGGCGCGTGCTGCACAATCCGGGCGTTACCGAGGTTTTGGCAAAATTCGTCGTCGACGCGCGGTGGGACGACTTGCCGCCGCAGGTGACCCATCAGGCCAAGCGTTCGCTGGTGAATTTTTTCGCCGTGGCGCTGACCGGCTGTCGGGATCAGACGTTCGAGACCGCGCTGGCCTCGCTTGCAATGTTCTCCGGAGGCAAGCAGGCGACCTTGATCGGACGGCGCGAGCGCATCGATGCGCTCAACGCCGCGTTCCTCAATGCCGCCGGCGCCAATGTGCTCGATTTTTGCGACACCCATGTGCCGACCGCGATCCATCCGACCGCGCCCCTGGCGCCGGCGCTGCTGGCGCTCGCCGAGCTCAAGCCGGTGAACGGCCGCGATCTCATTGTCGCGTTCGTCCTCGGCCAGGAGGTGGAATGCCGCATCGGGCTCGCGATATCACCGAGCCATTATAACAAAGGCTGGCACATCACCGCGACCTGCGGGGTATTCGGCGCCGCCGCCGGCAGCGGCAAGCTGTTGGCGCTGAGTCCCGCGCAAATGGTGTGGGCGCTAGGCGCCGCGGCGACCCAGGCCGCGGGGCTATGCGAATGCCTCGGTACGCCGGCAAAAAGCGTCGGCGTCGGCAATGCGGCGCGCAACGGCTTATGGGCGGCGCTGCTGGCGGCAAAGGATTTTGCCGGGCCGGCCGAGCCGCTCAACGGCCGCCAGGGCTACTATCACGCGCTTGGCGAGGCGGCGAATTTGTCGGCGCTCACTGATGGTCTCGGCGAAAGCTGGGAAATCATGCCGACCTCGTACAAGCCCTATCCGTGCGGCTTCGTCATGCATCCGGCGATCGATTGCGTGCTGGGGTGGCGTCGGGAAAATCCTGGAGTCCAGGTCGAGAAGGTCGTGGTGACCGGCAATCCGCTGATGGCGACGCGCGCTGACCGGCCGAATATTTCCACCGGCCGCGAATCCCAAGTCAGCGTGCAGCACGCCGTCGCCGCCGCATTGACCTTCGGCAAGGCCGGCCTCGAACAGTTCACCGATGCCTGCGTCAACGATCCGGCGGTGCGGGCGCTGCGCGGCAAGGTCGAGGTGTTGCGCGATGAAAAGTATCCGACCATCGCCGCGGCGGTCGCGATCACCACCGCCAATGGCGAAACGCACTATCTGGTGCAGCACGCGGCGCGCGGCAGCGATAGTAATCCGATGAGCGATCGCGATCTCGAGGAGAAATTGCGCGATGCCGTCGCCAGCTGGGATCCGCGTCACGACATTGCGCCGCTGATCGATGCCATCTGGCAGGTGGACAAAAGTACGGATGTCGCGCGGCTCGCAGCCATGACGGTGCCGCGTGGGTGAGTTGCCATGAAGACTTACGAAGGCAAACGCACCATCGACGGCCTGGTGGTCACCGTGGACGGGCAGCCGCTCGGCGAGCATTACGAGGTCAAGCGCTTCACCAAATTCGGCTTCGAATGGACCTACGAGGGCGACAGCCCGCAGCAGCTCGCGCTGGCGATTTTGGCGGACTATCTTGGCGACAATGCCAGAGCGATCCGGCTGTCCGAGCCGTTCATGAAGCGGATCGTGGCCAATCTCGATAACGATTGGCAGCTCACCGGTGCCGAGGTCGACGCCGCGGTGCGCAACATCGAGGCAGGCTGAGGCGGTTCGCTCGCGCGCCCCGATGTGTTAGTCTTGCGGCCAACAAGAAACAGCGGCCCAGGCAATGACCGCCCGAGGGAGAAACGGCATGATCACCCAGCGGCAAATCGACTTCCGCAACGAATACCGCTCCCGCATCGTCGGCTGGTACAACGGCTATTTCCACATCGCGTTGATCTACGCCATGGGCGCGGCGGTGTTCACCATCTACGTCTCGCACCTCCATAACGTGACCTGGCTGGAATGGCTCACGGTGCCGCTGACTTTCATTTTCACCAACATCTTCGAATGGACGGTGCACAAATACGTCATGCACCGCCCGGTCAACATCAAAGGCCTGCGCGCCATCTATGAGCGGCACACGCTCAATCATCATCAGTTCTTCAGCGACGAGGAAATGCGCTTCCGCGACGACAAGGATTGGCGCGTCACCGTGTTTCCGCCCTATGCACTGGTCGTCTTCACCTTGATGTCGATCCCGGCCGCCGCCGTTCTCGGCCTCATCTTCACGCCGAATGTCGGCTGGCTGTTCATGTGCGTCACCACCGGCATGTACCTGATCTACGAGTTCATGCATTTCTGCTGCCACCTGGACGAAGGTTGGTTCGTCAAGCATTGCCCATTCGTCAACACGCTGCGGCGCCATCACACCGCGCACCACAATGCGCGATTGATGATGGAAGTGAACATGAATCTGACCTTCCCGATCGCCGATTGGGCGTTCGGCACCTCCGACCTTGAGCGCGGCTTGCTCGGCCATCTGTTCAACGGCTATTCGACCCTCCACCTCAAGGGCCGCCTGCGCGCCCGGCCGAAGGGGCCGGAGGAGGCCGCCGCCGTGCCGGTCGGGGCCAATTAGGTACAGAAGAGCGTCGCCATGCCGACCGATGTCAAAGCGGCCGTGTCCGCCGTCGTGATCCTGGTGGCGCTTGGGCTGGTGTTCTGGAGCGGCTCGCCGATCCGGCCGGAATTCGACAAATTCGTGCTGTTCACCGCCGTCTTCTTCGTCGTCGCCATGTGGATTTTTCCCGAGGCCGGCGGCAAAAAGGGCGGCGCGAAGAAACGTTAGTGCACTCGCGTAGGAAACGGGAAGGGAATCGATGAATAACGCGGTCAACAACAAGCGGGTATTTTGCGTCCAGCCGCACCGGCCGATCGGCTTCGGTGAAATGCTCGGCAAGCGCGGCGATATCCGGCTCGATATGCTGGAGCAGAAGAGCCCGGACGCGGACGCGCTGGAGATTCTCTCCGCCGCCCACGCCTACCAGATGAGTTCCGCCCGCGACGAGCTGGCGCGGCACTACCACGCCGGCGCCAAGCTGTTGGGCCGGACGCCGAACCTGCTGATCGTCTCGACCAACGGCGCCGGCTACGACACCGTCGACATGAAAGCCTGCACCGAACACGGCGTGCTGGTGGTCAACCAGTCCGGCGGCAATGCCGAAGCCGTCGCCGAGCACGTCATCGGCATGATGCTGTGCCTGATCAAACGCATGAACGATTCCGACCGCGCGCTGCGCACCGGCACCTTGAAGAACCGCAACGACTATACCGGCCACGAAGCCTATGGCCGCACCATTGGCATCGTCGGCCTCGGCAATGTCGGCAAGCGCGTCGCCGAGCTGGCCGGTATTTTGTTCAAGATGAAGGTCTTGGCCTACGATCCCTATCTGCCGGCCGATGTGGTGCGCAGTCGCGGCGCCGAAAAGGTCGAGCTCGACGAGATGCTCAAGCGCTCCGACTTTGTTTCCATCAACTGCCCGCTGACGCCGGAAACCCGCAACCTGATGGGCGCGCGCGAGTTCGCCTTGATGCGGCCGGACGCCTATTTCATCACCACGGCGCGCGGCTCGATTCACGATGAGGAGGCGCTGGAAAAGGCGCTGCGCGACAAAAAACTCGCCGGCGCCGGCCTCGACGTCTGGGAGAAGGAGCCGCCGCCGTCGAGCCACCCGCTGATGAAATACGACAACGTCATGGTGACGCCGCACATGGCCGGCGTGACGCACGAGGCGCGCGCCAGGATGGGCCGGATCGCCGCCGAGCAAATGCTCGACGCGCTCGACGGAAAGCCGGTGCCGCGCATCATCAACCCGCAGGTGTGGCCGGCCTATGCCAAGCGTTTCGAGCGCATGTTCGGCTTCAAGCCGAACGAGCCGCCGAACGAGCCGAATTGGCACGCCTCCGAGAAGCACGGGTAACGGGTGTTGGCGCTGCCGGAAGGAACGCGATGCGACAAGCTGCGTTCCTTCTCCCCAGAGGGGAGAAGGACAGGATGAGGGGGCTCGGACGTTTCGGATTTTTTCTGCATCGTCCGAACCCCCTCACCCCACCCTCTCCCCTACGGGGAGAGGGAGTCAAACGCCTTGCACGCCCATCCCGCGGACGTATTCAATCATCGCGATCCGTATGCTGTAATCGTTCCAACAATGACCTCTGATCGGGAGGCGCCCTTGTCGCGACACTTGAAGACTACTGGTATCGCCGGCTTGCTGCTCGCCGCGTCGTTCGCGTATGCCGCCGCGCAGGATCATCCCTGGCTCGATCCAAAGCTGCTCGAAGCCGCCAAGGCCGAGGCTGGCGAGATGACCATCTATTCCGACACCAACGAGGGCGAAGGCCTGCCGCTGTTCAAGCTTTTCGAGGCCGCGACAGGCATCAAGACCAATTACGTGCGCGGCGCCGATCCGCCGCTGATGGCGCGCATGGTGGTCGAATTCCGCGGCAACCAGAAATCCTGGGACGTGGCGCAACTCGGCACCATGGACAAGATACCGGCGCAGCTCTTGCAGCCGTTCGATCCGGCGGAAGCCAAGAATATTTCGCCCGACGCGCGCGACAAGGACCGGCGCTGGTACGGCCTTTACGCCAATTACAACGCGCCGGCCTATAACACCCAGCATGTCCAGGCTGCCGACCTGCCAAAAACCTACGCCGACTTCGCCCAGCACAAGGACTGGGCCGGCCACGTCGCTATCGATGGCACCGACAGCGAATGGCTGTGGGCGATGTATCAATATTTCGGCGACGACAAAGCCACCGCGCTGATCAAGGACATCGTCGCCGCGATCCAGCCGGTCACCACCGACGGCCATCTGGCGCAGGCGCGCTCGGTCGGCTCCGGCGAGTACTGGGTGTCGCTGAACAATTTCGTCAACCTCACCATGAACGTGAAACTCGCGGGCGGCCCGATCGACTATTTTCCGCTCGATCCGGTGGCGTTGACGTTCGGCGCGGTCGGCATCAGCGCCAAGGCGCCGCATCCAAACACGGCGCTCCTGGCGGCGAACTTTCTGCTCAGCAAAGAGGCGCAGACCTTCCTGGCAAAATTCGGCCGCATCCCGACCCGCGCCGACGTCGAATCCAACCCGCCCGGCATCGTCGCCGCCATCAACAAGAAGAAAGTCATCACCGTGCTGCTGGCGGCCGATGAAGAGCACAAATGGCAGAAGCGTTTCGACGAATTGTTCAAGGGGCGGTGAAGGTGACAGTTCCGTTGTTTTCTGGAGGCGAATGTCTCTGACCTGGGCGCTAGCGCGGGCGGCTCCCTCTCCCCAGAGGGGAGAGGGTGGGGGTGAGGGGGTTCCAACCTCTCGGCCCGAGCCCCCTCACCCCTCCCTCTCCCCTCTGGGGAGAGGGAGCAGCAAGCGCGGAGACCGCAGCCTGTGACCGCGGCCAACGGACCCGTAGACATTCTAACTGCAACCGCGCCCGCCTCACGCTGGCGCCAGCCGAACGTCCTCCTCATCGTTTGCGTCGTCATCGGCATCTGGCTGGTGCTGGTGCCGGTCGCGGCGTTGCTCGTCACTGCGTTCACCGAGGACACTGGACTGGGTTTCGGCGCCTTCACGCTGGATAATTTCGTCGAGGCCTATGCCTCGACGCGCATCCTGCGCCTCTTCGCCAACTCGGTCGTTTACGCGCTCGGCACCGCGGTCGTAACTTTTCTGATCGGCGGTTTCGTCGCCTGGGCGGTCGAGCGCACCGACGCGCCGGGCCGCACGCTGTTTCACAGTCTGGCGCTGCTGTCGTTCGCCGTCCCGGGCCTGCTGATGGCGATGGCGTGGATTTTCGTGCTCAGCCCCAATATCGGCTGGGTCAATGCGGTAGCGAAATCGGCATTCCACCTGAAGAGCGCGCCG
>Ga0210405_10002203_pt1 | contig 20571 bp, 22 predicted proteins | sample IncBWH11MmetaG_FD_155492 | JGI IMG/M metagenome (GOLD analysis project Ga0210405, IMG submission 155492) | Forest soil microbial communities from Barre Woods Harvard Forest LTER site, Petersham, Massachusetts, United States - Inc-BW-H-11-M | ecosystem: Environmental > Terrestrial > Soil >... | reverse complement strand
TCAAACAGATGCGCCTTAAGGAAGCGATGGACGATTTGAAGAAGCACGACGAATACACCAACAAAGTGCTGGTTCCGAAATTCGGAAAGATCCTGCCCGGCTCACGCTAACCATGAATCGACTTGTATTGCTCCAGATCTCGCTTCACCGTTTCCAGCGGCGTCAATTCAGTGGCGCCGTGTGTCAGCAGGTAGTACTTTACGCCGCCCACGCTCTCGGCGGCCGCGAAAACGTCCTTCCACGGGGTGTCCCCTTTGCCGAGCGCGGGCGCGTGCCGGTTGGCATCGGCAGGACCGTCGGTGAGCAACAGGCACTCGGTTTTTCCGGGGTACTGTTTCATGAAAGCCACCGGGTCCGCGCCTGCCCGGCGGCAAACGTTGACGTCGATGTGAAACAGCAGGTTCTTCGATTTCGCCAGAATGTCGATCGGCTTGATCCCGTCCTTGGGCTGGAACTCCACCGCATGGTTGTGGAAGCTGCATGCCATTTTGTGCTGCCTTAGCGTTTCGGAGGCCTTTTGCAGCACGTCGGTCAGTTCCCGCCATGCGTCCAGCTCATCTGACGCCTTGGCATGATAGCCGATGCCGGCCGGCGTGGTAGCCAGTCCTCGCACACAACAAACGGTGTGGGTACCGAGGATATGATTCAACTCGATCGCCGCCTTCATCTTGTCGCCCGGCACAAAGAATCCAGGTTCGGTATGAGTTGCGAGGACTTTCAGTTGGATGGTATCCAGCAACTTCCGCACCTCTTTGGCGCGAGCCGGTGTCCAGCTCTCGTACTGCGTAAGCTCGACGCCCTCATAGCCCATCTGAGCGACGGCCTTCAACGTCCCGTCGAAATCCTTCTTCCAGTCGGCCAGGACGGCGTAGATCAACAATCCGACCGGGATATGTTTCTTGCTCTGCGCTCGAAGCGCCGCAGGGCAGGCTGTAGCGGCCGCCACGGCAAGGAAGCCACGGCGGGAGAGTTCATCTCGAATCGTCACTGTGCCACCTTTCCGACATCGCTCACCATTATGGAGGAAGTGAGCCACTCCGTGCAGGGTGCAAGCGCCGGGCTACAATGATGGACAAATGGCGGACGGAGTCATTCGACGCCGCGCGGCTCTGGGAGCGCTGGCATTGATCGCGATTGCGGGGCTGGCTCAACGAGGGCGGCCTCGGCCACAGGATGACGACGAGACTCCGCTCCCCACGCGCGATGCCGAGTTCCATTTTCTTCGCGTGCAATATACGGACTTGCCCCAATACCACCGGCGATGGGGATATACGTCTCGCGAGGGAGAAGGAACCGGCTGGTGGCTGGTGGATTGGCCCGCCGCGGACAATCACTTCACGACCGGCGTCCAGCGGCTGACGAGAATCGATACCGGCGATCCTCGTCATCTGCGGATAACCGACGACAGGCTCTTCGAGTACCCCTGGATTTATGCGACCCAGACAGGATGGTGGGACCTGACCGCCGCCGAAACCGACCGGCTGCGGGAATATCTTCTGCGGGGCGGATTCCTGGTCGTGGATGATTTTTGGGGTCCCGAGCAATGGGAAATGTTTCGCAGGACAATGGAGCGAGTCTTGCCGAACCATCCGATAACAGACATCGCGGAGTCCGATTCGGTGATGCATGTTCTTTATGACATCGAGGAGAAAGATCTCACGTTCATTCCAGGTTCCCGCCATCTCCGGCGCGGTCCGGGTGGAACGGTTCAGGTGGTGCAGCCCGAAGGCACAAGTCCCGCCTGGCGTGCCATGTATGACGACAGCAACCGCATGGTGGTCGCGGTGAACTTCAACACCGATGTAGGCGACGCATGGGAGTTCGCCGATGTCCCGTACTACCCAGAGGCGATGACCGCGCTCGCCTACCGCTACGGGATCAACTACATCATCTATTCAATGACGCATTAACGGAGCGAATGGAGGCGATCGGGAGATCTCGCATGAGAGGTTACGGGCTCGCTGCTCAGGCTTTGCTGCTGACCATCGCTGAGCTTTCCGCTGCGGCCGCGCAGCCTGTTACCTTCCACAGGCAAATCGCGCCCATCCTGTTCGAATACTGTGCGCCGTGCCACCGCCCCGGCGAGGCCGGACCGTTTCCGCTGCTTACCTACGAGGATGCCCGGAAGCGTGCCGCCCAGATTGCAACCGTGACGCGGCGCCGGTATATGCCACCGTGGCTGCCGGAGCCTGGATACGGCGTTTTTGCCAACCAGCAAAGGCTCTCCGACGCACAAATTCAACTGATCGAAAACTGGGCCGCCACGGGCGCTGGGGAGGGCGCCGTCTCCGATTCGCCGCGGCCGCCAAAGTTTACCCCCGGCTGGCAGCTCGGCCCTCCGGACCTCATCGTTAAAGTGGCCAAGCCATTCTCCGTACCCGCCGATGGGCCGGATGTCTTCTGGAATTTTCTGCTTCCCGCCGCCGTCGGCGAAATACGCTACGTCAAAGCCATCGAGATTCGGCCCGGCAACGCGCGCAGCGTTCATCACGCCAATCTGTTGCTAGACCGTGCCCGGTCCAGCCGCCGCCAAGAGAAGACTCCCGGCGAGGGATTTCCGGGAATGGACCTCACACTCGAGACCGAGACCTTCGATCCGGATAGCCACTTTCTGTTCTGGAAGCCCGGCGGAGCGCCTCGCATCGAGCCCGACGGAATGGCGTGGCGTCTGGATCCGGGAAACGATCTGGTCCTCAACGTCCACTTCCATCCGACGGGCAAGCCGGAGCTGGCGCAGCCCTCGATTGGCCTGTACTTCACTGACAAGCCACAATCCAAATTCCCGATGCTGGTACAGATCGAGCGCGATAGGGCCCTGAATATCGCGCCCGGAATGCGCGATTTCGTCGTGTCCGACGATTTCCGGCTGCCGCTTGACGTGGACGCGATCGCGGTCTACCCCCACGCGCACTATCTGGGAACCCTGTTGGAAGGATACGCGACACTTCCCGATGGCTCGCGCCGGTGGCTCATCCGTATTCCGCGGTGGGACATCAACTGGCAAGCTGTGTATCGCTACCGCCAGCCGCTATTCCTCCCCAAGGGCTCCGTGATCTCGATGCGTTTTCACTATGACAACTCCGCGGAGAATCCACGTAACCCGAATACGCCTCCCAAGCGGGTGGTTGGCGGGAACCAGTCCACCGATGAAATGGGTCACCTTTGGCTCCAGGTGTTGCCCCGTGGGGGCGACCAGCGAGCTGTCTTGCAGGAAGCGCTCATGCGCCATCGCCTGGAAAACGATCCGGCCAATTTCTCGGCGCACTTCAATCTTGGCGTGCTCCTTCTCGGCCGCAAGGACGCCTCTTCCGCCATCACCCACCTTCGTGAGTCATTGCGTCTGGAGCCTGAGCAACCGCTGGCGGTAAACGATCTGGGCGCCGCGCTGGAGTTGGAAGGCAGGGTCGAAGACGCACTGGAACAATTCCGATCGGCGCTCCGGCTCCAGCCGGATTACACCAATGCCCGCTTCAATCTCGCGAGCGGCCTGGCCGCCCAGGGGAAGCTGGAAGAAGCCGCCGCAAACTTCCGCCAGGTGCTTACCACCGTCCCCGAGGATCGCGCCGCGCGCGAGCAGCTCGTCGCAGTGCTGATCAGAACGGGTAATGCGGCCGCTACCGAAGGCCGCTTGAGCGCTGCCGCCGCAAGCTACCGGGAACTGGTTACGCTGCGTCCCGCCGACGCCGATCTGCGAAACAACCTGGGCATCCTTCTGGCGCGATCCGGCGACTTCGCATCCGCGGCAGAACAGTTCGAAGCCGCGCTGAAGTCCAATCCCTCACACCAGACTGCACGGCGGAATCTGGAACTGGTTCGTGACAGGCTGGCGCAACACTGAGGCTGCGGCCTATTTATCAGTCGACCTTTCATCGCAGGCTATCAGCCTTTTGGTATGTGCCAGACGTGGTGGCGGCGTACACGAGATCGGGATTGACAGTGTCCACCACCAGCGCGTTCACCCGATAGGTAGAAGTTGCGGAGAACGAGGTCCATGTCTTGCCGCTGTCCAGACTCTTCAAAATGCCGGTCGCTGTGCCCGCAAATACAATATTGGGCTGTCTGGGTGAGCCGGCTACTGCGTAGACGGGGGCGGGCACGGAAGGGGCAAGCCATGTGTTGCCCTGATCGGCGCTCATGCGCAGAGGCGTGCTGCCAATATGGGGTTGGAATGCATTGACTACTGGGAAGTCGAGAGAGGTGGTTGTGCCGGCGACGTAGATGTTGCCCGCGCGGTCGACGGCGATTGCCGTGGCGGCATCGATACCCGTGCCGCCGAAGTTCTTTTCGAAATTGAGGGCGGGCCGCGGAAGGGCCAGTAAGGGTGCACTTGTACTGAGTAAAGCCGCGATTAGGGTCGTGCGGAGGCCTGTGCTCAAGTTGGAGTATGGCACATTGCAGCGGAGGGTGGTTGGCGGTCGCGATCTGCCCGTAAGAATGCCGGTATGGCCAGAATTGGCCCCCACAAAGCAGCTTTGCCGCAACCAAACATCGGGGTACTGCTGCCGCCGGTGAGAGAAAATCGAGCAGTTAGGCGCGTCCGAAAAGCGCCGGTTACCAACCGGCGCGCAGGTTTTCAACCTGCCCCACAAGACACAGCCGCCGGGGAAATTCGTCGCAGTGTACCATGCGCCGGCTTGGGCCGGCGATGACAGGCGAAACCGCCGTTCGAGCCAGTACGCCGGTACCGCCCGACCCCTAGTCATCGCTGTACTAACGCTTCATTTCCAAAGCGGAAGGATCCTGATAGTGTACCCATAGAGAGACTTAGTTATGCAGAAACGGAATGCACGAAAGCATGAGCGGAGCCCCTCCGACACGCTCGTCAAGATCAGGTGGAGTAGTGCTTCCGGCGAGGCGCACTTCGCACTTGGCAAGATTCTGGACTGCTCAGAGAAGGGTCTTCGTGTCGAGGTCGTCGAGCCTATTCAGACGCGGTCCTACGTTACTCTCGAGGCGCCCGAGCTGAATAGAGCCGGGTGGTCCGGATGGGGATCGGTCCGCTATTGTGTCCTCAAACGAGCCAAGTACATTGTCGGCCTCGAACTCAGCGCCGGCGTTCAGTGGAACCCGACAACCAGCGCGGTTGCGGCCGCCTGAAGGTGGTAATAAGCAGGAAATGCCATCATGGTAGTGCATGCCGAAAGTACTCATGGTGGCGTCGGAAGCGACTCCTTTTGCCAAGACAGGCGGCCTGGCCGACGTGATCGGATCTTTGCCCGCGGCGCTCCAGGCGATCGGAATCGAGGTCGCTGTCCTGCTGCCGCGCTACCCAGCCGCGGCGCTCGAGGGTGGACGCCGCATTTACGATCGTCTTCAGGTCTGGCTGAGCGGAACCCTTTATGATTCGAGCGTGTATCAAATAGGCCATTACTACTTTCTGGACTGCCCGGAATTGTACGACCGCGATGGCTTGTATGGGACCGCCCGCGGGGATTATCCCGATAACCACATCCGCTTCGCCGTGCTATCGCGCGCGGCGCTGGAGGTGGCTCGCCGGATCTTCCGGCCGCAGGTGATTCATTGTCATGATTGGCAATCCGGGATGGTGGCGGCTTACCTTCGCACCGCCGTCAATGGCGATCCTACGTTCATCGGGATCAAGACGCTGTTCACGATTCACAATCTCGGCTATCAGGGTTTATTTCCCAAAAGCGCGCTGGCTGACATCGGGATCGATGCGGCGCTGTTTCATCCCGAGGGTGTGGAGTTTTTCGGGAAGGTCAGTTTCATGAAAGCGGGAATCGTTTACAGCGACGCGCTGAGCACGGTCAGTAAAGCTTATGCGCGCGAGATTCAAACACCGGAGTATGGCTTTGGGTTGGATGGATTGCTGCGCCGCCGGAGCGGCGTCCTGAGCGGGATTGTGAACGGCGTCGATTACAGCACGTGGAATCCCGAAACCGATCCCAACCTTGCCGCGCCTTATTCCGCGGCCGACCTCTCGGGCAAGCGGAAGTGCAAGCAAGCGCTGCTTCGCGAATTCGGATTGACTTCAGAAGCCGCGCAGGCTCGCCCTCTGATCGGCATCGTTTCGCGTCTGGCCAGCCAGAAGGGGGCGGACCTGATTGCCGACGTAGGCGAAGATTTAGCGAAAATGAATCTGTCGCTGGTCGCTCTGGGTTCGGGCGATGCGAAATACGAAAAGCTGCTGCTCGACTTGGCGCAGGCGCATCCTTTGAAGATAGCGGTGCGAATCGGTTATGACGACGGGCTCGCCCATCGGATCGAAGCGGGTTCGGACATGTTTCTCATGCCCAGCCGGTATGAGCCCTGCGGATTGAATCAGATCTACAGCCTGCGGTATGGCACGATTCCGGTAGTTCGCGCCACCGGGGGTCTTGATGATACGATTGATGAGGATACTGGATTCAAGTTCCAGGAGTATTCAGGCGCTGCGTTGCTCAGCGCGATTCGGGAAGCGTTAGCCGAGTTTCAAAAACCGGAAAAATGGTCCGTCCGGATGCAAATGGGGATGGCTAAGGATTTTTCCTGGAACGTCTCCGCGCATGAATACGCGCGGTTGTATCTGAATCTTTTGGGTAGTTAAAACATCGAAACAACTGGAGATAAACATGGCGGGTTGCGACACAAAGGTTTTTACAGACGCTGCTTTCGATCAGGAAGTTTTGCAATCTTCTCAACCGGTTCTGGTTGACTTCTGGGCAGAGTGGTGCGGCCCCTGCAGACAAATGGGTCCGACGATCGATCAGATCGCCACCGAATATGCCGGCCGGGTGAAGGTCGGCAAGGTCGACGTGGACTCGAACGTCCAGACGGCCGGCCGTTACCAGATTCGCGGTATCCCCACGCTGCTGGTTTTCAAGGGCGGCAAGGTGGTGGAGCAGAAGGTCGGCGCGGTCGGAAAAGCGGATGTCAAGAAGATGCTGGACGCTCACGTGGATGCAACGGTCCCAGCAACGTCCATATAATCGTCGCGCAGATCAGCGGCAGGATCCCAAAACCGATGAACACCGGCACGTAGGAATAGTGGTCGACTACCCAGCCGGTGATCAGCGTGAAGATCATCCCTCCAAAACCGGCTCCCATGCTGGCTAACCCCCAGACGGAGCCGACCAAGTTCTTCGGGAAGACATCCGAGGGATAGGTGAGCATGATTGCCAGGCTGCCTGTGTATCCGGCCATGGCGATCGAAACCAACCCGATCGAGAGCCGTACGTCGGAAACGAGCACGGCGGGGATTGCGGAGAGCATCAGCGCGGCGAAGAACGTTACGGACGCTTTGCGGGCGATGGTGACAGGCCAGCCACGCTTGAGCAGCAGTCCGCACAACCAGCCGCCGAGCAGATTGCCGGCTCCGGCTACCATGAACGGAATCCAGCCAAATTTCCCGATCGACTGCATGCTGAAGTGGCGTGCGTTTTTCAGGTATTCGGGATACCAGAAGATGTAGAAATACCAGACCGGGTCCATGAAGACCTTGGCCAAGGTGAAGCTCCACACGAAGCGGGTTCGGAACAGGCACCAGGCGGAGAGCGGTGGACCGATACTCTCGTCGGCGGCCGCCGCGGGAGCGCGATAGGTCGGCCACCAGACCAGCAGCCAGACGACGCCGCAGAGCCCCACCATTAGGAAAGCGGCTCTCCAGCCGCTGTTGAGAATGATCCAGGCCACCACGGGCGGCGCCAGGATCGCGCCCACCGAGGAGCCGCTGTTGAAGATGCCCGAGGCCAGCGCGCGTTCGCGCTCGGGAAACCACTCCGCCACCACTCGCACGCCGGCTGGCCAGTTTCCGGCCTCGCCGATGCCCAGCAGGAATCGGCAGAAAGCTAGGAAAACAGGCCCGGTGGCAAGCGAGTGCAGCATGGCGGCGGCCGACCATACCGCGATGCAGAGCGCATAGCCCGACCGCGTGCCGAGGCGGTCTATCACGGCTCCGGAGAATCCATTGCTGATGGTGTAGGCAAGGAGGAACGCGAAAACCACGCGCGAATACTCCTGGTTGCTCATGTGGAATTGCTCGCGCAAGACCGGTGCGGCTACCGAGAGCGTCTGGCGATCGAGATAGTTGATAACGGTGGCGAAGAAGACCAGCGCGATCATCAGCCATCGGAGGCGAGCGTCAGAAGGGGCGGAAGTCAATCCGCTACTTTATCGCATCGGCTTGGCGATAGGCGTATCTTCGACATCGCAGAGAAGGAATATCTCGATGGGGCGGTTGCCCATCTCTGAGACACCCTTCGCTAGCGGCACTCCCGACTGCGAACCGCTGGCTAGCGCCCCGCCGAAGATGAACTTTTCTTCATGACGACAACGGGTGCTGACTCCGGGAAGAGTTCCGTGAGGAGCAGGCTGCGAGCGCGCAAATACCTCTCGCATTGCGCACATCCGCAAACACCGTCTTGCGCGTGCTCCATCAGAAACTCGAGCTGACTTCGCATCACATCGTTCGCATCTGCCGCTACGACAACTCGCGGCTTGGTGACCAATCCAACTGTCGCGTCAGGATTGGCGATTTCCGGCGTAATTTGTGTTGGGCTCATCGCTCACCTCCAAACCCCTTCTATCGGATCTTCACTATGAAAGACGTGAGCCCTGAGACGCCGGATACGGTAACACTAATTAAACCTCGTTCATCGTGTGAGTGACACTCGGTTATATACTAAGCAGAGCCCCAAGTTATGCGGAAATTCACCTTACTCGCACTGTACGCCGTTGCGGCTCATGCCGCCGATCCCTACCAGCCTTCCACCGAAGAGCACCGGCAGATTCAAGAAAAGATGGCTGCGCTGAGCTCGCGCGTGAAGGCTTTGTCGGCGAAGCATACCGAAGCCGACCTGCTGGCCGATGTGGATGTCTATCGGAAAGCGGCCGAATGGATTTTGCGCTACCCCGAGGAGTTCTACACCAAGGCTTACGCGGCAAATACAGTTGCAGCGCTGAACAAGGGACTGGCGCGCGCGAAGGAACTGGAATCCGGACCCCCATCGTGGCCGAAGCAGAAGGGCCGGCTAGTGCGGGCCTACATTTCTCCGGTGGATGGCAGCGTTCAGCCCTATGGCCTGATTATCCCCGAGTCGTATAGCGGCCGCCCCGTGCGGCTCGACGTGGTGCTGCACGGGAAGGGCGCGACGTTAAACGAAGTGAGCTTCATCGCCGCTCACGACGGCTTGCAGCCGGTTCCAGCCGGACAGGATTTCATCACGCTCGAGGTATTCGGGCGCACCAATCCAGGTTATCGCTGGGCGGGCGAGGCCGACGTCTTCGAAGCATTGGCGTCAGTGCGGCGGCGATACAACATCGATCCGCAGCGCATCGTGTTGCGCGGGTTTTCGATGGGCGGCCACGGAGTGTGGCACATCGGTCTGCATTATCCGGGCATGTGGGCGGCCATCGAAGCCGGCGCGGGATTCACCGAAACCGTCAAGTACGCCAAGCTGGATAATCTTCCGCCTTATCAGCAAGCCGTGCTGCATATCTACGACGCAGTGGATTATTCGCTCAACTCGTTCGATGTGCCGACCATCGGCTACGGCGGCGAGATCGATCCCCAACTGCAAGGGTCGACGAATATACGGGAACAGTTGATGGCCGAGGGTTTCCACTTCGAGCAGGGTCCTTATCGCTGGACCGCTACTGACCTGCGCGCGCTGTTTCTGATCGGGCCGAATACGCCGCACCGCTTCCATCCGGACAGCAAAAAGGTGTCCGACGAGTACATCGAGAAGGCGCTGGAAACGGCTGGGCAGGTTCCTACTCATTTGCGCTTCGCGACCTACACCACGCGATACAACCGCTGCTACTGGATCACGGTGGAAGGGCTGGAAAAGACCTACGAGCGAGCCGATGTGGACGCAACCAAAATTGGCAAGCAATATACTGTGAGCACGAAAAATGTGAGCCGGCTCAAACTCGCGGGCTCGGGCGCCTTCGAGATCGATGGGCAGAAGATCGCCTCTGGCGCGGCGGACACGGAGTTCGAGAAGAAGAACGGGAGATGGCGAACTGCAGGCGGCGCGGTCTCATTGCAGAAGACTCACGGCGTGCAAGGTCCCATCGACGACGCGTTCATGGGCGCATTCCTCTGCGTTCGTCCAACGGGCGACGCCTGGAATCCGGCGGCGCAGGAGTACGGCAGGAAGACGCTGGACCGCTTCACCGCCGAGTTCGCCAAGTGGATGCGCGGCGATCCGCGGGTGAAAGACGATCGCGATATCTCGCCGAGCGACATCGGCGCGTTCAACCTGATCCTGTTCGGAGACCCGGGCAGCAACAGCGTCATCGCGCAAGTGATTGGAAAACTGCCGATCCGCTGGTCCAAGGCGGAGGTCGCGATGGCGGGCCGGAAATTCAGCGCGGCCGATCATATCCCAGTTCTGATCTATCCGAATCCGCTCAACCCGAAGCGGTACGTGGTGATCAACAGCGGACACACTTTTGGAGAGACAGAATTCCGAGGCACCAATGCCTTGTTGTTTCCGCGCCTGGGCGATTACGCCGTAGTCGGGACGGACGGGTCGGTGGCTGTCGCCGGATTGTTCAATGAGAACTGGCGCTTTTGACGGCGCAATTAATGTATAATCGTAATTCAGCCGATAGTTACCAGTGACAAGAATCCAATTCACGTCTCGCCCGCAAGGAAGTTGCCGATAGACCTTTCTTGGGACGCCTGACGACCTCCCGCTTCTAATCAAATTAAATTTATGACGAATTCAACACGGCACAAGAACGCTCCCAAGAGCTTTGAAGACATGAGCTTCAAAGAGCAAAATCAGGCGCTGAACCGGAATGCGTTGCAGTTCAGAAGGCAGCTTACCATTCATTTGCGAACAGCCAAAGCGAATGGGCGGTCTCCCAAAGAAATCCTCAATGGCCGCGTTCGGCTTTTGGGGCATATCTTCAAGAACCACGCCAAAGAGATCGAAACGGCCGCAACCTCGCCTCTGAAATAGATTTCGGAACAACGGCTCGGCGTACATCGAAAACTGGCGCTGCTGACGCGGTATCTTAGTACTCATGTCTAGAAAACAACTGTTGTCCACCTGCTTGCTCGCCGCCGCTGCCGTGGTAGGCTATGGAGTCATGAAAACGAACTCCGCGCAAGCCGCTTCCACTCGCGTATTCGAGATGCGCACCTACTACACAAATGAAGGGAAACTCGACGCCCTTAATGCCCGCTTCCGCGACCATACTATCCGGATTTTCAAAAAGCACGGAATGACGAGTATAGGCTACTGGGTTCCGCAGGAGGGACCGCAACGGCTGGTCTATATCATCGCGCATGAGAGCCGCGAGGCCTCCAAGGCAAACTGGGCTGCGTTTCGCGCCGATCCCGAATGGCAGAAGGTGGCCAAGGAGTCGGAGGCGAACGGTAAGCTCGTCGATCACCTCGAATCCGTTTATATGGATCCGACCGACTATTCGCAGATCAAGTGAAAGCGTTCAGCGATCAGCGATCAGCGCCCTAGCTGAATGCCGACCGCCGACCGCTGATAGCTTCAATGCCTCATCGTTCTTCGCTCTGCCTGATGGCCGCCACGCTGCGCGACCGCGCGATTTCGCCGGTCGAGCTGGTGGAGGCGCATTTACGGCAGATCGAGAAACTGAACCCGACGCTGAATGCGTTTGTAGCGATACGCGCGGATCAGGCGCGCGAGGAGGCGCGGCTGGCCGAGGGGGCGATTTCTCGGGGGGAATCGCTCGGGCCGCTGCATGGTATACCGGTCACCGTGAAGGACAGCTTTGACCTGGCCGACTATCCGACTCTTTGCGGCAGCAAGTTTCGCACCGGGCATCGCGCCGCACACGATGCGACCGCGGTCGCCCGCCTGCGCGCCGCGGGAGCCATCGTATTAGGCAAGACCAACTGCCCGGAGTTCCTCTGGAATTACGAGACCGATAACTATACGACCGGACGGACGAACAATCCCTGGGACAACGAGAGAACTTCGGGCGGATCGAGCGGGGGTGAAGCGGCGGCGATCGCTGCGTTCTGCTCAGCGGGTGGAATCGGCAGCGACGGCGGCGGCTCCATTCGCATTCCCGCGCACTTCTGCGGCATCGCCGGGCTGAAGCCCACGCCGGGGCGAGTGTCGGCCGCCGGGCACTTCCCGCCGATCGCGCATCCAGGCGGGCTGCTGGGGGTGGCGGGTCCGATGGCGCGCACCGCGCAGGATGTCCGGTTGCTGTTTTCGGCGCTGGCCGGTTATGACACGCAGGATCCATTCTCGGCGCCGGTCCCGTTGCGCGCGCCAGCTATGGATGGGCTGACAATAGGGCTCATGGAGCAGTTCTATGACGTGCCCGTGCAGCCCATCATGCGCGAAATCGTGCAGCGGGCCGGCGCCGCTTTGGAGGCCATGAAGATACCGGTCGAGCCGTTCCGTCCATCGGGACTGGAGCGGGCTCCGAATCTGTGGTGGTTCTTCTTCGGCCGGCTGCCCGCGGAGGCGGTTCAAAAAACGATCGGCCGAAGGGAGCAGGACGCGCACTGGACCTGCACCGAATTTCTCAGCGCGGCGCTCAAAGAGGCTGAGCCCACCGCGCAACAGGTAGTCGCCAATCTCGCGGCTCGCGATCATATGCGAGCGGCGCTTCTTCGCCAGATGGAGGAGTTCCCGCTATTGCTCATGCCCGCGTGCGGTGTAGCCGCCTGGCGCCACCGCGAGCGGCGATGGGAGACCGGGCAGAAGTCGATCGGATTGTTCGAAGCGATGATGCCGGAAACGCCCGTCAATCTGCTGGGGCTTCCGGCGATGGTTATTCCCTACGGCCAAAACCAGGACGGCATGCCTGTCGGTATTCAATTGGTGGGCCGCCCTTACGAGGAGGAATTGATTCTGGAAGTGGCGGTACGTTTGGAGCAAGCGCGCGGTCCGTTCCCCGCTCCGCCGATGGCTGCCGCTTGAATCACGATAGAATGTAGCTATGGGAAAGTTAGTCCCAGCAAGGCGCTCGCGGCCAGCGCCGCTCTACAATGGCGATCCGCTCTGGGCACATGCCGTGGAAGTCCTGGGCGATGCCGATCGCGCGCGCGAGTGGATGGAGTCGCCGCATCCTCTTCTGGGAACGTCTCCTCTGGAGTTCGCCATGTCACAAGATGGTCGCATCGAGGTCGAGAGGATTCTGTCGAGCATCGAACACGGCCTTCCGGCGTGATCGGAGTCAGGATCTGCAAGTACGCAGAACTTGATGGGGAAGGCGCCCGGCGCGTTGGAGGAAGGTGGAATTCCCCAGGTGTTGCGGCTGTCTACATGGCGACTTCTCTGTCCTTGGCGGCCCTGGAAGTTCTCGCAAACCTTGGCAGTGTGCGCAAATTGGATGACTACGTTTTCGTGGTGGCCGAGTTCAGCAAGGACTTGGTATATGACTATGCATCTGCATCGCTGCCGTTCGACGCGGATTCTCGTCAGTTCATGCATCGGATTGGAGATCGTTGGCTAGGCGATCCGGCCAATGGGAGTATGCGTGTTCATTCGGCGGTGCTACCGAAATCTCTTGGCGCCGCCCCAAAGGAGCGAATTTACGTGTTCAATCCGATACTTGTTAGAACTAACAAGGTTCTCCTACGCTCGAAGCTGCCCTTTAGATTCGATCGCCGTCTGATCAAGATCTAAGCCCCCTGACTGATGCGTCTCATGTCTAGATCAGTCGAGCGCTAGAATGAATGAATGATCCGGCTGCTCCCTACACTTCTACTTTCCTGCCTGGCGACCGCCTTCGCCGCCGGCGCGCCTGACAAAGTTTTCCCGTTCGACTATACGCAGGAAGATCTCCCGAATGGCTTGCGCCTGGTCACTATTCCCACCGGATTTCCCAATATCGTTTCGTTATACATCGTCGTTCACACCGGGTCCCGCAACGAAGTGGAGCCGGGCAAATCGGGCTACGCGCACCTGTTCGAGCATCTCATGTTTCGGGGGACACCTCGCTACCCGGCGGAGAAATACACGGCGATCGTCAAAGCGGCCGGCGCCGACCAAAACGCCAGCACCAGCGATGACATCACTACTTACCACACTACTTTTTCAAAAGAAGATCTGGATACGATGCTCATGATCGAAGCGGACCGCTTTCAGAACTTGAAATACAGCCTGGAAAAGTTCAAGACCGAGACACAGGCCGTGCTTGGCGAGTACAACAAGAGCAGCGCCAACCCGAGCGCAAAGCTGTTCGAGGCGCTGCGAGACACTGCGTTTCAGCGACACCCATACAAACATGACGCCATTGGGCTGCTCAACGATATCGAGGACATGCCCAACCAGTACGATTACGGAATCGAATTCTTTCACCGCTATTATCGGCCCGAGTATACGACCATCATCGTGGCGGGCGATGTAACCGCCAGCAGCGTGCGGCCGGCCGTGGACCGTTACTGGGGACCGTGGAAGCGCGGTAGCTACCGGGCCGATATACCGGCCGAGCCGCCGCAGGAGGCGCCTCGCACCGCGCAGGTGGCCTGGCCTGGCCGCACGCTGCCTTGGTTGGCGATCGCATTCCACGCGCCGGCATATTCGGACCGCGATCCGGACTGGGCCGCGCTCAATTTGCTTTCGTACCTCGGCTTCTCTCAGAATTCCGACCTGTACCAGAAGCTGGTGCTTCAGGAGCAAAAAGTGGATCTACTCGATGGTGACATGTCGGCCAGTCCCGATCCGTTCCTGTTCACAGTGACGGCCCGCATCAAGAAGCCGGAGGATGTCCGCTACGTACAGGATCAAGTGCTGGCCACACTCGAGAACTTCGGCATCACGCCGGTCGAGAAAGATAAGCTCGAAGCTATCAAGCAACATCTTCGATATCAGTTCTCGCTCTCACTCAACAATACAGAAGCTGTCGCCGTCGCCGTCTCGCAATACCTGCGGGCGGCGAGCAGTCCCGGCACGATCGACCGCCTCTACGATTTGTATGCGCGGATTTCGCCCGAGGATATCCAGCGTGTGGCTAACAAGTATTTCGTCGCGAAGAACAGAAGCATCGTCACTCTTGGCGCCTCGCCCTCCGGAGTCCGTCAGCCATGAAGACTGTTGTGGAATATGCTTTAGCTTGTTCGTTGATTTTCTCCAGCGCGGCGTGGGCGCAAATTCGGGTAGTAGCGTTGCCCAGCAAGTCACCGCTAGTAGATTTCCGGATCGTGTTTCTCACTGGCGCCGCTTACGATCCGCCCGATAAGCCGGGCTTGGCGAACCTCACCGCCGCTCAGATTACCGGAGGCGGCACGCGAGAGCTGACCTACAAGCAGGTTGTGGACAAGATGTTTCCGATGGCCGCCTCCTTATCGAGCCAGGTGGATAAGGAAATGATTACCTTCCACGGTTCCACCGACGTCCACAATCTCGATAACTATTACGCTCTGCTTCGCGGAATACTTCTGAATCCTGGCTGGCGCGAGGCCGACCTTCGCCGAATCAGGGATCGCCAGATAAACTTCCTCCGCGTGAGCCTGCGCGAATCGAACGAAGAGGAGCTTGCCAAGGAAGTTCTGTACCAGACCATCTACGAAGGCCGTCCGTATGGGCATCAGACCACGGGAACCGTTTCCGCCCTACAGGCGATGACCATGGGCGATTTACAACGCTTTTATGAATCGCAATTCACGCGGACCAACCTGGTGATCGGCATCGGCGGCGGTTACCCGGAGGGTTTTCCCGACCGCGTAAAGAAGGATTTCGAAGCGCTGCCCAAAGGAGCGCCCGCGCCCCGATTGATGCCTCCGCCCAGATCCCCCGGTATCCCGCAGGCGGTCTTGATCGAGAAGCAGACTCGCTCGGTGGCCATCTCGCTCGGGACGCCGCTCGATGTGAAGCGGGGCGATCCCGATTTTCCGGCGCTGCTGGTGGCGCAGTCCTATCTCGGACAGCATCGTGTCTCCGGCGGCCGTCTGTTCGATCGCATGCGGGAATTGCGCGGGCTCAACTACGGCGACTACGCCTATATCGAATACTTTCCGCGGGGCATGTTCCGCTCCGAGCCCGAACCGAACCTGGCGCGCGAGCAGCAGATTTTTCAGATCTGGATCCGGCCGGTTCCGCCGGAGATGGCGCATTTCGCATTGCGACTCGCGATGTTCGAGTTGGACAAGTTAATCAGCGACGGGCTGACGCCGGAAGCGTTCGAGCGCACGCGATCTTTTCTCGTCAAGAATGTCAACTTGCTGATTAAGACCAAGCAAGCCGAGCTCGGATATGCCATCGACAGCCTGTATTACGGCATCCCCGATTACAACAGCTACCTCAGGAATGGACTGGCGAAGCTGACCGTGAAGGAAGTCAACGATGCGATCATCCGGCGGCTGCGCACTGACGAAATCCGGATTGTGGCCGTGGCGCAGAACTGTGAAGAGCTCAAGCGGAAGCTAGTCGGCAACCTGTTCGCTCCGATGAAATACAACTCGGACAAGCCTGAAGATGTGCTGGAAGAGGATAAGGCGGTGGGGCGCTGGCGAATTGCCCTCAAGCCGGAATCGATTCAGATTGTGCCCGTGAATTCTATCTTCGAATGATATGACGCGCGCCTCGAGGTAGGGAAGTGGAAGGCAAGGACTTTTTGGCCCGGGCCGCGAGCGAATCGCGAAGATGCCGAGCTCCCACCTGCCGGGCGTAGGAACCGTTTCCGTAAGGGGAGGCGGGCTTCGCCTCGCGGCCGGTCTGCGCATGGCCTGGAAGACAATGCACTACAGTGAGCAGGATACTACCAGCGCGCACCACTGACCTTTAATCTGCTTCCGTTCGATGTGGCCGCCAGCGCGTTCCATAGCGGCTTCGACGTCGGCCGATTCCCACGTTTCGAAGCCGCTGGCTATGCATCTGCCTCTCCGCGCAAGACAGCGCAGGAGTTGCGGCGCCAGCTCGATCGAAGCCGCCGCGCTGATGTTGGCGACGATCAGGTCGACGCTGGCCGCACGAATCGCCTCCGCCGAGCCGGTGAACAGCAGGGCTCCCACATCGGCGCGCTGAAAGGCAGACGCGGCGATATCGACAGCAACCGGATCGACATCACAAGCGACCACTCGCCGTGCGCCCAGCAGAGCCGCCGCAATGGCCAGGATTCCCGATCCCGCGCCGACGTCGAATACAGTCATGTGCGGAAGCTGATATTGCTCGAGGGCTTCCAAACATAACTGGGAGGCTTCGTGAAAGCCCGTTCCACAGGCCAGCCCTGGATTGATTGGGATGCGGATGCGGCCAGGCGGCGCGGGATCGTCGCGCCACTCCGGGACCAGGTAGAAGCGCTCGCCGGCGCACAGCGGCTCCCAGCCGGCCCTGGAAAAGGCGACCCAATCCCGGAGCTCATGCCTCTTCAAGCGCGCGGGGAAACGGCGCAGCAGAGAAGCCGCGTCCGCTTCGTCTTCGAAGAAGGCGCTCAGCAGGCAGCGGCCATCGGGCAGGTCGGTTTCCACGATGCCCGTCGAACCTGAGTCCCATAGCTCCGCGATGAGAATGTCCTTTGCTTCGACGTCCGATTCCAGTTCCAGAGAAAACATGCCGCGCCTTTTGCTACTGTAAACTTTCGATGAAATTACAAGGCATCTTTATCGACACGACCACGCCCTTCGATCACAATGGCGATCTGTACCGCGTCAAGATTGAACATAACATCGGGAAGTGGAACCGCACGAGCGTGGCCGGCTACGTTGTCGGAGGATTCAGCGGCGAGGGCCCTTTGCTATCGGCGGAGGAAAAGATCGAGTTATGGAAACTCGCGGGCGCAAGCGCGGGTCCGGAGAAGCTGCTCATTGCCGGCGTGGACTCGGCGGGCGTACGGGTCGCCGCAGCCCAGGTGAACCGCGCGGCCGAACACGGCTTTGTGGCCGCGCTCGTCGAGACTCCGCACTACAATGCCGAAACGATGCAGTTGTATTTTCGCTCGGTCGCCGATCGCGCGAGCATTCCGATTCTAATCTCGAACCGAGTGGATCTGGGCGTCGAAACGATGCTGGCGCTTTTGAGCCATCCCAATATTTGCGGCGTCGTGGATCATTCCGGCCATCGGTTCGGAGCCGGCGCCGTGTTGTGCGGTGTGGAGCGCATGCTTTGGAACGCCCTGCAAAATGGAGCATCGGGGGCCGTGCTTCCCTTCGCCAATGCGGCGCCATACGCGGTTATCGCATTGTGGGAAGCGTATCGCACCAGAGAAGAGGAAGCGGGTCTCGACTGGCAAGCCCGTATCGCGCCGCCGGCCGAGTTGGTGAACACGCGCCACGGTGTCCCAGGCCTGAAACATGCGATGGACCTGAACGGCTACTACGGCGGCCCTCCTCGTCTACCGTGGACCCCTCCGGATCCGGCGGCAAAACGGGAGATTGAGGACGCGTTCGCGGATTTGAAGAGTTAGTGGAATATGCTTTAGCTTGTTCGTAAAGGTGCTCCCCGTGGAGCGGCCTTTCAAGGCGGCTATGCCGGCATTCGTGCCGGCATTTCGGAAGATTCGCGCAGAATGCCGGTCAAGCCCGGCGCGCCTCAGACGCAAACACTACCGATGCGGCGCTTGCACGGAGACCAGCGAGGCCATGCGTGACAGGCTGCGATTTCGAGTGAAGCAAATCTTGACGTTTAGAGTGTCGTCCCCGCAGTAGAACGGCAAAACAATCCATCGTTCCTTGCTGGCGATACGGGCGGAAAAGCTGAGCCCGTAGATCACGGTCGGAATGCTGAGGCCGAGCGCACCCAGATAGCTTTCCGTCCTGGTCTTAAAACTGCCGACGATCATGTTGGCGATTTCAGAGATCGCATCCAACACTTCTTCGTCAATCTCGGTAAACTCGGCGCCCAGCATGTGCGAAGACATCCGGCAGCCCATCGCCGCGGTGCAGCCCATACTGGCCGTTCCGATCCACTCACCTGCCAGCCCGATCACGGCGATGATGCCGTCGCTTTGCCCGCGCGCGTTGGTCTCCGAGTAAGGCTCGCCGCAGATGGCCTCCAGCCCGAGCATCGTCGAGAAAACTTCGGCGGTTGCTTCAGACAACGCCTTAACGAGAGCTGTTTCATCCATCATCTGTTTTGACTGCCTCTAGAAGAGACCGAGCAGCTTCTCCTTGATTTGGATCGCGGTAAAAGGCTTGCGCACGTAGCCGCTTGCCCCTAGCTGCACTGCTTCCATTACTTTCGCTTCGCCGCCTTCGGTTGTGATCATGATGACCGGCACGTGCTTGAACGCGGCGCTCGACTTCAATATGTTCAGCAACTGGATCCCATCCATGTTAGGCATGTTGATATCGGACAGAATCAAGCCGACTGACTGGCCTTTCAGCTTCTCCAAGGCTTCAACACCGTCGCCAGCCTCCAGGACCGTGCCTAGATCGAGCCCGGCCTGCCGCAACATGCGCTGAAGGATCTTCCGGATCGCGGCCGAATCGTCGACAATCAACACGTCTACCGGCATTGGTTCTCCCTGGCCACCTATCTGTAGTATCGGTCCCAGGGAGGAATGCTTTAGTAGAGCCAAAATTCTGCCGTCAACCCAGCAGCATCTCCAACCGCACCGCGCTCAAGTCTTCCACCAGCAGATCCGGCTCATGCGCCAGCAGCTCTTCTCGAGTGGAAATTCCCGTATGCACCGCCACCGCGCGCGCCCGATTGGCTTTGGCCGCCAGAATATCGCTCGGAGCGTCGCCGATCAGCGAAATAATCGCGCCCTTTTCAATCCAGCCCTCCCGCTTCGCATGGCGGATCGCCAGCCGCGCCAGGCCCGCCCGGTCGCGCGCCATCTCCGCGAACGCGCCGAACCGAAAATAGCGCCTCAGCCCGCACCGCTCCATCTTGCGCCAACCGATTCTCGTCAGATTCCCCGTCACTAAAACGAGCGGGATGCCGCGCCGGTTCAATCGCCCGAGCAGCCGCTCAACCCCCGGGCACAGCTTCTCCGAGAGGTCCGGACACCGCCGCACATACAGTGCCTGCGCCTTCTCGATAATCGCCGGCATGGCGCTTCTGACCAGCGCCTGTGTTGCGCCCCCGTCGCGCATCATGCGCCGCAGGATGTCGGGATCGAGCATGCCATGTACGGGAATATGGTCCGTCGTAGTCTCCAGACCGGTCACGTGCCGCACCGCGTCCACCAGCGCTTGCCGGTGATGCGGCCCCGCCCGGCGAATCAGCGTTCCGTCAATGTCGAAAAGTATTAGAGCAGGTGCAGGCGCCACTACTGATAGAATAGAGGTCTGGATGCAAGTATTGCAGGCGGGACAACATAAGCTGATTCTCTTGGAGCTGGATCTGGACCTGGTGATGAATATCGCCAAGCAAGCCGGTTTCGAGGTGAAGTCTGAAGACACGCCACGAAGCTTGATCCTGGACTTGACTGCGCCCGGGCGACAAGCTCCTCTGCTATTGTTCGACGCGGCCGATCAGGCGAACCTCGGTTGGTTCTCGCGCTGCCAGTTCTACGTCGAGGGTCGCACCGGCAACATCATGCAGACTCCGCTCACGATCGCTAACCAGCGCGACCGCAGCGGACGGGCCATTCCGGACGCCGTGCGTTTGCGGATCGCCAAAGAACTGCCTTCCACCTATCATCTGCCGGGCAAGCAGGCCGTGACCGAGCAGGTAGTCTACGCCCTGCTCTACAACGTGCTGGGCGCGCTGACCAAGACCGGAGTCGCCGTGTGCGGTG